>WNGN01006443.1_pt1 | contig 17792 bp, 14 predicted proteins | sample 5400561 | NCBI WGS metagenome assembly WNGN01 (sample SAMN13153379, study PRJNA577476) | soil metagenome | isolation source: 115 cm soil or saprolite under Garry oak tree replicate 2 | place: USA:California | collected 2016-06-15
TTTACCGCAACCAAGGCGGGTAAAATCCGTTGATTTTGACGTTGTGCCGTTGTAATTGCTCTCCCCTCATGAAATTGCCAATCGCCGTTTCGACCTTCGCCCTCGCGATTGGGATAATGTCATACGCATTCGCGGATCCGGGCCCGGTGAGTGGCGCCCCTGGTGGAGTAACCACACAGCCAGTTATCTCGAGCCCGACGTCATCGACTTCGGATCATTCAACCAGTGGAATCACACCGCCCGGCACCGGCGCTTACTCCAGCGGGACGGGATCGAGCAGCGCAACGTCCGCTGCCACACCCAACGAAAGTAACACTGACGAAAGCGACGACACACTGTATCGCGGCAAAACGTCCGAAACGGAGAATCCCATGATGCGGGATGAAGGACCCTTGCACTTCAAGACGCGACCCAAGGAAAAAGTTCAGGAAGTTGATTCGCTGAAAAAGCTGCCGAGCAGCGGGACCGACCCGAAGTTTAAAGGCAGCCTTCTCCATTCTGGCATATCTTCGATCGAGAGCCTGGGCGAAACGGCAAATGAAGCCGACGCAGCAGATGAGGTCGATCCACGTTTCAAGACAAAGCGGTTAACTTTCACGCCTGCTCAGAGCGACCAACCCAAGAAAGCCCAAGCGGATTCCACCCCCTCGCCTACTCCTTCGCCGACTGCCTCACCAACCGCGAAGGATTCAAGCAGGTCAAAGGAATAGCTTCGTCGTCCACTAAAATCGGCCTTAGTCGCGCTTTGGTTTCAAAAGCGGGAATAAGATCACATCGCGGATAGATTCAGCGCCCGTAAACAACATCGCCAAACGGTCGATCCCAAGTCCAAATCCTCCCGCCGGCGGCATTCCGTGTTCGAGCGCCAGCAAAAAATCCTCGTCGATTTTTTGCGTCTCTTCGCCCGCCTGTTCGAGTAACCGCTGCCGCTGCACGTCGGGATCATTGAGCTCGGTGTAACCAGGAGACATTTCCACTCCGTTAATGATCAGCTCGTAAACATCAACCAGCGACGAATCGGCCGCATTCTGCTTCGCTAACGGCACCAATTCCTTCGGACAATGAGTGACGAACAGAGGATCGAATGTTTTTTCTTCGACCAACTTTTCGAAAACGTGCTGGGTTACTTCGAAATCGGCCAGCTGCGGCAGGATTTCGAGCTTTAACTCACCGGTCGCACGGGCGCGCCGTTGCTCGCTGGAAATGTTGAACCAATCCTTGCCCGCCACTTGGCGGACAAGATCGACATAACGCGCGCGACGCCACGGCCGCTTCAAGTTGATCGTGCGAACCACCTTTCCCTCCCCGTCGCGGTGCTCGATTTCGAGCGAGCCGCAAATCTTTTCGGCCACATTACAAATTAGTTCTTCGATCAAGTCCGCCATTTTTTCGAAATCGACGTAGGCCCAGTAAACTTCAAGCATGGTGAATTCCGGATTGTGCTTCCGTGAAATGCCTTCGTTCCGAAAATTCCGGTTCAGTTCGAACACTTTGATGAATCCGCCGACCAAAAGGCGTTTCAAGTAAAGCTCCGGCGCGATCCGCAGATAAAGATCGAGCCCGAGCGCTTTGTGGTGCGTGCTGAACGGCGCCGCCGCCGCGCCGCCGGCGACCGTTTGTAAAATTGGCGTCTCCACTTCCGCAAAACCGCGATCTTCCAGGAATCGGCGAATTTCGCGCACGATCGCGATCCGTTTTTGAAATGTCTCCCGCGATTGCTCGTTCGCGACCAGATCGACGTATCGCTGCCGATAGCGTGCTTCGACGTCCTGCAGGCCGTGCCATTTTTCCGGCGGCGGCCGGAGCGACTTAGCCAGGACTTCCAATTTGCGCACTTTCAACGTCGGCTCACCGGTTTTGGTCAGGAAACAGATGCCTTCGACGCCGATGAAATCGCCGAGATCGAGCAGATCAAAAATTTCCATCGCGGCCGCGCCAATTTCTTTCTCGTGGAAGTAAGCCTGAATCCGGCCGGTCGCATCTCGAAGATCGACAAAGTGACTTTTGCCCATGTCGCGGTGTGCGGTGATTCGCCCGGCGGCGCGAAGCGATTCGCCTTCCTTGAATGCGTGCCGGACTTCCGCGATTGAGCCCGATGCTTCGAAAGCGCGACCAAAAGGTTCCACCCCGCGGGCACGAAGCGCCTCGAGTTTCTCCCGGCGTTGCGCAATCAATTCGTTTTCCGGCTCCATGCTGTTGGAATGATTATGGTGGAGAGGCCTCGTGCCAAGTGCCTGTTTTAGTTCCCCTTTGCAACGATGTAACGCTTTAACCAAACGCATCCCCAATATTGGTTTGCCAATGGAAGATTGCCGATGTGATACTCGGCAGTGGAGCAAGCCCTGTAGGGGACGCTGTTAGCGTCCCTCTTTGGGAAGCAGACTGCTTCCCCTACAGATAGATTTTCTTAAATGCCACTCGATTTACCCAAAACGACTTCAAAACGCGACGGGCCACTGGTGAAACAGTTTTCCGTTTTTCTGGCCAACAAAGTCGGCGCGATGCTCGATGTCGTGAAGTTACTGAACGCACACAGCTGTGACGTCGTCGCCATGAGCGTTTCCGAATCAACCGACTCCGCGATTGCCCGCGTAGTTGTGAGCGATCCGGCGGGTGTGGAAAAATTGTTCCGGCAAAACAATATCGCTTTCGGAGTGTGCGAGGTCTTGGTGGTCGAAATGCGCGAGGTTGCCACCGATTTGGCCAAACTCTTGGCCGCTTTGTTCATGGCCGAAGTGAACGTCCATTTCACTTATCCCCTTCTTATGCGGCCGCGCGGACAGGCCGCGCTCGCTCTCCACGTGGACGATAACGATTGCGCGATCTCTGTTTTGACGGGCGAAGGTTTTCAGCTGCTGAGCCAGTCCGACATCTCTCGCTAGGGCTGAGTTGACAGAGCGGCTACTCCGTTTACAGGAATCAACTGTCATGCCGTCTCTCTCCTTTGTTTCCTTGTCGCGATCCGACAAGAGCTTTCAGGTCGGGCTTATCCTGGTCGTTCTTTTTGCGGTCGTCGAATTTTTTGCGGCCAGCGTTCATTACATCGGCCGCACGCGTCCGGCGCAGCCGGCCGTCGCCGCTCCGCGCGCGGTCCCGGCGCCCCTCCCTTCCGTCGCGCCTTCCGCGCCGCCGGTTGCATTGGCAGTCGCGTCTCCGACCGCGGCGCTCACGCCGGCAACGTCGACAATCTCAGTGGCGGACCGATTGCGGAAGCAAGCCGAAGCGGCCCGGGAAAGCGGCGACACGGTGAGTGCGCTCGCTCGTTTAAACGACGCCGCGCAACGCGATCCGAAAAACCCCGAGGTCCTGGCGGAGATGGCGATGATTTACGAATCGATCCAGAATTTCGACCGATCCGCCGACACTTGGCGCAGAGTGCAGGAAATCGGTCCGTCCGCCGGACCGCTCTACGAATTGGCGGACATGAAATTAAAAACCGGCGTCCCAGCAGCTCCGGGTCCGACTACCGGCTCAGCGCTGGATGCGGGAAAGCCGGCCAGCGCGCTTGATGCCTCGAGTGTTCGCACCACCGCGGAAGGAATTCCTGCGGGATCGACGCTCGGTATTAGCGAAGTGACTGCATCGGAAACGCCCGACCCGGATTCGGAAACCAATCTGATGTTGCGGATCGCGGTCAAGAAGCGCCCGAATGCAGTGATCGACCACACCAAAGTGAAGATCCAGGTTTTCTTTTACGACACCGTGGGAGACAACGAGATCAAACTGACCGACGCCGACGTCAGCTACGAATGGCTCACTCCAAATCACGATTGGGCCAATAGCGACAGCGAAACCCTGGCGGTGACGTACATTCGTCCCAAGTTAAAGGCCAAATCGGCGGAGTCCGACCTGGCAGCGGCAGCAGCGGCAATTAATCCGGCCAAGAAAGGTAAGCCGGTGAAAACGAGCCCGCCTTCCGACGCCGGCTCGCGCAAATATCTTGGTTACATCGTGCGCGTTTATTATAATGATCAGCTCCAAGACAAACGCGCCGAACCGACCAAACTCTTAACTATTTTCCCCGCGCCCAACACCGCTCCGCCGCAGTAATGCAATTGCTCATCGTGCACCGCGACTCTGAGATGGGGGAAGCGCTGGTGCAAATGGTGAACAGGTACACGCGGCACCAGTGTGAGCTCGTCGGCAGCGATGTCGCGGCGCTGAATTGGGCGCGGCGTCATCCCCAATGTAATCTTCTCCTGACCCAACTCGAAGCCGAGGGGATCGATGGGCTCGCGCTCGGTTCGTCGCTCAGCGAAATTTTTCCGGCGCTTCAGGTTTTGTTTTTTCCAAATTATCCCGCGACCGAACAACGACTTGAAATTGCAGACACAAAAGTCTTCCCGGAACCAATCGAGGGTGACGATCTGCTGGCGGCGATCGAGCGCGCTGAGAACACGCCGCCCCATGCACCCGATCTTTTTCACATCGCGGATGTTTTGCAGATGTGTTGTCTGAGCCGGCGCAGTGGCGCGCTCCAATTGGTCAAAGAAACCAAGAGCGGACTCGCATTTCTTCGGAACGGAAAAATCGTCCATGCCGAAACAACCGCTGCCCGCGGAAGCGACGCACTGCTCGAGATGGTGAGTTGGGAATTTGTCGAATTCGCCTACGAACGCAGTGTCCGGCCGCCGCTCGAGACGATCTCTGTGGCTTGGCACGAGATTCTGATCGATGCGATTGCAAGCCGGCAGCAAGAAACCGCGATCAAATCGCAGCGCCGATCTGCCTAGCCACTTTTCTATGCAACTACGCGGGTTTGCGGTAGTTTACGTTTTGATGAAGTTGCGTTGGACGCTGGTTTGTCTTTGCTTCGCAGCGGTCCCCGCCTTCGCCCAAATCCAGGTCGAGCTGAAATTCCCGCGGCTGCAATACATCGCCTACGAGCCAGTCGTCGCCAACCTCGTGATCACGAATCTCGCCGGCCGGGATGTCGATCTTCGCGATGCCGATGGTCAATCATGGTTTGGTTTTGAAGTGACCGGAAATGAAGGCCGCTCCATCGCTCCGATCTCAAATGCGGGGACCGAACCGCTCAACATTGCCGCCGGCAAACGTGTTACTCGAAAAATTAATCTGAGCCCGCTGTTTGCCGTCCACGATTTTGGGACATACCGGGTTCGCGCTCATGTCTATTTTGGCGATCTCAACAGATTCTTTTACTCCCAAACCAAAGTTTTCGAAGTCACCGATGCCCGGCCGATTTGGCAGAAAACGGTAGGGGTGCCCGAGGGCGAGAGCGCTTCCGGAAACGTGCGGACGTATTCGCTCATGACTAATCGTTTTCCCGATCACACTTCGCTTTATGTGCGGGTTGAAGACAAAGATAGCGGGATCGTTTACGCAACTTACTCGTTAGGCCAAGTCATCGCGTTCGATCAACCGCAGGCGGAATTCGATCGGTCCAATCAACTCCATGTTCTTTATTGTGCCGCTCCGCGCAATTGGTCGTACGCTCGCGTCGGTTTGAATGGCGAGCTTCTTTCGCGCGCCAGTTTCGCCGAGACCAGGACCAGGCCCCGGCTTGTGCATTCTGAAGATGGCGTGGTAAAAATCTCCGGCGGCATGATGGACACACCGGTTACGCAAGCAACGCGCGACACCGCTCCAAAACTTTCAGCGCGACCGCCCAACGCACCGAAGGACGATTGACGAATGCGAAAATATTTTTTGAGTTTGGTCGTCGCCGCCCCGTTCGTCGCCACGGCCGCTTACGGTTTACCTGCTCCAAGCTCTCCCTCCTCGCGAGAAAAACGCGCGGTCGCGCCGCGAGCAACTCCCACTCCCGTAGCGCAACGAAGGGCAGTGGCCGTCTCCGAAGCTGACCGTCCCTCCACAGTGGTGGTGATCGACGCTGGCCATGGTGGATTCGATCGCGGCGGAATTCCTCGTCAACTTGTTCCGGAAAAAACCATGAATCTGGATGTAGCGCAGCGGCTCAAAGCGGTCCTCACCGCCTATGGGTATCGAGTCGTGATGACCAGAGACAGCGACGTCTTCGTGCCATTGGGGACTCGCGTTGCGATCGCCAACTCTTATCGGGACGCGATCTTCGTTTGCATTCACTTCAACGCCGCACGTCGCCGCAGCGCGAGCGGCATCGAGACTTACTTTTACAGTTCGCAAAGTTTACCGCTGGCTTCCGCGATTCATTATTACGTGGCCGGCGGTGCACCCAGCTCGAATCGGGGCGTCCGACGCCGCGGCTTTTACGTCTTACGAAGAACGACGATCCCGTCGGTGCTGGTGGAATGCGGGTTCCTTACCAACGCGGCCGAAGCGAATTACGCACAGAGCGCGGACTATCGACGCTCCAGCCGTTCATCGATCAGACCCATTATCGCGATCCGGACCTTTCGCGTTCCAAGCGCGGTAAAAGAAGCTCCAAGAGTTCGTCTCGATCGACATCGTCGAAGCGCAAGCATTCTTCCGATTCAGATTCGGAGAAAAAGACGACAAAAAGGAAATCGGCCCCCGCCCAAACGGAGGATTAATTGGAATCGCCCGTGTTGAGCTCGGCGCAAATGCGCGCTGCGGAGGAATCCGCGGTCGCGCGCGGCGTGACTATTGAAACATTGATGGATCAGGCCGGGGCGGGAGTGGCCCGTGCCGTCCGGCAATTTTTTCCAAAGCCTGCGAGATGCCTCGTCTTCGCCGGCAAAGGCCACAATGGCGGAGACGCCTTGGTCGCGGCCGAACAGCTGCAACGCATTGGCTGGAAGATCGATGTCCGATTGCCGTTCGCAGAGGAGAATTGCAGCGACCTCACTCAAAAAAAACTGAAAACGCTCCGCGACGCCGCGACCAAATCGGCTGACACGATCGAACGCGGAACGCACCTCATCATTCTGGATGGTTTACTCGGCACCGGCGCGAAATCATTTTTGCGGGAACCGCTCCGGACAGCCGCCCGCGAGATCAATCGCCTCCGGCGGGAAGAAAATGCCTTCGTCTTCGCCGTCGACCTACCAACCGGACTCGACGCGGATTCAGGCGAGAACGATCCGGAAGATTCGGTCATTGCCGATTTCACTGTCACAATTGGTTTTGCTAAACACGGCCTGATTGTCGATTCAGCGCTCAATCTTGTCGGGCGCATTCAAATTGTTCCACTTCCCGGGCTTTGTACGGAGGCCGGCGCGCCAAACGAGCTGGCCGCCAGCCCGTATTCGTTAAGTCCACTTCTTCCTCGGCGGAAGTTCAGTGCCTACAAGAACGAATTCGGCCGCATCGGAGTGGTTGCCGGCTCGAAAGGTTTCGTCGGTGCAGCGTTAATGACGGCCGAAGGCGCGCTCCGCGCCGGCGCCGGCTTGGTAGAGGTTTTTGTTCCCGAAGAAATCTACGAGGTCGCCGCCAGCGCGGCACCGGTGGAAGCGATGGTGAAGCCCGTTCGTAGATACCGCGATCTCCTCGACGAAAAGGAAATCGACGTTTGGGCGCTCGGGCCCGGTTTGGGAAAAGCACGCGCCTCCGAAATTCTGAATTTAATCGAGAACGCGCCACAACCGATGATTGTGGACGCGGATGGATTGAACATTGTTGCCGATAAGATCGAAATCCTGCGCGTTTGTCGCGGTGCCCGGCTGCTTACACCTCATCCCGGCGAGATGAAACGATTGATGGAAGTCGGCAAAATGGCGCGCGCCGGAATTGCACGAAATTTTTGCGATCAATTTCCGATTACGCTGCTGCTCAAAGGAAGTCGCAGCATTGTCTGCGAGCGCGGGAAACCGATCAGTTACAACACCACCGGCAATCCGGGAATGGCCAGCGGCGGAATGGGCGACGTCTTGACCGGCGTGTGCGCGGGTTTGGCGGGACGCGAATTGTCGATCTACGACTCGGGTCGGGTCGGAGCCTGGACCTGCGGCCGCGCCGCCGAGATATCGATCTTTCAAAACGGCGCAAGCGAAGAATCGCTCCTGGCGAGTGACGTGCTCGCTCATTTGGGCGCAGCATTCAACGAACTGCGCAATCCGTCGGTCTAACTGTCGCATTTGTCATTCCGAGCCCTTCGACGTCACTCAGGACAGGCTCCGTAAAGGAATGGAGCGAGCGGGACGAGCGACATGGACGGTTGCGCCGCCTGGCAGCGGCGAGAGAGTCGGGAGACGAAAGAGTTCAATCTCTTACTGTTTCTGAATCGGAAATATCTTGAGGTGTCTCGACTTCGCTCGACATGACAATGAATCTGCGCGAACAGACAAAATACCAGTTCATGAATCCTCCATCCGAAAGCGCGCCAATCGAAGCTACGCCTGAGTCGCGCGACAATTGGTGGAGCCGCCTGAAGAAAGCGCTCGGGCCGGTCGCAGTCGTCGGCGTCGTGATCGCGAAGTTTTTTGCGAAACTGAAATTCTTCATCCTTCCCGCGCTCAAGTTCCTGCCGCTCCTGCTCAAGTCCGGCGGCACGATGCTGTTGATGATCTGGGTTTATACGATGATGTGGGGTTGGAAGTTCGCGGTCGGGTTTGTGATGCTCTTGCTCATCCACGAATGTGGGCATCTCATTGTCGCCAAAAAATTCGGACTCAAAGTCGGCGCGCCGGTTTTCATTCCGTTCATGGGCGCGTTCATCGCTTTGAAAGAAGCGCCGCGCAATGCCTGGATGGAGGCGTGCGTCGGAATTGGCGGACCGATGCTCGGCTCGATCGGCGCGCTCGCCTGCAATTCGATCGGTGAATTTACCGACATTCCAATTTTCTTCGCGCTTGCCTGGTTCGGTTATTTCTTGAACCTGTTTAATCTGACGCCGGTGGGCATGCTCGATGGCGGGCGAATCGTTACGGCATTATCGCGCTGGCTTTGGCTGCCGGGTTTCGCGGTGCTGCTTTGGTTCGGCTGGAAGTATCCGAACTTTATTGTCTGGCTAATGGTGATCGCGTCGCTGCCGCGCGTTTATTCGCTCTTCCGAAAACGAACCGAAGAAGAGCGACGTTATTATGAAGTGACACCGGCCCAGCGCTGGACGATGTCGATCTTGTATTTCGGTTTGATCGCGGTGTTAATTTTCGGAATGCACCTGGCCACGCGCGACTTGCATAACTATGGCGTCCGCTCGCACGGTCACGGTCAGGATGTGATCTTCCAATAGGTAGGGGCGATTGACCTCAATCGCCCGGGCGGTTCGGGTGAATGGAGCCGGCGGGAGCCGAGCGACGGGAAAGCCCGAGAGGATGAGCGAGCGGGAAGCGAGCGAATCAACCGCCCCTACCCGCCGCGAAAACTTTTGCCGGCTCAAGGCCGATCTTTTTCAGGATCGACAAGAAACGTTTGTCAGCGCGAAGCGGTGCGAATTCGGGCGCAATGCCGATGAAATGAAGCGATGAGGACCGTTCGTCGCACGCGCGTTCGAGCTCGCGAATCGCATTGTCGTGGGTACCGAGCGCTACGTACACATGCGCAATGGCGTCGCCGGGCGTATAACTCCCGCGACTGGCAATAGTTTTGGCAAGAACTTGATGCGCTTCATCCGGCCGATTCATCCGCGCGTAAGTAATAGCCAAACCGAACGCCGGTCGACCGCCGATGTTCTGCGCCTTTTCATAGAGCGCTATCGCTTCGTCGAAACGTCCCATCTCGCGATAAAGCGCGGCCAGCAAAGGCTCGCCATAGACAAATGCGGGGTCGAGTTGCAACGCTCGTTCGCCGGCCGCCATCGCTTTATCATATAAACCGAAGTAACGGTACAGCTCACAAGCCGAATTGTTCACCCAAAGCGATGCCGGATCGATGGTGGACGTGCGCTCCAAATAGATTAGCGCTTCGTCGCGCTCGCCGCGGGCAGCCCAAAACGCGACCGCGCGGCGAAATTCACGGGCCGCTCCGTCCATGTCCCAATCCAGAATGCGCTTTGTTTCTGCCAGATAGACATGTGCCTCCGCATCGTCATTGTCGATCTTGAGGGCATTGATCGCGGCCTCGCGCACTTTTGAATAAGCTTGGCGGGGTGCGACGTAAGCATCCGCCAACCACAACCACGCCTTTGCCATCCCGGTCCAGGCCCGACCGAATTGCGGATCTTTTTCGAGAGCGCGTTCGAAATATTCCAGGCTTTTGCGCAGATCTTCTTCGGTTGTCCTGTCGGAATAAAACAAGCCGTGCAGATAAACGTCGTAGGCAGCGGTGCTCCGTACGAGTCGCGACGACAAAGGCGCTGAGATATCCAGCTTCAATTTCAGCGCATCGACAATGGCCCGTGCAATCTCGTCCTGAAGCGCAAAGATTCCCTGCATCTCGCGCTCGAATGTTTCCGACCAAAGCGTGAAGCCATTGCAGCAATCCGTCAGCTCGGCACTGATGCGGACGCGATTCCCTTCACGACGCACACTGCCTTCGAGCACGTGGTCCACATTCAACTTGTCTGCAATTTCCTTCAGGTCCGCTTTTTTGTCTTTGAACCAAAACGAAGAACGGCGCGCGGCCACGCGCAATCCGTCAATTTTCGCCAGCGCTGTCTGAATTTCTTCCGCGATTCCCTCGCCGAAATAATCGCGCTCTTCGCCGGGACTCAAATCTGTGAACGGGAGGACCGCAATCGACGGTTCGCTTGAAGAGACAGCCGGTCCGATGTCGATCTTATCCTTCATGTCAGGCGTGCGCACGATCCCGTAGCGAGTGAAATCGAAAAACCAGGAGAGTACGAGCGCGACCGGAAACCCGAGCACGATCAGGAGAACAACAAGCCGAACGACCCAGATCGGAATATCGAAGACCGGCAACAACTGCGAGATGCCCTGGGCGAGTGCCCAGCCACCAACAACGTAAGCGATTGCAACGGTGTAGACCTTTCTGCGCTTCAGCTCGGCGAAGAATTTCTTCAGGTTCACGGCGACGAATGCGCGATCAATTGCTGAAACCGCGAGTCGTTGCGGATCGGGTCCCATTCCCAGCGATGTTTCAAATCGTTCACCGTGACACTGTAATCCGCGCTGTCGACTGCGCCGGGTGTTTTCAGCAAACGCTCGATCAACGGGATGGCCAGATCATTTTCGCCGCAGCGCGCGTAAATCAGGGCGAGATAGCAATTCATCAATACGCCATCGACCGCGTCGAGAGATTCAGGTTTGAGCTCGACCGCCCGCCGGCCCTCGCGAATCGCGTCCTCTTTCCGGCCCATCAATGCGTAGGTCAATCCAAGATTCGCGTGCCGCTCCGCGCTGTCAGGTGATTCCATGACCGCCGCCTCGTAACGAGCACGCGCAGTCTCAAAAAATTTTCGGGCACCATTCACGTCGCCTTGTGCGAGCGCGATGCACCCGTAAAAAAAATCTTTCGGGGTGGTGCCGGCGTTGGTGTAGGAAAATTCATTGAGCGACGATGCGTCGATCACCCGCTTCGCGGTCGCGTAATCGCGCTCGATCATCGCGACATCCCATCGGCAGGTCGTCACCACGCCGTCCGGATCGACATTCGCCGGGATTTCCGCGATCAGCGACTTCAATAAACGGGTGTCGCCTTTCCACCAAAAATCGACGTAACCGCTCTGGGCCTTGGCCACGAGCGAAGCCGGCGCGAGCGAGCGCATTCTCTCGACCAGACGCGCGGCTTCCGGCCAACGCCGCAACGCGGTATTCGTGAACAACAGCGTTCGAACGACGTTTGGATTTTGCGGATCGAGTTTGCTGATCTTCTCGTAGCTTTCGAGACACTCCTGCCATTTTCCCTGACGCCGCTTGATCGCGGCAATCAATACTGCGGTCTCGCTGTTGTTCGGCGACAGTCGCAACGCGGTATCGAACTCGGCCAGCGCGCGATCGTAATCCCGGTCGATCCAGTAAATGCATTGACCGAGAGCGAGATGCGCCTCGGCCAGATTCGGTTGCAACTGAAGGGCAACATCGGCTTCGACGCGGGCTTTCGTCTTCCAGGCATCAAGCGGCTCATAATAATGAAAAATCGCCGCACGCGTGGAAGCGAGTCGCGCATGGGCGAGGGCGAACTTTGGGTCGAGCCCGATCGCGGTCTGGTAGAGCTGCTCTGCTTTTTTGTAATCTTCAAGCAACGTGTCCGGATTGCGTTCAATCTGGTTCGCCTGGAGATAAACCAGGTAAGCATCGGTATTTTCGGTCGGTTTGGTTGCGATCCGCGCTTTTTCGTTAGGGCTCAACGTCACTCGCAACGCCTCTGCGATCTCTGACGCGAGTTCGCCTTGCAGGCCTAACGAGTCTGCCAGCGTCCGTTCGTAGCGATTGGCCCAGAGATGCCGATCTTTCAGGGCGTCGACCAACTGCACATTCACCACCACCCGATCGCCTTCCCGCCGCACGCTTCCTTCCAATACGTTGGCCACTCCGAGAAGCCGGCCAATTTCGCGCAGATTGTGCGCCGCCGGATCGCGAAATTGCATCACCGACGAACGGCTGATCACGCGCAAGTCGGCGATCTTAGCCAGACTCGTCAGAATGTCGTCCTGGATGCCGTCGGCGAAAAATGCGTTCTGCTTGTCGTCGCTGAAATTGGCGAACGGTAACACCGCGATGCTCTTGTCAGGGATCAGTTCACCGCTTGAGCTGTAAGATGGAAGCCGCTCGTAAATCAGCACCGCGATCAGAAGCAGAAGAACACCGATGATTGTAAAATCGAGGAGACGCCCCGCGCTTTTTCGGACACCTGGATCGACATCTTCGTCCCGAACAAATCCTGCGCCTGTGAATTCGTAGAGCCACGCCAGCGCCATCGCGATTGGAAATCCAAGAAGTAGCACGACGATGACAAAGCGAACTGCCGAGTTCGGAATGTCGAAGAACGGGAAGACTTGAGTCGCGATCTGGGTTAAGAGCCATGCCGCCATCCCATAAGCGACGGCCGCGCGATAGACGTGGCGGCGCTTCAGCTCGGCAAAGAATTTCGGCAGATTCACCCTGTTTCGCTGAATTAACTTTCGGAACCGCCTTTCACAAGCGCAACGTCTCTTGCATGCTAAATTGCCCGATGCCGTTTCAGCTCGAATCCGACTATAAACCTCGTGGCGACCAGGGGCAGGCCATTGCCAAGCTGATCAAGTCGGTCGAAGCGGCCAATCGGCACCAGACCCTGCTCGGCGTTACTGGCTCGGGCAAAACATTCACTATCGCCAACGTCATTCGCGAGTTAAACCGGCCGACCCTGGTGATTTCGCACAACAAAACCCTGGCGGCCCAGCTTTACTCGGAGTTCAAGCAATTCTTCCCCAAAAACGCGGTCGAATATTTCGTCAGCTACTTCGATTACTACCAACCGGAAGCATACATCCCGCGGACCGACACGTACATCGAGAAGGACTCATCGATTAACGAAGAGATCGAGCGGTTGCGCCTGTCGGCAACGAGTGCACTGCTCACACGGCGCGACACGATCGTGGTCGCGAGCGTTTCCTGCATCTACGGCGTCACGTCGCCGGAAGATTACGAGCGAATGCTGCTGACGGTAAAACGCGGCCAGCATACTTCGCGCGAAGCAGTGCTCAGTCGGCTGGTCGATATGCTCTACGAACGCAACGATATCAGTTTCTCGCGCGGCAAATTTCGGGTCCGCGGCGACGTGGTCGAAGTCTATCCCGCCACGGCGGACGAAGAGGCAGTTCGCCTGGAATTTTTTGGCGACGAAATCGATGCCATCACCCGCTTCGATCCGTTGACCGGTCACGCCCACGAATCGCTCAGTGTGATCACATTTTTTCCAGCGAAACAATTCGTGACGCCGGCCGACAAATTGAATCGCGCGTTGCAAACGATCCGGGCCGAGCTGGAAGACCGAATCAAAGTCCTGGAATCGCAAAACAAATTGCTCGAAGCGCAACGACTCCGCATCCGCACCGAATACGATCTCGAGATGTTGCAGGAGATGGGTTTCTGCAACGGGATCGAAAATTATTCGCGACATCTCTCCGGTCGGCCTCCGGGTTCGAAGCCGTACACGATCGTCGACTTTTTCCCGAAGGATTTTCTGGTCGTGATCGACGAATCGCACGCGACCATTCCGCAAATTGGCGGGATGTATGAAGGTGATCGTTCGCGCAAGACCGTGCTGGTGAATTATGGTTTCCGTTTGCCGAGCGCGCTCGATAATCGGCCTCTGAATTTCGATGAGTTCATGAAACTTACGAACCAGCTCGTTTACGTGAGCGCGACACCGGCTGAGTTCGAAATCCAAAACAGCGTTGTTGGAAATAAAGGCTACGTCCCGCATCGGCGCCAGCGCATCGGCGAAGACGAGCCGGTTCCGTTCGTATTACCAGGTGAAACTGTGGCGGCGGTCTCAGATCGTCGATCCAGGGCAAACGGCGCTCGGAGAGCGCCGCTCCAGCAATCTCAGGTGCATATTTCGCGGACAGACGAGCCCGCCGCGAAATTCGAGGTTCGCGAGCCCGGAGCGCCGCTGGTTGTCGAACAAATCATTCGTCCGACCGGACTTCTCGATCCAAAAATCACGATCAAACCGCTCAAAAACCAGATCGACGATACGATCGAGCTTTGCCGGCAACGTGTTGAGAAAGGTGAGCGGGTGCTGATCACAACGTTGACCAAGCGCACCGCTGAAGATCTGGCCGATTATCTCCGCGACGTCGGATTAAAGGTGCGCTATCTCCATAGCGACATCGACACGATTGAGCGCGTGGAAATCTTGCGCGGCCTGCGCGCGGCCGATTTCGATATTCTCGTCGGCATCAATCTGCTCCGCGAAGGACTCGATCTTCCCGAAGTTTCGCTCGTCTGCATTCTCGACGCCGACAAGGAAGGCTTTTTGCGCAGCCAGACTTCGTTGATCCAAACTGCCGGCCGCGCCGCGCGCCATATCAATGGGGAGGTCGTGCTCTTCGCAGACCAGATCACGCAAAGCATGGAAGCACTGATCTCGATCTCGGAATATCGCCGCACGAAACAGATGGAATACAACGAGAAGCACGGGATCACGCCGCAAACAGTCCGGCGCGCGGTCCAGGAAAGTTTGCACACGATCTTGCGCGGCCGCGAAATCGCCGCATCGGTCATCCAAGAAGCCGGCGGCAATTTTGATCTCACTGAATTGTTGCGCGAGCTGGAGGAAGAGATGCAAACCGCATCGGCGAATCTCGAGTTCGAACGGGCCGCGCTCTTGCGCGATCAAATCATGGAAGTGAAAAGCGGCACCGGGCTGACCAAGATCGAGCCGAAACGCCGTCCAGTGAAATACACCCGGAATTCCGGACGCAGGCGTTCGCGCGTTTAGGTGCAGCTCGCACGGAATTCGCTTCATCAGCAGCCATGCGCTGGCTGTCGATCTCTGGTTGCCGCGCCGTAGCCTTTGGCATAGGCGGGTCGATCCTGGGCGCGATCTCAACCCTCGCGCAAATCAATGAATCGAGCTCGTTGCCGGAAATTGAATTTTCGCAGTTGAGTCAGCGCGATCCGAATCCGCTCGGCGAGAAAGCGCTCGCAATTCATCCCGAGCAATGGAAACACGCCGAAACCGAGCATTTCATTTATCATTTCGTTCACGGCTACGTTGCCACGCCGGTTTCAGTCGAAGCCGAGTTTCATTATCGCGTCATCGCGAAAGAGCTGGAGCGCGCACAACCCGCCGGCGACATCAAATCGCACATTTATATTTTTGAGCGTCCGGAAGAATGGCAGGAGTTTCAAGCCTTCGGCAAACTAGAGCCGTGGAGTGGCGGAATTCATTCGGCCGGCAGTCTCTTCGTTCAGCGAAATCCGGCGTATAAGTTCAGCAACAATCTTTTGGGTCACGAGATCGTTCATCTCGTTCTGCATCGCTTTTACACGGATGGGATCCCGTGTTGGTTGGATGAAGGCTTTGCCCAATTCATTTCGAAAGACGCGCGCGCCAGTTATGAGCGCGCTCGCGGTTACGCGGCCAAGCCGCACTCGGAAGCAATTCCCTCGCAAGACTTGATTCCCCTCAGTATCCTCACCGCCACAACGCATCCACCTTCCGATCGCGTCCGCATTTTTTATGATGAATCGGAACGCCTGGTGCGCTTTCTGGCCGCCACCGACAAGCCGAGCTTTTTAAGCTTGCTCGATGCGCTCGCCCGGCACCAACCGCTCGAAACAGTTCTTCCGCGACTTTATTCCGGAAGATTCCCAAACATTGCGGCGCTGGAGGAAAAATTTCGCGAGTACGCCTCCAAAGATTTCGGAACTTCTTTGCAACAAGTAAATAATTAGAGGCTGGATCGAGCAGTCCCTTGCTCGATGCTATTCAAGCGGCCTTCGGCCGGATTTATTTTAACATCGCCCGACGGAGCGGACGATCCACCTTGTCGATCTTCGTTGAGCATGCGAGAAAATGTCACCGATGCCAAAAACAAAAGCAAAACCTGCCGACGCAAAAATCTACGCCGTCGTCGGTTCGGATGATGTCGAGGTAAAACAGACCGCGGCGGAACTGGCCGAGAAATTAAAACCTGCCGACGCGGGCGACTTTGGCTTCGAAATAGTCGACGGCGCGGCGGACAACGCCGACCAAGCTGCGACGCGGATAAGATCGACAATCGACGCGCTGCGAACTTTGCCATTTTTCGGCGGCGAAAAATTGATCTGGCTGAAAAACGCCAACTTTCTTGGCGACGATCAGAAAGCGCGGTCGGCGGCAGTCCAAGCGGCGCTGGAAGAATTGACTGCAACGATGACTGCCGGGCTCGGACCCGAAATCACATTTTTGTTGAGTGCCACCGAAGTCGATAAACGACGCTCGTTTTACAAGGCGCTCGCCAAACGCGCCGAGCTCCAGGTTTTCGAGAAACTCGATTCGAGCCGCGGTGGTTGGGAAGAAGAAGCGACCGAGATGGTCAAGACGCGCGCGAAAAAGCGAAAGCTACAGTTTGATGACAATGCGCTCGAGCTCTTCGTCCTTCTCACCGGCGGCGACACCCGCGAGATCGAAAACGAATTGGAAAAGATCGACATCTTCCTCGGCAAAGAGCGCCAGGTAAATGTCGATCTCGTTCGCGAGCTCGTGCCGCTCACCCGCGCGGGGGTCATCTTCGATTTGAGCAACGCCCTGGCCGAGCGCGATCTCGAGCGCGCGCTCGAATTGCTCAGGCAATTACTCGATCAAGGCGAAAGTGCGATCGGGATTTTGCTCGCCGCGATTCTTCCAACGGTCCGGAATTTATTACTCGCAAAAGATTTGATGGAGCGCCATCGCCTGTCGCGGCCGCATGCGCCCTTTCCGTTTATTTCGGCAATCAACCGCCTCCCGGCCGATGCGATCGCGCATTTGCCGCGAAAAAAAGACGGGACGGTCAACGCCTACGCGCTTGGAATTGCCGCGCAAAATGCGCACCGCTTTTCGACCGAGCAGTTAATCGCCGGAATGCAGGCATGTCTCGCTGCAAATCTGCAGTTGGTCACGACGCAGCTCGATCACGAACTGATTTTGACAGAAGTGGTCGTGAAGCTGCTCGGCGAAGCTTAACTTTCGCCGACTTGTTTGCGCGCCATCGGACCGATGTATGGGATTTCCCAACGCACGCCAGTGAATGCGCGCCAGGTGGCGATGATCCAGAGAACAACAAAGGCGACGTGGATGACCGCGGCGATGATCGCCCAAAAAAACACCAGGATCCCTCCGATTGCCGGGATGGCACTAAAGATCACATGGATGATCGCCGAAACGACGTTGAACAAGAACCAGGCCAGACCAAAGACGATCGATTGCATCGAATAGAAACGCACAAAAGGGTCCTGTTTCTCCAAAATGAAAAACACGATGCCGCCAATGAGCGGAATACAGGCAAGCGCCGCCGCGATATTGGAAGGGAGCCCGGTTGATTTCGGTCCGGCATCGGACGGTGGCGGCGGAGGCGG
>WNGN01002135.1_pt1 | contig 17791 bp, 14 predicted proteins | sample 5400561 | NCBI WGS metagenome assembly WNGN01 (sample SAMN13153379, study PRJNA577476) | soil metagenome | isolation source: 115 cm soil or saprolite under Garry oak tree replicate 2 | place: USA:California | collected 2016-06-15
ATCTTTACACCCTTTATGAGAAATTCGGCAGGCTCGGTGGCCTGACATGCCTTCTTGCTGGTGACCCGCTCAATAGCCGCACGATACACTCTCTCATTCGTGGGCTCTCTCTTTTCGAGAACAACACTGTATACCTGCTCTCACCCCAGCAACTCCGGCTCGCACGAGCGGACTTTTATGGCTTGAGCGCACGAGGTATAAACATCGTCGAAATCAGCAGTGAAAAGGATATTCCTAGAGACTGCGATTTCTGGTATTGGACGCGTGTGCAGAAAGAACGCTTTGCTTCTCTTGAGGAATATCGCGATGCAATGGATGAGGCCTATATCGTCACACCTCAGCTTCTTGACCAATATGCAAGCAAGAACATGATACTGATGGACCCGCTCCCCAGGGTAGATTCAGTAGATCCAGCAGTAGATGCTGATGAGCGAGCCGTGTATTTGAAGTCGCAAATTCGCAATGGTCTGTATACACGCATGGCCCTACTAGCATTGATCCTGGGGAAAGCATAACTGAAAGGATTACTATGCAAAAAAATGTTGATGACAAGCTGCTTGTTGAAGATAGTCCTGGATGTGACGTGCCCCTTACCAAATATTGTCCTCGATACGGAACGTTGCTGTTAGAAGATGGGACCAAATTTGAAGGTACCTCATTTGGCTATGAGGGAGAAAGCTCTGGCGAGGTCGTCTTTTGCACCGGCATGGTCGGCTATCCGGAAACCCTGACCGATCCCTCCTTTGCTGGTCAGATCCTGAGCATGACCTACCCACTCATTGGTAATTATGGAGTACCAGTCCAATCCTGGTGGGAAGATGACAGAATCCATGTCGCCGCGCTCATCGTTTCCAACTATGTTGACACGCCTTCGCATGTAGAAAGCACCATGAACCTGGGAAGCTGGTTGCAGCAGGAGCGGGTCCCTGCCTTAGAAATCAAAGATACGCGTTCGCTCACTCGACATATTCGCACTCATGGCACTATGCTGGGCAAGATTGTGTTCAATACAGATATTCCTTTCTATGACCCCAATACCGACAACCTGGTGGCGCAAGTCTCAGTCGAGCAGCCTCTGCAAGAAGGCAGTGGGAATATCACTATTGCCCTGATTGATTGTGGGGCTAAGCGTAACATAACACGCTGCCTCCTCTCAAGAAATGTGCGTGTGATCACGGTGCCATGGAATTGGGACCTCTTTTCGCCAGCTAATGCCTTTTCCTTTGATGGCATCGTGGTGTCCAATGGGCCAGGTAATCCGAAGATGGCCGAAAAAACGATCCAGACCATTCGGAAAGCGCTAGAGCGCAAGATTCCTACGCTTGGCATTTGCCTGGGCCACCAATTGCTGGCACTTGCAGCGGGCGGAGATACTTATAAGCTGAAATTTGGTCACAGGAGCCAGAATCAACCGTGTATGCTGCATGGTACGAAGCGGTGCTATATCACGACGCAAAATCATGGCTTTGCTGTAGGCGTCCTGCCGGCGGACTTTATTCCCTGGTTTGTCAATGCCAACGATGGGAGCAATGAAGGCATGCGGCATGTCCAACTCCCCTTTCTCTCGGTGCAGTTTCATCCAGAGGCCGCTCCGGGTCCAATGGATACGGATTGGATCTTCGACCACTTTCTAGAGAGGGTGAGAGGCGAGTATGAAAATGCCGCGTAAAGTGTTGGTGCTGGGAGCAGGTGCGCTCAAAATTGGCCAATCGGGTGAGTTTGACTATTCCGGGTCCCAGGCGCTCAAAGCCTTACGAGAAGAAGGGATTAGCACAGTTTTAGTCAATCCCAATATCGCGACCATTCAGACCTCAAAACTGCTGGCGAACCCGGTTTATTTTTTGCCAATAACCCCCTTTTTCGTCGAAAAAATCATTGAGAAAGAGCGCCCTGATGGCATCTTGCTCTCGTTCGGTGGGCAAACCGCGCTCAATTGCGGGATTGAATTGTTTCACGCGGGGGTCCTGGAAAAATACAACGTACAAATTCTGGGAACTCCCATCTCTGCCATCATCCTCACCGAAGACCGGCAGGCGTTTGCACGGCACTTGCAGAGTATAGGCATTCCCGCTCCACAAAGTAGAAGTGCGGAATCGCCAGAAGAAGCCATGCGTATTGGCGCAGAGATCGGCTTTCCAGTGATGGTACGAGCTGGTTTTGCGCTTGGCGGCCAGGGATCAGGCATTGCGAGGGATATAGAAGACCTGGAGCGTATCGTGAGGGGAGCCCTGGCGTTTGCTCCACAGGTGCTCGTTGAGCAATACTTGCATCACTACAAGGAAGTAGAGTATGAAGTGGTCCGTGATGCCTACGACAATTGCATCACGGTATGTAACATGGAGAATATGGACCCGCTGGGCATTCACACTGGCGAGTCCATCGTGCTGGCTCCCAGCCAGACTCTCAACAATGCTGAATATCATAGCCTGCGTGCTGCTGCAATAACCATCGTCAGAAGCCTGGGCATCGTTGGGGAGTGCAATGTGCAGTTTGCCATCAACCCCAGGACTTCTGCATACTATGTGATTGAGGTTAATGCTCGCCTATCACGCAGTTCAGCCCTGGCCAGCAAAGCAACAGGCTATCCGCTGGCATATGTAGCGGCCAAATTAGCGCTTGGCTATGGACTGACGGACCTCAGCAATAAAGTAACGGGTGTCACCCAGGCCTGTTTTGAACCCAGCCTGGACTACGTGGTGGTGAAAATCCCTCGCTGGGACTTAGAGAAGTTCAAAGGTGTGGACGAAACCATTGGGACTGGCATGAAATCTGTTGGGGAGGTCATGGGTATTGGCCGCACGTTTGAGGAAGCCTATCAAAAGGCCATTCGTATGCTAGACCTGGATTTCGAGGGCGCAACCTCCGAGAAAGTTTTTGTTAACGGCGAGACCGTGGCAGATAATATGCTCAAATATCTCTACAGGCCTACCCCTAAACGGATGTTTGCGCTGGCAATGGCGATGCGCAACAATTATGCCGTTGAGGAGATAGCCAATATTACCGGTATCGACCCGTGGTTTTTAGAGAGAATAAAGCGCATCGTAGACATGGAACAAGCCCTGCAAGCCGACCAGGACCTCTCTGCGTCCCGGCTGTTGGGGCTGAAGCAGGTGGGTATGTCGGACAAGCGTATCGGGGAACTTACCGGCAAAAGCGGTCTGGAGATACGGGCGCTGCGCAAACGACTTGGCGTGACTCCGTGCGTGTTCCAGATCGATACGCTTGCCGCTGAATTTCCTTCCGACACCAACTATCTCTACATGACCTACAATGGGCGGCATCACGATGTTGCGCCCATGGGAGAAGCGGGTGTAGTTATTCTGGGTTCGGGACCTTATCGTATAGGCTCGTCGGTGGAATTTGATTGGACGAGCGTCAGTGCGGTGGAGGCGCTCAAAAAGTATGGGAAGCGCTCCATCGTGATTAACTGTAATCCTGAAACGGTTTCAACGGACTACGACATCTCAGATAGACTGTATTTTGAGGAGCTCACCTTTGAGCGAATTGCGGACATTTGCGAATTCGAATCACCTTATGGAGTGATAGTCTCAGTGGGCGGACAGACGCCTAATAACCGGGCAAAGGCCCTGCAGCGTTATGGTATACACATTATAGGAACCGATGCCACCCATATTGATCAGGCAGAAGACCGCAGCAAGTTTTCCAGGCTGCTGGATACGCTCGACATTCATCAGCCTGAGTGGAATAGCTTTGTCAACATCGCTGAACTGACCCATTTTGCAGAGCAGGTCGGCTATCCGATCCTCGTGAGGCCATCCTACGTGCTCTCAGGCAATGCCATGAATGTCTGTTACACGCAGGAAGAGTTGGAGCAGTACACCAGAGAAGCTGCAGCGGTTTCACCAGAGTATCCTGTTACGGTTTCTAAGTTTTTCGAAAAAGTCAAAGAGATAGAACTGGATGCAGTGGCCCAACACGGGGAGATCAAAGTCTTCGTGATCTCGGAACACATAGAAAATGCGGGTGTGCATTCTGGCGACGCGACGATTGTGCTGCCGCCCCAGACCCTCAATGCCCAAACTAAAGGCAAGCTTGAAGAGGCCAGTCGAGCAATCGCCAAGGCTCTAGCCATCACAGGACCGTTCAATATTCAATTTCTCGCTAAAGACAACCAGGTGTATGTCATTGAGGTGAACCTGAGGGCGTCGCGCACCTTTCCTTTCATATCCAAGGTCACCGGGGTCAACTTCATGGAGATCTTTGTTGACGCACTCTTTCAGGAGGAGATCGCGACTATTACGATCCCGCCTCTCACCTTTACCGCTGTGAAAGCACCGCAGTTCTCGTTCTCGCGGCTTGCGGGGGCCGACCCGATCCTGCGTGTGGAGATGGCCTCAACGGGAGAAGTGGCCTGCTTCGGTGAAGATGTGGAGGAAGCCTATCTCAAGGCAATCCTTGCCACAGGGGGACATGTGCCCAGGAAGGGAGTCTTTATTAGCCTGGGAGGAGAGGATAAAAAGGAGAAGTTTCTGGAGAGCGCTGAACAGTTAGCCACATTAGGCATACCGTTTTATGCTACAGAAAAAACGTGCGCGTTTTTGCAAGCCCATGGTATTGATGCAACCATGCTCTACAAGATACATGAACAGCGGTCGCCGAACGTTCTGACGTATTTCCGCGACGGTAGGATCGACCTTGCCATCAACATTGTGGACAGGCACATTAAAAAGGAAGTCGATGATGACTATGCCATGCGCCGCTACGCCGTCGATTATAACATCCCTTTGCTTACCAAAATCAAACAGGCCCGCCTGTTTGTCAGGGCGATAGTGGAGAAGGACCTTGCCACCATACCTGTCAAGTCCTGGAATGAGTACTCATGAATAGGGGGCTTCATTATGTCTAGATTTGTGACTGTCGAGAAAATAGATACAGATATCCTGATTATCGGCTCGGGTGGATCGGGACTGCGGGCTGCCATTGCCGCTACTGAGAAGGGGGCAAGGGTATTGGTGGTGGCCAAGGAGTTCTTAAAGGATGCTCATACTGGCTGGGCAATGGGTGGTCTCAATGTTGCTATAAAAGCCCCGGCAACCTCGCAGATGCACTTTGAGGATACCATCAACGGCGGTTGGTTTATCAATAATTATAAGCTCGCGAGGATATTTGCAGAAGAAATGCCTGATCGCATACGTGATTTGGAACGCTATGGCGTCAAATTTGATCGCTTGCCTGATGGTTCCTACTTTACGTGGGCTGGAGGTAAGCAATCAGCGCCCTTGAATTTGTGCGCCGGTGATTATACGGGCCGTGAAATGATGCAGGGGTTATTGGCAGAGGTTGAGCGGCTCGACATTCCATACCTGGAACATCATTACGTGACGAAACTGATCAAGCGAAATGATAAGGTTGCCGGCGCCTTTCTTATTGACAGGAGAACAGGGACGTACAGGGTTGTGCAGGCGAAGGCGACGATTGTGGCAACGGGTGGTGGTGGGAACATGTATAAGATTAATACGAATGCGCCCAGCAATACAGGCGAAGGATATGCCTGGGCATCGGATATGGGAGCAGAACTCGTTGATATGGAAATGATCCAGTTTCATCCGACTGGTATGGCTTTCCCACCGGAGAAGCGCGGCACGCTTGTCACAGAAAAGGTCAGGGGGAACGGTGGTATTCTCAAAAACAGCTTGGGAGAGCGCTTCATGGAGCGTTACCAACCCCAGCGCCTCGAGCTTGCTGGACGGGACGAAGTAACGAGAGCGATTTACCAGGAAATTCAAGAAGGTAGAGGCACAGAACATGGAGCTGTCTACCTGGATGTCACCCACTGGGAGGAAGGAAAAGCTGAAAAACTCGTTCCCGATGTGTTTGCTGCGCATATGGAAGTAGGTATCGATGTGCGCAAACAGATGATGGAGGTCACGCCTTCCATGCATCATATGATGGGCGGGTATGCCATCAACGAGTGGGGTGAAACAAACGTTGATGGACTCTATGCCGTTGGCGAAGTGACGACGAGTGTTCACGGGGCAAACCGTCTGGGTGGAAATTCGCTGGCCGAAGGTCAAGTCTTTGGCAGGCGAGCTGGGATGCATGCAGCAGAATATGTCAAAGGCTCTCGATCACCAGAGATTACACGGCAGGCGGTTGATGCAGAAGTTGATCGAGTTGAGGCATTTTTACGCCGAAACACGGGGCAACTAGCTGCAGAAGTTTTAAGCAAAATCAAAACCGTTATGTGGAACAATGTTGGCATCACAAGAGATGCCGATAGTTTATTGACCGCAAAGAGAGAGATTAAACAGTTACAGCATGAGGCGCAATTCCTGCTGGCAGAGGACAAAAGTCAACTGCAAGCGTGCCTGGAAACACAGGATATGTTGAAGACAGCAGAAGTGATCATTCTAGCAGCTTTGGAAAGAAAAGAAAGCCGTGGTGCGCATTATCGCTCCGATTATCCCCAGTTGGCTCCGGCGTGGGAGAAAAATATCCGCATCTATAAAGACAAAGCGGGAAAACTTGTGACGAGGATTATTCCACCTGTCAAAGATTAACAACCTCAGGAGGTCCTGGTGCATTCAACGCTGATTGGATCTATCGTTCTGCCTGATCGTATCATGAGGGGAACAGTCCATATTACAGATGGGAAAATCGCGAGCATAGATGAAGATTTCCCCAAAGATATGGAGCATACTCTTGATTTTCGTGGCAAGTATATCCTTCCGGGCTTGATTGAAGTGCATGGTCACCTGCGTGAACCAGGACTTGAACACAAAGAAGATATCCCGCATGGCACGCGGGCCGGGCTTGCCGGGGGTTACACAACCATCTTTGATATGCCCAATACAAGACCTCCAACGACGACTGTCGCTCGCGTGGAAGACCAGATAAAAAGATATACTGGTAGATCTTATAGCGATTTTGCCATCAATATGGGCACTTCTGTCGAGGATATTGGTGAGTTGCGCAAAGTTGATAAAGAGCTGATTACCGGTGTCAAAATATTTACTGCCGGGCATGCTACTACGCCAACAACGATACCGCGTCTCGGTGACATTGCACGGATTTTTGAGATTTTGGGCGAGAGAAAGATCATAGCACTACTGCATGCGGAGAATCAGGAGCTTGTAAACTATTTTACTCGTAAGTACCGCGATACGTTAAAAAGAGATGATCCGGCTGTATGGGGAGACGCAAGAAATACTTCTGTTGTTCTGACGTCCGCTCTTGAGATGATCGCCCTCGCGAAACAATTTGGCGTGAAGCTCTACCTGTTGCATTTATCCACTCCAGAAGAGTTTGCCGCCGTAGAGTTTGGCCGCAAGATCGGGGTAGATGTGTATGGTGAAGTGGCTGCCTATCACCTCGCTTTCACTTGCCAGGATTACGAAAAATATGGCAATTTGATCAACGTGGCGCCAGCGCTACGCACACCTACTGAACAAAAGCAGCTTTGGCGTCTGTTGAGTGAAGGCAAAATCGACGCAGTGATTTCGGAGCATACACCACATACACTTGCGGAGAAGCGGAAAGAGAGCGTCTGGGAAGTGGCATCAGGCATGCCAGGCATGCAAGAAGCTCTGCCAGTGTTAATCAGCCACTGGGTAGAGCAATTTGGCAATGATGCTCTTGAAAAGGGGCTTATCCGTATTGCTCAAGTGACCTCGCAAAATATCGCGAGGATTTTTGGTTTTGACCAGAAAGGTGGCCTGATCGTTGGTAAGGATGCCGACATGGTCGTGGTCGATACGAGGCAGGTATGGAGGGTGAAAAGAGCGGACCTATTTACCAAGAATCGGTGGTCAGCATACGAGGGAATGGAGCTTATGGGTAGGCCCGTGGCGACGTTCCTGCGAGGGAGACTGGTCTATCGAGAGGGTCAGATAATTGGTGAAGCCCACGGAGAGCGGATTGTGAGGTGTAAGCTTGACTGACTCAGAGCTGCTCGACCTTTTTCAACGCATGGGTGTTGTCGCAAACGGGCACTTTGTGCTCAGTTCGGGACGACACAGCGATGAATACTGGGAGAAGTTTCGCCTGCTGGAGCGGCCGCGCATCACGGAACAGTTGTGCCGGGAAATTGCTGCCCGCTACGCAGGAGCGATGGTCGAAGCAGTTGTAGGCCCGACGACAGGCGGAGCACTGCTGGCGCAGGAGGTGGCACGCCAGCTTGGAACGCGCTGTCTCCTGGCAGAGCCAGCATTGGTAAATGGCGGGCGTGAATTACGCCGGGGCTTTACGCTCCTTCCAGGCGAGCGTGTGCTAATTGTTGACGATGTACTTACTACTGGGCTCTCGCTGCGAGAAACGTTGAGCGCGCTTGAACGCTTCCAGCCAGCTATTGTTGGCATTGAGGTGCTGATCGATCGCAGCGGCGGCACTGCTGCCGGTCGATTTGGCGTCCCCTGTCACGCGCTGTTGACTGTCTCTGCACGTACGTATGAGCCTGGTGAGTGCCCTCTGTGCGCCGGTGGCGTGCCTGTGGTCAAGCCCGGTACAAGAGGCGTTCCTGAAGGCAGAAGCGTATGAAGTTTCTGGAGAAGTTATTGACGGCCTCGCGCCGGCAGAATAGCCTGCTGTGTGTGGGCCTGGACCCGGAGCCGAATCGCTTGCCTGCCGAGCTACGTGAGGTTCCTGTAGCAACTGCTGTAGTGCGCTTCTGTCGTACTATTATAGAGGCGACTTTACCGTATGTGTGCGCCTATAAACCCAACCTGGCCTTCTTCGAGGCCCTGGGAGCAGGTGGCATGCAGGCTTTCCAGGAGGTGCTCGGGGCTATTCCCGCGCATATTCCTGTGATTGCTGATGCCAAGCGGAGTGATATCGGGAATACGGCCCGCAACTACGCTAGCGCTCTATTCGATGTGTACGGCTGCGATGCTGCGACCGTCAACCCCTACCTGGGCTACGATAGTGTTGCGCCTTTTCTTGCCTATCGTGAGAAAGGCGTGCTGCTGCTCTGTCGCACGTCAAATCCTGGCGCGCGGGACTTTCAAGATTTGCTGGTGCAAGCAGAAAATGGCGAAGCGCGGCCGCTCTACGAGGTTGTTGCGCGGCGTGCGCAGTCCTGGAACGAGGCGGGCAATTGCGGCCTTGTGGTGGGTGCGACCTATCCCGAGGAATTGCGCATCATCCGCTCTTTGTGCCCCAGCATGCCGATTCTGGTGCCCGGGGTGGGCTCCCAGGGTGGCGACCTGGAGGCGTCTACAGCGGCGGGGGTGGATGAATACGGTGAACGGGCCATTATTGCAGTTTCGCGTGCCATCTTATATGCCAGCCATGATAGTGATTATGCTGCTGCTGCTGAACATGAGGCGCGGTCGCTGCGCGACCGGATCAATGAGGCGAGGGGAGGGTATGAGTCTAAAAGCGGAACCTGAGCTGCAGGTCGATTTAGCGCCACACCGCAAAGGTGGCCTGCGCTTACATAATCCAGTTATGATCGCATCTGGCCCATTTGGCTATACTATGGAGAAGATAGCCGGAGTCCAGCAACTGGGAGCAGTGGTCTGCAAGGGGACGACGCTGCTTCCTCGCGGGGGCAACGCCCATCCGCGCACGGTGGAGACCGCGTCGGGTATGCTGAATGCCATCGGCCTGGAGAATCCGGGCATTCGTGTCGTCGTTGAGAGGTATGCGCCGGTTTGGGCGGCGTGGCAGATGCCTGTCATCGTTAATATCGCTGGCGAGGAAATTGATGAATTTGTCAGTCTTGCAGAGCAGCTAGAAGGTGTCCCTGGAATTGCCGGGATCGAGGTCAACGTCTCCTGCCCCAATGTGCGTGCAGGTGGGGCGATCTTTGGCAATAACCCACGGGTTGTGGCCGATGTGACGGCGGCTGTGCGCCGTGTCACAACTCTGCCAGTCATAGTAAAGCTCTCCCCCAATGCAAGTGATTTACGCCCAATAGCGCTTGCTGCGGCCTCGTCAGGAGCGGATGCGGTTTCTTTGATCAACACTATAACGAGCATGAGTATAGATATTCACGCATGTCGTCCGACGCTAGCACATGGTACCGGAGGATTGTCGGGACCGGCGATAAAGCCGATTGCCCTGCGTATGGTCTATGAAGTGGCGTGCGAACTTCGCTCGCTGTATCCGCAGGTTCCGGTTATTGGGATTGGCGGGATTACTACTGCACGTGACGCCCTCGAATTTCTCATGGCGGGCGCGTCGGCAATCGAGATAGGCACGGTCAACTTTGCCAATCCTCGCGCCGGGGTGGAGATTCTAGAAGGGATTGAGGAGTTCTTATGCAAAGAAGGTATAACCGACGTTGCGGAGATTGTGGGAACTGCTCTACTGTAGTGTCGTTTGCTATAGTAGTCTCTATTATGAACACAGAAAGACTCGAAGCTCCTGGAGTTTCTTGCCATCTATGCATTTCTCGAAAGAGCGATACGAGTGTGCATTTGGATGAGGTAAGAAAACAATGTAGCGCTGGTGTTTGCCAACCAGAGAGTAACGCCTTTTTCCTCATCGAAAGAAGGGTTGGAACTCAGAAACAGAATGGGGGCATGTTCCAGGTCGCCACTCCATGGTTCGGGTACTTGATGGTCGTTTAATGACCGGGAATGCTGCACTGAGATAATCTTAGCGCAGGGGTTGCTGCTCTGAGGAGAGGCGAACCATTGTTGAATGTTAGGACAACGGGTGATCTCATGTAGCAGGTCCATCAGTATGCCCCTCTCTATATTGTTACCCACCTGGCTCCTGACCCGGTGCGTTCCAGGCGACCTACGGGCATATGGGCAGCGACCAGGAGGGCGTTCTTGGCCAGCGCTGCCTCTGCGAGGGCATGACGGCTGGCAACAGTGGTGTCAGGATTAGCCCACTGGGCCATCCACGTGGGCTGTTCTACTTCGACCGCGTGGTGGTAGAGGTCGCCCAGGCAGTAGAGTGTCTGACCCTCTGAGTGGACGCGGACGATCTGGTGACCGGCCGATTCACCAGGTGCGGCGATGATGCGAACTCCAGGGAGCAGCTCGCGGTCTCCCTCAACCAGTTGCAGCAAACCCAGGCGATGAAGCACACCAAGGGTATGACTGTCCTCGGAGTCGGGGTCCTGGAGAGCCTGTTGTGTCTCGGGGTTTTCCCAGTCTGCCCTGCCGAGGAAACAGTGCGCGTTGGGAAAGGCGGGTACATAGTGCCCATCGCGCTGAGTTGTGACGCCAGAGTAGTGGTCAAAGTGGGCGTGAGTGATGATGAGATGTGTTATATCTCCAGGATGGATGCCCTTCTCACGAAGTTGGGCAATTACGCCTGGCGGAGGTTGATAACCTGGCTGGAAGTAGGGTGAGTCCGGCGGGAAAGAGAGGGCGAAGTCGCCAGCGTCGACCAGCACCGATGCTTCGGGCAATGCGATGTGGACGCACTGGCTTGGGAAGATGAATGCTTGCTCGAAGATCTCCCCGTAGCGAGGTCGCCATTCGCTCTCCGGGACGTTGAGGGTCTTCGCCAGCTTGAGACGTATGTCGCCCACGTTAATTATTGAGACAGCAGCAGCGCCAAGGGGTATGGTGCGCGTGTATTCAGTCATGATTATCTTCATCCGCCTTTCGAAACGAACTGAGAGAGAATTATTTTGCATCTATGACGCGTTTCTCTGCCTGGGCGAAGGGGCTGGTAAGCGCCTCTGCACGCATCTGTTCCAGGCGCTCTTCTCCCTTGGCCTGGACATCTGACCACTCCCGCGCGAAGCTGCCCGAGAGAATGTCGTCCAGTACATGCTTGAAACGATCGCGCAACCATGTGCCATTGTCTGCTGCTGCAGCACGTAACTGGCCGTACTGGCTCGTATGCGAGTGGAGCGTGAGTTGTCCAAAGAGACCCTGTTCAGCTATGCGCTCGAAGACCTCGGCAGGTTCCTTTGAGAGGTACATTTCATATAGTATGGCCTCGTCACTGAATCCTGCCTGGTGCAGCACTTCGTATGCCTGCTGAAAAGCCACGATGATGGTAGGCCATACCGCCTGCTCGCTGAAGAGGTCGAGCGCTGCTTCCTCACGAGCGGACGATTGTATTGCGCCTCCACGAGTGGCGCCGATGCCCCTGGCGATTGATAGAGCCAGGAGCAAGGCCTCCCCGGTGACATCGCGTTCGACGGAGATGAAGCAAGGGTAAGGCTCGCCGCGACGGTAGCGTTCGCGCACGCCAGCGCCGATCATGCGCGGTGCGACCATGACGACGTCGATGTTGCCCGGTAATGGGAGCAGGTTGAACGCTATGTTGTAGCCAGAGGCGATAACCAGGGCCGTTCCCGGGCGCATGTGCGGGGCGATATGCTCACTGAAAAGCTGGGGCTGGTACTCGTCGGGCACGAGCAGGAATACAACGTCACCCCAGGCTGCAGCTTCAGCGATGGAGAAGACGCGAAATCCGTCCGCGCTGGCCGCATCTTTGTAGGCATCATCGCGGTTGCCGATGACGATCTCGCTAACGCCGCTGTCACGCAGGTTTTTAGCCTGCGCTGCTCCCTGGTTGCCGTAGCCGATGAAGGCAAGGCGTTTGTTCTGTACAATAGAGAGGTCGGCGTCGCTATCATAGTAGATAGGTATACTCATTGGGACATCTCCTGGCGTAACGGCTCGGCAACTTCTTCTGCCAGCCGGTGGACGATACTTTCGGGATAAGGTGCTCTCAGGTTCAGGATGATATGAGTTGCACCCTCCGCGATATATGGCCGTATGCTATCGCTAGTTTCGCTTAGATTGTTATAGTTTACCATGACTTGAATTGAGCGTTCGATGGTGTTGGGGTCTCGACCGACTGCCGCGCAGTGCTCCTCAAGCACCTTGTTCTTGTGGCGGAAGGTATCAATTGAGCCACCAACAAAATTCCAGATATTCGCGTACTGTGCCACTACACGCAATGTCAACTGTTCGCCACTACCTCCTATAACATAGGGCGGAAAAGGCTTCTGCACGGGCTTGGGTTCACAGCGCGCATCTTTAAGCTGATAGTATTTCCCATCAAAGTTCGCCACTGTCTCTGTCCACAGTCTCTTGACCACTTCACACGCTTCACCTAACCGGCGAATGCGTTCTCCAGGTGCATAGAGCGGAATGCCGTACATGCTGCACTCAAGCTCGTTCCATCCTGCACCAATGCCGAAGTCTAGCCTCCCATGTGAGATGGCATCAACCGTCGCCCCTATCTTCGCCAACACAGCAGGATGACGGTAAATATTGCCCGTTACCATCAAGCCAATGCGCAGGCGTTCCGTGCGAGCGGCTAACGCGCTACGCGAAGGATATCATCGTACGTGGTGTATTGTGGTGCTGTTTTGATGCCAAATCTGAGTTTTGTCCCAGTGGTCATGTAGTTGTGTCTCCTTCAGGATGTCTGTTGTATTTGCCTCTTAAAGCATATCACTTTTCAGGGTGTACTTGAACAGAAATCTTAACTCCATCTCAACCAGATCGCAACCACTTTGCTCTTTCCCATCTTACCGTGCTGGCCTCATAATAGTGTAACAATTGCGTATTTTTGTTGTAGGAGGCATCACCATGTCCTGGACACTCCATCGACTACCTCAGCAGATAATCAAGACCTCCATCTCGCTACGACTCTTGACTGCAGCATGTATACTGACGCTCGCTGCCGCTATCCTGGTCGGTGCGGCGCACACTCCCCGGGCTAACGCTGCCCAGGCAAGCTCTCCTCGCGTCGTCGGCAACTTCCTGGTGGATCAGGACCAGAACCTGCAATTCTCGCAGAACAAACAGAACGAACCAGCCATCACCCGCGATCCGCTGACGGGAGCGTTGATCGCCGGGGCCAATGACGAGCTTGAAGAGCCGCTCTGCCCTGGCACAACCACCCCACTCGCCAGCCCATGCCCCTTCGCACCTGGCGTTCCGATCTCAGCCTATTACCGCTCGACCGATAATGGCAAGACGTGGACCGACGCCTTCCTGCCCGGATTCAACACCATTGGCCGCGTCTCTGGCGGCGACCCCAGCCTGGACTACGGTCCCCGGCTCTGTAACGGCACGTTCAGCTTCTCCTGCGGCGTCACCATCTACTACGGCAGCCTGGCTGATCCTTTCCCGGAGTTTGGCGGCGAGCAGGTCACCGTCTCCCGTTCCTATGATGATGGACTGACCTGGGCTAACCCGGTGGCGGCCACCTCCACCGATAACAAATCCAATTTTGACGACCACGACTGGGTTGCTGTTGACCACTTCCCCGGCAGCCCTCATTTTGGGCGCGTCTATCTCAACTGGGCCGTCTTCTGCAACACCTGCTCCGGCAACGGCAATGTCAAGCTCTTTGTCGCCCACTCTGACGATGAAGGGCGTACCTGGTCCCAGGCAGTGCAGGTGAGCGCGGCGAACAACAACTTCCCTCAGGGCTTCCGCGAGACCGGCCAGATGGCCGTCTCCTCCAACGGCACTGTGGAAGCCTTTTGGACGGAGAACGCCGACTCGACCAAGCTCCCCAGCCTGCAAGTCGTCGCTACCTCCACCGATGGCGGCCAGACCTTCACCAAACCGATCACCATCGCACAGGTGACCGATTACCCGTTGACGGGCACCCCGTTTGATGTGGTGGACCTCTTCAATCGGGTGCCTGGCATGAGCGCACGCGTGGATTGCTACCCACACCCAGCTGCTGACCCTAGCAGCACAGGTATCTACGTCGTCTGGTGCGACTTTAGCGGCGGACAGGGCGTCGTCAAGGGCGCGGTCTCGCTCGATGGCATCAACTGGAGCCAGCTTGGCACGATTGCCAGCGTCTCTGGCCGCAACGCCTTCTTCCCGGAGGCCAGCATTGCTCCCAATGGTACCGTCAGCCTCGCCTTTGACGCCCTGACGCGGCCTCCGGCCAACAACCCCTTTCAGACCGGTGTGCAGGTCTACGACAACTACTTCGCCGAGTCTCCAGCAGGTGGCCTGGCCTTTGGTGCGCCGATACGGGTCAGCACCGCCTCTTCCAATCCCGATGGCTCCAGCTACAACAACCTGCAAGAGCAGTTCATCGGAGACTACATCGACATTGTGGCTGGCCCCACCAGCGCCTACATCGTGTGGACGGATGCGCGCAATGCCACTCCCTGTCAGGCGGTTGATGACTACCGAAATGCGGTGTACGCTTTCTCCAAAACAGCGGTTGCACCCAATCCTGACAGCGCCTGCGCAACCAGCTTTGGCAACACCGATACTGAAGCGGCGATTGTGAACTATTAAGTATGGAGGAAAAAGTAGATTTTGCAGATGGCTGGCTTCTGGACAAAATGACGATCTGGCGGGGCCTGAGCCCCGCCAGGAAAGGTACATTTGAGAAGAAGCTTACTTCTGTTGCGCAGCGGCGGCCTCGCGCTTACTCTTGCGGCCGAGGTAGATGCGGCTTGGGTCGACAAGCATGCGCAGAGCTTTCAGCTCCTCTTCAGTCGGTGGCGGTAGTTCCTTGGCCTTGCTGGTGTCGAGTGACCAGCCGGTGTTGTTCACGACGTCCTCGACACTGATACCTGGGAAGACCGTATCGAGTTCGAGCAGGCCAGTGTCAGGATCGCTGCGCATAATGCACAGGTCGCTGATCATCACAAGCTCGCCGCCGCGCCCCAGGCCATAGTCCCAACGCGACTCGCCTTTCTCTCGTGGGCCGCGCCATCCAGCCACGCTGGTGACGTACTCGACGCGCTCGGGGAAGCGGCGCTCTTCCTGTACCATCACGACAAGTACCTTGTCGGCAAAAGAGGCGATGTTATTGGCCCCGCCGCTACCGGCGAAGCGCACATGGGGTCCATGGCCGGTATCGGAGACGCCGGCGGGCCAGTAGCCACCGATGATAGTCGAGTTGAGGTTGCCGTACATGTCGCATTCAGCGCCGCCCAGCATACCGACGGTGCAATAGCCGCGCAGCGCAGTCGTGCCGAAGGTATCGGCCATGTTGGAGACCATACTCGACTTCAGGCACCCGCGTGGGTCAGAAACTGAGATTGGCAGGTGTTCCACCCGTGGCCCCACGATACCCGCTTCCATAATCAGCGTCATGTTCGGCGCCACGGTGAATTGCGCTAACATCGAGGCCAGCAGAGGGAGGCCGGTGCCAGCAAAGACAAAGGCACCGTCAGGCACTTCACGAGCGGCAGCTACGGCCAGGAGTTCCATTGTTGTGTACTGCGTACGTGATAGCCCACGTTCTTTGAGGTAGGCGTCGTAGGCATCATCCGAAATTTGTTGCATAGTATGCTCCTGTTGTGTTTTCTCGTTGCTCCAGATTACATGGGCCGTTTGAGGTCAGCGCGATATCCGTAGCCGGGAGTGGCGCGCAGCTCGAACAGGCGATTCATTCCTACGATACGCGTCAGGTAATCCCAGTCGTCTTTCGTTTCTGCGACGTGGTGAGTCCACCAGTCCTTGACTTCTTCCTTGCTCTTGCGGTTGAAGCGGCCGTAACCGACCCACCAGTCCCAGTCATAGTCGTAGTAATTGGGCACCGCCGAGGGATAGCCTCCAAAGGGCTGCTCCACAATAGCCGTAGTGATATGGGCCGGCAGGTGATTCAGTTCAGGGGCGGCGCGTAATTCGTCAGGGGGCACAATCTGCTCGCATTCCACGATGAGTGTTTTGGCGCACATGGCCTGTTCGGCATCTGGCCCCAGGATGCCTTCCATGCGCACTGTGCCGTCGATGGCCACGCGCTGCGCGCGAATGACGGTGACCTCGGGCAGAATTGGCGGCACGAGCATGACCTTGACGCCCTTGTTGCCCGTGTATTTGTCGGACTCGCGTATCCATTCGAGCCTGTTCGTTTTGTTGGCGGTACTATCCCCGCCGTCGAAGGCGTGTGGGCGCAGGCCCCAGCCATCAAAAGGATCATCGATAACCGCAAACTTCTTGGGTGGGATACGCGGGTCGATCCAGCTTCCACCAGCGTTTTTACCACGCAGGCCAGCCTTAGCAAAGACATCATATTCTGGGAGACTGGATCCCAGTTCGGCCATCAATGGAGCGAATGGCCAGCCAAAGCGGCCTGCGATAGTGCGCGAGGCGTAGCCATAGTTACTGTAGTCTTCAATGAGCGGGATGGAGCCATCCTGGATGCGGCGGCGAATACTGTAGGCCACCGGCTGAATGCCTTCCAGGCCAATATACGTTGTTTCTATCCTGGAGATAAGGTCGTTGGCTGCCAGGATTTCTTCAATGGAGGCACCACCGTTCATTGTGGCAAAGTGATGTATGATGCGGTCACGCTGGCGGATCACCTCGCGTGCAATCGTGAAGGGCCGCCGCGTGTAGCTAAAGCCTCCCCAGCAGACCTGTGTGCCAGTCTTAATATAGCGTTCTACCGCCTCGCGCGCGGTCATTATTTCTGCCATACTATGCTCCTTTCGCGCTCCGGTACATCGTCGAGGGTTGCTTCGTGGGATCGCTCTGAAGGTGAGCCTGCCATGCGCCCACGGAGAAGGGATTCGATCTCGGCCATCCCTGCCTGGAGTTCACCTACCGCCTGAGCGAATGAGGCATGAGCGCGCGTGAGTTCATCTTCGATGAGCCGGTAATCTTGCTCACTCATGCCGGCCCGCGAGAGGGTCTCGCCAAGGCCTCGCAGCGTTGAAGGGACGCGCATCAAGGGTATGCCGAGGTGGCTCATTTCCACTTCGATTGTGTTGAGGAGCCAGATGGCCCGCATGGCACGGCTCCATTCGTCACCAGTCATAGTTCATACCTCGGTTCGTTTATTGATCTGTCTGCTTGTATCAATCCTCACCCAACTCGAAGGCTGGATGCAACAAGCCTCTCTGAAAAAACGCCACTCTCGTGAAGGAGAGTGGCCTCTGCGAACACAAGATCTACATCATACAAAAACATATCGT
>WNGN01001885.1_pt1 | contig 17782 bp, 18 predicted proteins | sample 5400561 | NCBI WGS metagenome assembly WNGN01 (sample SAMN13153379, study PRJNA577476) | soil metagenome | isolation source: 115 cm soil or saprolite under Garry oak tree replicate 2 | place: USA:California | collected 2016-06-15
TCCGGGTCAACGGCCAGATAAGACAATTTTCCAGCACGAAGAACATGGTCTTCAAGATGCGAGAGCTGGTCGAGTTTTTCTCCTCAATGACCCTTGAACCGGGCGACATTATCACGTCAGGAACCCCTTCTGGAGTTGCGATCTATAGGAAGCCGGACAAGACGCTGTATCTCTTGAAGCCGGGAGATCTTGTCGAGTCGAAAATCGAGAGTCTTGGAAAGCTCCAGAACACAATTGTTCGAGAGACAAAGCCTGTAAGACTGACCGTAACACGCCAGCTCGCGCCTGCTAGGACCGGTTCTCCGTTCAAGAACGCTGAACACGAAACGAGTTAAATTGACCAGAGTCAAGCGACCCTAGGAATAGACATGACAACCAAACAGAAGATGGAATTTCCCCGAATCAACTTCGTGGCGCTACTAGCCGGCGCTCTTTTCTTGGTCAGTATCTTCCTCTACTGGTGGGGCCTCGACACCACCGGGTCCATAGCCGGGTCTAGCGTTAGCGACTCTCTTCGATGGTCCCTCTGGAGCGGCCCCTCAAACACGCCAATAAGTTCGTCCCAATCGTTTCAGACCCTCGTCGCATATAGCCCAGTGATAGGAGTTCTTGCGGTCGCCTCGGCGATCCTAACTTTGCTAGGAACCATTCCAAAGGCTCATCGTCTACTAATCGGAGGTGGCGTGATCTCCGTCCTCACTTCAATCTTCTATGCCGTGCTTGTGAGTTATACGGTTTCAAATGGATGCGGTGGCTCGTCCAATTGTATTAGCGGGCCATTCGGTACAGAAACCATGACAGTGTCACCTTTCGGTCTGAGTCTCACTCGCACATGGGGCTTCCAAACAGGCTTCTACATAGAAATAGTCGGCGCGGTCCTCGCCATAATCGCCATAGCTTTTCACCGGACCTTCTTGAAGATGAAGGCTCCATAACTCAGCGACCAGTCACGCCTCTTCCTCGGGTCTGCGAGCCAGCTTCGGTGTTTTGTGGCGGGCCCGGCGGGAGTTGAACCCGCGACAACCGGGTATCCTCCTCGGAGGTAAAAGCCTCACCAGAGACGCTTCTCTACCGGTGCTCTACCTCTTTAGGACCCCGCGGGGGATCTGGCTAAGCTACGGGCCCACGTCACCGCCCGAAACCGGATCCATCTATATTAGATGATTTTTCAGGGCACGACCAAGAGGTGCGCTAGGGCACTGCCTCCACGTCATTATTAAGCCGTCAGCACCAGTCCACTGTTATCAATGGTCGACCTCTCCTCGTTAATCAGCTTCCTGAGCGCAATAAGCTCGATCGCCATCATACTAGGGGCTATCTTCGTCGTCTTTCAACTCAGACAGAACGCGAAGCTGATCAAGACAGCAAGTCTTGAGACCAAGTCCAACATGTCCTTCTCAGTACTCGAAAAAATCACTGAGGAATCCTTTGCCCGCCGGCGGAAGAACATGCATGACGCGGTTAGGAAGTACAGCCAGATCAGTTGGGAGGGTTTCGACGACACTCTAGAGGACTTCGAGGCGCGAAACTTCGGCTACATCTACGAGCTAATAGGAGAACTCGTAAGGGAGGGAATTATCGACTTGACGATCGCCATACACTCCCTCCGATACTTGATCGTGTTCGATTGGCAGACATTCGAGCCCCTTGTCAAACATCTCATGGAACGATACAAGGTTCCAGTCAACCCCTACGAAAACTTCGAGTGGCTCGCCCAAGAAACTCGAAAATTCCTCCAGAGCAGGGGAAAGATTGGCGAAGGATCCCGCCCAGAAACCCTGCACTAGGAGTCTTCTGCGATGCTAGTGATTCTTGGACAGTACGTAGCTCGATTAGGGAAGAGATAGATCTTTTCAACTACTTGACCATATTCGGCTTTATTCAGTGGTTACCCCCAGAGGTTTAACTAAAGTAACACGTCATTCTCGGAGAGACTTTGGAAGCATTGGACGAGTCCTACAAGCTGGAACAGTCAACGCTCAAACTTGCGAAGGGGGGCGAGACGAGTATTGTCTATGGCATTCCATCAAAAATCCGTGATCCTGCAACATGCCTCATCATTGCTCATGGTGCGGGTGGTCCCATGCACTCGCCGTTCATCCGCTACTTCCATACGGAGCTGGCAAAGCAGGGTTTCATCACAGTCAAGTTCAATTTTCCGTACATGGAAGCCCATCGAAAGGTGCCTGATAGGACCGAGATCTTGGAGGGAAGCTACCGGGCAGTGATCGAACAGGCGAAGCAGAACAAGCAGGATCCCGATCGCTTTTTCATTGGGGGAAAGTCGATGGGAGGCCGGATCGCCTCACAGGTCGCGGCGATGGACGGGGTCGATGTTGACGGTCTCTTCTTTCTTGGATACCCTCTGCACCCGCCTGGGAAAACTGAACAGTTACGGGATGCGCACCTTTACAGGATCACGAGACCAATGATCTTCCTGTCTGGAACAAGAGACAGCTTCGCGAGAAAACAACTCCTAGAGGAAGTTGTTGCAAAGCTCGGTCCAAACGCCCAGCTACACTGGATAGAGAATGGAGATCACAGCTTCAGGAGACCCGATGAGAAGATCACCGGCAAGGAAGGGACGCATGAAGCGCTCGCGGCTCTCGTAGGCTGGCTTAAAAGCGTCCCTTGACACTCGAGGGCTCGGGGGAATTTACTGTACAATTCTCTATCTTTAAATAAACGAGCGGGTGCCTTGTACGTTTAGAAGAACAATGTGCGACACTTGTGGCTGTTCTTCAGAGCAGGAAGACACTAAGCAAGAAGAGGAAGCCTAGCCCTATACCTGCTGGGGCATTGACACTTCCCAACTCTCCCGAAGGAGTCGGGTTCGACTCCTTCAATTTCTTCTTTCAAATCCTAACACTATGCAGTGCCAAGCGGGCTGCTCTCGGCCCGCGAGACCCGTGGGCTAGAAGAAGCGCGGCAGCACGAATATAGCCGCAAGGCCTACGGCTACTAGGACAAAGCCGATGACGATTCCAACGACGATTGCCATTATTCCAACTCCTATTGCTCCGAGCCATCCAGTTCTAAAGTAGTGCTTCACCAATAGCAGAAAGACCAACAGGCCTAAGATAAGACCAAATAGCCCTGGGAGAAAGACGACTATCGCTCCGACAAGAAATGTCCCGACACCAGCGATCCCAAGAGCCTCGCCAAATGTGACCCGCCTCCCAACTACGATCTCTCCAGCCAACCATAGAACGAATCCGATGACTAGGAGATAGATGATGAAGACGATCAGGAAGCCTATAAGAATACTGACTAATCCGGTGCCGAAAGAAGGGGCGGCGAACGCTACCATCGGAAGGTTTTTCCTTAAACCGTCCATGCTTGATCTGGATTTAGCTTTTGTCGAAAGCGTCCTTGACTTTCAGTGGTTAGCGGCAGGATTTTCCTGATTATAGTGAGGAAGGTTTAAGCTTCGTAGCTTTCGCGTAGCCTGGTTGCCCAGGACAGAACTTCCGGGCTCGCGCCCCGTCCGTTGAGTCGGACGCGTTGAGGTAGTATAGCCCGGTCCGCGGCCAGCGGGAGCCGGCCGAGAGTATGCACGGCTGTCACCCGTGCGACACTCGACGAAGTGTAGTCGAGCGCACTGCGGGTTCGAATCCCGCCCTGGGCGCCACGTACTCCAAAATACTCTGCCGAATCGTCGATTGCGAGATTCTGATTAGAAGAGAAAAAAAGAGTGATGAGTTTCCGCATCGTGGACTAGATACTTACAGTCCTAGAATTGGAATGCTGACTGTCACTGTCTGCGAAGTCGAGACTGTCGCGCCGTTAGCATCGTTAACCGTGAGCGTTACAGTGTATGTTCCTGGTAGCAGGTAGGAGTGGCTTACTGATTGTCCGTTGCTTGTGGATCCGTCGCCAAAGTCCCAGCTGTAGCTGTAGGGCTGCGTACCACCCGTCGCACTAGCAGTAAACGTCACCGCCAGTACCGGAGCTGGGTTAGACGGGCTGTAGGTGAAGCTGGCTGAGAGTGGGTTTGCTGTGAAGAACTCGGTCATTGGAGTGGCGTTAGCATCGTTGCTGGTTAGAGTCGGTAGGTTCCAGTTCACTTCTACTGTTCGAAGCCATGAGTAGTGGTTGTAAAGATTGGTTGTTCCAAAGTTCGCCTTGGCCAGTGGGCCTGCCCAGACAGCGTAGACGCAGTCCTCTGTGGTGCTCTGGTTTAGAGGACAGTAGCCGTTCCCCTCATCGAAGACGACGAACAGTGCAGACCTCTGTGTTGTGAAAGTAGTGCTCTTCAGAATGTTCGGGACGAGACTGCTCAGATAGCCGTCGCCGAACGAGACGGAGGTGGGGCATAGGACTGTACCATTCGCATATGTGAACCCGTGCATGTTGTCACAGTTGTTGGGTGTGAGCCACATGAAGTTGGGAGCAGAGCCCGAGTTCAAGTCGTTGATGAGCGGACAGACGGTCACTGAACAGCCGCTAGGGTTGGCGAGAACGATCTGGGAGCAACGGGTAGGGCTGTTGACGATGTCGGTGAATCCGACGAATGGGTTATGCTCAGGAGTATACGGCTGGTGATATGTTAGGTCACAGCCGCTTGCCATGTTCTGGTTCTCGATGTATCCCCTCCAGGTCAAGCCTGACGCTTCAAGCCTGTCAACAAGGTTGGGACCGCTGAACGGCCATGGACAGCCTGCAGAGCTGCAGTTGTCAGTGGTTCCGCCAAGCATCGCGAGATAGTCAGCCTGGCTGTAATGGGTCACGCCCAGGTACTGCGATCCGATCGCGTAGCTATTGGCCAGGCCCGCCATGTACGGAGCACCCATAGTGCTCTGACAGGGAGGCGGACTAGAACCGCATATCTGCTGTATGCCATGATCCTCCATGATGACAACCACGACATGGTCGAAATAGGTGCCTGCCGTAGTAGAGGCCTGAGGACTGGTAGTGGATGCGGTGGCTAACTTGAGTGTTTGTCCGGTGGCGACGGTGCTCAAGCCAAGTATCAAGAGTACAACAGACAGTGATAGAACTCGTATGATAAAGTGCCGATCCTTTGTTCTCATCACATTTTCATCCTAAATAGAGCCGGACCTGTATTTGGGCGGCATGTCCACAAATGCTCAGTCAGCACACTCTATTCGTCACTAGTGTTCAGACTAACTAGGGCCCAAGCAAACTGCGACAGTTGTGGACGCGAAAGTAATACCGTGAGCACGGGAAGCTGAGTTCATGATCATGATGGAACAGACAGATGGTCAAGGAAGGCTATGCCCTTCATGCTCAGAACCGTCAGTTCTCTTCTGTAGCTATTGCAGTCTCTGTCTATCGGAGTGTTGTGATTGCTCCTCTGAGACCGACCCGGCGGACACGATGCCGGGTTAGGCTTTGGTTGCACCTGTAACCGCTTGTATTCTGGTTGACAGGATTTGGCTTATGACAAACTCCGTTGACCGGTTGTAAACGTCCCGATTATATGGAAAGGGGGCTGATTATCAGACAGAGCAATGGAACGGATAAACATCGCTGTGATCGGCGCGGGCTATTGGGGACGCAAGGTCATCTCGGAGATATTGGGGCTTACCAGAGATGGCTTCAATGTGGGTCTGAGATCAGTAGTGGACAGCTCACCAGATGCAATTGAATATTGCAGAAGCGAGTTTGGACCGCTCGATTATCGCTCTGACTATCACGAGCTGCTATCCGATCCCAAGGTCTCGGCTGTGCACATATGCTCTCCAAACAATACACACTTCCAATTAGCGTCCGAATTCATCAGGAGAGGGAAACATGTACTGGTCGAGAAACCTCTCGCGGTAAACTCTGCCGACGCCTTCGAGCTGGTCAGACTGGCAAAGGAACACGGCAGAGTTCTATGCACAGGCCACGTTCACAGATTCAACAACGGCGTCCGAGCACTGCGACGGCTCATGACAAGTGGTGTTCTAGGAGATCTCTACTACCTCCATCTCAAATGGACAGGCCTCTTGGCCTCCCAGGCCAACAGGGAAGTGATCTCGGATCTCGGCCCCCACCCCTTCGACATTTGCAACAACCTCCTCGACACATGGCCCAGGAAGGTCTCGTGTAGAGGCAGAGGGTTCAGGACGAACGCGGGATACGAGATGGCCAACATCTACTCCGAACATCCAAGCGGGCTCGACGCAGATATAGAATTGAGCTGGCTGGACATCGAGAAACATCGTGATGTCAGCGTCGTCGGAAGCGATGGAGCAGCCCGGCTTGACTGCCTCGACCAGAGGCTCATCATACAACGAAAAGGTGGAGCTGAGCCAGTGCTCGTCCTACCAAACAATACATTGAGAGAGGAAATAATTCACTTCGCAAGTTGCATCGAGCACAACCAGTCACCTGAACCCTACCCGAACATTGCCAGCGGCTCGCTCGGAGCAAGCGTTGTCAAACTCGTGGAAGCGTCAAAACGATCGCTAGAAGAAGATCGAACCATTAGAGTCGAAATGCCACGGCTGGAAGACACATCGATTCGCGAACACGTGATCGGTCTACATCCAGAACAACCAAGCGTGCGAGGAGCCTAAGATACAGGACGACAGAATCGGTTCAGTGGATTCGGCTAAAAGATCCATGGGAGGTCACCTCAATCGGCTACGATTGTCGATGAGAAACATTCCCACATTCTGAGCAAGACCAACATCCAGATGTGTCAGGGCTGTCATAGGTTCTTCATCATAGCCTACGAGAGAAATGACAAGGGAGAAGCGGTGGAGACTGGGTATGAACTAGATATTCAGGTCGTGTCATCTGGAGTGGTCAAAGCCCACAGCGGAGAGTGGGAGCCACCGCCCTCTGTAGAAGACTACCATCGGAGACGAGCGGACGATTCCGCCGAAAAAAGTTGTTGGTGAGACGTGTTCTGGGTTTTGGACACGAGGTTTGCGACCAGAGATCTTTCTGAAAAATTCGACTTCTAAAGAATTCGCGTGAAAATAAGTCAGGTGTGTATCCGCGGAGACACGGATGTCCCTGCGGATCCCTGTAAAGTCTATGGTTTCTGCAGTGGATGTGCTGGGGCGATGGCAGGAGCGTTGGCCGGGGCCATGGTGATCCGGAACTCGTTCGGCCCCACTATTTGCGCGAAGACCTGGTGCTCGCTTAGCCCGATGTCTACTTGCGTATTGACTAGGTCCTTCAGCAGTGCTTTGACAGCCTCTCCGTAGAAGAGTGAGGCTTTTCGGCCGAACCCGTGGTTCAGTATTACAGTTGTCAGGTGTCCGTCATTCGTGTATTCGAATCTGAAAGCTTTCCCGTATCGGGGACCGAGTAGCTCGAGTGCTCTGACCGATGTTTCGAGGTCGACCCGTTTGAAGAGGAACGCTATCAGGTCTTTGGCTAGGTTCTTGCCGAACCAGCCGCCGAGCTCTTTGGCTTGCTCGTCAGTGACGAATCCTACCAGTTTCTCGAAAATATCTGAGGGCAGCGTCACGAAGCCGAGTCGGTCGGCAAAGACGTCCCATTCTACGAATTTCCTGAGGGCTTGGTTGGCAAAGTAGTTCACACTCACACGTTGTTCGTGTGCCAGTTTTTCGAGCTGGTAGTCGATGTCTTCATCGATCCTTACTGTCCTCGTTACGCTTTTGGTCTTGTTTTTGAACTGATAGCTTCTCAACATGGTTACCTTGGAATGCTTTGGCGTAGCATATATGCGTAGCTAAGCGGTTGTGTTCGTCTTGAGCTCACATGTGTTTAAATGTACTCGGACAGTCGGCCGGTCCTTGAAACTGCAAAACTCGATACATGTGAACACTATTGTGTTCTGATATATCCTTCTGTGATAGATCCAACCTCGACAGTAGGCATTCCGATACAGGGTGAAGAGGGTTGGTTCATTTAGAACAGAATCTGTTCTGGTTGATGGCTAATAACCGTTTCCGCATACCACTGCCCTATATTGAAGGCGTCTCTCGGGAAGAGTGTTCAAACGGGCGAGGTTGAGGTCTCGGCCGTTCACTGCGAAGTATATTACCTGAAATCTAGGGCGTTGAGTTAAGGCTTAACACTGGCCGAAGGGGAAGGTTCAACGATCGCTATTTTGGTCTCGATCGTTCATTCGCCGCCCCAAGAAATAGTCGTAACAGGTCTGACGAGTTTCACGTCGCAGCAGAACCTAGCTTCGATGATCGCGTTCGTCATGAACGTCTCGGGTCAGCCCATGGCGCTATACTGGGCAGAGGGGGTCGTCTTTCTAGCGGATTTCGTCGAACCGGAGGCCCTACCGGATGAGTATGTCAAGGGGAAGATCTACGCCTCCAACGTCTCGCACGCACCGATGGCCAAGTACAACAATATGATCCGGGTTGGCAACATGGAGGTTCCGGTGATAGACGTCTCATCCAACATTGCTCTCCGAGACTTGGCCCGGTGGATACGCGAGAACCACCAGACTTCACCCGACAAGTCTTAACTAATCAAGAGGACCCGGTGAGCATCGTCCCGGGGTAGCTCAGCCTGGAAGAGCTTCCGAGTCGCCTTCTAGCGACGGAGACGCTGTAGGTGTGCGCCCAGTGCGCATGCAAGTCAGCCTTCTAGGCTAACAGTTGAAACCGGAGAGGCTTCGCGAGAGACCCCGGAATGTCGCCGGTTCAAAACAGGACATGACAGTCCTGGGAAGTTCCGGCCCCCGGGACCAAACATTACAAGTGTGCGGGAGTTCGCGTCTTTCGGCGAACTGTTTACTTCGATCTAACAGTAGTAGGTCTTGTCTCTAGTTCTCGCAGGATAAGCTCGTTCTGCTTGATGATTATCTTGTTCTGTTCGGTGAGAATTCTCAAAGCGCTAGCTATCAGAGACAGCGATGGGTTATCCCACTTGAACTCTGTCTCTTTCATGGCTAGGGCCTGCTTCCCCTTGATTATTGAACCTCGAAGATTCTCGTCAGTATCATCGTCGCCGAAGGATACACGCTGTTTCTTGTCCATCTTCTCCGACATGCTAGTTGCCGCATGTTCTCGTTTGACGTCTGGATAGCAGTCCTCACAGAACCGGAGGCCCTTGAGCTCGAGCAGAGGATCGATGAGGCTCAACGTCTTTCCGCATCTAGAGCAGAAATCTGCCAACTTCTATTGTCAGCTCTGAATGACTTCGCCCTATGGCGCTATTAAAGAGTCATGTAACCAGCATCAGGGGCCCAAAAAAATGTTGACGCTGGCTTGATTGGGGCAGTCTCTAGGTTCTAAGCCTGTTTACTGGCGATACCGCGATCGGGTCGGTACGCTTGGCTTCAACTCCATAGATCGGCCTAATCGCGCCTGCGGCCATCTGGGTCTGGCCGTCCATGTTATGTTTTATCCATTCTGGCACTACGACTGCCCGGAGGAGCTGCTGAACTGTGACATCTCTATTCTTTGCCTCGAACGAAAGGAGTTTGAATGCTTCGTCTCCGATCGACATTATGAACTTGGCCAATTTACGACCCAGCCTCCGAACTCCCATACCGTCTTCCTTGATGTCTAGGTGTGGTTGCTGCCGCGCGAATTGGTCCGGTTCGGCCAAGGAAGTGTTCGGTCCGCCCTCCCTCGACGTTGACTATTATTGAATAGTCTACTCCTACTCTCTTTAGTGCGTCAACGAATCCTTTGAACTCGTCCAGGATCTCATCGTCCCTTTCCACCAGTGTCTCGCCTCTCAGTCGCAGAAACGCCTTCCACCTGCGGTTCTCCAGAGTCATCGGTCGGCCTCTCCTGACGGATCAGCTGGGGTCTTGATTCCGTCGACGCTACCTTCCACTTTGAAATAGACTTCGCGTCCCTTCATCCAGTCGCCCCGTACTTCGGCATTTTCGATATCTGTGTATACTCCATCAAGCCACACTCTCACATTCAGATCCTGGGATGAGGAGATCAACGCCGAAAGAAGACTCCTCAACTGATTATCACCAGAACCCTTCTCGATCGCTGGCCGTGAAGCTTCCCCTGTCTGGTAGCGGAGGATATCCATTGCTGTCATATGTCTCTGGATATCACTGCTCAATTTGTGATATATGCTCAACGTTTACAATGGGACGCAACAAGCTAGGGTGTGGGCCGAACCGGTCAACGTTCTTCACCTGTGTTCTAGTCTAACACACTGTGGACGTCCGGCTATTATTGCCACCTTGCCACTATCGGGCTGAGGTTCAGAGATGTCAAGAACCCAGGAACGAGAGTTGCGAAGTGTTCGAAACGAGTGCCGCTTGGGGGATCAGTTCGCCGGGATGGGTCTCGTGGAACATTAAACTGGCTTGAACACTGAGTTCCCTGAAGCGCATACTAATGATCTATGTTTTTGATCGCCATTCGTCGGGTCGCAGTGCACGGCGAAGGGCTATAGTGGCAACAAGGATCCTCGATGAGCAGTTCTCTGAAAGAGCATCCGGGTTAGACCATTGAGGAAATAGGCCTGCTGGACGTCTGTCCTCGACTATGAGACTGGATTCTTCCCTCTTGGCAGGAGAGGGCAGTGGCACTTCATCAGGCAGACCAGCGCATCACTCCGCGGGCTATTCAACAAGAATGCTAGTGACGGAGTATATTATTTCCAGCTCTAGCCCAAGCCCCAGCCAGCCTTGAACGTTGGGGTAATCTTGATGAACGGAGCCTCGCCTTCTTTCCAGGGGTCCCGTTTGACCCAGTCCAGCCTCGAATAGAACAGCCTGTAGAGCCGCTGGTACTCCTTCCCCTTCTCGATGATCTCCACCGGCCCGCTGATCAGGATAAGCTTCTTCGTGCCGCCTGAGTCCACCAGAACTGCCGCTTGGGGGTTCTCTCTGAGGTTCTTCAGTTTCCGAGTTCCATAGTCCGTAACAATATACGCATGGTTATCATCCCACACGTACGAAACGGGTACGAGATGAGGTTCCCCGGTACGGGAAGCCGTCCCAAATCTGCACATCTCGTTACGCTTCAGGAAATCGATCTCTGCAGGAGAGAGCTTCACACCAGTTAGGGCCTTGGACTTGGTCGCCAATTCAAGCTCACGCCGACTCGACTATCTGGGAACGCCTGAAAGCGTACCAGCTGACAACGAGTAGTGCTGCCAGGTAAACTACTGCTACAACGAAGGCTCTCAGGGCTATGGTTGCAATGGTATCTGAAGCAGCCGTGAATAGGGTCCCTCCCCCTCGCCCTCCGGGACCGATTCTGACTCCACAAAAGTTGAGCACCGTACTCGGGTCTAGAGCCAGTTGTATAAGCAGGTATCCTAAGTTATCCGTCCCTGTTGTTATCGTTGCTTCTCCCCGAACCGCCTCGCAGCTCCCCGTGCTTCCTGTGGCGCCTCCCCCGGGAGCGTAAAACAGGATGGAGGTTTGACCGTAGACCGAGCTCAAGATGGTCCCCACTATTGTGACACCAATGAAGACCCCGAAAGACCCGAGTGCAGCCCAAGTGAACTCTTTGAGAGCGTACCGAGAAGGATGACCATTGAGGCCCAGACCATCGTGGCGAGGGTCAGGCCGAAGAGTCCAAGAGGTGCTAACAGCAGATTGTTCTGGGATCCCTCTATTACGACTGCGCCAACTATGACGTATACAGTGAGAAAGGTGTAGATGGCTATTAGTGTCAGGAAGGAGGCTACTATCTTTCCTACGAAGACAGTGTTCTTCGACACGGGTTTGGTCAACAGGGGTATTATGCTACCTGTCTCGAACTCGCCTGATATCGTGTTCATCGTTGTGGCGACGGCGATTAGAAAGAGGAATATTCCATTGAATCGGTTGAAGAAGCCGGAGACAGCGTCCGGGTTAGGGGCTAAGGTCACCCCGTTGATGTAGTCGAGTAGAGGAGGCAACGCCAGTGACAGGGTTACGATTACGAATACGAGAATGAATAGTCCGACGATCTTCTTCTTCCTGAGATTCCAGAGAAACTCGTAGTATAGAACTGCCAAGAATCCGGTTAGCCACGTCGTTTTCCGTTGCTCTCTCAATCTACTCTGCCTCCTTTCCCACGAGGCTCATGAAAGCATCTTCCAACCCTCCACCTTCCTCCTGCATCCTCAGGATAACTCCACCCGCTGCGGATACCGCGCGAGAAATCTCCGCTCTCACATCGTCCTTCGTCTTCAAATGCAGAGTGTATGTGTTATCATTCGTGTCCACGGTTGCGAACGGTAGTGCTTTCAGTGCTTGGAGGATACTGTCACTTGCTTTTTGGACTTCCAAGACCAGCCTCCGGCTGGGGCTGGCCCTTGAAGCGACTTCATCCAGCGTTCCGGTAAAGAGCATGTTTCCATTGTTTATTATCGATACGTGATCACAGATCTGTTGGACCTCGGCGAGGAGGTGCGATGAGAAGAAAACGGTCTGGCCGCCCTTCACAATTTTCTTCACCATGTCCCTGACCTCTACCATGCCAACAGGGTCCAGACCTATGCTAGGTTCGTCCAGGATCACTAGTTCAGGATCGTTGAGTAGTGCTTGTGCAATTCCAATGCGCTGTTGCATTCCCTTACTGTACTTGCCGATCCGGTCTCGTCCCCTCCCTTCCACCCAACCATCCTCAAGAGTTCAGGAATCCTCTTCCTTCTTGTCTCCTTGGGAATATTGTACATGCGCCCATACACGTCCAGAAGCTCCTCTCCGATCAGGTGTTTGGGAAACTTGGGGAGCTCAGGCATGTACCCGATTCTCTCGCGAATCCTCGGCTTGTCTCCAGCAGCATTCATACCGAGAATCTTCAGAGACCCCGAGTCAGGCCTCAAAAGTCCCACCAGCATCTTTATCGTCGTCGTCTTGCCCGCACCGTTGGGACCCAAAAATCCGTGAATCTGCTTTGCTTCAACTGTCAAGTTGAGATGGTTAACAGCGATCCTAGTGCCGTAGGATTTCGTTAGATTCTCAGTCTGAATCACGTGAGTATCCATGCCACTCTTCCTTTGAGACGTGGGGCTGGACTAGGTAGGAGAGTTATATTTTTTCCTAGCTCAGAGATCGAGAATTGCGCTGCTCTCTGTTATGCGGCCAAGAAAAGCCTACTGGGAGGAAATTACGAAGTTGGCGAATTAGCTTGGATCATCAGGAGTGTTTGATCGTTAGCAACACTTTTGCTTTACCCGCAACCCCAGTTTTTCCGCCATTTGCGCGATGCGTACCGAGAGTCCCAACATAAACACGAAGTCACTAGACACCGGCTCATATGCCATCCCTCCTCTCCAGAAATAGAAGCTATGGACGGCTATCCACTTATACCCTGAGGCATCAAGTTGCACGTTTGGATAACCTTTCTATAGGAAACTTCTTCAAGTGTCAAACCTCACCGCTCGCTATCCAACGGAACACCTGTTCGAAATGATTGTTACAATGTTGGTTTTGGCCTTAGCGCTTTCGAATCCTGTTGCCGCGACTCAAACCTCTGGACATGTGGACGTGAATCGCGCTTTCAACTATGTTGTGGTGTTAGTAATGGAGAACCATGGGCTCAGGGACGTAATCAGCACATCTTCTGCCCCCTTCATGAATCAGTTGGCCGCGTCTTACAGCCTTGCTGTCAACTACACTGCGATTGATCATCCCAGTCTGCCCAACTACCTAGGGTTGATCTCGGGCCAAGATTTCTCCTCATGGAGTAGCTCAGACTGTAGCCCTCGCCCAGGGTGTAGCGCAGGGTCAGCTCCCAATCTGGTGGACAGTTTAGAAGACAGGGGATTGACCTGGAAATCGTACATGGAAGACTACCCCTCCACTTGTGGTTCACACTGCTCCCCTGCAGACTGCTTCACGGGTGATGGCGGCACCGGCCTATATGCGGCTCGGCATGATCCGTTCGTCTACTTTGACGACATAGTCAATAGCACCGCGAGGTGCTCGCGAATCGTCCCCGCTAATTCCGGCGTTAGCGGCAGTCCAGATGACCTCTTCCTGTCGGACCTCTCATCACCATCAACAGCATCGAATTTCATGTGGCTAACTCCCAACAGTTGCAACGACACACACGGGTTCACCTACCAGAACGGTACAGTCCGATGCACCGATTCAATCTCCATTGGAGACAATTATCTCTCACAGCTAGCTCGCTATCCGTATGATTACGTCTACTCGGTCTGGGCCGGACGTGTCGTAAAATCAGACTTCGTATCGTCCAACCATTACAGCCACTACTCACTGCTGAGCACTCTTGAGACTGTATGGCATCTGAAGCCACTCACAAGTAATGATGCGAACGCTCCTGCGATGACGGAATTCTTCGTCGCGCACAACCACGGACAAAATGGGCATCCCGAATTGCGTGATGAACGCAACGAGCCGCGGAAAGCAGATATCCTCACTAATGATCATGATCAATGGTCATCAGACGATTTTCGCTGACGACGGTCTCCAGACAACACTAACTCGACGCTCTCAGTCAAACATGACTGACGCCACTCTGCAGCCAAGAATTTCCGAGAAAAGATAGGAATCAGTTGAACGGCCATCATATCGGCCTTCTGAGTTCGGCAGTCCGCTCAGGCTGAGGCACTGACTCAAACGTAAATACTCGGAGGATTCGGCCGGGCACAATCGAGCGTTGAATCTAAGACGGGTCAGTGCACTGAGAGGCTACTGCACGAGGTAATTCTACTGAGCAAAGGCTCTTCTCTCAACGCGCGATGGATAGGAATTCTCGTATTACTCCTAATAGTCTGTCTAGGCGAGTTTACGGCTCTCGTTCTGGAATACCAGAACAACATCTACCTCAGACAGTACGTGTCCGACAACCTCGGGACGACGATCGCGGCCGTAGCCGGCCTCATCATGCTCGCTTTGGGAGCTGGCTACCTTGCTTCAAGAAGACATGGTGTAGGGGCACCGGGCCCGCGTGTCCCTACATTCGCCAGAATCGGGTCCTTTGTAGGTAGAAGACACAGAATCATAGTAATCTTCTGGGTCCTTCTCCTAGCCGTAAGTCTTCCACTCTCACAGCAGCTCTCCCAAGTCATCACGTCAAGCACTGGCGGTGGCCAGTCGACCACTTCCCAATCGGCACAGGCTCAAGCCCTAATGGCCCAAGAGTTTCCGCATCCACAAGCTAACACAAGCGCCATAATCCTCCTTCAAGGCAAAGACGTGACCGATAACGCGACTAAACGATTCGCCATCGACCTAGAAGAACGCCTTCTCACGCCGGGCGTTCTTAACAGCGTCCAGAACGTCACCACAGTCTATAGTCTCGAAAGAACGCTTCTCTTAGCATACTTTCTCCAAACTGGCGATTCCTACCCCATGGCACAATTGCACGCCAATGAGACGTTATGGGCATTCACCCTGTCCACGTATAGATTACAGATTCCGTCCGAGATTCTCCGGAATTTCATAAGCCCAAGCAAGGACGCGATGATCATCTTGGTCGACTTTTCGAAATCACCTGGCTCGTTCGGCTCTGCGGACACTGACCCCATCCTGAAGAACGTGGTTACTATCAGGAATGTCATTTCTCAGTTGAAAGCGAGCGACGGTGGGCCAACACAGACGTACGTAACGGGTGATCTGGCGACGACGGCCGACTCTTCTCTCGGAAGCCACGCAGATCTCAGCCGCATAGAACCCGTAACCATAGGTGCGATCCTCATCCTAGTAGGGCTGTTCTTTCTTGCAATAGTGACCCCGTTCGTCCCTCTGGGCACCATTGGAATGGCGTTGCTGATTGCAGAGGGTGGTCTGTTCCTCATCGGCAAGTACATCATTCCCATCGGAGACACAACTACCACGTTTCTGTTTACAATAATGCTCGGAGTGGGCACGGACTATGCAATCTTTCTCATGGCACGCTACCGGGAAGAACGAGTTGAGGGCCGAGACAGGGCCCAAGCAGTACAGACATCGGTGACGTGGTCCGGCGAGAGCATCGCAACCAGTGCCACCACGGTCATCATCGCATTCGGTGCTATGACAATCAGCAGCTTCACTCTGCTCCGTTCCATTGGCGTCGGTCTGGGTTTCGGAGTCCTAATCGCACTGCTCGTGAGTCTCACACTGATCCCGTCGATAATCCTAATGGCGGGAGATCGGGTCTTCTGGCCAATGTCCGGAAAGAGGTTCGAGAGGTATGCGGCGAGGGCTCGGAAGAGAAGGTCTGACAGGCCAGGATATTTCCGGCGAGCAGCAAGCTTCAGCGTGAAACGTCCGGTCTTGGTCTTGGGACTCGCTCTTCTGGTATCGCTCCCAGCTATCTACATAACCCTGACCGGATCTACTTCATACGACTTCTCCGCAGGTCTAACTCAGGCCGAGAGTGTACACGGTATCACGGCTTTGGAGCAGAGTTTCGGGGCTGGTCAGATCGGCCCAACCCAGGTCATGATCCAGTTTCCTGCAGTCATCCTCGTAAATGGTAATCTCACCAACGAGTCAGCGGCCAGCATTGAGAAACTGAGCCAGGGCATTGGAAACCTGTCCAATGTGAGGGTGGTTACCGGGCCGACACGTCCCAATGGGATCTTGGTCGACGCAACCAACATGACTAGTCTGACACAGAAACAGAAACTTGCAGTTTTAGGCAGCATTGGAAAAGACAACCGGACCGTTATGCTTACCGTCCTCTTCAACGAAGAGCCGTTTACGCCAAACTCCCTCGATACTGTCAGTCAGATACGAAGCCTAGTCAAAAATCTGCAGAGTTCGGACTCGTCGCTCGCACAGGACACGATACTTGTTGGAGGCGCTTCGGCCTCAACCCTCGACTTTGCAAACGAGACCATAAGCCAGTTCAATACGATGAGGGTCTTGACGGTCGTTGCAATATTCATCGTTCTTCTAGTAGTACTAGGCTCGTATCCTCTAGCCATAACTGGCATACTTTCGATTGGGCTGAGCATAACATGGGCATACGCCGCCACTCTACTCTTCTTCAATCATGTGTTGCAATCAGGCGTCATCTTCATCATACCACTTGTCCTGTTTCTACTGCTCTACGGCATAGGCATGGACTACAACATCTTCATCCTGACTAGGATTAGAGAGGAGGCCCAGAAAGGCAAGGAAACGCAACAGGCCGTCGTCGACGCAGTTGATAGGACGGGTGGAATAATCACAGCGCTTGCCCTGATCCTGGCCGGAGCGTTAGGCTCTCTCCTATTATCGTCCAATCGTCTGCTGCAGGGTTTCGGCTTCGCCATCGGGCTCGCAGTCATCTTAGACGCGATGATAGTACGCACCTATCTTGTACCGGCAGGCATGTCGCTGTTAGGACGTAGAGCTTGGTGGGGGCCAAAACGGCTGAGAAGAGTTAGATTCGAAAAGAACAAAGAATCCTCAGCCAAGGCTTCAGAGAGGACGACTGACCCGGCGTCGACCGACTCAAGACCATAGAGTTCTACTCCGGATCGGAGCTGCGAGTCGCAAAAGTCTCAAGGGTTCACGATAGGCGACCGCTGGACCCGGGAACTCGGGTTGTAGGTTCTAGAAGACTCATAGTTGGCCATCAGAACTCCTCTCGCGGACCCTTGACCTACAGGACGGAGTACGCCCTAGGCATCCTATCCCTCCTGCCCCTCCTAGAGACAGGCGCATCAAGGGGCCTCGGCTGGCTCGTAACCATTCTTGTAGTATACATAGGCGTCCCCCTACTGATCTGGAGCCTTCTCGTGGATCGCCTAGCCTTCCTAGTTCTGAGGGTAGTCTGTCGGTTTCGCGAGTCCTCAGGCCATCGGTACTATTTCGAGAAGCAGGTAGGCATGCCCGGAGTTTCCCGGAGACTCCTCCGAGACCTTCGTGTCCTCATCTTCGTATTCTTGCTGTCCGCTCTAATAGTGCCACAAGTGACGCAAGTCACTCCCAATAATCTTGTATTTGGAAGTAACCCGTTCATCTACGTAGCAATCTTCC
>WNGN01001760.1_pt1 | contig 17772 bp, 9 predicted proteins | sample 5400561 | NCBI WGS metagenome assembly WNGN01 (sample SAMN13153379, study PRJNA577476) | soil metagenome | isolation source: 115 cm soil or saprolite under Garry oak tree replicate 2 | place: USA:California | collected 2016-06-15
GCCGCGAAGACGATCCCGGCACGATCGCGGAAGCCCAGGCCAAAATCAGGGAACTACGCGATCCAAACGTACAGCTTGTCATCTTTAATGATAAACCGATCAACAAGCCGCATGGACTGAACCTGGCGTTACAGGTATCGCGCGGCGACGTGGTGACCATCTTCGATGCCGAGGATGAGCCGCACCCCGACATCCTGAATATCATCAACACTACCATGCTCAATGAGCAGGTAGACGTAGTACAGAGTGGTGTGCAGCTCATGAACCACAATACTAAGTGGTTCTGCTTCCTCAATGTGCTGGAATACTTCTTCTGGTTCAAGTCGTCCCTGCACTTTTTTGCGCGCCTGGGGATGACGCCGCTCGGAGGCAACACGGTCTTTGTGCAGCGCGACCTGATGGAGCAGATGGGCGGCTGGGACGAGACATGTCTGACGGGGAATGGCTTAAACTTGAGAAATTCTCGCAGCGCCTGATGGCCTTCTATGTCCTGATACTGCCAGAGTTGCAGGCCTTCTTCGCGCTCATGGTGCCGGTCTCGCTGATCATGTTCTTCTTTGTAAAGCTGCCCCTGTGGCTGGCGATGCTGACCTTTATGCCGCTTTACTGTTTCATCCTGGCGATCTTCATTGACCTGGCAGGCTTGCATGAATTCTTAAAAGCGCATAAACGCCCATGGCGCTGGCGCGAGGCGATGATCCAGGTAATGGCCTTCTTCCCCTACCAGGCGTTATTGGGGCTTGGCGCCATGCGCGCGGTGTTCCGCTATATCAAAGGCGCATCGAACTGGGAAAAAACCGCTCATATTGGTCAACACCGGGGGAATGTCGCCGCTAAGGGCAACGCAGTAATCCATGGGAGATAAATAGCATGAAACTATCACGCAAGCCAGGCCATGTGCAACCGCCAGTATCGCCAATACCTTCCGTACCTGCATTACCCCCTTATCCCCAGAATGGGCCAATACCTCCCAGCCGCGAGCATGGCGGAGCACATGAGCAGCATGGTATTACGCCGACTGGCCTGCTGCAGCAGGAAGTCGAGGGCGACGATATGATCCTGTATCGCAGCCAGCGTTTCTTTGTCCGCACCGCCAACCGCCCAGGCCAGCGGAAGAATCCGCTGCGTAAACGGACAGGCAACACGAGCCTGCTCGGAGCATCCTTCATCTCGCAGATACGCTGGCTCTCATCCGAAAAACAACGTATCACCGACGCTGAAACGCGCATCCTCCCCGGGGTGGAGGCCATCAATCCAGTGTTGGCAAAGGCCATTCCCTTTCCTCTCATACTGGAGGCTACTGTGGTGATCATTGGCCTGGTCATCGCGGTTGGCGCGCACGCTTTCAACATGTTCAACTACCCACTCTATAGTCAGGACGAGGGTACACTGATGTCGAATGCGTGGGCCGTCCTGCATGGGATGCTGCAACCCTATCCCTACATCTATGAACAACCGCCGCTGGGATGGATTCAAATAGCCGCGTGGGTACAACTGAGCGGTGGGTTCTTTACCTTTGGGAATGCCATCAATAGTGGGCGGGTGTTGATGCTGCTCTATACAGCAGCCTGTTCGCTGCTGATCTACCTCATTGCCAATCGTCTGAGCGGGAGCCGCAGCACAGGGCTGCTGGCAATGATCATCTTCTCGCTCTCGCCACTCAGCATCATCTACCAGCGCCAGGTGCTGCTGGAAAACATCGGCACCTTCTGGCTGCTGCTCGCACTTTACCTGCTTGTCGCTGGCGATAGCCGCCTGCGTGCTACGGTCCTTGCCGCCATCTCGCTGGGCATCGCGGTCCTGACGAAAGAACTCTTCTTGATTTTCCTGCCGGCTATGCTCTACGCGGTCTGGCTGCACTCGACAACATTTCAACGCAAGTTCGCACTCGTTGTTTTTGCCTACATTACCATTTCTCTAGCTTCGTTCTTCGTGCTGCTGGCGCTCTTAAAGGGTGAACTGCTCCCGCCAGGAGTGCTGCCCTGGGACAACCATGCGCATCCAAGCCTGATTGGCACGTTTATTGCACAATTTACCCAGCCTGTAGGGGGCCAATCTATCGTGTACCCCCCATTCATTGCGCCTGACCTGTCCATGAGCTGGGCTACCTGGACTCACATCGACAGCCCCTTCATCTTCGCCGGCATCGGCGCGGTAGTGATCAATCTGATTATGGGCTGGTGGAATCGACTGCAATGGGTCCCCGCGTTGCTGGCTCTCAGCTTCTGGCTCTTCCTCTTGCACGGGGGCACTGTCTATCCCTTCCATATTGTGCCGTTGCTGCCATTGATGGTGCTGAACATCGCAATAGCAATCAATGCCCCGCTGAAATTGGCGACAAAACACGTTGGCTTCGATCTCGCTCGCGCGCTGCTGCTCTTCAGCCTGATCGGTGCGCTCATCCCTTATAATATGCAGTTCGCGGCTCCCAGCTACTCTTTACAATCCACATCGGCGCAGAGCAATGCGCTGCTCTGGATACGCAACAATGTGCCACACAATGCTGTTGTGATCATTAATAGTACGCTCTATACGGATCTGCACGAGCCAGGAGGTGAGGGGGTTGCCGATGGCACGACGTATCCCAATGCACATATATACTGGAATGTTGCCCTTGACCCCGCAATCCATGGGGGGCTATTGCATGATAACTGGGAATCTATCGATTACATCGTCGTTGACGCAAGCATGTTGCACGATATGAAAACGCTTGATAGCTCTATGTTATTGCTCGACCGCGCGCTCCACCATGCCATCTTGCGCACAGAGTTCCGCTCGGATGCTGGTGGCCAATCCGAAGTCATACAAATTTACCAGGTAATTCACCCAACTATAACGACATGAAATGAAAGGAGCGGCCATGTTTAGAAGCAGGTGGCAGCCCATCTTCACCAAACCACAACAACGCAGACTCATGCTTTTCGCAGGTCTTTGTTCCATACTCTTTCTCCTTGCGACTATCCTGATCGGTGCACTCTGGATGAGTCCTGCTAATCCACTACACCAGGGAAGGGACCCGATTTATCGTGTCACAAACGGGGCCGGCCAGGGATACTGGCACACCGACGGCGCCCAGATACTCGATGCCAATAACCATCCCGTGCGCATCGCCGGTATCAACTGGTTTGGCTTTGAGACGCCCAGCTTCAGCCCGCACGGACTGTGGAGCCGCAATTATCAAAGCATGCTGAAAGAGATAAAGAGCCTGGGCTATAACACCCTGCGACTCCCCTACTCGAATCAGCTCTTTGACCAGGGGAGCATACCCAATGGTATTGACTATACGAAAAATCCCGATCTGCGGGGGCTAAACGGCCTGCAGCTTATGGATAAGGTTATCGGCTTTGCCAGCAACATTGGCCTGCGCATCATTCTCGACCGCCATCGCCCGGACGACGGCGCGCAGTCCGCGCTCTGGTATACCCCCGCCTATCCAGAGTCGCGCTGGATCGCCGATTGGCAGATGCTGGCGAACCACTACAAAAACAATCCCATGGTCATTGGGGCCGATCTGCATAACGAGCGGCAATCTGCAAGGGGTGGCCACCTATCCTGTGCAACTGCATGTTCCCAATCGCCTGGTCTACTCCGTGCATGACTATCCATCGACCGTCTTCTCCCATTCCTGGTTCAACGCACCCGACTATCCCAATAACCTGCCCAGAGTGTGGGACTCCTATTGGGGTTACATCTACAAGCAGGGGATCGCGCCAGTCTGGGTCGGTGAATTCGGCACAAAACTGCAGACAAATTCGGACAGGCAGTGGCTCACTCGCCTCGTCAGTTACCTGGGTAGCGGCGCGAGCGGCCTCAACTGGACGTTCTGGTGCTGGAATCCCGACTCTGGAGACACCGGCGGCATCTTAAACGACGACTGGTCGACGATTAACCAGGCCAAGCAGTCAAACCTCAGCGCAATCATGTATCCGCTGAGCGATACTGGGACGGTTTCTTCAACGGCACCGACAATGCCAACAGTATCATCGGGCACCACGCCAGTACCGGCGTCACCTGCCATTAAGACACCCACTCCACAGCAAAACGGTCCCGCCTCGCTGCAAGTCTACTACAAGGTTGGCAATCCGGGATCAGCGATCACCAATCAAGTCATGCCCCGGTTGGAATTAGCCAATACAGGCAAGAACAGCGTCAACCTGAGTGATGTGACGATCCGTTACTGGTATACGCTCGACACGCAGAAGGCACAAAGCTACTGGTGCGACTATGCCGTTGTGGGATGCAATAACATTAGTGCCAGGTTTGTCTTACTCTCATCGCCGCATACCAGGGCAAATGCCTACCTGGAAATTCGCTTCACTAGCGGCGCAGGAAACCTTGCCCCAGCAGCCAACACCGGTGAAATTCAGAACCGTTTCAATAAAAATGATTGGTCGAATTATCATCAGGATGACGACTACTCTTATATAGGTTCTGATACTTCGTTCACGCTCTCAAGTAGAGTGACGCTCTATTATAGAGGGACGTTGGTCTGGGGAAGTGAGCCCTTGTAGTTTTCTGGATATATAATAGGGAAGCATTGGCAGACTTGTTGTGTCGAAGAAAAGGAGTGCTCATGCAAGCACGTATTAGCAAAGAACAGGAGCGCCTGATCACTGATGGCGCTGCCTGGCGGCGCTGGGGGCCATATGTGAGTGAACGCGCCTGGGGCACAGTACGGGAGGATTACAGTCCCGATGGCTGCGCCTGGGACTATTTCCCGCATGAGGCCGCCCGCTCACGGGCGTATCGCTGGAATGAGGATGGCCTTGCCGGTATTAGCGATGACAAGGGACGGTTGTGCTTTGCCCTTGCACTCTGGAATGAACGTGATGCTATTCTGAAGGAACGCCTATTTGGCTTAACAGGACCGCAGGGCAATCATGGCGAGGATGTAAAGGAGTGCTACTTCTACCTGGATAACACACCGAGCCACAGTTATATGTCCATGCTCTACAAATATCCCCAGGCGGCTTTTCCTTATCAGCAATTGCTTGAAGAGAATGCACGACGCAGCCGAGACGTAGCCGAGTTCGAGCTACTGGACAGCGGCATCTTCGCCGGTGACCGCTATTTCGACGTGTTTGTGGAATACGCCAAGGATCAACCCGAAGATATTCTGGTGCGCATCAACGTCGTCAATCGTGGGCCAGAAGCGGCGACTTTGCATATTCTGCCCACGCTCTGGTTTCGCAATACGTGGACCTGGGGTCGGGACGACAGCCGACCTTTTTTAACACAGCAGGGAGATAAGCGGTCAAACCTTGCCAATCAACGTTGTATTGTGGCGATGCACCCTTTGCTGGGAAGCTACATTCTCTCTTGCGAAGATGCTGATGATCTCCTTTTTACCAACAATGATACCAATTTCCAAAAACTATATGGCACTCCAAATCCTAAGCCCTACGTCAAAGATGCCTTCGATGACTATCTTGTTCATGGGAGGCACGAAGCAATCAATCCGGAGAAAAAAGGAACGAAGGCTGCTGCGCTCTACACACGTACGTTGGCTGCTGGAGCAACGGCCACCCTACGGCTGCGGTTCACCAACGTGACGATTTTCCAGGCCAGTTCTGCTGATTTGCCTTTCAGAGACTTCGACGCAATCTTTGCTGCTCGCAAGCAGGAAGCCGACGAGTACTACGCCACGCTCCAGCCAGCCGGTCTTGACGACGATCAGCGGCAGGTGCAGCGTCAAGCGCTGGCAGGAATGCTCTGGAGCAAACAGTTCTACCACTATATTGTTGAGCAGTGGCTGCAGGGCGATCCCGCGCAGCCCACTCCGCCGTCACAACGGAAGAACGGGCGCAATCGCGATTGGCAACACCTGTATAACGAGCGCGTGATGTCCATGCCGGATAAATGGGAGTATCCCTGGTATGCCGCCTGGGACCTGGCCTTCCACTGCCTGCCGCTGGTGCTGCTGGATAGCGACTTCGCCAAAAGCCAGCTAGACCTGTTGCTGCGGGAGTGGTACATGCACGCCAATGGACAGCTTCCCGCCTACGAGTGGGCCTTTGACGACGCTAATCCACCTGTCCTTGCCTGGGCGGCATGGCGCGTCTATAAGATTGACCAGGAGCAGAATGGCTACGCAGACCGCATGTTTTTAGAGAGCGTCTTCCACAAGCTGCTGATCAACTTTACGTGGTGGGTCAATCGCAAGGACTCAGAAGGCAATAACGTCTTTCAAGGTGGTTTTCTTGGGCTGGACAATATCGGTGTCTTTGATCGCAGCGCTCCTTTGCCCACGGGCGGTTATCTCGAACAGTGCGATGGCACCAGTTGGATGGGTATGTATTGCTTGAATATGATGACTATCGCGCTGGAACTGGCGCTCACCAATCCTGTTTACGAGGATATTGCCCTGAAATTTTTCGAGCATTTTCTTGCCATTGCCGCTGCGATGAATAATATTGCCGACGAGGGAATCCGGCTCTGGGACAAGGAGGATGAATTCTTTTACGACGTGCTCCACCTGCCTGACGACTCCCATTTCCCGCTCAAAATCCGCTCACTCGTCGGATTAATTCCCCTGTGCGCGGTGGAGGCAATCGAACCACGGGTGCTCGAAGCCTTACCCAGGTTCAAAGGACATCTTGAATGGTTTCTACATTACCGCCCCGACCTCACGCGCCTCGTCTCTCATTGGCAACTGCCCAACAGTGGCGAACGTCGTATGCTGGCGCTGGTTCGTGGACATCGACTGAAATGCTTGCTGAAGCACATGCTCAATCCCGATGAGTTCTTGAGCGATTACGGTATCCGCTCCCTAAGCAAGCATCATGCTGACCAACCCTACATCCTTCATACCGACGGTGTTGCGCATACTGTACGCTACGAGCCGGCGGAATCGCGTACGGGACTTTTCGGTGGTAATTCAAACTGGCGCGGCCCAATCTGGTTCCCCATCAACTATCTGCTCATCGAGTCTTTGCAAAAGTTCTATTACTACTATGGCGATGACTTTCTGGTCGAGTGCCCTACCGGATCAGGCCAGTTCTTGAACCTGATGGAGATTGCCAACGAACTATCACAACGACTGATCTGCCTCTTTCTACGCGACGATGCCGGGCGCCGTCCCTTCAATGGCAACCACGAACTTCTGCAGCATGATCCCCATTGGCGTGATCATCTATTGTTCCACGAATTCTTCCATGGAGAGCATGGCACGGGACTCGGTGCCAGCCACCAGACTGGCTGGACAGGTCTGGTGGCTCTATTGATACAGCAGCAGGGCTTGCGGGAGAACGGAAGGGATGTAGAAGAGGTTTCGCATACGGGATATTTACGCGCACCAACGGGATATCATAAGCTGCCTGAACGCAGGTAACTGTTTTTCCCCATGAGAATATCAACTCTCATTTGTCTGCTGGCTTTTCGGTGACGTTTTCCGTGTGGGCGTCGCCGTGCGAGTATTGTCCTGCGTATCCTTCTCCTGCAAAATATCCTTCAGCAAGAACGCATGCGCGATGTCGGTCGCCCCACCACTGCCCACTTGCACCACCGCGTGCGTATTGCTGGCCAGGCCGCGCGCGACGCCGAGTTGCTCGCCTGCCCATTCCCACTCGGCTGCTTGCCGGTACTTTTGCAACCGTTCCTGCAATTTCGCCAGCCGCAGTTCCTCCACTTCGGCCTCTAGTTCGGTCACGTGCTTGCGCATCTCAGCCTGTTGGATTTGTAGTTGCAGTTCTTCGCCCTCTCGCTCTACTCGCGCGATCACCGCCTGCCGCGCAAGCGCCTCCGCATCGGTTTGCTTGCGTTGGGTCAGCGCCTGCTGCTCGGCTTGCTCTACCTGCTGCAACATGGCCAACTGCCGCGCCTCCTGCGAACGCACAAAGTCCGCCGGGGGCTGCGCATAGACGATGTTCACCTTCATGATCTTCACGCCGTACGGCTCGCTGGCGTTACTCAATACCTCGCGCAGCTCAGCGGTGTCTTGCCGCGTCAAGTTGTTGACCTCATCGGAGCTGATCTGGCGCACCATCGCTCGCATGGTGTTCTGGCAGGCCGCCTGGAATACCTGGTCAAAGTCGCTCGCCGAGACGCTGTAGACAAAACGGTAGGGATCGCTGATCGTAAACGTCACCAGCGCCTGCACGCTCGAACGCACATTATCCTGCGTTGGTGCTTCATTGACCGGCACATCAAAGGGGATGATACGCCGCGTTACGAGGTGGGAGACCACGATCCATGGGGGGAGTATCTGCGTCCCACTCTCAATCGTGCGCAGATACTTCCCCTGGCGTTGCAGCAGCCCGTACGCTCCCTCCGGGATACGCACCAGGAAACTGCGGAAGATGGCCAGCACGAAAAAGATGAGGCCCAGCGGTATGGCGGCACTGATCAGCAAGGGATTGCCTGCCAGAACGCCCCACAGAATACCACCTACCAGGATGACCACTCCGATCAGGAAGGGGATATTGCTGATGCGGTTCTGTCGCTGGGTGAGCACGACAATCGGCGTGCGTCCACTGGCATCCTGGGTGACAAAGGCATCGGCAGCCTGGTCCAACGGGACACGCACCGAGGTCAGCTGCGTATAATCAGGTGCGATTGCACCTCTTGACTGGTCGACAGCCATAGGAAACTCCCTCCTGTAATAGTATTAGTAATAAATAATACTATAAAACTGTTCAATTTGAGCTGTTGGTCTCTCTCGCCTTATTCATGAGAGCAACTCTCATTGACTTGTCGTTTCGCTGTATTCCTCAACTCGCCTTTTCTGGCGTGAGCGGCGCTGTGTCCTGGGAGGGCGTGCGCTGCGGGATAGGCACTATCGTTCGCTTGCCCGCCCGCGAGCTCTCACGTGTCGTCGGGACTGCCTCATCGGGCAGGACACCTGCAGGACGTGGCGGGTCGCTCAAGCGTCCATAGGTATAGCGATACAGGTCATACACAACCTGTGCCAGGGGCGCCCCCAGAAATAGCCAGATCAGCCCGAACTGGCTGGCGATGACCAGAATCACCACCAGGATGACCGGGTGGATCTTCACACTATTGCCCGCGAACAGCGGCGCCAACAGCCAGTTGCGAAGGAAATGAATCGCCACGTAAAGCACAAGGATCGCTAGCCCCGTCTGCCAGGAGGAGGTCAAGCCAAAAAGCACTGCGGGAATGGTACCCAGGAGCGTCCCAATCGACGGGATGAAGTCGGTGAAGCCTGCCAGCATGGCCAGCAGGAGAGGGAACGGGATGCCCTGCACGCCCAGTCGCTCCAACAGGATCAGCCCGAGGTAGGTGACAAGGCCGACCGCTATCGCCATGACGACCAGCTCACGAAAGTACACCCGGAAGGTGCGGTCCAGAATACGCGCCACGGCCCAGAAATCGGGTCGCAGCCAGTCGGGCAGGATACGATCCACGGCTCGTACACCATTGCGTTGATTATTGAGCACGGCGAAAATCCAGGTTGGGATGACCAGCAGGCCCAGCAAGAAACTGAAGGCGCTCAGCAGGCTAAGGACACTTCTGACCGCAACACCGAAGAAATCCATCACATATTTCGTGAAGTTGTGCTGAAGGTTGGTGGTGGTCTGCTGCAGCCACCCACGCAAGAACACACGGACCGGCTCCGGCCATCCCTTCGCCTGTTGGTCGAGGTGGGTGAAATACGCACGTAATTGATCGGTGTTGGGCAGAGTTTGCAGAAAACGCAGGACCTCCTGGACCACAGCGGGAATGAGGAGGGCGAGAAATAGTCCGACGAGGGCGATTTCGCCGAGGATGACCAGCAGCACGGCCAGCCCCCGCGGCAGGAAGCGATCCAGCCAGGCGACCACGGGCAGCGTGATATAGGCGAGCATGATGCCGATCACGAACGTGGCGAGCGACTGGAAAGCGCTCGCAATCAACCAGACAAGTCCAGCCAGCGCGATAACAACGAGTAAGAAGCGCATGAGGCCGCTGGGTGTGATACTCTGGATGCGCATCCACAGCCGCTGCCACGCTTGCTGTGCTTTGAGTTTTGATGCGACGAGCCTGCTTTGTTGTTGCTCGGAGATGACCCCCGCTGCTTTTTCATTATTGGTACTCACGTGAATCTACCTCAACAAAGTGCTACTATTTTGATGAAAAAATACCTACTACTTCCAGAATACTATCCTGGGGAAGAAATTACAACTTGCAAACGCACTACTTTCCCTTCCTGGGCTATTCCTCCTCCGTCATCTTCTTTGAGACGGCAGCATCTACCGCGCTGTATGCCTTTGCTAACAAGGAAGCAACTTTCATATCTCCAATTGTGAAAGGGGCGTCTCCTAGCCTTTTGAGAATTGCCTTGTCAATCCTAGGGGTAGAGAGGTTTACCGTAAAGGACTCTATTGCTTCACCTGCCTGCCAGAATGTTTCTAGATGTTCTTCGAGAGATATGAGGTTTTCTTCCTCAGCAGAGGCAGTCTCAGCACCCGCTGAAGTATCTTCCACCGGGAATGTCGCAGCGCGTTTGTCTCTCAGTACTGCGATGATTTGTTCCTTCGTTCGTCCGCGCAATTTGAAAATCAGGAATGGATCCTCGTCGAAACGCTCGGCTAACAGGTAATAGACGGCGGCGATATGCTTGCAAGGATTTGCCCAGTCAGGACAGGAGCAATCAGTATTCAATTCCCTGAGAGCAGTGGGGAAAAGCGAGACGTGCACTGACACAAAGGCTTCCTCTATAGTATTAGGCATCTCACCCGCCAGTAGTTTTGCCGCGAATATCGCCTGGGAAGCCATGGCATCTGTGACCTTATCCCAATCCTGGTCTGAAAGTGGCTCCAAACGTATCTTGACGTTGTACGGCCTGGGCTGTGATCCCTGAACTTTGGCCTTGACAAGACCGGGTTCAATGTCAATCGAGATTACCTGCCCCTGGCGCGCATAGGAGCGACCTCGCGTCAGCCGCGTTCCCATGCTGAAGGACTCTAACACTTTTATCCAGCGTTTGGACCACCAGGTTTCTCCAATCTCGCCGCGCTCGCTTTTGGTCTTGATACCACCTTCAACTCGTCTTGGCCGCGACGGCTCGTAATAATCCCAGTAGCCTCCGTCTCTCCATCGTCCCATGTTTTATTCTCCTACTGCCTCACGGCTCAACGCGAAGAGTTCTTTGAGCTGTGCTGTTGACATCTCGGTAAGCCAGTTCTCCCCGCTTCCAACGATGCTTTCAGCAAGCACCTTCTTCTGCTCTATCATCTGGTCGATACGCTCTTCCAGTGTGCCGATACAGACGAACTTGTGTACCTGCACATTCTTTTTTTGCCCGATACGAAAGGCTCGATCGGTCGCTTGATTTTCTACCGCGGGGTTCCACCAGCGATCAAAATGGAATACACGGTTGGCCGCTGTCAGGTTAAGGCCTACACCACCAGCCTTAAGCGAGAGGATGAAAAGTGGCGCCCCACGACGCTCCTCTTGAAAACGCTGAACCATGACATCGCGCTGCTTTTTAGGCGTGCCGCCATGGAGAAAAAGCACCTCGCGTCCCAATGTTTCCTGTAGTTGATGGCGAAGGAGTGTACCCATCTCCGCAAATTGCGTGAATATCAAAGCCTTGTCACCTTCTGCCAGGGCCTCTTCGAGCATTTCCTCAAGACGGGCAAGTTTTCCTGAGCGGCCAGGTAAGGAACTGCCATCAGCAACAAACTGGGCAGGGTGGTTGCAAACCTGCTTCAGTTTTAGCAGGGTAGAAAGCACCAGTCCCTTTCGTTCGATACCCTCCGATTCTTCGATCTTTGCCAGCATTTCCTGCACCACGGCCTCATACAGTGTTGCCTGTTCCTGTGTGAGGTTACAGAATACTTTCATCTCCATTTTATCAGGCAGGTCTGCGATAATTGTCTTGTCGGTCTTCAAGCGACGCAGCACAAATGGCTGAATCAACCGTTTGAGCGATTCCGCGCGGTTTGCATCATGGTACCGCTCGATAGGAATAGCAAAATTTTTGCGAAAATCTGTGCCGGAACCTAAATAGCCAGGATTCAGAAATTCCATGATTGACCAGAGTTCGGAGAGCCGGTTCTCTACCGGCGTGCCGGTGAGTGCGATTTTATGCTGCGCGTTGAGCTTTTTTATTGCCTGGGTCTGCTTGGCCGTATCGTTTTTGATATTCTGCGCCTCGTCCACAACCACATAATCCCAGTCAATAGAGGAAAGATGCTCTTTATCACGAAGCGCCAGGGAATAGGTGGTGATCACAATGTCATGCCGTAGCGCCTCTTGTACAAACGCTTCGCCCGAGAGCCGTTCGTGGCCATGGTGGATCATGTCCTTGAGAGTTGGCGCGAATTTCTGCAGCTCTTTGTGCCAGTTTCCCACGATGGACATTGGGCAGATGAGTAAAGCTGGACCAGGTTCTGACACTTGTTGTCGTACTTCGCGATCATGCAGCAATAGCGTAATGAGTTGCACGGTATTATGACACACAATGTTATCAGCAACATAGTTATGATGTGTTTCAACCTCAAAATCGTAGACCCAGCCATCATACTGTACTTCCTCAATCTCCTTGATTCTGCAATAGTAGACTTCCTGGTCAATTAAGCGTTGCAACTTTACTTTTGTTGTAGTCAGCAATTGTTTATCTAACTGCCCATAAGCATCCAGTGTTTGAACAGTCCACTTTGATAGAGCCTTCTCCCGATACTCTCTTTCTGCTTCACCGCTCAGTATGTTGTCGAACGCAGTGATCACCTGTTGTAGACTGTTTGGTGAAAATTGTTGTGAACCATTGATGTAGACAGTACCAATCCCAAAGTGACGAGCAGGAAGCCTGGTAGCAGCAACAGTATGAGCCATAATCTCTGAGGCCGGGATACCCTCAACGTTGGTATTACTCACCATCTCACAGATTTTCTCTAATCGCCTTTGCTTTTCACTACCTGCAAAGCCTACCTCCTGGCAAAACTTCCTGGCAGCATTCCCACCTAAAACACCAAATTGGTACAGGCGAAAAATTCCGCTACCATTAGTTGCTCGCTTCTGTTTGGTAGATATCCTCATCCAGATTCCAAAGCGTCGGAGCAAGTAAGAAAGTTGCTGGATAAGTAGAGGCGAAGCTGTACTGATCTCAATGCTTCGCATACTTGAAACAACGGAAGCTTCGGCTTCAAAGAAGTTGCTCAGAAAAATCCGTACACTTTCAAGATCGGCTTGCATAATAAAGTCAGGGATGCTCTTCTCACGTGATAGCTTCCCCCACTCGTAACCCCTGGCTTCAACGAACCGCCGATATACTGCACTGCAGACCATTAGATAAGGGGCGCGGTCATTATAAGAATAAATAGAAGGGCGATAGATATTGATACCATACTTTTTACTCAAACGCTGAATACAATGTTGCAATTCTTCAAGCACTGAGACGTCCTTTTGCGTTATGGAGACCCTCGCTGCGCCTTTTGGTTCGTATCCTTCGGAAATTTGCCAGGCGAGGAATTTGACGAGATCAGGGTCTTCTGGTTTGCCATCCCAAATAAGCTTTGCCGGTACGCAGACGTAATCTCCAAGATGAAGGTCATTTGTCCAACCCTTGTCTGTGAGTAGCTTGTGCGGATATGTGATGGTTACACTACTCCCATCTTCTAGTCGCACAGTCCGTAGAGGCTTAGAGAGATGCTGACGATAAAGTCGTTTGATGGAAGCTTGCACAATCTGTCCAGTCATTCCATCAATCGAATTAGTAAGCAATTGCTCAGTAGGTTCAGCCCAATAACCCTCTCCGTCAAACGCGGCTTCCCCAGCGTAGTGCTTCCAAATATCCTCAGCCTTCTGTAGCATTCCGTTCATAACAATAAGAGCCGCTGCGCTGGAGCATTTCCCCAGTCCCATATCGTCCGCCAGGCAAGCCCCAAAGCCGAATTGTTTGAGAAAAGCCAGCCAGGAAACCCCCTTGAGTTGATAGGGGCGCAGCTTTCCCCGAAAAGTGGAAGGCGTTTTGATTGGAGTCAATTTGGCATTCTCGGTCAGCCCATCTAATACCTCCTTAATCCAGCCATCCCCTTCAATATCCATCACCGGAAGACCTAATTCGGACGCTTCTTGTCCCAGGCCGATGCGCAGAGCCTCACCAAGCGACATATGCCCGTTGCTATGCTTTTTCTCGAAGAAGGCGATAGCAGCCTCAACCTCCTCCGGACGCAATTCAACCCACTGGCCTCGCACTTTTATCAGAGGGACCTTCAGATTGACCAGACTCTCAAATTCTTCAGTTGAGAGATCTGTATCGCCCATCGCGATCGTCCAATTGTAATCGACAATATTCCTCAACCCCATCAGTCCTGAGCCTGTTTTCGCATCCGCCTTCGATTTTACCTTCAATTTGACGCCCAGGCGGGCCGAGGGTTTTTGCCACCAGGGCGGAACAAGCACACCAAAACCGCTCTGCTCAAGCAATGGGGCAGATTCACGCAGAAAGGTGTAGGCCTGTTCAGTACTCAGTTTCAGCCCTACAGGACGGGCGGTTCTTAAACTATCCTCGATTGCAGGGAAAAGACGGGAAGCTTTGCCAAGATCGGCAAGCAAGCGTTCCTGCGGATTCTCAAATTTGCGTGTAAGAAACGTGAGGGTGCCCGAACGCTCTTTCCAGACCTTTTCCACTGGCACAAGCAAGCTTCGATCGTCATTGGCCTGGAGTTGGAAACTGATGCGCCAATCTGAGCTTTTTCCGCTGTCTTCACCAGGCGCATCGAGTCGGAAGCAGGTACGAAACGCGGCATTCGTTTCGACGGGTCGAATCTGATCGAGCCAGCTATGGAGTGTCTCAGAAAAACGTTGTAGTTCCGCGGGGGTTGCCACAAGCACCGGGTCATCTGAAGCAAGCGCTTGCAACCACTGCTCCGGCAAAGATATCTTGTTGGAGCGCTTACTACGACCAGGGCGAGTTGCAAGCAGCGATGTCGAAGACAAACTTTCTCGTACAAAAGCGTCAAGAGTTTGATTCAGAAAAGAGAGCAGAACGCTTTGTAGCACCGAAGGTTTCATTTCGCTGGTTGGCAAAAATGCCCAGCAAATCGGCGGCATCGCTTTTGAGAGTACAGAGAAACGCTCATTATCCTCTGCCGCAAGGACTACCTGCCAGTCCGCGCGAAAGAGTGAAACACCATCCTGCCGGGTTTCTTCAAGTGCCGGTATATAAGCTTGCCGTGCAATCAGTTCAAATGCGAACCTCGCCGCCTCCATCCAGAAACGCAGTGAACTGCCATACGCTATGCTGCGAGGTGCGTCATTGGGTAATGCAAGCAGAAAATCAAGCGCATTACCTGGCTCGAGCGTCAGCGTAGCTACCTCCCATGACTTGAAACCTGTCGCTTTCAGGTCAATGGGCTCTTTCTCCAGCATAAGTTCAGGTGAGGATTGTGGCTCCGTGGCAGTAGAAGGCAGAGAAAATCTTAATCGACTGGAACCTACGCTTTTAGACAGCAGGCTACCCACAAGCTCGCTTATGGCCTCCTGCAGTGGATCGTGGGGAAGTGCGAAGGGATGTCGTTGAGGTTGTTGTTCCTCAGGTTGCTTGCCCCGACGTCGCATGGTGGCGCCTGTTGGACTGGATGATTCCGCCCAGAGATGAAGTTTCCCCGGTACAAGATGATCCCAATTTGCATGTAAGACTATCAAGAGCGCGCCTCTTTAGTAACATATTTATCGCAGCATAATATTCCAGGCTGGGTGAGCTTGCAACACAGGTATCATAGCACAACTTCATAAAATGGGCTATCAAGAAGGGGGTTATTGAGCTTTGTTGAGTTGGAGTATAGAGATATACCTTGATATATATCGCCGCTTCATTGCTCCACCATCTCCCCCTGCACAATGCTCTCTGTGGCATCGCTGCCCGGTTGCACGTTACTTTGGCGATATCCCAGCAAGGGTAATAGCGGAGAGGCCATCATCGTTGTCACCAGGGCCATGATTACCAGCATCGCAAAGAGGGTGGGTGAGAGCACACCGAGGTCCAGGCCGATATTGAGGACAATCAACTCAACGAGTCCACGCGTGTTCATCAGAATACCGAGGGTCAGCGATTCTTTCCAGGACTCACCCATCCAACGAACAGGAAGCATACTGCCAAGTATCTTTCCTGCACAGGCGATCACCAGCACAAGCAGGCAGATTAGCCACAGCAGCGGGGCGCTAATGAGACCAATCTGGGTATGTAAACCACTGTAGACGAAGAAAAGGGGGAGGAAAAGGATGTTATTGACCTGGTCGAGGCTGCGCACCTCTTCAACATAGGTGGTCTTGCGCGGTAGAATGATACCCATCAGGAACGCGCCGAAAATGGGATGGATACCAATTGCGTTGGTTATGTATGCTGAGAGTAAGAGCAAGATGAGAATGAGAGCGATAAGCAGCTGCTTTGAATGAATGCGTTGATCGGCATAGACGAGGAGTGGCCGTACGATTGTGTACATGAAAACAATGAAGAGTAAGGTCAGTCCGACGGTGAGTATCGCTGAAGTCGGGCCCGTTGCATGGATGATGGCAATCACGAGGGCGAGCATGCACCAGGCAAGGGCATCACCGATAGCAGCACACGTCAGCGCCAGCATCCCAACCCTTGTTCCTAACATATTCTTCTCGGCCAGGAGGCGCGCGAGCACCGGAAAAGCTGTTATGGCCATGGCAGTGCCAACCAGGAGCATAAATGAGACAAGGGTTGCTTTCGGTCCAGCCAGGCCAGGATAGAGGAAGAACGCGAGCAAGGCACCCATGATAAGTGGCAGGATTGTTCCGCTCAGCGAGACGACAATAGCATTGCGGCTCTGACGCAGCATCAAGTGAGTATCCAGGCGTGTCCCCAGAGAGAACATGTAGAGAACGAGGCCAATATCGCCCAGGGTCTGCAAGGTAGGGAGCACACTGGCGGGAAATAACAGTGCCTCGAAACCAGGGAAGAGTGCTCCCAGCAGTGAAGGACCCAGGACAAGACCTGCCAGGATTTCACCTATGACCCATTGTTGACCAATTCGCCCACCGAGATAACCAAAAATTTGTACGACGATCAAGATGACGATGAGTTGGAGTAGTATTTGTCCTGTAAGCATATTACCTCCTCGTTTCACGAGACGCTGTCTTCAACCAGGTATTGCTCTACCTAAAAGTATACACTACATTGGTTGAGGCAACAGCGCAATGAACCGAAACACTACATTTCTATGAAGTTTTTCACCACCGCTTGCCCGCGAAAATGACTCAGGCGGTTTGAAAAGAAGATAGTGGTATAATATATAAACCGGATAGGATACGCTCCTAAACAAATTTCGTTTTGAAAGGCAGACAACAAAGATGTCCATAAACATAACGCCACTGACACAACGTCCTACCTGGAAGGCGCTCGAGGAACACTACCAGAAGATACAAAACCTTCATCTCCGAACGCTCTTTGCCGAGGACCCCGGTCGTGGGGAGCGCTTCGCAACCGAAGCCGTTGGCTTATATTTAGACTACTCAAAGAACCGTATTACCGGCGAGACGATGCGCTTGCTGCTGGAACTTGCCGAGTCCTCGGGCCTGCGAGAGCGCATTGACGCGATGTTCCAGGGCGAGAAGATCAACGTGACAGAGCAGCGCGCGGTCCTGCACGTGGCCTTGCGCGCACCAAAGGAGCAGTCTATTTTTGTTGATGGCCAAAACGTCGTGCCAGAGGTCCACGCGGTGCTGGATAAGATGGCCGACTTCGCCAACCGGGTGCGCAGCGGCGCGTGGACGGGATATACCGGGAAGCGCATGCGCGCTATTGTGAACATTGGTATTGGCGGCTCGGACCTCGGTCCGTTCATGGCCTACGAGGCGCTGAAG
>WNGN01001077.1_pt1 | contig 17736 bp, 14 predicted proteins | sample 5400561 | NCBI WGS metagenome assembly WNGN01 (sample SAMN13153379, study PRJNA577476) | soil metagenome | isolation source: 115 cm soil or saprolite under Garry oak tree replicate 2 | place: USA:California | collected 2016-06-15
GCGCCATCAACACCACGCGGTTCGCGCGTCAGTTCGCTTACGACGAAGCCGGCGGCGAGGATCTCGATGTCCTGCTGACGCTGGTGGACTGCCAGATCACCTATCGCTCGCGCTATTTGGTCGGACCTCTGCTGGCGCCGGTTCGCGATCTCGTGGTGCTGGATCCCTATAATCCCCGCTCGGTCGCATTTCAGGTTTCCGCGCTGAACGATCACGTTGCGAGCCTGCCCTCCTTGAAGGAAGGCGGCCTGATCGAGCGGCCGCAGCGCCTGGCCGTCGCCCTGCAGGCAACGCTGACGACGTCGGAGGCCGCAAGCCTCGATACCAAGACGCTGTTCGCGCTGGAGCAGGATCTGCTCAACCTCGCGGATGCCGTCGGATCGCATTATTTTCCGCACGGGCCAAATGCGACCCGGCCTGAAAAGCTCACGGGCCTCGCGTGATCTACGACATCCGCCACGTTACCACCTACAGTTACGAGAGCCAGGTCGGTTTCGCACGCTGCTCGCTGCGGCTGGAGCCCAGGAGTGGCGACGGACAACAACTGGTCTCGCATGCCGTCGAAATCAGGCCGCGACCGGCGGAACGCACGGTGCGGCACGACTTTTTCAGGACCCATACCGAAAGCGTTCTGATCGAAGCGCCGCATCGTAGCCTTCGCATCGATTCCCGATCGCGGGTTTCGGTTTTGCGCTGCACCCCGGACCGCGCCGCGCCAAGTCCCGCATGGGAAAGCGTCCGCGACGTGGCATTTGAGGCTACCAGCCTCGGCCCCGCGTCGCCGATCGGTTACGTCTTTGCCAGTCCGCTGGTGCCGGTCCAGCAGCCGGTCACGCAGTATGCGGCGCTGAGCTTTCCGCCCGCTCGCGGAATCCTTGCCGGCGCGGTCGATCTGATGCATCGCATTCGCACCGGGTTCAAATACGACCCGAAAGCAACGGTGATCTCCACACCGCTCGACGAGGTGTTCGAGAAACGCCACGGCGTCTGCCAGGACTTTGCCCACGTGATGATCGCGGGCCTGCGCGGTCTCGGACTGCCGGCGGCCTATGTCAGCGGCTATCTGCGCACCATCCCGCCGCCCGGCAAGCCGCGCCTGCAGGGCGCTGACGCGACCCATGCATGGGTCTCGCTGTGGTGCGGCGAGGAAATCGGCTGGATCGGCTTTGATCCGACCAACGACATCCTGGTCGAGAACGATCACATCGTGCTGGCGGTGGGACGGGATTTCTCCGATGTGTCGCCGGTCGATGGCATCATTGTGGGATCGCGCCGGCAAAAGCTCGCGGTGGCAGTGGATGTGCTGCTGGTGGAATGACAAGGGATACCAATCCGCACCCGAACAGTCACGACGTCATCATACTCGGGGCCGGGGCCGCGGGCCTGATGTGTGCGGCTGTCGCCGGCCAACGCGGCCATCGGGCGCTGCTGCTTGAGCAGGCCAGACACCCGGGCGAGAAGATCAGGATTTCCGGAGGCGGGCGCTGCAATTTTACCAATCTGCACACCAGCCCCGCGAATTTTCTCTCGGCCAATCCGCGTTTTTGCCACTCGGCGCTGAGCGGCTACACCCAGCGTGATTTCATCGCGCTGGTCGAGAGTTACGGCATTGCCTACCACGAGAAGACGCGTGGACAATTATTTTGTGACGGCTCGTCGCGGCAAATCATCGACATGCTGCTGGAGGAATGCCGCAAGGCTCAAGCGCAACTGCGTCTCGGCGTTCGTATCTCCGGGATCTCCGGAAGCGAAAACGGCTTTGTCGTTGTCACCGATCAAGGCGAGTTTCGCGCGCGGTCCCTGGTGGTTGCCACCGGCGGTCCTTCAATTCCAAAAATGGGATCGAGCGGGTTCGGCTATAAGATTGCGGAGCAATTCGGTCTCAAGATCGTGCCGCCGCGGCCGGCCCTGGTGCCGCTGACGTTCGATACGGCGTTGCTGGCGCAATTCAAGGATCTGTCGGGGGTCTCGGTCGATGCCGTCGTCAATTGCGGAAAGATGCATTTCGATGAGGCGTTGCTGTTCACCCATCGTGGGCTGAGCGGTCCGGCCATCCTGCAAATATCGTCCTATTGGCGTGAAGGCCATGATCTCGTGATCGATATGGCGCCCGGAAACGATATCCTGGCCGGGCTGAAGCGATCGCGCCGTGATCGTCCCCGGCAGGAAATCGCGACCGCCCTTGCTGATTTTCTTCCGAAGCGGCTCGCATCGATCGTTGCCGACACGATCGGCGGCCCGGAGCGCCTTGCGGATTTCTCCGACAAGCTTCTCCTTAACGTGGTCGCGGCGGTGAAGCAGTGGCGCGTCAGGCCTGATGGCACCGAGGGCTACCGCACCGCGGAGGTGACACTGGGCGGCGTCGATACATCGGAGCTCTCCTCGAAAACGTTCGAATCCAGATCCGTCCCCGGGCTTTATTTCATCGGCGAGGTCGTCGACGTCACCGGCCATCTCGGCGGCTTCAATTTTCAGTGGGCGTGGTCATCGGGATATGCGGCAGGCCGGCATATTGCGCGCAATTCGGCCGAGGCTCTATTATAACGACAGCCGTGAAGAAAAAATTTCATCGATCTGGTGGTAGGCTTGGGCCGTTCGCTGCCAGGCGTTGGTCGCTGCACCACTGTCATCGAATGCTGACAGCTGTGATGGTGGCATCGTCATCGCTCATTATGTCCCTTGCAGACTTTAAGCCCGCTTGGCCGGAAGAAATACAGCAGGCCCGAAGAGGGTCCCGACCTTCAAAATGCGATCGCTCGCAATTTCGCGTCATCCTGGACGTCGGCCACACCGCGGAAGCGTTGGGTGCCATCAGCGCCAGGAATGTGCCGGAATACTATTTCAATTATCGGCTGGCCGCGCAAATTGAGCGGAGCTTGATTGAGGACGGCTTCGACAAAATCGTACTGCTGGTTGCACGCGGCCCCGCCAGGCCGAGCTTGTTCGACCGCGTTGCCAGGGCAAACCGTTTATCGGCAAATCTCTTTGTTTCGATCCATCACGATTCCGTGCCGGACAAGCTGCTCGAGAGCTGGGAATTCGAGGGTAAGGAAAGCCATTTCAGCGACCGATTCAGGGGCCACTCGATTTTCGTCTCGTACGAAAATCCGCATCGCAACGGAAGCTTGCTGTTCGGCCGCCTGCTCGGGAAGCAATTGAAGGACAGGGGCCTACAATATGCCCGTCAATACACCCAACCAATCATGGGCCGGTATAGGCGCAAACTGGTCGACCCTGATGTGGGCGTTTACCGATACGACCAGCTTATAGTGCTGAGAGGAACACAAATGCCGGCTGTCTTGTTGGAGGCGGGATCGATTATCAATCGCGAGGAAGAGCTTCAAATGAACTCTCCCGAACGCCTTGACCTGATCAGCGCATCGCTAACAACGGCGGTCGAAATGTTCTGCGACCGTCGTCGCCCGGATAGGTTTCGCAGATAATGGATCGGCGTTCCAGGGATCACCAGCCGACTGGGCGCCTTGGGTCATTCGCATCATTCCAACGGCGCCTGCCGGAGTGACCCGCACCCGACCCGGTCCGAGTCGATCTCTTCGGAGTTGCGGGATCGGCAAAACTGACGCAGAGTTTGGATCAGCGCCGGAAGTCAACCGGCGAAATGTCAAAAATGAGGGAGGATGCCATGATCAAGGTAAGCGTGATGTATCCCAATACGCCTGGCGCGCGCTTCGACCACGAGTACTACCGGGATAAGCATATGCCCCTCGTGAAGGCCCGCATGGACGGTGCTTGCAAATTCTATACGGTAGACAAGGGCCTCGCGGGTGGAGCGCCCGGAGCTCCCGCGACGTATGTCGGAATGTGTCACATCTTCTGTGACTCGGTCGAGGCATTCCAGGCTGGTTTTGGGCCCCACGCCCAGGAGATCATGGCTGACATCGCCAATTATACCGACCAGACCCCGGTGATCCAGATCAGCGAAGTCGTCGTAGGCTGACGACGGCGGCAACAAAAGCCCGGTCGTGGCTACCCTGCAGACTCAGGTACTCGCGCAGGCGAGGGTTGAGTTCTCACGGTTGAGTTCTCACCTGGCGGCTGTCCCGGTCCGCAGCGTGTCGTCACGGTGGCGGTCAACCGGGTCGGCGCGCAGATTGGAAAAGAACTTGTCGACCTCACGCGAAAGCGTTTCCGCGGTAGAGGTCAGCTCGGTCGACGCCGAGAGCACCGATGTCGCGGTCTTGTCGGTCTCGCCGATGGCGTCGCTGAGCGAACTGATGTTGGCGACCAACGTCACATTACCGTGGGCGGCCAATTGCGCGTTCGCGGAGATCTCGCGGGTGGCGGCATCCTGTTGTCCGACCGCGCCGGCGATGTTCGATGTGACTTCATTGATGTCGCGCACGGCATTGCCGATTTCGCGAACCGCATCGACTGCATTGCGTGTCGATGCCTGGATCATGCTGACGTTCTGACCTATTTCAGCGGTCGCCTTGGCGGTCTGTCCGGCCAGAGCCTTGACCTCGTGCGCGACCACCGCGAAGCCGCGACCGGCCTCGCCGGCGCGAGCGGCTTCGATCGTCGCATTGAGCGCCAGAAGATTGGTTTGCTCGGCGATCGCCTGGATCAGAGTGAGTACGCCGTCGATGCGCTGGGTTGCCGCGGCGAGACTTTCGATCTCGGTGATCGACTTTTCGGTCCGCAGACCGGCCTGTCCGACCATGCCCGAGGATTGACGGACTTGTCGGCCGATTTCTTCCACCGAAGCCGACAGTTCCTCGGCGGCACCGGCGACGGCGTTCACATTGCTGGAAGCTTGCTCGGTCGCGCCGGAGGCGGCGACGGCGCGCGCACTTGCATCCGATGCCACTCTGGAGATCGACTGCGCGGTATTGCGCATCGCCGACGCGTTATCGGTGACCGCGCGCAGCACACCTCCGATCGCCGCTCGGAACGATTCCACCGATGCTTCAATATGCCCGGCTCGTTGTTCGCGCGCCTTGGAGTCCTGCAAGACCTGCGTATTGAGGCTGCGGTTGCCGTCCATCGCCCCCTGGAAGATCCGGATCGCTCGCGCCAGTGCGCCGATCTCGTCTGCTCGGTCGGTATGCGGAACCTCGACGTTCTCGGCTCCCTCGGCGACGCGCTTGATGGTGGCGGTGATGACCGCAAGTGGCCGCGCGACCGAGCGCGAGATGATCAGGACGCCGATAACGACCACGACCAGCGCCAAACCGCCGAGACCGGTCAGGGCAAGCGCCAGGGTGCGATTGACATCGCCTTGCCGTACGATCTGCTTGCGGCGCTCGGCATAGACCTTGGAAAGTGCTTCGAGATCCTTGTTGAGGGCGGAACGCACGGCGCGATTGGCGTCATTGTCGCCCCACTCACGGCCCGCGGCAGCATCAATCTCGACTCCGCGGCGAACCAGTTCCTTGCGGAAGTCGACGAACTGTTCGATCCGCTTCTTGAAGACGGCGAACTGTTCGGAGTCATCTGCCTGGACAATGGATTCCCAGTCTTTGACCACGCCCCGGATCTGTTCATTGAACTTGAGGAGTCCGTCGCCGTACTTCTTCACGACGGCAGCCTCCGTCGACATATAGACGCCGCGGGATTCCATCACGACTGCATAAACCAGCGAATTGATACGCTCGACGTTGAGCGCGGCACGGCTCGCTGTCTCGATGGCTTCTATGAGTTCCGCGTTCCGGCGGCTGTTGTAGTCGGACAGCACGGTGATCGCCGCGGTCAGAAGCGCGAACAGAGCGAAAACCGAGTACAGCTTGGTTGCAATCGAAAGCCGCGACGTAAGGGCGTAACCGGCGGCGCTTCGAGATTTCACGGTTTCCGGCATCGCACGGTTTCTCTTCTGGGCCGGTCGGTACGGTCGGCCACCCAAAACCATGCGAAATTTCAATGTATAAAATACTAATCCGGGAACTAATTCAGAGTATCGCGCGACAATTGTACCATTGTACCGCCCCTCTCCGGTAACCATGCACCAGCCAGACGCTTGCTGCGCAAGAACTGTCAGCTGATAGTCTTCGCGGTGGACATCGTGCAGTGACGCGCTGATGGCCCGGAGCCGCCATGGTCTATCGCCACGCCATCGATGCCACCACCTATGTCTTCAATGATCTGCGCGATCTCCTGGCCAAGGCCACGCCACCGCGCTCCGGCGACCGCCTGGCGGGGATCGCAGCCGATAGCGCGGCGCAGATGATCGCGGCGCGGATCGCGCTGGCCGACGTGCCTCTGAAACAATTCCTGCATGAGACCGTCATTCCCTACGAAGACGATGAAATCACCCGTCTGATTATCGATACGCACGACACCTCGGTCTTCGCGGCGATATCTGCGCTGACGGTCGGGTCGTTCCGCGATTGGCTGCTGTCGGATGCGGCCACGTCTGACGTTCTCAAAAAGCTGTCGCGTGGGATCACGCCGGAGATGGCCGCGGCGGTTTCGAAGCTGATGCGCAATCAGGATCTCATCCTGGTGGCGAAAAAATGCGAGGTGACATCAGCCTTCCGCAACACGATTGGCTTGCGCGGGCGGATGAGCGTACGGCTGCAGCCCAATCATCCCTTCGACGACGCCAAGGGCATCACCGCGTCGATCCTCGACGGCATCCTGTTGGGGGCCGGCGACGCCTGTATCGGCATCAATCCGGCAAGCGACGATCCAGCCGTGATCGGCGGGCTCTCGCGGCTGCTCGACGACATCATTGCGCGGCTGCAGATCCCGACCCAGAGCTGCGTTCTGACCCATGTGACGACAACGCTCGGATTGATCGATCAGGGCATCCCGGTCGATCTGGTGTTTCAGTCGATCGCGGGTACGCAAGCAGCCAACCGAAGTTTTGGGTTGGATCTTGCTCTCCTGCGCGAGGCCCACCAGGCCGGACTGTCGCTGCGGCGCGGCACCATCGGCAACAATGTGATGTACTTCGAAACAGGGCAGGGCTCGGCACTTTCCGCCAACGCCCATCACGGCGTCGACCAGCAGACCTGCGAAGCGCGCGCCTATGCCGTCGCGCGCGCTTTCGATCCGCTATTGGTCAACAGCGTGGTCGGCTTTATCGGCCCGGAATATCTCTACGACGGCAAGGAGATCATTCGCGCCGGGCTCGAGGATCACTTTTGCGGCAAGTTGCTCGGCCTGCCGCTTGGCGTCGACGTTTGCTACACCAACCACGCCGAAGCCGACCAGGACGATATGGACAATCTGTTGACGCTGCTCGCCGCCGCCGGCGTAACTTTCATCATGGGGGTGCCGGGGGCCGATGACGTGATGTTGAATTACCAATCCACGTCGTTCCATGACGCCCTTTACATCCGCGATCTGTTCGGCCTGAAACGGGCGCCGGAGTTCGACGATTGGCTGTTCCGCGCCGGGCTTGCCGATGCCGACTTTCGGCTCGCCGGCAATACGGGGCTGCTGCCCGATTTTGCATCCCGCCTGATCGCCTGAGGGAGCCACAACGTGGTCGCCGCCGGGAGCGCCGCAACGAGCGGCGAGTTTCGGGTGCGGGCGTTGGCGCGCAACCATCCGGCCGCCCGCGCGTTGGATCCGCTGCCATAATCTTGAGGAATTTGTAGCCCAGCTTTAGTGGCCGTGCTTAATTTCCATTTGTGTAATTATTATTATTTACCGAGGTCGCAGAGGAAATTTGATGAGAGCTGAGGGCATTGAAGCGGCGCGGCGCATCCTGTGCGTCTTTCCCCGCTATACGTCTTCTTTCGGCACGTTCGAGTACGCCTATCCCCTGACCGACGGCGTTCAGGCTTTCATGCCGCCGCAAGGGCTGCTGCTGATCGCAGCCTATCTGCCCGCGCATTGGCCGGTGCGCTTCATCGACGAAAACATCCGCGCGGCAACGACTGAAGATTTCGAATGGGCGGAAGCGGTGCTCGTCAGCGGCATGCATATTCAGCGTCAGCAGATGAACGATATCTGCCGCCGGGCGCATGGCTTCGATCTGGCGGTTGCGATCGGCGGACCCTCGGTCAGCGCCTGCCCGGATTACTATCCATCGTTCGACTATCTCCATGTCGGCGAGCTCGGCGACGCGACCGACGACCTGATCGCGCGGCTGGCGCGCGACCCATCCCGTCCCGCCCAGCAGATGGTCCTGAAGACCGCCGACCGCCTGGACATGACCGAGTTCCCGATCCCGGCCTATGAGCTCGCCGACGTCAAACGCTATTTTCTTGGCAGCATCCAGTATTCGAGCGGCTGCCCCTATCAGTGCGAATTCTGCGATATCCCGGGGCTGTACGGCCGCAACCCGCGTCTCAAGACGCCGCAACAGATCACCGCCGAACTCGACCGCTTGCTCGAATGCGGAGTGACGGGCTCGGTTTATTTCGTCGACGACAATTTCATCGGCAACCGAAAGGCCGCGCTTGATTTGCTGCCGCATCTGATCGAGTGGCAGAAAAAAACCGGTTACGTCATGCGGCTGGCCTGCGAGGCGACGCTGAACATCGCCAAGCGGCCGGAGATTCTCGAGAAAATGCGCGACGCCTACTTTGTCACGGTGTTCTGCGGCATCGAGACCCCGGATCCGGATGCGCTCAAGGCGATGCACAAGGACCACAACATGATGGTCCCGATTCTGGAGGGGATCGAGACCCTCAATCGCCACGGGTTGGAGGTCGTCTCCGGCATCATCATGGGGCTCGACACCGACAAGCCCGAGACCGGCAAGGCGTTGCTCGCCTTTGTCGATGAATCGAAGATTCCGTTGTTGACCATCAATCTGCTGCAGGCGCTGCCGAAGACGCCGTTGTGGGATCGCCTCGAGCGCGAAAACCGGCTGATCGACGACGAGAGCCGCGATTCGAACGTCGATTTCCGGCTGCCCTACGATCAGGTCATCAGTTCATGGCGCAAATGCATGGAGGTCGCCTACCAGCCGGAAAAACTCTACGCGCGATACCAGCATCAGGTGGATTTCACGTATGCCAACCGGATGCCGCTGCCCTCGACCGCGGAGCAGAGGACCTGGGCCAATATCCGACGCGGGCTGATCATGCTCCGGAAGATTTTCTGGAAGGTCGGCGTCCTCGGCGACTACCGGAAAGTGTTCTGGAAATTTGCGTGGTCGCGGCTGCGGCGCGGCGATATCGAGAGTCTGATATCGGTGACGTTGATCGCGCATCACCTGATCATGTTCGCGCGAGCGGCCTCGGGCGGCCAGCAGAATGCATCGAATTACTCGATGCGACTGCGCGAGGCATCCGTCCCTGCCGAGTAACCAGAGATGAAAACGCCAGTGCCGTCGTCCCGTTCGCTGAGGGATCTGCGGGAGTTGACACCGGCGCGCGTCGGACTTGGCCGGGCCGGCGCAAGCATGCCGACCAAAGCGCTGCTCGAATTCACGCTGGACCATGCGCGTGCCCGCGACGCCGTTCATGCCGTCTTCGATGTTTCCAGCCTGATCGCCGGTCTCGGCGGCCTCGGCGTGCGGCCGGTTCAGGTTTCAAGCCAGGCGCGGGACCGCAAGGAGTATCTCAGGCGTCCCGACCTCGGACGCATACTGGATCCGCCTTCAAAGCATCTGCTGACGAACCGCGACGGCGGCCCATGCCAGCTTGCGATCGTCGTCGGCGATGGCCTGTCGCCATCCGCGGTCAACGCCCATGCGGTCGAACTGGTCCGGAGCCTCGTTCCGCGATTAGCCGCCGACGGCATCGAAATCGATCGTGCCGTGGTCGCGTCGGGCGCGCGGGTCGCGCTGGGCGATGAGATCGGCGCCATTGTTGGGGCGAGCATGATGGTGATGCTGATTGGCGAGCGGCCGGGCCTCTCCGCGCCCGACAGTCTGGGCGCTTATCTGACCTTCGCTCCCAAGCCCGGTCTCTCCGACGCCGAGCGCAATTGTGTCTCCAACATCCACGGCTCCGGACTTGGTTATGATGAAGCCGCTTTCAGGATTGCGTGGCTGATCCGGGAGGGCCTGACTCGGAGAATCACCGGCGTCGCGCTAAAGGATGAAAGTGGCGGCCAGACCTCTCAGCGCATCACGACGAATTTAAGCGATTGCTAGCGATTGGAGACTTGAGGGCTCATAATCGCCGCATACGCGACGTTTTCGTAACGCCGGCTGCGCTTGCGAGACGCCGTGTAGACCTGCTACACCCTGCTGCGGTAAATTTACCGCATGTTTTCAAGGGCTAGTGCCGATCAGGCGTAGCAAATTCAGCCTCATTCGCGCCCGGAAATCTAAGCTAGAGCATGATCCGGAAAAGTGGGTACCGGTTTTCCGAAAAGATCATGCTCAAACAAAAAGATAGAGCGGGATGACGATTCGAAGAAAAGTCATCCCGCTCTAGACAAATTACGCCGATGTGAGAATTGGGACAGGGCATGCTCGAGCGGAACACCATCGATCCGGACGCGAAGAAACTGGAGCGGCGGCCGATGAGCATCGCCTTCGGCCTCGAACGCATTGGCCTGGTCGCCATTCGCGCGCCGATTCTTTCCTGCATCATCCTGCTCGCGATGGTGATCGGTGCGATATTCGGCATCGAGCGTATCAAGATCGACGATTCCCTGAGCCAGTTGTTCCGCTCCAGCAGCAAGGAATACCGGCAGTACGAAGCGGTCACCAAGCGCTTCCCCTCGACCGAATACGATGTGCTGGTCGTCGTTGAAGGCAAAACGCTGCTGCAACGCCCTAATCTCGAGAAATTACGGGATCTGGTCACCGATCTGCAGCTGGTCGAAGGCACGCGCGGTTTGATCTCGCTGTTTTCGGCACGCCAGGCCCCGGCGCCCGGCAAATTGCCGGCGGCGCTGTTTCCGTCGGAGCTGCCGCAGGGCGCCGACTACGACAAGTTCATCGAGACGGTCAAAAGCAACGAGATCATCCGCGGCAAGCTCTTATCGGAAGACGGCTCGCTGGCGCTGATCGTGCTCTCGTTGGAGCCATCGATTGTCGGAAACAGCGGACTGAAAAAGACCATCACTGAAATCCGCAAGATCATGACCGAGGATCTGGCCGGTACCGGGCTGACCAAGGAACTGTCGGGCGTGCCGGTCATGCAGCTCGAGATCCGCAACGCGGTCGAGCGCGACGGGTTGATCTACAACATCGCGGGCATTCTCGCCGGATGCCTGATTGCGATCCTGTTCTTCCGCAAGGTGTCGTTCATGATCGTCGCGGCGTTCCCGCCGCTGCTTGCCATTCTGCTGGCTCTGGGCATCCTCGGCTGGGCGGGCTTCAGCCTCAACATGTTTCTCAACGTGATGACGCCGCTCATCATGGTCATCAGCTTCTCCGACTCGATGCAGCTGACATTCGCCGCGCGCGACCGGCTGCTCGCCGGGGAGGACAGATTCTCGGCCTTCCGCAATGCCGTTCTGGTGGTCGGGCCGGCCTGCGTATTGACCCACGCGACTGCGGGGATTTCCTTCCTGGCGCTGCAGTTCTCGGATTCGGATTTGATCCGCACCTTCGGCGAGGCCGGACTTGCCGCCACCATCATCGCGCTGCTCGCGGTATTGTCGCTGGTTCCGGTGTTCGGTGTCTTGCTGGTCCGCAACGAACAGGTGTTCGCCGCCAAGTTCGCGACCGGGGATGCCGGGGTCAACGCGCTACGCGCCTTCTGCTACTGGATCGCGGTGCGCATGGTCAGCCGTCCTGGGCTGTTCAGCCTGATCGCCGTGGCGTTCGTCGGCGGTCTGGCCGTGGTCTATGCCAATCTGGAGCCGCGCTACCGGCTTGCCGATCAGGTGCCGGACAAGCAGCAGGCGGTGGCGGCCAGCGGCCGTCTCGATGCCAAGCTGACCGGTGCAAACCCGATCGACGTCCTGATCGAATTCCCCAAAGGCGCATCGCTGTATGCGCCAGAGACCTTGCAGACAATCGCGGACGTTCACTCGATGGTCGAGACCCAGGCCGGCGTAGGTAATGTCTGGTCATTGGAGACGCTGCGCCGCTGGCTCGCTCAAAAGGCCGGCAGTTCGGATGTCGCGACCCTGAAGGAATATGTCAGCGTGATTCCGGAGCATCTGGTCCGGCGCTTCATCTCGGCCGATGAGGATGCGGTGGTGGTTTCGGGCAGGGTGCCCGACCTCGATTCAAGTCAGCTCCTGCCGGTGGTCGAGAAGCTCGATGCAACCTTGAACGTGGTCCGCCAGAAACATCCGGGTTACGAGATTGCCGTCACCGGTCTCTCCGCAATCGCCGCGCGCAACAGCGCCAACATGATCGAGAAGCTCAACCGCGGGCTGACCATTGAATTCGCCCTCGTTGCTGTCTTCATCGGGCTTGCCTTCCGCTCATGGGTCGTGATGTTCGCCTGCATCCTGCCCGGCATTTTTCCAGTGGTGCTTTCTGGCACGGTGCTGTACGCGCTGGGAGAGGGGCTGCAATTCGCGAGCGTGGTTGCGCTCACGGTGTCGTTCGGCCTCGGTCTCAGCGCCACCATCCACTTTCTCAACCGGTTACGGCTGGAGACCACGCCCGGCATCGATCCCGCGCTGGCGGTCGAGCGTGCGACCGTGCTGGTCGGTCCGGCGCTGATCCTGACCACGGTGGTGCTGGCCTGCGGTCTGGTGGTGACGGTGTTTTCCGACCTGCCGTCGCTGCGCCTGTTCGGCTGGCTCAGCGCTTTTGCAATGGTCGCAGCGCTGGTCGCGGACCTCTTTATCCTGCGGCCAACGGCAATGTTCCTGATCAACCTGGAGCAACGGCTGCGCGGGACGGTAGGTCGCGCCAAGCCGGCGGAGTAAGCGACAGCATGATATCCAGGACGCGCGTTAGCCGCCCTTCGACATCGTGATGTTGACGCCTCTGATCTCGCCCTTGGAGTTGATCTGCACGGTCTGCTTGTTACCGGTGGTCCGCAAGGTCAGGTTGGCGGCAAATCCCGAAGCCTCGACGAATACCTCGATCTGGCCACCGCCAGCCGTGCCCTGCAGGTTGCCGAAAATATTCCGGCTCGCTTCGCTCCAGTTGCCGGAAATGCGGTCACCATAGCTCGTGACATCGCTGCTCAGTTCGAATTTGTAGCTATCGCTGGCGCAACGGAGGTTTTGCTTCAGACCCAGTCCGGTGCCGTTGACCTTGTAGTCGGCCTTGCACCGGATGCGTTCTATCGTTCCGTCGGAAAGCGCCACCGTCCCGGAGCCAGACCACGCTCCTTCAAAACCGACAAACGGGCCTGCCTGGGCGTAGCCCGCCGTCACCGACAGCATGAGTGCGGCGCCGACACCAGCAGCCTTGATAGCCTGTCCCAACAAGCCGGAGCCAAACAGTTTCATCTCGAGTTTTTCCCATCCAAATCGACGTTCTGATGCAAGATACGTCTCGCCGCATCGAAGTTTTAGTGTCACCGCAGTGTGTTAGGTTCAAATGACAATCCGGCCGCCGCCTGTAATTGTTCCGGCCGGCCGACGCAGTTGGAACGGTCAATTGAAGCAGGCGAACGGCATTTTTTTGGTCGGCAGAATCAAAAAAACTCCGGATATCGCCGTGCTTGGTCAGGGAGCATGTAGCTATTGACCGGCTTTGCCTGCAATAGACAATTGTACAAAACATTCGTCAATAAATAATCATTTTATATCAAGTAGTTATACGGATCTCTGAATTTATGCATCAAGGTCCCGCGTTCCGGAGCGGACCGCCGCAAATTTGGCCGCATTTAGCAGCGCTTCTGGCGCGCGCGTTGCTGTGGGTTTCGCGGCATTTGCAATCTCAACAAATCAGTCTCGGCATGCCCTCCGCTGATCGGGATCGAATTTTCTCTGGCTTCAGAATGAAGGAACACGATGCGTAATTTTCTCTTGGCACTTATCCTGTTGTCGATACCGGTTTCCTCCAGTGCCATCGCCGAACCGGCGCGCAGCGGCACGCCCGAGGAGCAGAAGGCTTGCAACCGCGATGTCCAAAAGCTCTGCCGCCCCGTCATCGATCAGGGCGATTTCACCATCCTGGCCTGCCTTCAGGAGAATCGTCCCAAGTTGAGTGCCGCTTGCGCCCAGGTGCTGAAAGACCACAACCAATAGAACAGCACGCGCATCCGACAGCTGCCGTTGCCGGCCGATTATTGGCCTAATTCGGACGGGCGGAGTGTGCGAGAAATCACAGATTGCGTTGGTTTTGGCGTCGTATTCTCCTATATGGGGTTCACGATCTCTATCCGCAGGCGCGGATTACCGGGGCATGCAAGTCAGCATGCCCAGACCAATGTAGCCAGTTGTTGATGACAAGTGCGAGCGAACTGCGATCCGGCAAGACTCACCGCGACGAGAATTTTCCGGTCGCATCATGGATCATCCATCCGCGCCACCGGGCGCTGATTCTTGCGTTCTACAATTTCGTCAGAACCGCCGACGATATCGCCGATCATGCAACGCTCAGCGAGCGCGGCAAGCTCAATTATCTCGATCTGCTTGAAGCCGAACTGCTGGGCCAGGGCGACAGCCAGCCCGAGGCGGTCAACCTGCGGCGCGCGCTGGCGCAGCGTTCGATGCCGCCACGGCACGCTCTCGACGTGCTGATCGCATTCCGGATGGACGTGACCAAGCTTCGATACGAAAACTGGGACGAAGTGATTCACTATTGCCGATATTCGGCCATGCCGGTCGGACGGTTCATGCTCGACGTCCACGGCGAGAGCACGTCGACCTGGGCGGCCTCGGACGCGCTCTGCGCCGGCCTGCAAATCAACAATCATCTTCAGGACTGCGGCAAGGACTACCGGGAACTCAATCGCGTTTATATTCCGCGCGATGCGCTGGCGGCAGCGGGGGCCTCCGTCGAGGCGCTCGGACTTGAGCAGGCGCCGGCGCCGCTGCTGCAATGTCTGCATTCGCTGGCGGCGCGGACCGAGGTTCTGTTGGACCAAAGCAAATCGCTCAGCGCCGAGGTAAAGGATTTTCGGCTCGGGCTTGAGATCGCCGTGATCCAGGCCTTCGCCGACAAGATCGTTCGTCTTTTGACGGTGCGCGATCCCTTGAGCCAGACCGTGCATCTCGGCCCGATGGAACTCATCGCCTACAGCCTTGGCGGGATGGCAGGCGAAATGGCGCGCCGGGCGGTGGGAAGGCGGCCCGTTTCCAAACCGGCGGCCGGTGCATGACAATGCATGAGACGGCGGCGGCCAACGCAAATTACGGGACCACCGCGTCCGGCAGTTCGTTTTATGCGGCGATGCGTATCCTGCCGCGCGAGCAGCGCGAGGCGATGTTCCAGATCTACAGTTTTTGCCGCCAGGTCGATGACATCGCCGATTCCGATGGCCCGCGGCCCGAGCGGCTGGCCGCGCTGCAACAATGGCGTGACGATATCGACGCGCTGTATCAGGGCCATCCGCCGGCGCGATTGCGCGACTATGCCGCGTCGGTTCGAACATTTGGCCTTAAGCGCGAGGATTTTCTGGCCATCGTCGACGGCATGGAGATGGACGTGCCGCAGGATATCCGGGCGCCCGACCTTGCGACGCTGGACCTGTATTGCGACCGCGTCGCCAGCGCGGTCGGGCGCCTGTCGGTACGGGTGTTCGGTGTCGCGCGGGACGACGGCATCCTGCTGGCGCATCATCTTGGCCGCGCGCTGCAATTGACGAATATCCTGCGCGACGTCGATGAAGACGCCGCCATCGGCCGGCTGTATCTGCCGCGCGAGGGCCTGCTGCATGCCGGAATCACGAGCAGCGATCCGCTTGTGGTGATCTCCGATCTGGCGCTGCCCAAGGTGTGCGCGCCGCTGGTCGAGCGGGCGCGGACCCATTTCGAGAAGGCCGACGAAATCATGGGCCGAAATCCGCGGCGCGTGGTGCGCGCGCCAAGGATCATGTCGAAATATTATCGTGCGATCCTGGAACTGCTGGTCGTCAGAGGGTTCGCTTCGCCGCGGACGCCGGTTCGCCTCAACAAGATGGCCCGCATCGCCATTCTAGTTCGGTACGCGTTCATCTGATGCAGAAAACCGTCCATATCATTGGCGCCGGAATTTCAGGCCTCTCGGCAGCGGTTCGGCTGGCGAATGCGAATTTCAAGGTGCATGTCCACGAAGCCACGCAACAGGCCGGCGGCCGCTGCCGGTCCTATTTCGATGCGGCGACCAACCTGACCATCGATAACGGCAATCATCTGCTGCTCTCGGGCAACCGTCACGCGGTCGCTTATGCGAGATCGATCGGCACCGAGGCGGGGCTGGTCGGGCCGAAGCGCGCGCAATTTCCGTTCGTCGATCTCACCACCGGGCAGCGCTGGCAGCTCGATCTCGGAGACAGCCGGCTGCCGCTGTGGGTGTTCGACGAGGCGCGGCGGGTCCCCGATACCGGCGTCCTCGATTATCTCGCACTGGCGCCCCTGATTTGGGCAGCGCAAAGCAAACTGGTCGGCGATGCGATCCCGTGCAAGGGAACGCTTTACCAGCGGCTGGTGCAGCCGCTGCTGCTGGCGGCGCTGAACGTCGATCCGCCGGAGGGGTCCGCGGGACTTGCCGGCGCGGTGGTGCGGGAGACGCTGCTGGCAGGCGGCCAGGCTTGCCGGCCGCTGATCGCGCGCGAGGGCTTGAGCGCGGTGCTGGTCGAGCCCGCGATCAAATTGCTGCAGGACAAGGGTGCCAGCATCCGATTCGGGCATGAGCTGCGCGAGTTCGTGATGTCGGCAAACCGCGTTGGCGAATTGAAGTTTGGCGACGACAGCATCGCCGTCGGGCCAGATGATGCCGTGGTGATGGCGGTGCCGCCGCGCCCTGCTGCGTCGCTGCTGCCGGGCCTGAAAACGCCGTCCAAATTCAGGGCGATCGTGAATGCGCATTTCCGCTTCGATCCGCCGAAGGACATGCCGCCGATTCTGGGGGTCGTCGGTGGACTGGTGGAGTGGCTGTTCGCGTTCCCGCAGCGCCTGTCGATCACCATCAGCAATGCCGACCGGCTGGTGGATATGCCGCGTGAGGAACTCGCGCAGGCGATTTGGCGGGATATCTGCAAGGCCGGGGGCGTGCAGGGCGAATTGCCGCCTTGGCAGATCGTGCGCGAGCGCCGCGCCACATTCGAGGCCACGCCGGAGCAGAACACGCTGCGGCCGGGCGCGATCACGGGCTGGAAGAATCTGTTTCTCGCCGGCGACTGGACTGATACCGGGTTGCCGGCAACCATCGAAGGATCGGTGCGGTCGGGAAACCGCGCTGCCGATCTGGTGCTGGCGATGCGGCGGGCGTGATCCAGGTCACAGTCGGTTTCGCCATAACCGGGCAAGTCATTTCAGTTCATTCAAGGGGATGTCGAGCCAGATGCATTCCGTCAGCAAGTTAACGGGAATTGAGAACGAAGCCTCCCTGGAGGCGAGCATCGCGTCAGCGACGAGCGCGTTGCTCGAATACCGGCGGCCGGATGGACACTGGGTGTTCGAACTGGAGGCCGATTCCACCATCCCGGCCGAATATGTGCTGCTTCGCCACTACTTGGGCGAGCCAGTTGACGCGCCGCTGCAGACCAAGATCGCCAATTACCTGCGCCGGGTTCAGGGCGCCCATGGTGGCTGGCCACTGGTGCACGACGGCGATTTCGACATGAGCGCCAGCGTCAAAGCGTATTTCGCGCTGAAGATCATCGGCGATTCGGTGGATGCGCCGCATATGGCGCGTGCGCGCGAGGCGATCCGGTCGCGCGGTGGCGCCGTCCACAGCAACGTCTTTACCCGGTTCATGCTGGCGATGTTCGGGGTGCTGACATGGCGGAGCGTACCGGTGCTGCCGGTCGAGATCATGCTGCTGCCGATGTGGTCGCCGTTTCATATCAACAAGATTTC
>WNGN01001078.1_pt1 | contig 17725 bp, 14 predicted proteins | sample 5400561 | NCBI WGS metagenome assembly WNGN01 (sample SAMN13153379, study PRJNA577476) | soil metagenome | isolation source: 115 cm soil or saprolite under Garry oak tree replicate 2 | place: USA:California | collected 2016-06-15
GAGCCCGACTGCCTCCGCGAGGTTCGCGAGCGCTTCGTCGATGGTCCGGCCCTGGCTGGCGACATCGACCTCCAGGCACTGGGCTACGTACCAGTCCTCTTCCCGGTGCACTGCGGCAGTCAGGGTCCGCGACTCGGCCATACGCTCAGCCTAACCCAGGCAGACCCAAGTTCGTCCGGGCGATCGGGCTAGCCCGGAACGCCGCGCGCCGCGGCGGCTGGACCCGGATACTGGCTACTGGCGGTTACGAGGTCAGGCCAGGCCGGCTCGCGGGTCCGTGGAACGGGTCGTGGACCGGGCGGAGTGTACGACGGGTGCATCGTGTGCAATGTGTGCGTTCGGGCGTGCTATGGGTGCAGCTAGCGCGTCTGGTGCTGGCGGCCGTGTTTCTCGTAATGAACAGGTCGTCGGTTCGATTCCGACAGGCGGCTCCCAGGTAGTGAAGTGTTTCCGAATTTGTTATCGGTCCGGTTTGTCGCTTTCGTGGATGACTCAGTGAACCGCTGGAACGCTCAGGATTCCCACGGCGAACAGGCCACTGTCACTCTGTGTGATTGAAGTCGCCGCCTCGTCCAGATCCAAGGGCCGCCGTGCTCTAGGCCTGTAATGTCTTCGCATGCCCGAGCAGCTCACCCTGCCTGTGGATCTCGGCAGACGCCGGGCGGACCTGCCTGATCATCTCGTGCGGTTCCGTGCTGGCAAGCGGGTGCTGTTCGCCATCGGGCGAGTCGTGCAGATCTATTACTGCTACTTCCGGTGCATCGGACCGTGGGCTTGGCCTTCGACCGCGGGAGAGTCCGCAGCGTGCCCGGCGAAGGCGGGAGGAGACGGCTGGAGAGAACCAGCAGCAAGAGGATGGCGAGTTGGATGCCGACCGCGCTGCCGAAGGCCTCCGGCATGCTGTGCGGCTCCAGGGCGAGGTACAGCGTTCCGAGCGTCGCGACGCCGAGCGCGAGCCCGGACTGCTGCAAGGTGATGAGAACGCCGCCGCCGATGCCGGCGTGGTGGGCGGGGACGTCGCTGAGCACTGCGCGAAACAGCCCGGTGAACAGCATCGACTGCCCGCCGCCGATCAAGAGCAGGGGTCCGCCCAGTTCGACGAGGCTCACGTGCGGCCAGCCACTGGCGAGAATGACGATCAGCAGCGCCAGGCCGGCTGCCTGCGCCAGGCCGGCTGCCTGCGCCAGGCCGGCTGCCTGCGCCAGGCCGCCCGCGGCAAGTGCGCCGCGGCCGAACCTGTCGATGAGCGTGGGACTGACGACCGAGCCGAGGAGGAAGAGGACGGCCATCGGCAGAATGGGCAGCCCGCCTGCGAGTGCGCTGGCGTGCAGTCCGTCCTGCACGGTGAGCGCGAAGACGAACATGAACGCGCCGAAACCGAGGCTGTATGCCGGCGATGTCGGCGCTGACCAGCAGCCCGCCGGCCAGGCCGACGACCGCGGCCATGCCGGAGGTCGCGCCGTAAAGCGCCAGCGCCCGCGTCTTGCGTTCACCCTCCAAGGTTGCGCGGCAGGTCGCGAGCACCTGCGGAACCAGCATGGCGGCGGTCGAGCCTTGCACCAGCCGGGCCGCGATGAGTACGCCGATCGAGGGCGCCAGCCCGCAGGCCAGGGACGCCAGGATGAAGCCGGCCAGCCCCGCCTGGAACAGGCGGTGCCTGCCGAAGCGGTCCCCCAGCCGGCCACCGAGCACGAGCACGGCGGCGTACGCGACACCTGCGAACCCGCGCGTCAGCCCGCCTGCCAACGGTCCCGACGTGCATGCCTGAACGTAAACGAAAACAGCATGTATAAGGCCGAACAGAGCTGGCCAATCTGCGCACGATGCGTCTCAAAGGTCCGGACATCTTAGGCAATGGCGCATGGAACGAATCGTGGAACGACCACTGCAGCCCATCGCAGCGGTCACCGCGCATGACGAACAGCGCCGCGCTCGCCTTGGCTGGGCGGCTCGGATCGGTTCGAAAGAACACGGTCTGCCGCAACGACACGCGGAAGCCTGCGACGGATCCGACATGAATGAAGCGCCCGGCGCCCGGCCCGGATGATCGAGGCCAGGGTGTTCGCCGGTTCCCGCCCGGAGGCCCGCATGGCGGCAAGAGCGATGGCGTCGCGGCCGGCCCGGCGGCGCAGGTCAGCCGCCTGGGCTTCGGACGCTTCGCGGTTGAGCGCAGGGTTCATTGTGGTCTCCTCAGTCCGATGCCGGCTGGGTCGCATAGACGCTCCGAGTTCGCGCAGTGTGGTCATCCGGATCGTGGCGCGGCGAGTTCACAGGAAGCTCACATCGGCTCACAGGAGTTTCACACCGCTTCCTTCCTGCTGCGCCTTCGCGGGCGTACAGTCAGGCAAAGCTGTGTTTGTGCCGTCTTGGGGGCCGCGCCGCAGTGATCGATTACCGGCTACTCGGGCCGATCGAGGCCGACCTCAATGGCCGTGCCTTGGATGTCGGCGGCCCAAAGCAGCGAGCGCTGCTCGCGATTCTTCTCCTCAGCGCAAACGTGCCTGTGTCGCGCGATGTGCTCGTCGATCGTTTGTGGGGGGAACATCCACCCGCTGGCGCGCAGCACACGCTGGAGGTCTACGTCTCGCGGCTCCGGAAGGCACTGGAGCCGACGGCAGAAGGCCCGGTGGTGCTCGCCCGTCCAGGCGCCTACATGTTGCGTGCCGCGGAGGAGCGTATCGACATCCGCCGTTTCGAGCGCCTGGCCGCGCAGGGCCGTCGCGCCCTCGAGGATAGCGCGCCTGACCGGGCAGCGGCGGACCTCCGTGAGGCGCTGGCGCTCTGGCGCGGTGCGCCCCTGTCCGATGTGAGCCAGGAGCGGTTCGCGCAGGGGCAGATCGCGCGGCTGGAAGAGATGCGAGCTGGCGTGATCGAGGACCGGATCGAGGCGGACCTCGCCCTCGGCCGTCACGGGGACCTGGTTGGTGAGCTGCAGGCGCTGGTCGGCGCTCACCCGTTACGCGAGCGGCTTTACCAGCAGCTCATGATCGCGCTGTACCGCTGCGGACGGCAGGCGGAGGCGCTGGCGGTCTACCGTTCAGCCCGGCGGACGCTGGTGCAGGAGCTCGGCATCGAACCGAGTCCGGGCCTGAGGCGAGTCGAGCGCGCCATCTTGGAGCATGACGTCTCGCTTGAGCCGCCGGGGCGAGCTGTGCGGCCCCAGACAACGGCATCGGCCGCAGGCCGACGGCCGGGGTGGCCGGCCGGTACCCGCCGCGCCCAGTTGCTGGCCGCTGCCGGGGTGAGCATGGCCATCATTCTGGTGCTGCTCGTGACCAGTTCCTCTAGAGCGCCCGGCGAGTCAGCGTTTGTTACTCCCGGTCCCGACACTGTTGGCGTGATCGACGCTACCCAGGGCGTGGTGACCGGCGTGGTGTCCGGCGCTGGCAGGCCAGCCGGGCTGGCTTACGGGGCGGCCGCCGCATGGATCACCGACAGCTCTGATGACCTCCTGCTGCGGGTTAACTCAGCCCACCAGGTCGTCGACCGGATCCCGGTGGGCCGGGGTCCCGGCGGGGTGACGGTCGCAGGCGGCGAAGTCTGGGTCGCCAACGAATTCGACGGCACCGTCTCTGAGGTCAGCCCGGCTGCGGGAACCGTCGTGGCGACGATCACGGTGGGTAACGGTCCGGAGGCGATCGCTTCTGGCTACGGCTCGGTCTGGGTCGCAAATCTAACGGACTACACCCTGTCCAGGATCGACGAGGCCAGCGGCAACATCGTCGCCACCATTCCCCTGGGCAGCGCTCCGACCGGGCTGGCAGCGGGGGACCACGGCATCTGGGTAACGAGTGCGGAGACCGGGCAGTTGCTGTTCGTTGACCCGCGCACCAGCCGGGTCTCGCGCGTATTTGCCGTCGGTATCTCGCCGGGCGGTGTTGCGTTTGGGGCCGGCAGCGTCTGGGTCGCTGACTCCGGCGGCACGGTGGCGCGCGTGGACCCGGCGACCGGTCGCGCTCGCACGATCTTGACTGGCGGCTCGCCGGCCGGAATCGTTTTCGCCGGCGGCGCCGTCTGGGTCGCTGGTAGCCGCGGCGGCAGCGTTGCCAGGATCGACCCGCAGACCGGCTCGGTGCGGCTTATCCATGTAGGCAACGACCCGACCGCCCTGGCGGCCGCAGGTCCTGATGTGCTCGCGGCGGTGCTGCCGTCGCTCGCCAGCCACCGCGGCGGAACGCTCACGGTCTTCTCGGGGCTCGCCAAATATGTAAATCAGGGCGATCCAGCAAACGCTTGGAACTATCCCGCCTGGCAGGTGTTCAGCATCACCAACGACGGGCTAGTCGCCTTCCGCCACGTTGGCGGCCCGGCCGGAAGCACAGTCGTCCCCGACCTTGCGACAGCGCTGCCCATGCTTGCCGACAACGGCACGACGTACTCGTTCCGGCTCCGTCCCGGCATTCGGTACTCCAGCGGGGCACTGGTCAGGCCGGAGGACTTCCGCCGCGCGCTTGAGCGAGTCTTCAGGATCAACCATGGCGTCGGACCCGCGTCCTTCTTCTACTCCAGCCTGCTCGGAGCGAGGCAGTGCGAACGGTCCCCGCGCAACTGCAACCTTTCGCGATCAATCGTCACGAACGATAAGATGAATACGGTGATATTCCACCTCGCCGCACCGGACCCGGAGTTCCTCTACCAACTCGCTCTCCCGTTCGCCGATGCCGTCCCAGCGGGAACGCCCGACCACCCGGTCAGTCCAGCACAGCTACCGGCCTCCGGCCCTTATATGACGCAGTCGCTGCAAGTGGACCGCAGCTGGATCCTGGTCCGGAACCCGCGGTTCCGCCAGTGGTCGAGCCAGGCGCAACCCGGCGGTTACCCGGACCGGATCGTGGTGCGGCTCGGCGTTAGGCCAGAGGAGGACGTCAAAGCAGTCGAGCAGGGCCGCGGCGACGTCGTTCTTAGCCCGCCTGTGAGCCAGGTCCACAAACTCGCCACGCATTACGCGAGCCAGCTTCGCACCGGCCCACTCGCTTCCACCTTCGCGATGTTCTTGAACACGCGGGTGTGGCCATTCAGCAATCTCGCCGCGCGGCAGGCCATCAATTACGCCATTGACAGAAATAAAATAATCGGGCTGATCGGCGGTTCGCTGGCTGGGAAACCCACGTGCCAGATCTTGCCGCCGACGTTGACCGGCTACCGGCCCTACTGCCCGTACACGATCAACCCCGGCCCGAGCGGCGCCTGGACTGCGCCCGACATGGCCAAGGCGGAGCAACTAGTCCACGCCTCCGGCACAGCGGGCGCCAAGTTGACGGTGCTGGCGGGAGGCTGGGACCCAGGTAATCCGGTCCGGGCGGTGGGCCGCTACTTCGTTTCCGTTCTCGATCAGCTCGGCTACCGAGCCTCGCTGCGCGTGATTCTCGATCCGCAAATCTACAGCCAGCGAGCATTCGACTCCCGTGCGCAAGCCCAGATCGGGGAGTTCAGCTGGTTTCAGGATTTCCCGGCGCCATCAGACTTCATCGTGCCGCTGCTCACCTGCCACTCCTTTGCGCCGCATAATCTAGCCAACCTAAACGTCAGCGAGTTCTGTAACCGGCGCATCGATGCCGAGGTGGCGCGAGCCCGCCAGCTCGGCGCCAAACACCCTAACGCCGCCGGGACACTCTGGGCACAGATCGACCGCGATATCGTCGACCAGGCTCCCTGGGCGCCCTTCTACAACCCCAACGTCCTGGTCCTGCTCTCCCGGCGCGTCGGAAACTTCCAGCTCCATCCGTTCTGGAATTTGCTCCTCGACCAGCTATGGGTCCGCTAGCCTGCAACAGCCGCCCAACCGCTGGCGCATGCCAGGGTCTGACGCACGGAAGACCGGATGCCCGCGTCAGCGTGCTTCACCGTCGGCGCCCGGTCAATGCAGTTGCGGACTTGTCGACCCTCGCCAAGAGCTGGTCGACGATCCTCTCAGCGGCCCGGGTCCTACCCCGGTCGCCCTAGACATCGACGTTGGTGGGTTCGGCCCACGCGCCGGCCGGTCAGGCAGCGGACCGCCAAATCCAGGTCTGCGCGTGCAGCGATCATGACCTCCGCTACGAGATCGCACGCACCCCCCACGCCCTGCGCGCGGCGAGGCGCAGGGGCACCGATAGGACGACGTGCAATTGGACGTCCGCGTGTTGCCCGTCCGCCATCCGTGGTTGCAGCCGACGCGGAGCCCGAAATGAAAGAAGAGATTGATACTCGCGTTCGCGGCGCAACCGGGGGACGCCCGAATATGAGGACTCCAGCGTCAATCTTGTCCACGGTCTCGCAGAGCCAAGCCACACCGACATCGGCGGGCCACACGCGCGCCGCCATTCTCGTTCCCGGCAGCGCGGCCGCAGGACGCATTCACAATCTTGTCCGAAGAGCTGGCGTGCGGGGTGTGAGCCGGCCGCGCTGGATGCTGAGTCGTTCCCCGGTTGCCCTCCCGGGCCCGCCGCCTGCTTTCTGGCGTCCGCGAGCAGGCGGGCGTAGATGGTGTTGCTGATCTTGCGCTTCAGGGCGCGGCGGGCTTCGGCGGGTGTCTTGCCTTCCGCGAGTTTGCGCTGGTAGTAGGCACGGCCGTCGCTGTTCTTGCAGTCGGTCTGGGTGACCGCGGCCATGTGGATCGCGTGGTTCATGCGCCGGTTGCCGCGCATCGACAGCCGGTAGATCTTGCGGCTCCCGGAGGATACTTCGTCAGGGAGTGGATCGCGGCCAGCCGGGCGTACGGGCCCTGGACGCCGAGGCGATCAGCGTCGCCACAACCGGCAGTACGAGCAGCGGGCGCTCGCCGTGGCCGAGGCTCTGGCCAGCCAGCGCGCAGTGATCAGCGGTTCAGGTCACAGGGAACGGCGGGGTATCCTCGGACGCGGCCGGCGCGGCGCTGTTCGTCGGCGCTGCCAGCGCCAGCCAGACGGGTTACGTGTCGGCGTACCCGGCGTTGGGACCCCATCGGCGCAGGCAATTCTGCGGTACGCGCCAACCAGGGTGTCACATGACCTGTATATCGGAGCGCTGTCATCGACGGGCAAGTTGACCCTGGTCAACCAGGGGTCGGCGGCAGTGGACATGATGGTGGGAGTTCAGGGCTACCTGGTGGGCCCGTCAGCGACTGAAGCCGGAGGCGATTATCAGGGTGTCGATCAGAGCCGCATCGTTGACACCCGCGATGGAACAGGCGGCGTGCCATCCACCGCGGTCCCTGCAGGCGGCTCGATTACCTTCAGCGCTACGGGCGTCTGCGATGTGCCGAGCACGGGAGCGTTGTCGGTCGCTGAAAGCGTCGCAGCGCTCAACGCCACCAAGAACGGCTTCCTGTCTGTGTATCCGGCCAATGGCGCAGACCCGATTGAGCCGGGCGTGAACTTCAACGCCGCCGATGGCCAGGACAACGACATGGCGGTCCACTGCTGTCGGCAGTGTCGCCGACGGGCAGGGAAACCGTCACCAACCACAGTTCTGGCACCGTCGACGTGGTCGTGTCGGTACGCGGCTATTACGTGACCTCGATCGCCCCGTCGGCGCCCGGTTCCGTCTCGGCTTCGGTGTCCGGCTTCTCTGCAACGGTGACCTGGTCGGCGCCCGCCAGTGATGGGGGCGCCGCGATAACCGGCTACCAGGTTGCCGCCGGGCCGGACAACGCGACGGTGACCGTTGGGGGGACCGCGACCCAGGCGACTCTCTCCGGCCTAGCCCATGCGTCGGCGGACGTGTTCACGGTCGCGGCCGTCAACGCGGCCGGAACCAGTGAAATAGGGACCTGGGCGCCGCCCGCTGTCCTCTCCGGCACGGTCATGTCACCGAACGGGCAGTCGGTTCAGGGCGCCACCGTCGACCTTATGCCCAGTGATGTGCCTGCCTCGGATCCCGCCGCTTGGTCGCCGAGCATCATCGGGACCGCGACCACCGATGCCAACGGGATCTGGACGTTCACGGTGCCGCCGTATTCGTCGCTGCCATCCGACGCGAAGGCGGCCGCGGATGCCAACGGCGGCTCGCTGAACCTGGACGCAACTGTGGGCGCGTGGGCGACGGTGGGCACGTCCAGTTACAACCTCGAAGCCGATGCCGGGATGTCGGCTTACGTCGGCACCAGCGCCAGTCCTTCTGGTCCCGTGCAGGTGGCGACCCCCGAAAGCGGCGTTCCCTCGATGACGGTGACGCCAGCCCAGGCGGACATCAGTTCTCAGGACACCGAGGCGAACGAAGAGGCCACATCGGGATACCAGGCCAACCCCACCCTGACCGACGCGAACGGTAACTTCATCGGATCCGAGATGAATGCCTACGCTGCCCGTTCCACTGACCCTTACGGTTACGTGAACATCGCCGGACCCAACAACGACGGCTACAGTCCCTTCGTCGCCGCAGGCGGTACTAACCTGAGCGGTGTCACCGCCACGGCCAGCCCGCCGGCCAACCCCGCGGTGCCCGACTGCACCGATTCCCACATTGGCTGGAACCTGGTGTATTCGGATACTACGATTTGGAAGAAGCCGCGTTTCGTAGTCGTCGGCGAGCTCCATGCGAATTGGGACACCACGGGTACCTTCAAGTACGAGACCCATTCTGAAACGAGTGTCGGTGTCGGAGTCAGCGCGGACGGCGAGCACTTCGGCATCAATGGCATGATCACATTCACTCTCGAAAAAAGCGGTGAGGATTCGCTCGGAGGCGGTCACTACACGAGCCACCATGTCTCAGCTAACCTGATCTTCTACAAGATCAAACGGCAGGGGTACTGGGTGCCGATCAGTGATTCTGACACTGATAATGTTAACCCTGCGATCGAAGGAAATAACGAGCTGGCGGGAGACAACATACTCTGCGGGAAACCACGGTATTTCATCAAGGAAGAGGGTCTGTATAATCCTGCGGGTTCCACGGTCCCGTACATTCGAAATGATTGCAGGCGGCTCTCGAGTGGTCAGTGCGACCCGAATGACAATACGTTGTGGTCTCTGACCGACGGCTGGAGCGGCTACAAGAATTACTTGCCGCGCTCCAAGAAATATAGGGTTCCCTATTTGCCGGGCTCGCAGGATCACTGCGATTCGAGTGGCAAGGGCTACACATACCATGTTGGAGCTACCATCGGTAACTTCAATATTGAAGCCGAGACCGGCCACAAGACTGTAACCACGCAATGCATCAATTTCGGAAATGCCTGGCCGAGGTGGGATAAAATATCCCAGAAGAGCAATTCTACCCATTGGCTATGGGGCAGCAACGCGAAGATCATCAACGGCCCGAAGCTCTTTTACACCTACTGATGCGCACAGTACGAGAGCAGAGCAGAGCTCGGAGCCTGGCCGGGGTGCTGGCCGCATGCGCGTTGCTCAGCACCGGGTGCTCGCCTGGGGGTGAGCATGAGCATGTGGTGTTCAAGGTCGCGACCGGGTTCTCGAACAAGGCAACCGCCCGGACCACCGACCTGGTAGACATCGGATTGCCGCCCCTGCACAACCTGAGCGGCCAGACCGTCACCCTGCGCGGCGTGAGCCTGGTCTCGGCACCGAGATCGGTCCACATCCGCATGGTGACCGGCTATCTGCGCAGCCAGACCCATATCTGGGCGCTGGGTTTCGCCATTGGCAACTTCGTCAAGCATTGCCGTCGGGAAATGACACCGTATCGATTGCCGAGCGTCGTCACGGCCCCGCACGCGGACTCGCGGTGGTACCTGGTGCTCTCGCTGACTTTCTCCAAGCCCGGCCGTTACTACCTGCGACGGGTGAGGATCGACTACACCGTCGGCGGGCAAGAAGGCTGGCAGTATCAGAACCTCTTCCAGACGATGATCATCACCTTGCATAACAAGAAGCTCCCTGCGTTCGATGGGTGCATCTAACAGGAAGCCCCGAGGAGAGCTTTGAGGCCTAGGGGCAATGCCACTCAGCCTAAGTTGATCTTGTGTCGGCGTGCATGCCGGGCAGTGCGGAGGATGGCCGGGATGTTCAGGGCCTTATGACGCAGAATGATGAGGTGGCTGCCAGCGCGGGCTGACGGACCAGATCTCGCTGGGGTGCTGGCCTGCCGGGGCTCGTGTTGCTTGGCGGGGGATTCTAGAGGTGCCGCATCATCCACAGGTTCGTCTCGGCGTATGTCCCTCGGTCTCGCTCGCGGTCGATATCGACGGGATCGAGTGCGTCGGGCACGGTGTACTTGCCGGTCTCCGGGAAGGCCATCTTGGCCCAGTCCTCCCATTCGGCCACCGTGCCGCTAATGATCATGGAGCGCGGGGCGGGTCCGAGGATGCTTGCGCCGAGCCGCTGGTGGGCGCGGATCCAGGGGTCCGGGTGCAGCCCGTCGCTGCGGGCCCAGCGGGCGAAGTTCTCCATGGGTGTCAGCGGGTAGCGGCTCTTCAGCGTGGGGCGGACATGGGGCGATCATCCGCTGCAGCCCGGACGCGGTGGCTCGCGCGCGCAGCGCGGTCAGGGCCTTCCCGGCTAGCCCGCCGCCCTGTCGGCCCGGTTTGACGGCGGCGGCCATGACGCAGAGCGTGTCGGGCGGGACCGAGTTCTCGTGGCCGGTTACCGCGTTGATCAGTGCTCCGTCGTAGCCGCCGGGGAGGGAAGCCGACCACGGATCCACGGTGATAGCAGCAGGCCATCCTGCAAAGAAGGCGCTGATGATGCTGCGGGCAGCAGGCCGCCGCGCCGCTGCCCTGGCCCGATCACAGGTTCGACGCGACGTGTGCGACCAACAGCGCGCAGTTGTGGCAGCCGCTTGCTGCGTCGCTGGCCAAGGGGGCCGCCGCGTCCTGCGTCCGGGCGGGCGGCTGGTGCTCGGCGTACACGAACGCGCCGTGCTCCCGGGTGACGGCACCGCGGGCCACCGTTTCGACGATGTCCTGTGGCCGGCACTGCAGGCAGCCGGGTTCGCCGCGGCGGACGCCAACTGCCGGCCGACCCAGGGCGGGCAGGCAGTCGTCTGTCACGCACTGCGACCGGCCAGCCCGTGAACCGCCTGCCCGGCCCTGACGCACGCCCTCGCCAGACAGCGGCTGGCGCGCTGGCTGCCGTCGGGCCGCCGGGCTGCCAGAGTCACTGCTTGGGGATCTGCTTGCCCGGGTCGATGAATGGCTTGGGCACGGTGACGCCGCGGTGGCGCCCGGCGGGGGTGTCGACGTCGAATTCCTGGCCTAGCGGCTCGGCGTGCTCGATGGGCAGCATCGCGTAGCCGATGTTTTTCTCGAGCCGCGGCGAGTAGCACGCGGAGGTCACCGCGCCGACTTGGTGGCCGCGCGACGGAACCGGGTACATCTCGATCATCTCGTTGTCGATGTAGGTGCCGACCGACGGCCCGTCGATCTCGACGCCGACCAGCTTGCGCCGCGGGCCTTCGGCCCTTGATGCGCTGCAGGGCCTGCTTGCCGACGAAGCCGGCTTCCTGGCCGAGGTCGACCATCCAGGTGTAGCCCATGTCGACCTCGAACGGGTTGGTGTCGTACCACATGTCGCAGCCGAACGCGAGGATGCCTCCCTCGATGCGGCGGATGTGGCAGGGCCCGGTCACCTGCAGCCCGTGCGGCCGGCCGGCCTCGAGGACGGCGTTCCACAGCCTGGTCCCGTCGGCGGTCGCGTCGTACAGGTAGATCTCGTAGCCGAGCTCGCCGGTGTAGCCGCTCCGGGACACGCGCACCCGCACGCCCGCCAGCTCCAGGTCCCCGGACAGGTGGTCGTACGGCAGATCCAGGATCGTCTCGCCGAACAGGCCGGCCATCACCGCGCGGGATTCCGGGCCCTGGATCTGCACCGGCGCCACGTCCACCTCGCCGATCGTGACGTCCAGCCCGGAGTGATAGGCGAGCCCGCGGGCCCGTGCGTCCAACACTGCCGCGAAACCTCATGATGTCTCATCAGACGCTAGGATCCGCAAATTTGCCCATGAGGCACTGGCTCTCCCGGTAAGCGGAGGAGGTGGCGTCCCGGGCGACGTTCGACAGATGAGACGACAGCAGTGGTAGCTACCTCGAGTCCTCCGCCTCCCCGGTCTGTAGCGAGGTTGGCGGAGCGGCCTGGGGGTCGGGATACGCCCGCCTCCCGGTGATCGGCATGACCCAGCCTGATCGGGGCCGGGTTACCTGATTCTGATCGGCGTGATCGTGTCGCTGAGCCCGTTGGAGACGTAGGCGGCGCGCCCGTCCGGGGTGATCGCGATCGCCCCGGGGCCTTTGCCGACTGTGATGGGACGTCCGGGGTTGCCGGTGGCCAGGTTGATCGGGGTGACCGTGTGGCCGTTGTCCTGGCCGGAGTTGACCACGTAGGCGGTCTTGCCGTCCGGGGTGATCGCGATCGCGGTGGGGCCCTTGCCGACGGTGATGGCCCGGCCAGGCTTGCCGGTGGCCAGGTTGATCGGCGTGACCGTATCGCCCGTGCCGGGCCAGCCGAAGTTGGTGACGTAGGCGGTGCGCCCGTCCGGCGTGATCGCAATCGCCCACGGGGTGTCGCCGACCTTGATCGGCTGCCCGGGCGTGCCGGTGGCCAGGTTGATCGGGGTGACCGTGTCGCCGCTGTAGTTGGTGACATAAGCGGTGCGCCCGTCCGGCGTGATCGCGATCGCCCCTGGCTCGTTGACGCCCGTGATGGGACGCCCGGGCTGGCCGGAGGCCAGCCTGATCGGCGTCACGGAGTTGCCCAGGTAGTTGGCGACGTAGGCGGTGCGCCCGTCCGGCGTGATCGCGATCGCCCCGGGATCCTGGCCGACCTGGATCTTGCGCCCGGGCTGGCCGGCGGCCAGCCTGATCGTGGTGACGGTATCGCCGTTGCCAGAGACGCCGTGGTTGGGCAGGTAGGCGGTCCGCCCGTCCGGCGCGATCACGATCGCCGACGCGCTGTTGCCGGCCTTGATAGGACGCCCGGGCTTGCCGGTGGCCAGGTTGATCGGGGTGACCGTGTCGCCCGGGCTGAGGACGTAGGCGGTGCACCCGTCCGCCGTGATCGCCATCGCCCCCGGGCTGAAGCCCACGTGTATCGGCTTCTCGGCACCGACTGCATCAGGCTGACGCCCTGCTCCCCCCGCGCAAGGCCCATGTCGCGGCAGTGACGCCGGAGTCTGCGCGACAGCCAGTAGCACAGCGGTGGCTGCAACCACGGCGATCGCGGCGACGACAAGCCAGGTCGTGCGCCTTGCGAAGCCCGGTTGTGCCACCTGACCCCCTTCCGATGCGCGATCCCACGATCGCACGAATACCGCCAAGAGCGCGACGGGAACGGTTGTAGGCCAGGTCGCAAGTGCTGGTCGTCAGATGAGACACCGGTGACGTCGTCGGGATGCCAGTTATAACAGGATGTTCTGTGCGCGGCGCATGGCGAATGCCTATCTCAGCGGTAGACATTCCTATTGGGCGTTCGGCAGCGGCGCCTGGGTTGGCCACGTTTCGGGCTTGTTGAACTCTGCGCGGCCCTGACCTGGCGCTATGTCGCTCAGACCGGCGAGAACTGCGCACTGCCAGCCCGTTCCGAGCGGCAGAACGGCCCTCAGCGCCCGGCGGTGCCGTTCCAGTGCAACATCAGCGTTTTCGTGTCCGTGCTCTCCGTGCTGCCGACCGCCCAGGCGCGGCCGGACCGCGGGACGGCGGCGACGCCCTGCAGGAAGTACACCCGGCGGGGGGTGGGGGTCAGGACCTCCTGCTTCCAGGTGTGTCCGTTCCAGTGCAGCGCTACGGCTTGGCCGCCACCACCGCCCACTGCCCAGGCATTGTCCGCCGATGACGTGCTGACGGCAAAGAGAGTGTTCCGGATGCTGGCGCACGTCCACCTCCGGCCATTCCAGTGCAGGATCACCCCGGACCCGACAGCCCAGACATTCCTGGCCGAGGTAGCGGCGACGCTATAGAGGCCGTAACGCACTCCGAAGTCCGGCATGACGACCACTCCCCATTGACTGCCGTTCCAGTGCATCAGCCGCGGGAAGTTGCCCGTCCGGAAGCGGATGACGGCCCACGCGCTGGCCAGGGACGTGGCGGCCACGGCATCGACCGCCATTACCCGGCGCTCTACCGTGGCGGGCAGCTGCGTGCGCGTCCACGCCGTGCCGTCCCAGTGCAAGACCAGCGGGCCACGACCCGTGAAGCCGACCGCCCACGCGTCGGCCGCCGAGGTGGCGGCCACATCCTCAAGGGCGCTGCTGTAACTCAGCTTCTGGACCGGCACTCGCCGCATCGTCGTGCCGGTCACCCGCAGGATGAGCGGCCTGCCGACGCCTCCTCCGTCACCGTGGTCCGTGAGACCGTACTCGCCAACAACCCACCCGCCGCCAGGGAAGACCGCCGCGGCGGCCAGGTCACTCAGCCGCGGCAGCGCCCGGTCGCTCAGCGTCTTCCAGACCGCGCCGTTCCACCGCGCGACCAGCACCCTCGAATGAGCTGTCTTACCGACGGCCAGGGCGCTGCTTGACGACCGGGCCGCGACGTCGGTCAACCCTCCCGGAGCCGGCGGCATGTCCAGCAGCGAGCGCGGGCCGCTCGTCCCGACGATGGGTGCGCACGCAGCCGTCACGACAGCGACCGCCACGACGCCCGCGAGGCGCCGAAGCTTGCTACCGGGCTTCATCTGTCCTGCCGATCCAGGGCCTCATCACCCCTAAGACGTCCGGTCACTGCGCCAGAATTACCCCCCTGACCGGACATGCGCAACTATGTACAGCCACGCAGGTCCCAATGACAGCGAGACCGCCCCCCGGCCGGACAGCTGACTCGACCTTACCCAGCCTCCAGCTCGCGGTGGCGGAATACCGCCGTGGTCCACCCGGCGCCCGGCGGGAGGTCAGCAAAGAGCCCGCGGGCCGCAGCTCAGGTGCGCACTGAGATGGCCCAACTCCGGGGCGTGCCGACCCTGCGCACGTGTCATTAGTCAGGTCGAGGCAATCAACCGCAGCCGTTGACTTGCGCACTAGCGTGGCCGAAGTCAGGTTGCACGCAGAACCGCTCGTTCTGAGCCGGTCAAGCAACGCGAACCGCGGCTAGCAACTTGCGCCAGAATCGGCAACTTGCGCCTTTCTTGTTGATTACGGATCGGTTGTGCTCGCCGAACATAACCGCTGCGCCGAGCCTGCAGCGTGGAGGGCAGTTGGCCACGGGGTGGCCCGGATGATGCTCTCCTGGGACGAAGATCGGCTGGCTGGTGATCTGGCGATGACGGCGCAATGCTGGTCGCCGAAGGTGATGAAGGATGCGCTCAGGACGGGCTTCTACCGCGCAGTCCATCTCACCTGGCCGCGGCTGGCGTGGTCAAGGGATCGGGTGACCAGATACTCAGCGGGTGTCTCAGCTGACCGCGAAGGCCGGCTGGTCCTGTTCGGCGGCAGCGGGGGAGCGCCTGGCGGCCGGCTACTGACGGTGACGAGGTCAGGCCGGCCAGACTGGCGGCTCCGTGGAACGGGTCGTGGACCGGGTGCGGTGCTCAACGGGTACATCGTGTGCAATGTGTGCGTTCGGGTGTGCAATCGGTGCAGCTAGCGCGTCTGGTGCTGCGGCGCGGTGTTTCTCGTAATGAACAGGTCGTCGGTTCGATTCCGACAGGAGGCTCCAGGTAGTGATAGAGTTTTCGAAAACCTTGCCGTTCCGTTTTGTCGCTTTCGTGGAACGGTTCAGTGAACGGTTCGATCGCTCAGAACGTTCAGATTGCTCACAGCGAACCATGTTGCCCGTCACTCAGTGTGATCGAAGCCGCCTGCCTGGCCACACGGCGGCCCGGCTTGAGTGCGCAACATTGACGCACGCGTACGGCTCGTTATGTCGGCGCCGCAACTGCCGCTCAGGTCCTCTGTAGGCGACCAAGATTGGTCGATCTGTGCCCAGCCGCGGCAAGACCGGCAGCGTCTCGTATGGGTCAGGTTCGGCGCGCGCGGCAATCAACGGCGGCGACCGGTCGCTCGCCGTCATCGGATAGCCGACCACTATCGCATCGTCTCGGTGGGCTGCCCGGTGCCCGGCGCGCAGGCCGCCCTGAGCCGACGAAGTGCACGCCCGCCGGTTGGGACCGCGTACTCGCCGTCCACCGACGAGGCCCGTGAGCGCATCAGGGGCCTTCTAGAAGCCGGGCAGACCTATGGCATCGGCATCACCTTCGAGCCCGACGGGCAGGGCGGCTGGAAGATCGGCTACATGCGCGGCACGGGCGGGGAGACCTGGCCTCGGCGTACGACCTGGAGACTGCCGTAGCTGCCGCCGATCGACCGCCGGACGAGCTGGCCCGCCGGCTTGCCGAGAACACCCGCGATCGGGGCCTGATTCGCCGTCCTGCGAGGCGATGCTCAAGGCGAAGGCTGACCAACCCACATGACCAAGGCACGGCCGTCGTATGCTCTGCTCTATCTATGCGTGAACCCGCACGCTGAGCCGGGCGTCACAGATAAAAGAGCGTTCGGCAGTGGTTGCTGGTTCAAGATAGTGACTTTGAGGTAGTCAATGCGCGGACGGTTCAGGCTGGCAGCCACGATGACTGCTGTGGCGGCCGTTCTTTGTACTGGCTGCGCGCCCGCCGGATCGGCGGGCGCTGGGCACAGCCCGCCGAGTCCAGCTCCATATCCCGCCGACACCGGGTCCGCACCATCTGGCGGCGCCGATAGCCTGTGGGCGGTCGCGGCTCTCGGTGAGTCTGACGCCTGGGCGGTCGGGACGCATACACCGTTGCCCAGGGGGACTTACCCCTTGACCGAGCACTGGGACGGCCAGCGCTGGAGGGCGGTGCCGTGCCCGAGCCCGGGGGGTACCGCAGAGCCAGCCCGCAGCCGCTTGGCAGCGGTGGCCATCGACGCGCCAGACGACGCCTGGGCGGTGGGCACGTGGTCGCCAATAGAACATGTTCCGCCCTCGTACGGGCTGATCGAGCACTGGAACGGCGCTACATGGACCTTGGTGCCGGTTCCGAGTTCAGGCGGTCGCGTCACTGACCTGCTCGCGGTCGCGGCGATCTCTCCGACCGCGGCCTGGGCGATCGGCGAAGGCGTCGCTGGCGGACACTTCGTCACGGTCTTCATGGGCTGGAACGGCACCAGATGGCGGTACCTGCCCAGCCCTGGCACGGACGTGGGCGGCCCGGCAGTGATCTCCGCCCACGACATCTGGGTGGTGGGGGGTTCGAAGCGTGGCACCCTGGCCGAGCACTGGGACGGTTCGAAGTGGACGATCGTGCCGACGCCGAACGCGTTCAAGGACCGGACCAGGAGCAGCGGCCTGTACGCCGTCAGCGGCTCGTCCAGCAGCAACGTCTGGGCCGTAGGCGAATATCAGTCCGGTCCGACCAGCCTGGACACGAGCACGCTGGTGGAGCACTGGGACGGCGCACGATGGCAACTGCAGCCGAGTCCGAACGGCCCCCCCGGCGCCCGGGGGGAACGTTACCTCAGTGCGGTCGCTGCCGTCAGCCGCACCAGCGCCCTGGCCGTCGGAAGCTACGGAGCGGGACTCCCGCTGACCGAGCGCTGGGATGGCGTCCGCTGGACGACCGTGCCGAACAAGCTCCAGCCGGGTGTGACATTTGCGTACCTAACTTCAGTCGCAGCGGTCGATCCGCGTTACGCCTGGGCGATCGGCGAAGGCGACCAGTACACCAAGCACATCTCCTTCATTGAGAAATGGAACGGCACCAGCTGGCAGCAGCTACCAAGCCCGAACCCCTGAGGCACCCCGATCAGGGCGGTCAGTTCCGGCCGGAGGTCCGGGTCGGGCAGCCCCCTTTTGATCTCGGGCCGCGCGCGCCTGCCCTCAGGCACCGTGAGGCCGCTGGCGTGCCGCTGGCCCCGTCCCCCG
>WNGN01003792.1_pt1 | contig 17721 bp, 26 predicted proteins | sample 5400561 | NCBI WGS metagenome assembly WNGN01 (sample SAMN13153379, study PRJNA577476) | soil metagenome | isolation source: 115 cm soil or saprolite under Garry oak tree replicate 2 | place: USA:California | collected 2016-06-15
ACGACGCTTACGAGGACTCCGACATGGTCACCACCAACGTCACTGGCGACAAGGTGTTGGCGATGGGCGACTTCGCTCACGGGTTCCTGATTGTCGACCGCGTGGGAATGAACGTTGAACTTGTCCCAACCGTCTTTGGCGCGGCGCAAGGCAACTTGCCCACGGGGACTCGGGGGTATTACGCGTGGTGGAGAAACAACAGCATCATCCTGATTCAAAATGCGATCCGCATCGGAGTCGTCGGCTAGTCCAGCACAGACGCCCTCGGACTGATCCCCGAGGGAAGGAAGCCCCGGACCCCAGGAGTTCGGGGCTTCCGCCTTTCCTGGGAGAGAAATGCAAACCTGTCCTACCTGCAAGAAGACGTTCCCCTCCAAGCACAGCCGCGGCGGGCACCCGCAAGTGTTCTGCTCACACCAATGTGCGTACGCGGCAAGCAAACGCCGATTCCCTAGGCCGTGTGGTTACTGCGGTAAGACCTTCACGCCGAAGCAGCGCGGTAGCGCTGGCATGAGGGTTCGGTACTGCAGTGGGTCATGCGCGGGCAGACGACCCGCCGCTCCGTGCTCCGTCGAGTCCTGCGCTGACACGACACGTGCGGGCGGGCGCGGCTTCTGCAACAAGCATTACCTGCGGTGGAAGAAGCACGGAGACCCGACCTTCACCATCCCTGGGAGCAGGCCCCGCGTCTGTGTCGTGGACGGGTGCTCAGGTAAGCCTGTCGGCAATGGCTTGTGCTCCATGCACGCGCAACGTGCCCGGAAGTATGGAGACCCCGGCATTGCGCAGAGGTATTCGTCAGATGACCTCAGCGAACGGCGACGCAAGGCCGAGTGGTACAGGGACGAATACGGATACATCTATACCTGCCGCAAGGGTAAAAAGACTGGCCAGCATCGCATTGTGATGGAGCAGGTCCTCGGCCGCCCGCTTGAGCCGTTCGAGAATGTGCACCACAAGAACGGCATCCGCGACGACAACCGGCCCGAGAATCTTGAGTTATGGGTGGTCTCTCAGCCCTGCGGCCAGCGGCCGGAAGACCTTGTCTCATGGGTCGTCTTCCACTACCCGGAGATTGTCGACGCCGAACTGCGCATGCGACGCCGCGAGAAGCGCTCCGGCCAGATTCGCTTGATCATCTAAAGAAGGGAAGGTCAATGGCCGCTGATATCTATGTGGCTGTCGAGAGTGTCCTCACCGAAGTTGACGGGGAGAACGTGTACATCACCGCCGGGCAGACGGCCCGGGCGGGGCATCCCATCCTCGAGGGGCGGGAGGCTCTGTTCGAGCCGTTCAAGGTCGACTACGAGGTCGGCGATGACGCGCCAGCCGAGGCTGTCGCGCCCGAGGCGGGGGGCGGGTTGCCGAAGGGTAACGCGTCGCTGCAGGAATGGCAGGCGTACGCCCTCGCGCACGGGTTGACCGCCGAGGAACTGGAGCCGCTGACCCGCGACCAGATCCGCGACCACTTCAGCCAGCCCGGCTGATGGCCAACTACAGCGTCAACCGGGCCAAGTCCGCCACGTTGGTCGCGTCCACGGTCGACACGATCACCTTCCCCGCGTTCGGCACCTACAGCGCCAACACAGTGAAGGTGATCAACCGGGACACCACGAACCCGATCTTCTTCGTGGCGGACGGGTCAACACCCACCGTGGCCGGGGACGACTGCTACTGCGTGCCGCCCGGCGGAAGCGCCGTAATCACGCTGAGCGGCGGCGCGGTGAAGGTGATCTCCGGGTTCGCTTCGCCGTACACCGTCCAAGCCGTCTGAGAGAGGGGAGGTAGGCCGAATGTCCAAGCGGTACGCGCTCGGGTTGCAGCCGATCTACCTCCCCTTCGCGATCACCAACAACACCGTCACCCCACCCGTGCCGCTCGACGGCGGCGCGTTGACGCTGACCGTCACCAAACCCGACGGCACGCCGCTGACCCCCTACACTCCGACCCACGACGGCGCGGCCGGGTCAGGGCTCTACCACCAGACCATCCCCGTCGCCGACCTGAGCCAGCTCGGCACGTACAAATGGAAACTCGTCGTCACTGGCGCGGGCGCCGGCGGGACCTACGGCGCGTTCGAGGTGTTCGACCCGAACGAGTCGGTGATCATCACCCTCGACGATGCCCGCACCCAACTGCAGGTCGACCCGACCGACCACTCCGACGACGACTGGATCCGGGAACAGGTCGCCGGGATCACCTACGTCGTCGAGCAGTACAAGCACGAGGTGATCGTGAAGCGTTCCGTCCTCGACGAGATCGAGGTCTCCGGCTGGCGGTATCCGCAGAAGTTCCGGGTGTGGTCGGCGCCGGTGATCTCCCTGACGTCGGTCGTGTCGTGGGACGGGCTGACCACCTGGGACGTCAGCCAGATGCGGGCCTCGTCGTCAGGGCTGGTCCGGGTGATGGCCGGCCCGGCCGTCTCGGGCCTCGTCGATGTCACCTACCAGGCCGGGTACACGACGATCCCGGAGAACTACCAGCAGGGTGCCCTGGTGATCCTGCAGCACCTCTACGAGACCCGCCGCGGCCCCGGGACGATCCCTGGCGGCGTGACCGGGCAGGAGGACTTCTACAACCGCACCACCCCGTTCGACTTCCCGCACAAGGCGAAGGAGTGGCTCGGCCCTCCTCGTCCGATGGTGGCCTGACATGGCGTGGGGATCGACCGCGCCGGCCGCTATCGCTGGGCTGGTCGCGGTGTTGCAGGCGGGGATGGAGACGCAGGTCCTGGACGGTGCGGTCGTGTCCGACGCGGCCGGGTCGGAGGTCGTGAACGTCGGCTGGCAGACCGCGGACCAGGAGTCTGTCGAGATGGCCTTCGAGCCGTACACGCACGCAGCGGACCTCGAGGAGTACACGATCAACAATGCGGTTCGTGTGCTGACGTCACGGGACGGTGTTGCGGCGCGGGCGCGGGCGTTCGTGCTGTTCAACCAGATCGGGACGCTGATCAAGGCTGACCGGGACGCTGCCCTGAATCTCGGTGGCGCGGTGATGCGGGCCTGGATCTCGTCGGGGTCGTATGAGGCGCAACAGGGCGGCGGCGGCGCGCTCGCGACAATCCTGTTTGCCGTGACGTGCCAGGCCGAGACCACTGAGTGAGGGCTGATGGATAAGACGCTGACCGACGCGCTGGCGCTCGCTGAGCTTGTCGGGCTGACCGACCGGGAACTGGCGACGGTCGTGGAGGCCGCGACGCAGGCCCGCCGTGACGCTGCGGAGCGGCCGGGGCTGGTGCCGATGACTCACCCGGATCTGCCTGATCGGCCGCAGCTAGTGGACCCGGAGGCGGTGCCGATCTACGAGCGATCCGGCTGGTCGCCGTCCCGCGCCGAACTTGATGCTGCTGCAGACCTGTCCGAGCCCGAGGACGGGCTGCCGAAGGGCAACGCGTCCCGTGAGGAGTGGGCGGCGTACGCGCTCGGCCACGGCATGACCGAAGACGACGTTGAGCCGCTCACGCGGGACGAGATCCGCGCCTACTTCCAGAACGAGGAGACCCCATGAGCACGATCACCGTGACCACGCCGACTGTCGGCGATGACGTTACCCCGGCGTTCACGACGTGCACAGCGGCGGACAAGTTCGCGGCGACTGGCGGGAAGTTCATCCTGTACTACAAGAACGGTGCGGGCGGCGCGCTCACGACCGCGTACGCGCTCAACACCCAGACCGCGCCGACTGGCACCTTCCCGGCGGCTGGTTCTGGTGCCACGAACTGGGCGGACCTTCGGCTGTCGAACGGGATCCCGATCAGCACCGACGCGGTCTGCGTGATCCCGGACGCGGCCCCGTACGTCGACGTGACCGGATTCGTGAACTTGAAGCACACCGGTCTGACCGGTACGCCGACCGTCGCCGTCGTCGGCCCTCTCTAAACCCACACTCAGTCCCCTTAACCCCGGCGCCGGGGTTCCTCGCCATGCCCCGAGAAAGGTCCCACGATGGCTGCACCAGCACTCGCCACGCTCAACCCGTTCCTCCCCGTCGACATCCGCAAGTTCTACTGGGTCGCGACGATCGCGAGCATCGCCGCGCCTACCCGCGGCGAGCTCGACGCGGGCACGGACCTGACCCCGCAGGTCGTCGCAGCCCCGGGGTGGTTCATCGATGGGTCGATCGTTCAGTCGCAGTCGTTCGTCGGGCCGGCGTTGAACCTGATCGGCGCGCAGTCGTTCGCTGATTCGACGTTGACGATGCGTAACTCGCGGACGTCGACGGACGCGCGGACCATCCTGATCGTGCAGCGGCCCGCCTTGACGGGGTACATCGTGAAGTTCCCCCAGGGTGATGTGACCGGCTACAAGATGGACGTGTTCTCGGTGGCGGTCAATGCGGCGCCGGAGTCCGATGGCCAGCTCGATCCGGCGACCACGGATTTCAAGTTCGCGATCTTCGACGCCCGCGCACGCGTCACGGTGCCTTAACCGAGCAGAGGGGGAATCATGCTTCGGAAGTACAACATCAACGGCGCCATGTACGAGTATGACTTCGACCGCCCGACGGTCCGGGACGCGATGATGCTGAAGACGGCCACCAAGATGAACATGGCGCCGTTCGCTGCCGCGTTCCACGACGCGGACCCGGACGTCTTCGTTGCGTGCGCGTGGCTGCTGCTCACCAAGGCTGGCGTGAAAGGCCCCACGGGGCAGCCGATCCAGCTCGCCGATGTCCCTGACTTCGACATGCTCGAGTTCCTCAACCCCGAGCAGGACGACGAGGAGCCCGACGACGCGGCGGACCCTACGACCGAGTCCTCCTCGCCGAGTGGCATAACACCGGATTCGACGTCGCCGGAGCCATCGACCGTTACGGCCTAGCTATCGCCGCGATGTTCCACATCATGCCGTGGGACCTGGACCGGCTGATCGTCGACCAACTCGAGGCGGCCTGCCGCGAGATCGACCGGATGAATAAGAGGGGGTGAGTCATGCCGCCGAGAGTGAACGTCACCGTACGCACCTCGGGGGAGCTGAAGCTCGCCCGAGTTGGTGCCGCGATCAAAGCGTCGGGCGATAAGGATCTGGAGCGGGCGCTGGATCGGGGGATGCGGCGCAGCGCGAAGCCGTTGAAGGCCGCCGCCCGGTATGGCGCGCGGCGGCGGCTCCCGACCCGAGGCGGGCTGGCCGAGCGGGTCGCCGAGTCCAAGTTCGGTGTACGCGTCACATCCTCCGGCAAGCGCACCGGCGTCCGGGTCGTTGGCCGCAGCGGCTACGACCTGCAGGGCCTCGATGAGGGGCTGGTCCGGCACCCCGTGTTCGGTAACCGCAAGAGGTGGGTGAGCGAGACGGTCCGCCCGGGCTGGTTCAGCGACGCCGAAGAAGGCAAGGCGCCCGAGGTCCGCGACAACATCGACCATGCTCTCGACGAGCTTGGCCGCGAACTCGAAGCGCGCGGCTGATGGCAAGAACCGTCCGCTTCGATGTGCTCGCGACGGCAAAGGCGGTCGGCTTCGACGAGGCCGATCGGAAGATCCAGCACCTCTCCGGGACCGCGAAGAAGTCCATGTCCGGGCTCGTCGTCGCGGCAGCTGCGCTTGCCCCGGCACTGATCCCGATCGCAGCAGCCGCGACCGGCCTGGGCGGGATCGCCGTCGCTGGCGGTGTCGCGGTCCTCGCGATCAAGGGCATCCAGAAGGAGATGAAGGACGGCACCCCGATCGGGCAGGCGTACACGGCCAACCTCGCCACGCTGAAAGGCAACCTGACCGAACTGGAACACACGGCCGCCGGTGGTGTGCTGACCGGGTTCAAGAAGTCAGTCGCTCAGATCCAGCCGTTGATGCCCGCCCTGAACCGGGACACGGCGCTGTATTCGTCGCAGCTCGGCGAGATCGCAGGGAACACCGGCGTGGCGCTTGTGACGCTGTTCCACCGGTTCGAGCCGCTGTTCGCGCAGTTCAACCAGGATCTGGTGGCCGGGTCGGTGAAGCTCGCGGCGTGGGCGAAGTCCTCGACGGGGGTGTCGTCGTTCGTCGCCTACGCGCAGGCGCAGCTGCCGAAGGTGCTTCGCGCCGTTCGGCGGGTTCATCCTCTCCGACCTGACCGCGTTCTCGAAGGTCGTCAACGCGATCCCGATCCCGGTGCTGAAGGTGGCCGCCCCGGCGGTTATCTCCCTGGTGGTCGCGATGAAAGCAATGCAGGTTGCGGCGGCGGTAGCCCCGGGAATCATCAAACTGAACAGTGCCCTCGTCGGCTTCGCTGCCGCCGAGACCACGGTAGGGGCAGCGAGTCTCGCGCTGGCCCGCACGCTCGGGCCGGCCGCAGTCGCCATCGCGGCCATCGTCGCTGCCGCGAAAGGCATGGACGACATCAGCCAGAAGTTCAAGAAAGACTCATTCCTCCACGACGTGTTCGACCCGCACAACGCCGACATACTGAAAACCCAGGCCACCGGTCTGGACGGGTTGCGGACTGCGTACTGGTCGCTGCACGACGGCGTCTCGGGGACAGCTCAGCAGCTGCTCGACTGGGGGTCGAAGGCGGAGAACGCCCACATCGTCACCACGCGCTTCGCGACGTCAGGGAAGGATCTGAACAAGGCCCTGGCGGATCTCCGCGCACAGGTAGGCCCCGTCAGCGGTGGCCTGGACGACATGGGTACTGCTGCTGCCGCTTCCGCCGCGAAGCAGAAGACGCTCACCGGCGAGATGAACAAGGTCAAGGACAGCGCGTTCTCGGTGACTGCGCAGCTGGGGTTCCTCAGCGCCGCGTTGGACAAGCTGTCGAACAACAGCATCGACGCCGAGCAGTCTGAGCTGCAGCTCAAGGACTCGCTCGCCAACTTGGTCACGCAGGCCAAGGCCAACGGCCACAGCCTCGATGAGAACACTGCGAAGGGCCGCGCCAACAAAGAGGGCCTGCTGTCCATCATCCAGGGCATCAACGCGCACGCGGTCGCCGTCGGCAAGCAGACCGGCTCCGTGGGCAAGGCCACGACAGCGCTCAAGACCGATGAGGCGGCGTTGCGTTCGTCGATGACGCAGGCCGGCTACACGAAGAAGCAGATCGACAACCTGATCGCTGCCTACGCAGCTACACCGAAGCAGGTAGCGACGGCGATCCGCGCGAACACGATCAACGCGACGCGCAAGCTGGCGAGTTTGCAGGCCCAACTCGACCATCTGCGCGGCAAGGACATCGTCATCAACACGATCCAGTCGTTCCACACCATCGGCGCACCGAACGCCGGCGCTGGCGGGAAGCTCGCGATCCGCGACTCCGGTGGCCCGGTCGTGGGGGGCACCCCGTACCTGATCGGGCTGAACCGACGCCCGGAGATCTTCGTCCCGGAGCAGTCCGGGCAGGTCATGCCGATCGGGTCGGGCGGCGGGCGCATGTCCACCGGCGGAACCACGATCAACCTCACCGTCAACGCGGGGCTCGGCACCGATGGCTCTGCAGTGGGCCGGCAGATCATCGGCATTATCGAGCGGGCGTTCGCGTCCGGTGAGACCGTCGCTGGCGGCCGGGCGGCGATGCGCTGATGCCGGTCCCTGTCGGCTCGGCGCCCGGCCAGAAATGGGAGATCGAGTTCACCGCCGGCGTGTGGACCGACGTGACCGCGGATGTGGAGTTCGGGTTCGCGTCGCCGCCGCAAACCCACTACGGGCGGACGTCGCAGTTCTCCCAGCCCGGCCCCGGGTCGGAGACGCTGGCGCTGCGGAACCCGCTCGGCCGGTACACCCCGCAGCGGCAGGTCCTGACCGATGGGGTGACGCCGCACCCGTTCTGGCCGAACGTGACGGCGCGGAAGCGGCTCCGCCGTTCGTACACGGTCGGCGGGGTCACCTACTACCGGTTCTTCGGCTACGTGAAGGGGTTCCCGCCGTCGCTGTACAGCGGTGTGCTGCCGGTGGTGCCGATCACCGCGACGGACCGCATGGATCAGCTGTCGCGAGTGAAGATGGTCGGCGGGCCGATCACTCAGCAGAACACGAATCAGGCGAAGGTCGACGCGGTGTCGTGGTGGCTGCTGACCGATGATGCCGGATCGACGCAGTCCGCGCAGGCAAAGCCGGGGCAATACTCCCTCGGGGTCGTCACAGGCGGCGCCGCGCTGGTGTTTGGTGACAACGGCCCCGGCGTCGGCGACGGCACAGGGATCAAGTTCGCGCCCGGGACGTCAAGTACGGGGCAGCTGCTGCAGGGCCAGTTCACCCCCCCGGGTGGGCACGGCTCCGCGAAGGACACGTTCACGGTCGAGATCTGGGTGAATGCCGGGACCAGCCTCCCCGCGTGGGCAGTGGCCGGGAACGAGAACATCCTCGGCGCCTACAGCGCTACGGGCGGCCTGCAGGCGCTGCTGTACCTGAACGCCGGTGTGCCCACGTTTCAGGACTCGTCGGTCACGATCAGCGGTGCCGCGTCGATCGTGGACGGCGGGTGGCATCACCTCGCGGTCATCCGTACGCATCCCGCGGGTTATCAGGCCGAGTTCGTCGTCGACGGGGTGTCGGCTGGGACCGCGGCCACGACCGCGACGGACCGGCTCGCGAGTCTCGTCATCGGCGACGGCGGGGCAGCGGTCACTGCGGCCCGCTTCCAAGGCAACGCTGGCCAGGTGGTCATACAGGGGCCGACGTCGGCGAGCTACTGCGCGGGCCAGTTCGCTGCGGTCGGCGGCTATTCCGGAGACACGACCGCTGCCCGTATCGCCCGCTACCTCGGCTACGCCGGGCTGACCGCTGCGGACTGGGCGCTCGATGCCGGGCAGACCACGGTTGGCACCTACCCGCAAGCGGGCAAGGACATCCCGTCTGCGTGTCAGGACATGGCCACCACCGAGGGTGGGGTGTTCTGGATCCGGTGGGACGGCCAGGCCCGGCTCGCGAACCGGCGGTTCCGCGACTCGGCCACGCCGGTGCTGATCCTGGACGCGTCGGTTCCTGCGTTGCTGGACCCGGACGTGTGGGACCCGGCCTTCGATGAGACGACGCTGGTGAACACGTCGACCGTGTCACGGTCTGCGGAGTCGGGGACGCTGTCGACGCAGACCTACACCGACCCCGTCTCGTCCGCGCCGCCGCCGACCGGGTTCGGCGAGTCTGACGCCGACGTCACCACCTACACCCAGTCCGACCAGGACGCCCTGAACTTGGCGCAGGCTCAGGTCGCCGGGAACGCCTTCCCGGCGTTCCGGTTGAACCAGCTTGCGGTGAACTTCCACGCCGCCACGACCAGCCTTTACGCGGCGCTCGGTGCGGTGGAGATCGGGTCCCGGATCCGGATCGTCAACGTCCCGGCCGCCGCAGCACCGTTGGGGACGTTGGACTTGTTCGTCGAGGGCTGGACCGAGACTCCGACTCCGACCACGTATCGGGTCGTGTTCGACACGTCCCCGGTGGTCGCGGAGCGGATCAAACTCAACGACGCCACCACCGGGAAGCTCGGCTGTGACGGGCAGACCCTGAACACCGCGCTGGGCAACTCGTCGGCGTCGGTCAGCGTCGTCATCGACACCGCGGCGGATAAGCCGACGTTCACGACCGTCGCCGGGGAGTACCCGACGAAGATCAAGGTCGGGGAGGAGGTCATCACCCTGACCGCCGCACCCGGCGGGGCTACCTCGCCGCAGACGTTCACCGGCTGCCTCCGCGGCCAGCAGGGCACCCCGGTCGCCGCTCAAGCGGCTGGGTCCGTCGTCACGCTGTGGCCGCGGACCGGTCTAGCGCTGTAGAGAGAGGGAAACCGTGGGCACTGTCTCCGTGCTGGCCGTCAACGACACGCTGACCGCTGGTGTCGAGAACGACATCGCGAACCAGATCAACCAGATGCACGGATACATCACCTACCCCGGTGCCGGCGAAACCACCCCCGGCGCGGGCTCCGCCACATGGGTGACGATGGGCAACGTCACCGTCCCGGCATGGGCCAGCAAAGCCATCGTGAGCCTGACAATCACGTCGATCACCGCGGGTGCGGTCGTCGGCGCGGTGGGTCTCGCCGTGAAGATCGGCTCTTCCACCGGGGCGGTACACCGCACTACGGCAGCGGTGACCGGCCGCAACCCGCCCTATGCGATCGTCGACCAGTTGACGTCCGTACCGACGGGAAGCCAGTCGGTCACGATTCAGGCGACGTTCGTGTCGGGGAACGTTCTCACCGCAACCGCGCCGTGCCAGTTTGACCTGAGCATCAACTGGCTCGCGTGATGTTTCTCGCTGAGCCGTTCGCGGGCACCACGGCCGGTTACCTGACCGGGCTGGGCACACCGATCATCGCGCTGCTCGTCGCCGCGATGTGGCGGTCCTGGGCGGCACGACTGGCCAAGCAGGACAAGGCGCTGGCCGTGATGCAGGAGGCCGCGACTGAGAGCAACAAGGCGTTAGCGATCCTGCTGGCTGACCACAATCACGTCGCGGCGGAAGTGATGCTGAATTCGTCGAAGATCAGCGAGCTGGAGAAGTCGACCGCGGTCCTTGCGTCCCGGGTCGATGAGCATCACCGCTGGGTGGAACGGCAACAGACGGCAGGCAACCCGCATGCCATGTAGCCCAAACTAAAGGAGATCCGATGCCTACACCATCCGTCGGTCGCATCGTCCATTACGTCAGCTACGGCACGCCGGGCGGCGAGTACACCAGCGAGTGCCGCGCCGCCGTGGTAACCGAAGTCAAGGACGCCAAGCTCACGGGTGGCTACCCAGGCCAGTTCGTTGGGTTGGCTGTGCTGAACCCGACGGGGATCTTCCTCAACGGCGGCATCCCCAGCGATGAGGATGGCAAGGCTGGCGGCACCTGGCACTGGCCCGAGCGGGTCGAGTAAATGCCGGTAGGCAAGCTGTTGGACTGGTCGCAGGCGCGGCCGAATCTGGCGAAGGTGAAAGCCGCCGGCTACTCGGCGGCCTACCGCTACGTCTGCTCCGACACGGCCGAACGAGGGCTGCCCGGGAAGCGGCTCACGCCCACGGAGCGGGACGCGATACTGCACGCCGGGCTCGACATCGGGCTGCACGGTGAAGACGAGGCAGGCGCCGCGCGGAAGGGCTACACGCGGGGTCTCGCGCAGGGCAAGCAGTGGGCCGACTACGCCCACCGCATCCTGAACGCACCGAGAGGCATGACGATCGTCGCCGCGATCGACTACGACACCAGCGGCATTTATCCGACGGTGGTCCGCGACTACCTCCACGGCGTCACGGACGGCCTGGACGGGCAGTACCGGACGGGGGTGTACGGCTCCATCTACGTCGTGGATGCGGCGCTCGCGGAGAAGACCGCGGTCCACGGTGTGCAGACCAATGCCTGGTCCCACGGCAAGGTCTCGTCGTGGGCGCACGTCTATCAGCATGGCCCGTCGGAGTTCCCGGGCACCGACTACAACGATGTTCTCCGCGTGCCGCACGGCACGTGGCTGCAAACCCTTGAGGGGGAAAACGTGGCACTCACCGACGCCGAGATCCTGGCCATCGCTGACGCGGTCTGGGCGAGGGGTGTGAAGAACGACGCCTCGGGCCTGATCCAGCCCGCCGGTACCCGCCTCGTCGGCGCGCAATCCCAGGACGACCTCGACAAGGCCGTCGCCGCGGTCGCGGCGAAGCTCACCGCTCTGGCCGGGACGGTCGCCGACGCGGCGACTCACGACGAGGTCGCCGCCGTGGTCGCCGCAATCGCCAGCCAGCCGACGCCGACAGTCGACACCCTGGCGCTGGCCGGGCAACTGTCAGCGTCGCTGCTGGCCGCCTTGCCAGTGGACCTGGCGAAACAGGTCGCCGACGAGCTGCACAAGCGGCTCGAGTCATGAGCGCCAAGCGTCGGCGATTGGACAGCATCGTCAGCGTCCGGTTCACCCCGGAGCAGATAGATCAGATCCGCGCTCAAGTCGGTGAAGATGGATCGGTCAGCGCCTACATCCGTGACACGGTACTGAGATCAGTGTTCCCGCCCGTGCCGCGCCGCACCTACCAGTGCGCACACCTGAGCATGAGCGGGTACTTCGCGCAGCCGCCGACCTGCGGTCAAGGCTGCACCTTGGCCGAGCGGCCAACCCGTGACGCATCGATGCCAACCCTCTACTTGAACCTCCAGAGGACGGCATGACCACGCTCCTGCGCTACGCCAAGGCGCTCGCTGGGGCTGCCGCAGCCGGGGTTGCCGTGTACCTGACGGCCCGCTCGGACGGGACGGTCACCACCGATGAGTGGCTCGGGATCGGGCTCGCGGTGCTGGCCGGCGGCGGGGTCGTGGGCGCAGTCCCGAACAAGCCCAAGCCGTGACCCTCTTCGGGCCGTACCCGGCTCTGGTCGCCGACGTCCACGATGGCGACACAATGACTGTCGTGCTCGATCTCGGGTTCAACATCGCGTTCCGGTGCGCGTGCCGCTGCTACGGCATCAACGCCCCCGAGCTCGCCACCCCGGAAGGCAAGGCAGCGCACGAGTACGCGCTGACGCTCGTCAAGCCCGGCGATGCCGTGACCGTCCGATCCCACGGCTGGGACAAATACGGCGGCCGGTTCGACGGGACGGTCGGGCTCGCTGATGGCCGCGACTTCGGATCTGCGATGGTCGCTGCTGGCTTCGCCCGGCCCTACTTCGGTGTCGGCCCGAAACTCAGTCCGGCTGGCATCCCGGTGACCATGCTGCAGCCGGTCACATTCGATGACACCACGGATGACGACCAGCCGCCTGTCCCCTGATCTCGCGTCGTCGCCGCGCACCGCGCCCCACCCCCGCAGCGTGGAAAGCCGACGGCGACGCGAGCTACATGCAATTTCTGTAAGACCCCTTCTAGTAGGGAGTAACGTCCGTGGCATTCACAGCCGTGATGGCGACCCAGTACACCAATAAGCTGGGCACCAAGGCCATCAACATGTCGACGGACTCGTTCCGGGTGATCCTGCTGACCGCGGCCACCACTGGCCTCGCCGCCGCTCAGGACACCATGGCGACGATGACGGACGTCAAGGCCGTCACCGGGTTCACGGAGCTGGCGACCAGCGTCGGCGGCAGCAACTACGTGCAGAACGCCAACTCGACGTCCTCGGGGCAGGCGCTCGCGTCGCCGACATGGACGAGGGCCGGGCATGTGTGGACGTTCGACGCGGCTGATCCTGTCTGGACGACCGCAGGGTCGGCGTTCAACCCGGCCTATGCGGTGTTCTTCGACTCGACCGGCGGCACTGATGCGACGAACTTGCCGATCTGCTGGTGGGACTTCGGGGGAGCGCAGCTTGGGACAGGCGGGAACTACACGCTCACCATCGCCGCTACCGGCATCGTCACCGCGACAAGCTCGTAAGAGGGGTGCTCTGACATGAGTTTCTACACCGGCACCCAGGCCGAACTGCTGTATGTCATGCCTGCGGCTGTCACTAAGAACACCTACACCAGCATCGCGGCATATTCGGGTGTCGCGGGCACGAACACCGTGTGTTCGATACCCGGCGGCTGGCTGGCCAACGAGACCCCGAACCCGGTGGGACGAGTGTTGCTGCTGGAGGCGTTCGGGACGATCGCAACCACTTCGGCGGCGACATTCGCGGGGGCACTCAATATCAACCCCACTGTTGCGACATCGACGGGCAATATCGCAACCTCGGGTGCCCTGGCCCCGACCGCGGCGGTTACCTGCCCGTTCACGCTGAAGGCCTACATCCTGTGCTCGGCGTTCGCCACCAGCACCAACACCTATCAGATCAACGGCACGTGGCGAGTCGAGTCGGTCGCGTCCGGTGGTGTACCCACCACGTCGCCTCAATGTTGCGGATTCTCAGGGTCGATAGCTGGGCTCGATCCGCGTGTCACGCAATACGTCGAACTGTTCGGGACCTGGTCCGCGTCAGCGGCGGGCAACACAACCACGTTGCAGCAGATGCTGCTGTGGGGGCTGAACTAAGGACGAAGGCGGGGGGTTTAGCCGATGTCGCAGACCCTCGTCCAGTCGATCAGCGGGAACAGCGCGTCAGGCTCGACCAGTGTTACGGGCACGCTCAGTGCCGGTGCGACCGCAGGCAACATCATCTGGTGTGCGGTCGGCATAGACAAGACCTCTGGCGCGCTCACTGTTCCGGCTGGGTTCACGACGCTGTTCGCGCAGGACTCGGCGTCGGTATCGACGTACGTCGGATACAAGGTCGCCGCCGGTGGTGAGACCGCTATAACGCTTGCCTGGACCACGGCCGCTCCAGCGGGCGCGATCATGTGGCTAGACGAATACTCGGACACCAACACCGGCGGCTTGTGGACCATCCTCGGCTCGGCCAACCACCCGACCGACGAGACAACCGCGGCCACCTGGTCATCCGGCACCACTGCAGCCACTACCGCCCAGGGGCAGGGCCTGGCGTGGTTCTCGATCGACAGCTCCTCCACCGCCACCGCGCCGACCTACAGCAACTCATTCGTCAGTCTGCACGCCTACGCAGGTGGCGCGGGCAAGGGCGACATGGCGGTCGCTGCACTCGCAGACATAGCTGCGGGCACGGCAGCCGAAACCACAATGACGTACTCGGGCACCGCCGATCAGCATGCCGGTGCTATCGCCGTCTTCGCCAAGATCAGCGGTGGCGGTGGATTCGTCAGGCAGCGGCCCGGGCTGACGTGGCAGCGCCGATTCCGTCATCAGCAGCAGCTGAGTTCATCTGTCGTCGCTGTAGCGGATGTCGCGTTCGCTGGTGTCACCGCCGCTTTGGTACTCGCGGCACCGACGGGCGCGGTATCGGTCAGCCTCCCCGGCCCGACCGCAACCGTCGTCCTAGCCGCACCCGCTGGGGCCGTCTCGGTCAGCATCAACGCTCCCACCGCCGCAGTCGTCTTCGTCGCACCGGCTGGGACGGTCTCTACCACGCTCCCCGGCGTCACCGCCACCGTGGTGCTCGCCGCGCCTGCTGGCGGGTTCTCGACCCTCACGAATTTCTCCGCGAACGGTGTCACCGCCGCAGTCACGTTCGCCGCCCCCGCAGGCTCTATCTCAACCAGCCTGCCCGGTGTCACCGCGACGGTGGTCCTGGCCGCCCCGGCAGGCAAGGTCGCCGTCGCACTGCCGGGCGTCACCGGGACGCTGGTCTTCGCGGCCCCCGCCGGACGTGTCGCGGTCACCCTCCCCGGGGTCACCGCCCGCGTAGTCCTAGCGGCCGTGGCGGGCGGCTTCGACAACGGCGCGATCATCGTCCCGGTCACGGTCACCGGCTCGGACCGAAGCACCACCACCGTCACCAGTGCCGACTACGCAGCCGCCACCATCGCAGGCAACGACAGAGCCGCGGCCGGCGTCACGAGTTCGGACCGTCCGACAGCCACAGTCAGTGGTGCTGATCGACCGACCAGCACCATCACCTAACCCCAGCAGGAAGGCACCCGTCATGACCGCACCAGCCCCCGACCCGACACCGGACCCGGCCGACCCGGACACCGAGGCCGCAACCGAGGAGTAACCCCTCTGCCCCAGCGCACCCCGCTCCGCTCGGTAAGCCTGATCCCCCGCAGGCAACCCGGACGGAGCGGGGCTTCTCTGCGTCTAGAACAGCCCGCGGATCGGTCGGTATTCGGGTTCAGATGCCATCCTGGTTCTATCGCCGCATGGGTAGAAGGTGTACCTCGGCGACAGGAGCTTGCTGAGCAAGCGTCCGACCGGTTCGCGCATGTAGCTTTGGTAGCGTCGGCCGCAGACCGGGCAGTTACCGAGCAGTCCATCAAGCTCCATCGTTCTACGGCTTCCTTCTACGTCGGCGGCGTGGGCCCGCTTCGACACACGCACGCGGCGCGCTCATTCCGCCTCGATCCGCGGCTGAACGGTGTGCTGATGGAACGTGTCCGGGCCGACCTCGATATCTGAGGCTGGGTCTATCGGCCCGTATCCGTTGAGGCATCTGCGGTTGCAGACGAACACCACAGGCTTGCCGAGTTCATCCGCCTTGGCTTGCATCCGCTGCTCGTTGAGGTACAGCGCGATCCGGTCGGCGGTCTTCATGAACGAGCGGTCGTGATGCCCATCGATCTTGTCCAGTTGAAGGTGCGCAGCGGTCCATGCGCTCCATAGCGCTGTGTTGGTTTCTAACCGCTCGGCCAGCTGCTGGCGTAGCGCCCGCTTCGTCGTCCACGGCAGCTTCATGGCGATGTGATCTCCGGCAGTTGGTTAAGGATGTCCTGGATCTCCCGTCGCCGCTGCGCCAGCTCATACTCACGGCGCCCGAGATGATGAACCCGAGCCAGATGGTGGATGATCCTTGCGCGACGGATGTGCCCTGCTGCGACAGGATGAACCCGATCGCCGACACGACGAGTAGTGCTGCGATCGTCGCGGGTGCAGCCGTGAGCTTCGGTGGGGCAGGCGGCGGTGTGGATGTCGGTGGGTAGTTGTACTGCTGGTAGTCGGTCATGGTTCCCTCCCTGTGGTTGCGGCTAGGTTTACGCTCAGTTCAACCGCCCCGTGTGGCCCGTTCCCTCCCAAGAGTTCCGGCCGCACGGGGCGGGTCTTCGTTTCAGGAGCTCGCTTTTAGCGCGACGAGGCCGACGGCCGGGTCGCCGAACAACAGATGCCCGTACTGGTCCCGCTGCGTCATTGAGGTGACGTCGCGACCGTGCCAGTCGCCAGTGAACTCGTTGTACCAGGACCAGTCCACGCCGCGCGCATCCAGCCACTCGCCGATCCTGACGATGAACGCGGCGTGGAGATCACCGCAGCCAGCATCGTTCGCAGCCTTGTAGCCGTAGGCAGTGTCGAAGTTGACCTCGACAGCCATCGCGGGTGTATCAAGATACGATTCCGTCTCCCCATCATCTCCCGCGTCGTCCTCATAGACGGCCTCGGGATGCAGCGGGCCGTCCTGCCGATACCGGATCCACATCCACGCGTCGAGACGCTGCCCAGGCTTGTTGCTCCACTCCCAGATCCCGTTGGGGATGTGGCGGCGCTCGCCCGTCTCCTTGTAGTGCTCGAGGTCGAAGTCGCCCTGCTCTTCGTGGCTGCCTACCGGGTCGTTACGGCCAAGCAAGTTCGCATTGATCCAGTCGAACAATTCCTTGACGGGGACCGGGTTTAGGACGGCAATTCGGGTATGCAGCGTCATGGTGACCCTTCCTACACGCAGTGTGGGACGTCGCCGATCGCGCCACCGAACGTCGGCTTGTACACCGGTGTCGGGACCGGGTCGGCGCCGCGGAATGTCGGGTGGAACACAGGCGTCACGACCTTGACGCAGTGCGGGGCGGCCCCGATGGTCGCGGTCTGCACCCACGAGCACGCGGTTGACGGCTGCGGGGATTTGACGGGGCGGCAGTGCTTGTTCCGCGGCGGACACGGACGCGGGTGATGCGGAGCAGCCGCAGCGGGTGTGGCGGTGGCGAGCACGGCCAGACCGAACACGGCGGCGAGGATCTTCCTCATGGTTCCCTCCCGGGAGCTAGTTGGGGGTCATCACGGCCGATGCGTTCGTCCGTCGCCGTGCACCGACCGTGATGACGCCATGAACGTAACACGCTGTGATACGGTGGCGCAATGCCGAAGGTCCTAAGAGCTATCCGGGTCGAGCCCGAGATGGTCGCGCAAAATCTCGGTCGTCGCGACGCTCTCATGCCCGAGCAGGTCCCGCACGAACAACGGGTCACGGGTCGCGGCGAAGGCGAGCGTCGCGAACGCAGCCCGCATGCTGTGCAGCGTCGTCGGGATGCCGAGCTCATGCAGGTGGTGACTGGAGTCGACGGAGAGCCGGTTCGGCGTGTACGGCTTGCCGTTGTCGAGGGTGATGACCCAGCCCCGGCGCTGGCGCAGGAGTTCGT
>WNGN01003996.1_pt1 | contig 17710 bp, 22 predicted proteins | sample 5400561 | NCBI WGS metagenome assembly WNGN01 (sample SAMN13153379, study PRJNA577476) | soil metagenome | isolation source: 115 cm soil or saprolite under Garry oak tree replicate 2 | place: USA:California | collected 2016-06-15
ATAGGCTACAAGCGGGCAATGAAGCGCTTCACTGCCCGGCACCCTCAAGACCGACCGCGCAGGCCCTTCCTCCGCATCGTCTATCCGCGTCCCTAGAGTTTGTAACTGCCATACGGCGATTCACATCCAAGTAATGATCTCGTGCGAGGAGTGAATGGCTGTCTCTGGAGCGAAAGAAAGAATCGATGCCGCTGTGCAAGGCTGGCCGAGGATCACGTCCCAACCGCATCGCTTTGGCGGCACAGAATACTGCCTGGGGCGACGAGAAATCGGCCACGTGCATGGCGACAGCTTGGTAGACATTCCCTTTCCGAAGACAGTCCGCCATGAGTTGGTTACAGGCGGCCGCGCCGAACCCCACCACATCCTTCCCGACAGTGGCTGGGTCAGTATTTATTTGAGGCAAGCGTCTGACGTGGACAGAGCGATCGAACTCCTCCGCCTTTCGTTTGAGATTGCCAACCAAAGGACTGCGAAATAGGGCAACTCAAGGCCGGCGTTGCCGTCTGCGCCCACGCCCCAGCGGGCCGGGCTACTGCTCGTAGTTTTCGACGACGTTCGGCGGGCGCACCTTTGCCTGATCCGGGTCACGCCCAAACTCTCGCAAGGCTCGACGCTGACGTAACAAATCCCAGCACTGGTCCAGTTCGACCTTTATCTTCGCTAAGCGGTCACGGTCGTCATCCGTGAGTTCACCCTTTGCATAGAGCCGTTCCTCCTCCTTGACCAGGCCGTCGATGTGACCCAGCACGGGCAGATCTTTGCTCTCGTTCGCCATAGAAGTCTCCTTTTGCGGGCAGCGGCGGCAGGCTGTGAGGCGATAGCCTTTGTCCTCTCCTCATACCCTCTTCGATCGCAATTCTAGCCGAGTGGTTATTTCTCCCCAACAAAAAGCTGGTGATTGGGCTGAGGGAGTTCTCTCCGTGGGGGTGGAAACAACGACCCGGCGGAAGGAGGCATGTTCGATGCGTTGTCCATACTGCGGAGACAGACGAACAGAAGTGCTAAAGACGGTTTACCGAGGCCATAGTTCCTATCGCCACCGGCGATGCCTCTACTGTGGGTCTCGCTTCAGTACCCAAGAGAGGCCAGTACGTTGGAGCCGGGTGGATCGGAAGTGGCCGGGACCCCACCCATTGCGGAAGGGATGGCGGAGTCGGCGGACGCCAGCTCTGCGAGGGAAGTGTGAGGTAGAGTCGTGCGGAGTGGATTTCAAGCAGGCTGGAATCAGGCGCCATGTAGACCACATCGTGCCGGCCAGGCTTATCCGGCGACTAAAGGCTGGGAATCCCGACCGCCGAGAGAACCTACAGTGTATCTGCGGGACCTGCCACGGATACAAACTGCAAGCTGACCACAAGCTTTGTATAGGGGATAAGCTTGGCTACCTACAGATTCTTCGTACCCACCATTTTGATCTTGGGCGTGTGGAGCGCGCACTGGCCCTGTACGGGCTGTAGCTTCTACCGCAAATATCACTGGTACCCGTGTCCACAGGAAAATCTAGCTTCTAGGATCCAAACGGAGAGCGTTCGACTGCCTAACCGCGGGGATGTTGGTTCGCCCCCCGGCCTATTCGCTATCTTACCATCTTTGCAGCAACTTGCATGAAAACCGCATGGATACTGGCGATTTCTACGACTTCGCCTGTTTCAACCCCTTCAGTCCTCCCGCATGAATAGCACAAATTTCGGGCCTAAACAGACACCAAAGACACCAAAACGACCCTCTCCATCTTCCAGCCTGCTTTGGTGTCTTAGGGTGGTAGTGCAATCGCAATCGAAGGAAAACCCACTACAACTGGAAGTAGACGCCCACATCACAGAAGAAACTGCAAGCTACGAGAATCGTTTCCGAATACGCGACGATACACCCGGAATATGCGGGCGCGAACGGCAACTCTTGACGATAACCAAACTGGTGTTTCAACCATCGAAAATAATGATAGTTCGAGAGCGAAAAGGTGATTTGAAACGTCTAACCATTTTGGGTATCATTTCTTCTTGTGAACGGCTTCATTTCAACGGCGGCTGCCTGTTGTTGTCGTCAGCAAATGACGGCGAGGGCCGCTGTGTCTTGTATGGGTGAAAAGCCGGTTTTGTAAAAAGCCTTTTACTACAAGATTGTAGCCAACCCACCGCCGGAGACCCCGGCAGGTGGGTTTTTTATTTGTACTTGGAGATCCATGGCGCACACATTAGAAGTCTCATTTTCTGCACCGGCTGCGGCTTCTGCCTACGGCGCAGGAACGACGACGCTTGTGCCGCGGCGATTGAATCACCTTCGGTCGCTGGAGGCGGAGAGCATCCATATCCTGCGCGAAGCGGCGGCTGAATTTGCGCGCCCGGTCATGCTCTATTCGATCGGCAAAGACTCCTCCGTAATGCTTCGTCTGGCGCAGAAGGCGTTTTTTCCGGGCAAGATTCCTTTCCCTCTGCTGCATATCGACACCAGCTACAAATTTCCGGAAATGATCGAGTTTCGTGACGCGTACGCGCGGCAGATTGGTGCGGAACTCATCGTGCACAAGAATCAGGCGGCCCTGGACGCGGGAGCCAATCCTTTCTCGCTGGGAACACAAAAATGTTGCGGCTTGTTGAAGACAAAATCGCTGCTCGACGCGCTTGCAGAAGGGGGCTTTGACGCAGCGTTTGGAGGAGCGCGACGGGATGAAGAGAAATCGCGTGCCAAAGAGAGAGTTTACTCGTTTCGCGATCCGTTGGGGCAATGGGACCCCAAGAACCAGCGGCCGGAGCTCTGGAATATCTTCAATTCCCGGATAGACAAAGGAGAAAGCATTCGCGTCTTTCCGTTGTCGAATTGGACGGAGCTCGACGTCTGGCTCTATATCCAGGCGGAAAATATTCCCATTGTTCCTCTCTACTTCGCGAAAGAACGCGAAGTGGTGCTGCGAAACGGTTCGATTGTCTTGATCCACAGCGCAAAGGAACTTTTGCCCGCCGAAAAGAGGCTGATGCTGAAGTGCCGGATGCGTTCGCTCGGATGCGTGCCGTGCACGGGAGCAATCCGTTCGGAAGCAGACTCCGTTGCGAAAATTGTCGCCGAAATGGTGTCGTTCCGGCGTTCGGAGCGGGAGAACCGCGCGATCGATCACGATGAAGAAGGATCGATGGAGCTCAAAAAAAGGGAAGGATATTTCTAGTGACCTCCACGACGCAAGAGAGACCGCGCGGAAGCTCCACGGAGTTCCCCGAGCAGAGCGTGGAGTTGGAGCTTCTTCGATTCACGACCGCCGGAAGCGTCGATGACGGCAAATCGACACTAATCGGGCGTCTACTCCATGATTCTAAAGGGGTCTACGAAGACCAACTCGCCTCGGTGAAAAAGAGCCGCATCAACCGTTCCTCGGGGCCAATTGATTTTTCCCTGCTGACGGATGGCCTGCTCGCAGAACGCGAGCAAGGCATCACCATCGATGTAGCCTACCGCTATTTCGCGACGGTACGGCGGAAATTCATCATTGCAGATACTCCTGGGCACGAGCAGTACACGCGCAACATGGTCACAGGCGCTTCCACGGCGGACCTTGCTGTGATTCTTGTGGATGCCACGAAGGGAATCCTTCCACAGACACGGCGTCATGCGTTCATCGCTTCACTGCTGGGTATACGCCATGTTCTCGCTGCTGTGAACAAGATGGATCTCATCGATTACCGGGAAGATGTGTTTTTGGAAGTTGAGCGGGATTTTCTGGAGTTGGCAGGGCAACTCGGAATCGCCCACGTACAGTCCGTGCCCATCAGCGCGCTTGAGGGAGATAACGTCGTCGAGAGAGGCGAGCGGACGTTTTGGTATCAGGGACCGACGCTGCTCGAACACTTGGAGATTGTCCCTCTCTCTACAGGTGATGCCCTTGAAAGTCTGCGATTCCCGGTGCAAATGGTGATTCGTCCCGATGCTAATTTCCGGGGATTTGCCGGCCGCGTGGCGAGCGGAGTGATTCGCCCCGGTGACGATGTACTGGCACTGCCGTCCGGACGAAGAACACGAGTGCGTTCGATCGTAAGCTACGACGGCGATTTGCCGGAGGTGTTTGCTCCGATGTCGGTGACCGTGCAACTGGAAGATGAGATCGACCTCAGCCGCGGAGACATGCTGGTTTCGCCTCAGGATGGCCCGCGAGTGTCAAGAAGATTCCGCGCCATAGTCGTTTGGCTCCATGCGACTCCGCTGGAAGCGGGTAAAACTTATCTCGTAAAGCAGACGGCTCGCCAGACAAAAACTCGCGTGGTACAGATTCGCCATCGCGTGAACGTCAATACGCTCGAACAGGAACAGGCGACGCAACTGAACATGAACGATATTGCCTCAGTCGATTTTGAAGCTCACGTTCCGCTTTTCTTTGATCCATATGCCAGCAATCGGACAACGGGCAGTTTCATCCTGATCGATGCGATCTCCAACGCCACGGTTGGCGCCGGGATGATCCAAGAAGATTTGTCTGACCGGCAGAGGCCGGAAAGAGCAGAACTCGCATCCTCGGAAGTCGCGGAGAAACGCGTCAGTGCGCAAGAACGCTACGACCGGCATGGGCACTTTCCAGCGACTTTCCTGCTACGGAACCAGCCTGCGCTTGCTTCGAAGTTGGAGCGCGCCCTCTTCGATCAAGGTTTCGAGGTACTGCGTTTTGACGACGAAGCATCGGGCGGCACGCTTCTAGACACGGTTCGCGCAGCGCAAAGGATTGGAGCGGTTTTTATTTATTCGGGAGTAGCCCTCGATACCGAGACAAAACAACGCCTCGCTTTGGAAGCAAAGCCCCGGTTGTTCGACCTCTCCCGGAAGAACAAGAACGCCAACGATGAAGAAGTTTTCCGGCGCGCCCTGGCGCTGGCGGACTCCTTGCGGTTCGCAAGGCCGCAAAAGAATCAGGAAGAGGTCAATTAAATGGAAGTGGATCGTATCGCTGAGGAATTGGAAAGTCTCACAACTGAGCAAGCGGTGGAAGCCGTGCTCGCGGCGAAGCAAAGCACACACGTTTGCCTGACCAGCAGCTTTCAGGCGGAAGACATGGTAGTGGCACATCTCCTCAGAAAACGAATGCCGGACTTGCCGGTGTTGTTTCTCGATACGGGATATCACTTTCCGCAGACCTACGAATATCGCGATCGAATGGCGAGGGAGTGGTCACTCAATCTGGTCAACGTGCTACCCACGCAAACGGTCACGGAACAGGAATCAGCGTTCGGCATTCTGTACCGCAGCGAGCCCACGCGGTGCTGCGAATTGCGCAAGGTTGAACCGCTCATGCGCGCGCTTGAACCGTTTGACGTCTGGTTCACGGGATTGCGTCGAGAACAATCGCCCACGCGGAAGAATCTGAAGAAGATTGAAGAACACCGCTTGCCGAGCGGGAAAAAACTTTTGAAAGTGAGCCTCCTCGCCGATTGGACCTGGGGACAAGTATGGGAGTACACGGCCAAGAACCAAATCAGCTATTTGCCGCAGTACGATCAAGGCTATTTGAGCATCGGCTGCGAGCCTTGCACCGCAATTCCAGACGACCCGAACAACCCTCGCTCGGGCCGCTGGGGCGGAACAAAGCTGGAATGCGGAATCCACACGTTTTCAGAGAGGAACCAGTAATGTACTACCTGGTTGGATTCATCATTGCCATTGCGGTGGGATTGACGGGGATCGGTGGGGGAAGTTTTACGGTTCCCGCCCTTGTGCTGCTCGCTGGACTAAGGGCCGGGGAAGCCGTCGGAACGGCATTCTTGTTTGCGGGCGTGCTGCGCTTGATTGCAGCTCCTTTTTATCTGCTCGGGAAGCAGATTCATTCGCGCTATCTGTGGCTGCTGCTGCAAGGAGCAGTTCCGGGGCTTCTTGTGGGCACTTGGGCGCTCCGTTTGTTGAATCGAGACGCAGGAAATCCAGTTGTAATCCTGCTGCTAGGCATTCTCTTGGCGGCGTCATCAAGCGTGACCTTTATCAGGCGCGTGCAAAATCCCGCGTTTGCTGGAAAGAACCATCGCTGGCTCCCGTGGCTCGCTCTGCCGATTGGAATGGAATCGGGATTTTCGTCCGCAGGTGCTGGGGCGCTCGGAACGGTTCTTCTGCTGAACTATTCTGAAATGACGCCTGCGCAAGTTGTTGGAACGGACTTGCTCTTTGGACTGGTATTGGCGGTGATAGGCAGCGCTTTTCACTGGACTTTTGGCTCGATCAGCACGCCGATACTTTTTCAGCTTCTTCTAGGTGGTCTTCCTGGAGTGGTGTTTGGGTGCTTGCTGGCGAAGAGAGTTCCAGCGAACAAACTGAAGACGGCTGTTGCCATGGTGGCAATATTTGCAGGATTACAGCTTGTGTGGACTGGAAGCCGTACGCTTGCCGCAAAACGCGCAACTAACACCGCTAAGATCACTCGAATCCTGGAAATCGACAGGCTCGCACGAGTTGCGAGCGCTGCTGTCAACGCCTTTGTATGTCGCTAAGGCAGACTAACCTCGTCGTTCGGCTTCTTCGGCTAACCTATTGTTATCTGCTTCGGATCGTCGGCAACAATCTCAGGCACTCCACGATACTCCCCGATCTTCCCTGTGACGCAGATTCGCTTTTGGTTGTACTCGACCTCCGGCCTACCAAACTTGCTTCGATTTCTTCCCCAGATCACGACAGTGAAGATTTGATTCGGGTATGGCTTGTCCAGATTCAAGAATGTTGGCTGTCCTTTTGTTGAAGCCGCATACCGCGTGCTGACCACTTCGCCGCAAACAGTCGCAGTTTCTCCGAAATGCTCTTTGGCTTCCACTGCAGTGAGCTTCTTCTGAGCCAGAGCAGGTTCAATGATGAGTGTGGCCAGCGACGACGCCACAATGAGACAAAGAAGCATCCACACCAAGAGGGATGAACGACTGGGTTGGATAACAGAAGGCGGATAGGTGGGTTTCATGGGAGGTCTCCTTGACAACAGCGGGGAGGACGTGTTTACTGCAACCTACTTATCTCAGATAGCTATTTCGTGTCAAGCGCATTGAGGAGCCACGATGAAACAGGACGAAAAGACTGGCAAGGTGACGACAACGATCCAGGAAGTGGCGTACTACAACATGTTTTTGACTGAAGCGATCTTAGAGTTGCTGGCGGAGAAAGGAATCCTGACAGGCGAAGAGGTATTGGAGCGCGTCAAGAAGTTGAAAAGCGAATCTCCGGTTCAGTTTCGTTGGATGCAATGAGTCCATCATATTCAGGATGCGGTACGTTGGTCCTTGACACTCCTCTAGTTTGGGTAGACCGTTGTTGCAGTTAATCCCCGCAACGGCCACGAACGGAGGTCCAGCCCGTGAGAGTTGCTTGCTCATTTGTTCTTTCAGCACTACTGCTTTTTTCTAACGGATTGCAATCTGCTGCGCAATCAAAACAGAATGCTAAGGATCAGCAGCCTGCTCAAGAGCCCGAGGCTGCACCGCTCAAGCAGCCGGTTGCCTTCGGCTTGGAAGATGGCACTCCAATTAAACTCCGTCTTACCCGAAATTTATCTTCGGCGGATGCTACCACGGGGGACCGGGTGGATTTCGAGGTACTTGAAGATGTCAAAGTGAAGGACGTGATCCGGGTTCCGCGTGGCGGGATTGCTCTGGCAACGGTAACAGAGGCACAGCATAAACGTCGAATGGCTCGCGGCGGCAAGCTCAACGTAAACATAGATGATGTGCGTCTTGCAGATGGAGAGAAGGCACCATTGCGGGCTGTCAAAGAAACACAAGGCGGAGGCCACACCGGAGCAATGACCGGCGCGATTATCGGAACCGCTATCGTCTTCTTTCCCGCCGCTCCGCTGTTTCTGTTCATGCACGGGAAGGACATCACGATTCCAAAGGGAACCGAGATCACTGCTTATATCAACGGGGATATTCCACTCGACCCAAAGAGGTTTACTGCGCAAACAGTAGTCAATCCTGAAACAGGTGCCGCACCCGTTCAGCCGACAAATGGCGCAACGGCGGCACAAAACGGGAATGGAGCGGACGCAGCAATCTCGACAGTAGATATCAAGTCCACGCCCGAGGGGGCGGAAATCACCGTGGACGAGAAGTTTATGGGGAGCACTCCCTCTTCACTGCGACTTGCAGTGGGTGACCACAAGATTAGGCTGGGAAAGCCAGGCTTCAAAACTTGGGAAAGAACCTTGACGGTGGGTGCAGGAGCAACGGCCACTGTGGATGCCGCACTTGAAAAAGAATAGCAATGCGCGGTGCGCGCGGGAAGATTTTCACAGCAGAGCGGTGGACTTCGATGGACAAAGTTGAATTGCGTTAGAGTCCGCTAACCATGCGCCGGTTCTTGACGTATGTCCATACGTCTTCGACGAGAGAATGCTTTGCCTACGTGATCCTATCGTTCGCTCTGACCTGGAGCGTGTGGATTGCTGTGCTCTTGGCCTCCCGCAGACATGAGCAACTCGGCGATCTGCTAATCATTGGAGCTTTTGGTCCCAGCGTTGCAGCCACTTTGCTCTCCTACCGAAGCGTTCGTGTCCCTGGTTCCAAGTTATTCTCTCGTTTCGTTTGTTTCAGTTTGGCGCTGCTCGTCTGCTGGGTCGTTCTATTATGTCACGCGAGCTTATGGGATGAACTCCGACTCTCGCACGGAGCAAGATTACTGCTCCTCTTGCCATCAGCCATTCCAGCTTGGGTCGTCTCAACTCCTTTTTCACGTGATGGCGGGATACGAGCCACGATGCGAACGCTCTTAGTGCTAAGGCCAGTGGTCTGGCACGCAGTCGCGTTGTTTCTATTTCCTGTGCTCCTCCTTTCTACGGCAACGGTCACGCGAATACAGGGAGGGGCATTGCATCAACCCAAAATTGTTGGGTCCGGGCTATCGTTCTCTCTATTGGTGATTGTAGAGTTTGGTTATGCTTTTTTCCTTGGCGGTGGCGTTTCGGAAGAAACGGGTTGGCGTGGCTTCCTCCTGCCACGCCTGCAAAAACATTTCAATCCGCTACTGGCAAGCCTGCTGGTCTGGTTTCCCTGGGCACTTTGGCATTTGCCACTCGATTTTACGGGGTATGCAGGCCCGACATCTGTGGATTACCTCCGAACCCGAGTGTTGGTGTTGGTTCCGCTTTCCATCATTATGACCTGGCTATACAACCGATGCGGGCGAACGATCCTTAGTGCTGCACTGTTCCACTCTTCTTTCAACGTTGCGCCCGATTTCGTTCCGTCAGCTAGGTGGGCGGAGGGGGTTATTGTCCTCATGGCGGTCGTGGTAATTGTGATCGATAAAATGTGGCGAAAGACGGTTAGCAAGATTGTGGTTTCTTCGGAACGCACCGCGTTACCCTAACGGCATCTGTTTGGCCATATTTGTTGCTTCGCGTTGTTGCCTCTCACATAGTGATCCTGTCTCAGAGGAGAACTCACAATGGCCAAGCACATTCTGATTCTGATGGGCTCTGCATTAATTCTTGGCAGCGCTTCCGTTTTGGCTCAACAGCCGCAGGCACCACCACCATTACAGCGACAGACGCCGCAAGCTGCACCACAACCTGCTCCGGCCAATACGCAGGCTCCGCCAAGCGACGGGAAAATACGCATCTATGTCTCGGACAGTCAGTCATGGGAGATGACTGGAGGTTGGGGAGCTGCGAACGGTTCAGGAGGCGGCCATGAAAGCGGTGGAGCGCGGCCTCAAACTGCGGAAATCATCAAGACCTTCAACCAGCGGTGCCCGGAACATACGGTCACGAACAACAAAGATAGGACAAATTACGCTGTTATCCTCGACCACGAAGGCGGCAAGGGGGCGCTGCGTCGCCGGAACAAGGTTGCCGTATTCAATCGGGACGGCGACGCAATCTTTAGTGATTCCACACGCGAACTTGGAAACTCCGTTAAGGATGCGTGCGCGGCGATCACGAAGGATCAAGCGAGCAAGGAGAAGTAACCGGCAGAGTGCGTTCCTTGACGGACGCAGCACTGCGCGTTATAACGCATGCCTGGGGCACCTCCCCTTCCTTCGGCCTCCTTCCTTTGAGAGGGAAATGACGCAGTGGGATGAATCGAGGTGCCCCTTCTCTTCGTACGAATTCTGTTTCCAAGTTTCCTCTATGGCTCTTTGGCAGAAAACGCATTCACAATCGTCGGCCATCTAGCATCAATTCGTTCGAGGATAAAAGCAGCATCTTCGATGGCACGATCCACGAAAAATCCCTTCGCCATGTTTGGTTTATTCGGGTCCATGTCGATGAGTTTCCGCGCAGCCAGAATCGTTGCGGCAAACAGAATGGCGAACTTTCTTTCTTCAGTCATTGGAATCCCCGCAGTTTGAAATTGTCGCGGGTAGAGACGGGGATCGGATTCTACTTCTTGTACCAGAAATCCCAAAGTTGTTTGACGGTCACAGGTCCACGACCAGCCTGGTGGTCACAGGATTTGACGGTTTTAGAGAACAGCTACTGTCGAGCTTGTGGCCAAGCTACTCAAGAAATAGGTAGGTTCATTTCTTGCAGTCTGACCCACAGGGACGGTAATAAGCCGCCCTGTAACCAGCCTCCAGCGCTTCGCACTCGCTCATATACTTACCCTGCTTCGTCTTTCCGTACCAGCGACTTCCAGGACAATGGTAAATGCCGCTGTTGGTATTCACCCAAACTCTGATTTCTTTCTTCTGAGTGCTGTTTTGGGCTGTGGAAGTCGCTCGCGGTGCAGGACCGGACACAGGTCCGCTGATAAGGAAGAGGCCAAGCAGTGCGGCTGCGATGAGCCGTAAATATCTCATCGATCTCCCTTTTGCGACTTCGTCGCACGGGGTGAATTACTGCATATATACGCTCCTTGAGAAAAGAGGTCAAGCGGCGGACTGCTTGCTTTACATTCTTCTCAATGGAATAATCCCGCTATGATTATCGGCGACCGCCTAAGAGAATTACGCGAAGCAAAAAATCTCTCTCAAGGGGACATCGAGAAGAAAACTGGGCTGTTCCGCTGCTACATCTCGCGGGTTGAAAACAGCCACACGGTTCCCGCCATCGAGACGCTGGAAAAGATGGCACGGGCCTTAGAGATTCCGATGTACCAGCTTTTCTATGATGGCGATAAACCGCCCGAGGCTCCCGCTGCGTTTGTCTCGAACCGTGATAGGCCGCCAATTTGGGGACTTCGGGGTAGAGATGTCCGCTACTTTCAAAGGTTGAGACGGCATCTGGCAAAGATGAGCGGCGACGACCGGAAATTGCTTCTGCGCATGGCCCAGAAAATGGCGCACGACAACTAAACCTCGGCAAGACAGCAAAGTGCCCGCAAAAGCCATTGACTTGGAAGTGCCTGCTCGTGTATTAGAAGGGGGTCGGGCACTCCGGCTAAGCGGCCCACCTACCTTTTCTGAGAGGGAAGTTATGGTTGACCCCACGCGCCGGAGTGCCCTCTTCTTTGGAGCGTCGATATCGCTCAACCGAGCGTTCCTCCATGTTCAATGGAAGAAACGCTTACGAATATGCCGCCGAAGAAACTCGTACGCCTCCTCGGATTCTGGCTCCAACCATGAGTCATTTGGCGAAGGTTGGAAGGGTCCGCAGTTCCTTCTCTGAAATTGCAGAATCAGAATTGTGTTTTGAAGAATGCGCATTCCTGCGTGCGGGTCGCGGAGATCAAGATTCAATGTACAGGAATACCTATCGCCCCATGCTACGCGGTTGGCTTGCTGCGCGCAATGTCGTTCGCACAGGCTCAACCCTGCGGGTGGAGACTTTGTGCAGCCAGGAACTTCACAAGATGCTGGTCTGACGATATGCATACCAATTCGTTTGGACGCCGGACGGTATCTATCATTCCATTGCAGAAGTGAGTCGGGATCGGTTGTCAAGCAGGTATAATAAACCATTTCTAATAAAATGTTCTTGACACTATAACTATTTGAGACATATAAGACGCCCTGCGTGCGGGCACCCTAGCGCCAACCTTGTCCCCTGAAAGGGGGCTGTCAGGATGGATGACCCCACCATGCCGGCGTGCCCATTTGCAATTCAGTATCGCGGGAGCCAGCCCATGCGAGAAATTGTCGTAGATCAAAATACGGCTAGGCGGCTTGAGGAACTGTGTTCTGAGATGACGGATACCTGCGGCCTAATCGAGGCCACTTTGCAATTAGCCGTAGAAGACAAAAGCGAAAAGCGAGCAGCCTACATAAAAACTGCTTTGGCCCTCTCTGCTCGGGGAACGAGATCAATCAAGATGTTTTTGAGTGAATGGGGTGTTTTAGTTGAAGAATCAAAAAGCCGAGAGAATTCCGGACGATCCGCCAAGGACTCTACAATAGGGGAGCCAGAACTCGCTCCGATTCCTAATTCCGTAACGGCCCACAGCCTTACTGCTGCAAACGAACCTACGCATTTAGCCGAAATGGAGCAACGCGCTGTCGTGAACGCTATGCGAGAAACTGGAGGAGATAAACTAGCGGCTTCACGCCTTCTAGGCATCGGCAGGACAACACTGTACCGCAAGCTAAAAGGGTATCACCAAAGTTCCTAGCCAGCGTACACGCTCGGCGATTCTTCTCGTCTGTGTATTGCTCAGCGAAGATGCTGATTCCTCAGATTGGCCCTAGATGGCGGCCTCTAGTCTGTCGCTCCACTGAGTTCGTATCGGCACCATTTTCCCAGAACGACAGGCTATCCGTTCCATTTTGGTTAGCCCCGCTGATTCAAACACCATTAAATCGTTTGTGTTCAGTTCAACGCCATGGACGAGCACATGCAACACATCAGAACCGACTGATTCAGAGTCGGGCGACCGAGTCCCTTTACAATGCCGCCTTCTTCCACGGTGGAACACACCCAGGATTTTAGCGAGGTCGTCGTTCCTATTACCTCGGTGAAGATTACTCCCTCGGTGAAGCTTGGTGTCTCGGGGAAGCTTGGCCCTAAGCTCGACATGGATGCTAACTTCGGTACGGGCTTTTGCCTGGACGCCGCGTGTCGTTTCATCGCAACCAACTATCACGTAGCTATGACCACGCGGGCTGATAAGATCAAACGAGAAAAGATTATCCAACGATACCTTGCCACGGGTCCGGACGATGAAGGCGCTACCGCGAACTACCTCCCGAACGTGGGCGTGCTTGCCTTTGCCACGAAACGGGACCTTGCCATCTTTGAGTTACGGCGCTCGCTGCCCCATCATCATGGCCTTACTTTCAGTCTCGATGAGCTGGAAGTCGGCCAGGAAGTAGACATCTACGGTTACCCAAAGGGAGTTATCGATCCTATTCGCAAACTGACCCGATTTCCCGCCACATTCAAAGCCCCGACGACATCAGGCCTCCTCGCCTTTGACTACCAGTTGTCCGGCGATAAGCCAATTCGCGTAAGGGGGGCAAGCGGCGGCATCGTCGTTGATAGGAAAACCGAAAAGATTGTAGGTATTCTGAGCGAGACCACCGAAGCGACGGCGCTTGCTGTGCCGGTTCAGTCCTTGGCTGATTTTGTGAGCAAGGTGCAACCCTTTCTTGCACAGAGCATATTCCCTTCCACCAAGGGAATCTCCCCAATTTCGGCAGACTTCTATCCGAGATTCGTACCGTCTCGTGCCGACGTACTACAGCACCGACCTGAGGAACCCGCCGAAGTCAAGGTGCTACGCAGCAAAGCTCAACTTCTGGCCGATAGTATGCGCAACTTTATCGCGGTGCAGAGTTTTGCCTGGGGGTCAGGAGACAAGATGCCCGTTGCCGTGGCGGCGTATGAGGTCCAGGTCCTGGACGGCTACCAACGATTCCGCGAGTATCCCGATGGCAAGAAAGAGTTACAAGACGTGCCTTTCCCTCCCTTGAACAACGTAATAGTCCCCGGTGGCGAGTGGTCCGAACTACCTCAGATGGTAGGAACAGAACTCCAGTTGAAAATTCGTCAAGCTGCCGACGTGGTTGTCAACGACCGCCGGATGAAGGTCTTTCAGTATCAGGCCGACCCCGAGGATGGCGTCTGTATCTTTAAGTCCGTCCTCGACTTCGGATTCTTCGCGGTCAACAAGATCGCTGCCGTCGCTTGTTACGGCGAAGTCTGGACCGACGAGGATACCAACATCCTGCGCATGTCGGAGCATTACGAACTTCCCGGTAAGTGGAAACACTACCAGGGTGTGGTGACCTACGGTTGGCTCCAGCGAATGGATGAGATTCCTCGGCTCATTCCTCTCACCATCTCTACACAGGCTGAGCACAACAAGAAGATCTATTGGTGCCGCGGCCGGTTTACGGACTACCAGATATTTAGCAGTCGAGTGAAGATCGTGGCGAATTAACCGGCCCTGGATTCCGAAAGTGGTTCCAGAGCCAGTCGCAGGACCTCGGGCAGCGGAGTCGAAGCGACTTCCTTTAGGGATCATCTTTGGCGATGATCTGCACGTGCCCACATTGAAAAAATCTACCCAAAGCGCTAACCCTGGGAAGGGACAGTAAAGAATATATAAGGATGATATGGAACACCCCAGCCCCGGTGTTCTTCCTATTTCGAAGCACTTCGTGTCGGGAACGAATCTTTGGAATATGCTGCTAGGAACAAAACTAACACAACTTGTCTCTTTTGACTATAAAGATGACCATGGTATAGTATTGTAGTCAGAAGGAGGATGCGGATGGCCAGTAAAGAAAAGAAGTTAATTCACGAGGTCGCTATCTCCGAGTTCAAAGCAAAGTGTCTGTCGTTACTGGAAGAGGTAAGTAAGACAAAAACGCCACTTCGGGTGACCCGGCGCGGCCAGGCCATGGCAGACGTGATTCCCGCATCTTCAGATGTGGAGGAAAGGAACTGGATGGGCTCAATGTCCGGCAGTATGGAAATCACAGGCGATGTACTCTCCCCGGTCATCGAAATTCAAGAAATTGAGGCGCTGAAAAATTGAGACTCTTGCTTGACACTCATATCTGGCTTTGGAGCTTGGCGGAGCCGAAGCGACTTTCGCCACATGTGCAGCACGAACTGAGGGATGGGGACAACGAACTGTGGCTGTCTCCCGTCAGCACGTGGGAAGCGCTGCTGTTGCATGCCAAGGGTCGAATACGGTTGCACGGCAATGTCCGAGACTGGGTGAGAAAAGCAACCATGCACATGCGCGAAGCTCCCTTAACACATGAAATCGTTGCCGCAGCACAGGAATTGCCGCTTCAACATCAGGATCCCGCAGATCGCTTTTTAGCTGCCACGGCGGACGTACTTAGCCTAACTCTTGTGACCGCGGACCATCGGCTATTAGGCTTGGGAAAGATTGCCACGTTAGCGAACCGCTGAATGCGGCGACTGACCTGATAGAATTTTGACCCGCTCACCAGGCACATAACAAAGAACAAAAGTGCGAATCGACATCGATATCGAAGACCGCTTGATGCAGCAGGCGATGCGGAGTAGCCGGTTGCGAACGAAGCGTGCTGCAGTAGAGGCTGGACTGCGGCTGCTTATTCAGTCTCGCGAGCAAACCTGCATTCGATGGCTTCGAGGTAAAGTCCGATCGGACGAAAAGCTGAACACGTCTCGTTGGCGCCCGTCGGCTGTTCAGTGGACTGAACGATTTGGTTTTGAACCCACCGATTCCGATTGACCGGGGACCACGTATAATCCGGGCACGGTGGAAGCCCATCACTACAAGCTATCGACTCCTGCTGAGGTGCCAGCAGGAACATACCTAAAAAATGTGCGCACACACTTGGGCCTGGGTTTGCGCGAGGTCCAAGATGCAAGCAGCATCCTCGCGGAGCACGAGAATAACGAGGAAATGTATATCTCCGCTGCGCGGCTTGTCCAAATCGAGAACGAACCTTCCGTTCCAAGTGTCTATAAGCTCCTCAGCCTTTGCTCCATTTATGGAATTGATTTTCTGGATATTCTCGCAAGGTATGGGGTGAAACCTGATCGAGTGCATCAATATCGCAAATTGCTCCGACCGAGACTGACTCAGCGTGTTTCGACTACCATTCGGAGTCTTGACACCTCAGTGACCATACCGATCCGCCTCGACCCACGATTCCGCTGGGAAACGACGCAACTCCTAAATCGAGTGGTAGCCATTTGGGGTGAGATTCCGGCAGCTTTTCTCGTAAACTTCAATCCACGGCAGCATGTCTGTGGATTGGTGGGCCTTGAGGATTACACGATGTTCCCTCTTCTGCGTCCCGGAGCACTCATCATGGTAGATGGGAATCAACGCCGCGTGATTCAGAAAGAGTGGCAAAATGAGCTTGAACGGCCCATCTATTTTGTCGAACTCCGCGATGGCTACCGATGCGCGTGGTGTCAAGTGGAAGAGGGAAAGCTAACGTTGATTCCACATCCTATGTCATCTGTACCTGCACAGACTTTCGGTTTCCCAAGTGAAGCCGAGATTGTCGGACGAGTGGTAGGTATTGCTATGAGGATAGCACCATTATTTGAGGCCAATTCGGAGCAGTGAGTAATACGTTTAGGGATGTTCGCATTTGCGAGACAAAAAGCTCTCGTGCCTCGGCACAAACCCCCTCCGGTATCATCTCCCGATACGATTCGAGTTCCAGCCACAACCGCACTGTCCGCTCGCGTGCCTCGGAGAATGAATCCAAATAGCGTTTGAGTTCGCCGCAAAGCAGAGGCATCGTGAGGTTGAGGACGAGTTCGAAGATTTCCTCGTGAGTCTTTCGCAGGAGTTGGTGAATCTCATGCTCAGACGAACAGACAAGCCATCCTTCGTGCAAATACCTCCCCGTGTACGGGTCTCGTACAGTGGTCAAGAATGACAGTTTCGAGAACGTCGTCGGTAGCGAGTTGAGAGTGAGCGCTAGCTCATTTTCGAGGGCCTGGAGCAACATGGCTCTTCCTTATACATACCTTCGATATTGACTGCAACATAATTCAGTCGCCTGAACGAATCCCTACACTTTCACTCGACCCTGCAATTTGCAAATACCGTGCGCCCATCTCGGTTCGCAAGGAGGAACCACGATGGAAACCACACGGTACAGCGTCATTTGCACATTGGCCGTCCTGGACGGTCCTTTTCCTTATCCACCTCCGCTGCCTCCGTCTCGTCTTTAATTTCTGACGGTGGCTACCCAACTAAGCGATTGAGTTAGCCTCTTCCGGAGCGCCCGCCCACTGAGCCTCACAACTCACGTGGACGGACGCTCCGCTTATCGGTATATAATGCCGCCCCCATGCACCCGGCGTGGTATATCAATGGTTTCTTAGCTTACAGCCTTCAGGCTTTACTGTTCTGGCGCTGTTACAGAGAGCGACTGTGGCACGCGTACCCACTCTTCTATACTTACCTGTTCTATACCACCGTTTCTTCCGTGTTGCAGGGCATCCCATTTGTTTTCAAACATCCCTCCTACCCCAAACTTTTCTGGGCTGGTCAACTCTTTTCGGCAGTTCTAAGATTCGGGATCGCTGCCGAAGTGTATCGGCACGCGTTCCCTGCGGACTCGAAGCTCAGACAAACCGGTCGCTTCGTCTCAGGGAGCGTGTTGACAGTTATGGCTGTGCTTTTCTGGCTGATGGGCGAAAGCCCTGCGACTTCAAGCGTCCTTGATTCCCTGCGCAAAATCGCTCTTGCCGTAGCAGCGTGGGTCATAGTTGTTCTGGGAGTGTCACGCTACTTTGAAGTTCGGCTCGGGAAAAACATTTGGGGTATGGCCATCGGACTCCTGATTTTCATGGGAAGTGAGTTGGTCCACCTGTCCGCGATGGATTTGTTCCCAAGACTGCGCGTGAAGTGGGGAT
>WNGN01001627.1_pt1 | contig 17709 bp, 13 predicted proteins | sample 5400561 | NCBI WGS metagenome assembly WNGN01 (sample SAMN13153379, study PRJNA577476) | soil metagenome | isolation source: 115 cm soil or saprolite under Garry oak tree replicate 2 | place: USA:California | collected 2016-06-15
TCGGGCGTGGGGGTGAAGCCGGCGGCGTGCATCACGTAGCTGGCGTCGATGCTGGGCTGGGCTCCGCCGCCGGTTGCAGGGCGGGCCAGCGCGCCGCCGAGGTGGCGGATCTCGATGCTGGCCAGCGGGGTCAGTGTCCGGGCCGGCCACAGCTGCCAGCGCATCGATCGCGGCGGACGGGAAGTCGGCGAGGAACGCGCCGTCTCCCCGGTTGGGCACTGCTGGGGCGTGTCCGTGTTGAGCTGCTGGAGCGCGGGCGCTGTACGGTGTGCTGGCAGAGATCGAGGCCCTCGGTCTCGATCTCATCGAGCCTCACATCTCGGGGTGGATCATCTCAACCGGGCGAAAGCAGGTAAGCGCTACAGCATCTCCGCCAGCAGAGCTGCGGTGTTCCGCGACCCGAAGCCATCAAATCTGGCATGGGCGACAAGGACTTGTTCGCAATGGCCGACTACACCCTGCACCGCTGAAGCGCCAGCCGGCGCTGGCCAAGCGGAGTGGGATGTCTCACTGCGAGTTGGGCCCGGACAATACCGGGACTGGCCGAGCTATGCCTGCTCACGAAGGTGCGGGTCGCCCAGCCGCAGCTATGGGCCGTTGATTGCGCGCAGTGCCTTGGACCGGGCGTCAGCGCAGGTGCTGGCCGTTATCGCGCGGCGACCGCCAGATCTCGAGATGTTCGGAGCCGAGGTTCTCGAGATGCGCCGCCCCCGGAGAACTTACCGCGTCGCTATTCCGGGGCTGACGGCCTTCGCGGGGTGCGTCCAAGAATCATCCCGAACGGATGATGTGGAGGCATCTCACGGCTGCGATGGTGGCTCCATCGGCGGGCTACCGCCGGCGCGCCGAAGCGAACGGCCGTGCACACGCCGAACCGAAGGAGTGGAACGTGAACAGTTACCCGAACATCAGTGATCATGGGCTCATCGGGGACCTGCAGACCGCGGCGCTGGTAACCACTGACGGCACTATAGACTTCTTCTGCTGCCCGCGGTTTGACTCGCCCAGCGTTTTCGCGTCGTTGCTCGACGCCGACCGCGGCGGCTACTTCCGGATCTCGCCAGCCACCGACAACTACGTCACCAGGCAGCTGTACCTGCCAAACACGGCCATGCTGATCACCCGGTTCATGACCCCCGACGGGGTCGGCGAGGTGCTGGACTTCATGCCGGTCGTCGAGGGCAGGCCCACCGACCGGCACCGGCTGGTGCGATACCTGCGGGTGGCCCGGGGCAGCATGCAGTTCGTGGTGGACCTGCAGCCCCGGTTCGACTACGGCCGGGCCACGCACACCGTGGAGGTCTCGGAGGCCGGCGCGGTGTTCCGCAGCGACGGCATGCACCTGACCTTGCACACCGTCGGCCGGCGGGCCGAGAGCGAGGGCGGGGCGTCGGTCCAGCGGACCGGAGACGGGCTGCGGACGACGTTCACCATGCGCGAGGGCGAGAGCGGCCGCGGCGTGGTGCTCGAGTCTATGGGCGGCAAGCCCCGGGCGCTGCCGCCGGGCGAGCTGGACCGGCTGGCCGACGACACCGCGGCGTTCTGGAAGGGCTGGCTGCGCCGGTCCACCTACAGCGGGCGGTGGCGGGAGATAGTCAACCGTTCGGCGATGACCCTCAAGCTGCTCACCTACCAGCCCACCGGCGCGCCGGTCGCCGCCGCCACGCTGGGCCTGCCCGAGCAGGCCGGCGGCGAGCGGAACTGGGACTACCGGTTCACCTGGATCCGGGACGGGTCCCTGTCCATCCACGCCCTATCCGGGCTGGGCTACCTCGACGAAGCCGCCAGCTTCGGTGTCTGGCTGCGGGACCGGTACACCGAGAGCAAAGGCAACGACGGCTCAGGCCCGATCAAGATCATGTACCGGGTCGACGGCTCGTCCGACCTGACCGAGGAAACCCTGGACCACTTCGAGGGCTGGCGCGGCTCCAAGCCGGTGCGGATCGGCAACGGCGCCGCCGACCAGCTCCAGCTCGACATCTACGGCGAGGCCATGGACGCGATCTTGACCGGTGACAACTACGGCCTGGAAATCGCGCACAGCGGCTGGCTCGCCATGACCAGCATCATCGACTGGGTGGCTGACAACTGGAACCAGCCCGACGAGGGAGTGTGGGAGACCCGCGGCGGGCGCAAGGACTTCACCTACGGCCGGCTCCAGTGCTGGGTCGCGCTCGACCGGGCCATCCGGCTGGCCGAGCGGCACGGCCGGCCCGCGAACGCCGCCAAGTGGGCCGTCGAGCGGGACCGGATCTATAACCAGATCATGCAGCGCGGCTGGAACAAGAAGGTCAAGGCGTTCACGCAGCACTACGCGACCGACGACCTGGACTCCATCCTGCTGCTCATGCCGCTGGAAGGATTCATCGCTGCCCGCGACCCGATGTGGCTGTCCACTCTGAAGGCCATGGATGGCGAGCTGGTCTCCGACAGCCTGGTCTACCGCTACAACCCGGCCTCGTCGCCAGACGGGCTGCACGGCGACGAGGGCACGTTCTCGCTATGCACGTTCCTGTATGTCGACGCGCTGGCCCGGGCCGGGCGGCTCGACGACGCCGTGCTGACGTTCGAGAAAATGCAAACCTACGGCAACCACCTCGGCCTGTACTCCGAAGAGATCGGGTCGACCGGGGAGCAGCTCGGCAACTTCCCCCAGGCGTTCACCCACCTGTCCCTGATCAACGCTGCCATCACCCTCAACCACCAGCTCGACCTGCGCGAGGGCAAGGCCGAGCCGGCCTTGACGGGCACCGGGTAACAGGCCACGAGCCGGCGGGACGGCCTGCGGGCCGGGGGCCCCCTGGCGTCCTGATCGCCTGCCCAGCGCCGCGCGGTGCCGCGGCCGGGTCAGGGCCGCCCGGCGTGACGGCGCCCGTCGATGTCGAAAATCGTTTGCCGCAACACTTGGCGGCCGTCCGTCTTTCAGTCAGCGGCGGGCGGCCCGCTGGCCGGCATGCCCCGGCTGAGCTCGAACACGGCCTGGTCGCCCGGGCGCAGCTCGCGGACGTCGCCGGGTACTCCGGCCCGTATCGGGTGGCTCGCGCCCTCGGGACCGGCGGCCAGCGTCAGCCGGTCGGCGCTGAGCGTGACCAGGATCGGCCGGCCATGACCCCCAGGTGGATCCCTTCCTTCGTGGTGCCGCCCTGGATGTCGCCGGCATCGCTGCGGAGCGCGACGAGAAACCGTTCCCACGAGCTCTCCGGGTCGAGGGCGGCGAGTGCTCCCGCGTGGGTGACAAAGCTCAGCGTCGAGCCGTGCGACGTCCGCCGGTCGTAGTAGGCGATGGTCCGCGCGGCCGTGCCGGGGCGGTAGCCGTACCCCAGCCGCTCGAAGATCTCGCGCAGTTCCTCGCGCGTGAAGAGGTAGAAGAGCATCACCGTGTCGGCCTGCTTGGCGATCTTGTAGCGGTTCGGGTCGTCGCCCTCCGCGCGCAGGATCCGGTCGAGCCGCTGGATGTTCTCGTACTTCGCGCGGTAGGCGGCCCAGTCGAGTTCTGCGAGGTCGCCGTAGCCCTCGAACTGGCTGATGATGCCGTCCCCGTGGAACGGGACGAACATCCGGCGGCTCATGTCCTGCCACAGCGCCACCTCGCCGTCACCGATGCCGAGCCGTGCGCGCAATCCTTCCGCGCAGCTCGCCTGCAGCAGCGACGGCAGCTTCCCGGCGATGTCGCACAGCCACGCCACCATGACGTTGGTGTAGGCGTTGTTGCGCAGCCCGCCCTGCGGCGCGCCCGGGTACTTCTCGTGGAACTCGTCGGGGCCCATCACGCCGTGGATCTCATAGCGCTCCCGGGCGGGGTTGAAGTGCGCGATAGACGCCCAGAACCGCGCGATCTCCAGCATCATCTCCGCGCCGTAGCGTTCGACGAACGCGTAGTCGCCGGTGGCCTGGAAGTAGCCCCAGATGTTGAAGAAGATCGCGGCGTTAACGTGCCGCTGGTGGCGGCTGAGGTCAGGCTCCCAGCGGCCCGACAGCGGGTTGAGGTGGACGCGCTGGGTCTCCTCGCTGCCCTCGCTGCCGCTCTGCCACGGGAACGCCGCGCCCCGGAACCCGGCGTCCCGGGCCGCCGCCCGCGCCTCCCCGATCCGGCGGTAGCGGTACAGCAGCAGCCCGCGCGTGACCTCGGGCAGCCGGGCGTTGAGGAACGGGAACGCATACATCTCGTCCCAGAACACGTGCCCGCGGTAGGCCTCGCCGTTCAGCCCGCGCGCGGGCAGCCCGGCGTCGAGGTCGGCGGTGTGCCGCGAGCAGACCTGCAGAAGGTGCGCGGTGTGCAGCCGGAGCAGCACCTGGACCTGCTCGTTTCCGGACACGCGCCCGTCGCACGCCCGCCACAACTCATCCCATGCCGCGCTGTGGCGCTCGAACGACGCGGGGAAGTCGCCGTGGCGGGCCGCCGACCTGGCCGCCCGCACCAGCGTGTCGCTGACCGCCGGGTCCCGCGACGTGTAGAAGGCCACCATCTTCTCGACCCGCGTCGCCTCGCCCTGGCGCACGTCGAAGGCCAGGACCTGCTGGATGTAGTCCTCCATCTGGTGCAGCGTCCGCCTCGCCGGCAGCGGCTCGCCACCGCGGAACACGCGCGTGCGCGTCGCCTGGCTGATGTACAGATTCGACTGCCGGGTCCTGGCCTTCAGCGCGATGACCTCGGGCCCGGACGTCCGCGGGGAAACAGGGCTCAGGTGACGGCCTTCCAGCTGCCGATAGCGGGCCACGCCGCCGTTGCTCACCCGGGCGTCGAGCGCTGAGATGACCTCGACGTGCCCGGACCAGTTCTCCGGAACCAGGGTCCACTCGATCCCGGCGTGGTGCGGGTCGGCCATGCTGACGAACCGGCGGCTCTGCAGCGCCGTCTCCCTGCCGGCGCGGTCACGAAAGCGGAAGTGCCGCAGGACGGCCACGTTCCGGATGTCAAGCTCGTGGCGGTAGCCCAGCAACTCGACATCGGCCAGCCTGACCGCATCCTCGCCTTCGATACGCAGCCGCAGGACCAGCCAGTTCGGCAGGTTGACGAGGTCCTCGTTGAGTACCGGCAGGCCCCCCAGGATCGTCGTCTCCCGGTTGTAGCCCCCGTGCGCATACGTGCCCGGATAGTGCACCCCGTCGGCGTCTTCCCACTCCGCCGCGCCACGGGTGCACAGGTAACCGTTGCCCGTGGAGGTCAGCGCCTCCCGCAGCCCCTCGGTCCCGGGATCGAAGCCATCATAGGCGAGCAAGAAACCGTCCACGGCACCTCCCGCCGGCCCGGCCGCCTTCGCGGTCACCGACGCCTCCCCCGGCATTTAATCTCATTCATTCACCAACACCTCCGGCGCTGGACCTCCACGGCAACTCGATCCTTTCAAGCACCTGGCGTCTGCCGAACTGCCCGGCGCGTAGACAGAACCGGTCCGGCAGGAACGCGCCCCGGCCGCCAACCTCATGGTCAGGCCGGCGGCTCTGTGCAGCGGCCCGAAGGCTCGGTGTAACGATCCGGAGGCTCAGCGTACGGCCCGGAGCCTCGGTGTACATGCGCTGCTGCGGAGGACCAGTTGACGGCGTACCGCAGGAATGCGCCGGTCACTATAAGTGCAATGTTCCCGCCGATAGTCACGGGCAAAACCTCCTGTCATCTCGGTGCAGCTTTGCCGACCGCCAGGACGGCGTCGTATACATCGCCGCGGGGGCAGTGGAGCCGATGTCAATGGCCAGCACCGGCGGATTGACCGTGGCAGCCCACGACACTCTGGTCATCTGGTGCCTAGGTCGTCCGCTTGGCCAGCCGCCCTGCGGCGAGGGCGACCGTATCGACGTCGTCGAGCGTAGTGACCACGATGTCGGCGCCGGCCGCGGCGAGCAGCTGCGCGTCGTCGGCTCGTGCGATCCCGATGGCGGCCATGCTGCCGGCCTTGGCAGCTTGGACGCCGGCGGGCGCGTCCTCGAGCACCACCGCGTGGCCTGGCTCGACGCCGAGTTCGCGCGCGGCGGCCAGGAAGATCTCGGGGTCTGGCTTGCCGTGCGCGAAATCGCGCCCCGAAAGGTCGGCGTCGAAGTAGTCGAGCAGCGAGAGGCCAGGCCGCAGCGTCGGCGAGGTGATCCCGTGCTGCTGCGCGAAAGTGTCGAGCGGGATCTTGCTCAGAAGCATCGTGGCATTCTTCGATGACGAGGCGTCCGCGATCAGCAGGCCGACGTCCTTGACGGCGATGACGAACCGCAGCGCGTCGGGATATGCGGTGAAGTCGCCAGCCTCAATGAGGCGCACGACCATATCCTGTTTGCGCTGGGCGTACTCGCCGACCCGTTGCTCAGCATCGGGCACATGGAAGTAGTCGAGTGCGGCGCGGGCGCCACTCATGCGCGGCTTGCCCGACATGTACTGCTCATAAACGCGGGATGTGAACGCCTCCGGCGACCACGTCGTGCGGTCGCGGATGTCCCTCCAGTCCGACTCCATCAGCTCGCGCAGTGACTCGCGCCACGCCGTCTCGTGCGGCGAGTCGACCAATACCCCGTCGACGTCGAAGATTGCTCCCTGGAATATCGGCATGTATCTTCCTCTCAGTTGCCGCCCGGCGGCCTGGCGGTCGCAGCACCGGGGCTGAGCCCGAACACAGCCCGGTCGCCGGCGCGCAGTTCGCGAACGTCGCACGGAGTCCGGCCCGACCGCGCGGCTCACGCTCTCGGGGTGGACGGCCAGCGTCAGGTGTTCGCCGGTGACGGTGACCAGTATCGGCGTCTCCCGGAACTGGATCGGGAACGACAAGCCATCCAACTGGCTCGGGAGACGGGGATCGAAGTACAGCACATCGTCGCGGACTTGGGAGCCCTGCTTCGTCGTGCCGCCCTGGATGCCGTCGGCGTCGCTGCGGAGCGCGACCAGGAATCGTTCCCACAAGCTTTCGGGGTCGAGCGCCGCGAGTACCCCGCGTGAGTGACAAGCTCAACGTCGAGCCGTGCGAGGTGCGCCGGTCGTAATAGGCGACGTCCCGCATGGCGGTGTCGTCGCGACAGTCATACCCCAGCTGCCCGAAGATCTCACGGAACTCGTCGTGCGAGAACGGGAAGAACAGTGGCCGTGCCATGCGAACATCGCGCCCCGCCACCCTGCCTCCCGGGCCGCTGCCCGCTCCTGCCCCATCCGGCGGTAGCGATACATCAGCAGCCCTCGCGTGACCTCCGGCAAGCGGAAGTTGAAGAACGGCAACGCGTAGATCTCGTCCCTGCCTGGAAGTCGAACTCTGCGCGATCACTACCGTCGCCGGATACGTGGGGGACTGTCGCTGACTAGTTCCCTCTTTCTTAACCTGCCACTTCCATTCACAACCGGGAGGCCGGCGCGGTTCGGGCCGACGTCGGCCCCAGCGCGGTCAGTATCCGTAGCAGCCGTCGGCTCGCCGCCCGGCCGGACCTGACTGCCTGAGCCGGCCGGGGCCTGATCGCCTGGACGTGGCGTGGAGATGCCGGGACCTTTCATGGGAAGCGAACCCGTCTCAGCGGCCCGCGCGAGCTCCGTTGCTGGCGGGCTCGCTGCGAGCCCCCGCCAGCGGCTGGTTCCCGCCGAACAGGATCTGCGCGAAGCCTTCCGCGGTTTCCTGGCGGGCCCAGTCCCGCTGCAGCTCACACCCCACCTGGGCCACGCTGGTCGGTTGGCCGCCGGCTTGGGCGATGCGGTCCAGCCCGGCCTGGTGCGCCTCGCGTGACGTCCCGCCGACGGCGTCGGTCACCGGGTAGGTCTCATACCCCTCGCGCATCGCATCCAGCGAGGGGAAGGTCAGGCAGGCCTCGGTCCACAGCGCGGCCATGATCAGCTTGCGGCGGCCGGCCGCCCGGACCGCCTGCTTGAACTCGGTGTCTTCCCAGGCGTTGATCGTTGTCCGGTCCAGGGCCGCGATCCCCCGCAGGACGTCCTGGAGCGGTGCGATGGTGGGCTGGTTCAGGCCGGTGGAGACGTTGACCGTCGACAGCACGACCGGCAGCCGGTACAACATGCCAAACCGGGCCAGGTGCACGACGCGGTCGACCAGTACGTCCTGGTCCATGGACCTGATCGACGTCACCTGGGTGGGCTGGTAGTCGATGATGACCAGCGCGCAGTTTTGCGGCGTCAGTAGCTGATCTGCGCGCGGGTCGCGATTTGGCTCGCTTGTCATGGGTTTCTCCTTGTCGTTGACTGGGTGGGCTGTCGGCACGCCCGGGTTTCCTTGGCCAGCGCGGCTTGCATGACGATCACGGTCCTCCTTCGCCATGCCAGGCGGCGGGCGCCCGGGCCGGCGGCGCGGGACAATCCTCTGCCGGGGTTCCCCTCAAACCGTGGAGACTTCGGTTGTGGTGATCTTGGTTAGAGGGGGTGTTCGCTTCCTTGTGCCTGCGCCCGGGATGGGCTGGCCTGGGCCTGCCCGCTGGTTGCCGGCCCCGTACCGTGAGCGGGCACGAGGAAGCGAGCGGCGGCGCAGCTGCCTCCTTTGCCCGGCCCGCGCAGCGGGCCCGCCGCGCTCACGCGGCGTCCCTTCCCGCCAGGGCCAGCTCGTAATCCACCGGGGAGCGCATGCCCAGCGCCGAGTGCCTCCTGCCGTGGTTGTATTCCTCGATCCAGGCGGCGACCCCGGCCCGGGCCGCGGCCTTGGTGCGGAAATGCTCGAGCCGGCGCAGCTCGAACTCAAGGGTGGAGTGCCAGGCCTCGATCACCGCGTAACAAGGACGACCCGGGCCTGCCCATGGACTGCTGGATGCCCAGCCGGCCGCACGCCGCCCGGAACAGGCCTGCGGTGGGCTCCCTGGTCGATAATCCCGAGCGCTGTGATCGTGGCGAGTCCCCCGTACCAGGCAAGATGCAGATCCAAGGGCTGCGTCAGCTCCCCGAGGCCAGGCACGCTCACCTGTACCGTGTTCTTGCTGATCGCGTGACGTGCATCCGCTTGGGCCCTGTTCTCTGCGCCGCCTGGTGCCGGAAGCCGGGCTGATCCGGGCAGGCCGTCAGCACTAGGGTCCGCGGTCCCCTTTTTCGTGGCTACTGCCATCGCGTTCTCCGATCCGCCTGCGCTTATGCCCGCGACCATGCGCCCGGCAAGCGCCCGCCGTGGCCGGATCCGCCTCCTTTGCAGTCAATGGCGAGCAGGTGGATTTCATTGCCTGGGCACCTGGCGGGTACGCCGTGCTCATGGCCCTGGTTCAGCTGCGGCTGCCGCCGCCATCGCCGTGCTCACCGCTTTCATCGCGGCGATCGCCGCCCGTACCATCGTGGCGGTCGTGCGCGGCCAGACGCCCGCTCCCAGAGCCCCTGGCCGGCAACGGGACAAGCCCTTCCGAAGGAGAGTGATCAGCGATGACCGGTAACAATTCCGCGGAGCCTGGAGTGACCACCAAGGTCAGTCACCGGTCGGTGGCTGAGACCGTGTCCCGGCTGACCGACCTCATCGCCGCGAAGGGCATGAAGACATTCGCCGTGATCGACCAGGCCGCCGAGGCCCGAAAGGCCGGGCAGCAGCTCCGCGACACCACCCTGGTGATCTTCGGCAGCCCGGCCGCGGGCACGCCCGTCATGGCGGCCTCGCCGCTTGCCGCGCTCGACCTGCCGCTCAAGGTACTGGTCTGGGCCGACGACGGGCAGACGAACGTCACCTACTACGCCCCCGGCGCGCTCGCCGCCCGCCACCACCTCACCGCCGACCTCGCGGCGAAGCTGGCCGGCATCGACCCGCTGACCGACGCCGTCGTCGCGCCCGACCCCTAGCAGGCGGCCGGCGGATCGGGAAGGTAACGGCCGGGCGGCAGGGAGCGACCGGCCGCCCCGGACCAGTACGCGGCATGTGCTGCCGCCGGCCTGCCTCGAATCCCCGGCCACGACCGGCCCGAGACGCGGCCGCAGGCTTCTTCGATCAGCCGGCCGGCGAGCTGCGCGTTCAACCCCCGCTTCGGAAAGCGGCTCGCGGCAACGCCGGCCGGGTCGATGCCCGTTGCGGCGTCGAGAGAACGGGCTCATCGGCGCACGTTCACCTCCGCCCGGCCCTAGTCTCACCCAGGCGGGGTGATGTGCCGGGCTGGCGGGTACAAGTCTGGCGGCAGCCCGGCTTGCCGGGCTGGGATCCCGGGCGCGGCGCCGCCACCATTGCGGCTCATGTCCGGCCGTCGAACGGAGGCTAAAGGTGAACTTTCCGGCGATCGAGGATCATGGGCTGATCGGGGATCTGCAGACGGCGGCGCTGGTGTCTACCGACGGGACCGTGGACTGGATGTGCCTGCCGCGATTCGATTCGCCGAGCGTGTTCGCGGCCCTGCTTGATCGCCGCGGCGGTGGCAGGTTCACCCTCGCCCCCGCGGGCGGCAAGCACGTGACCAGGCAGATGTACCTGCCCGGCACCGCCATCCTGGTGACCAGGTTCCTGTCGCCGGGCGGGGTAGCCGAAGTCGTGGACTTCATGCCGGTCCAGATGCCCCAGGTGGCCACCGACCGGCACCGCCTGATCCGCATCGTCACCGGGATCCGCGGCCAGATGACGCTTGAGGCCCGGGTGGAGCCGCGGTTCGACTACGGCCGCGCTGCGCACAAGACGCATGTCACCGCCGGCGGGGTGGTCTTCGACGGCGGGTCCCCGGTGCTCAGCCTGTCGAGCACCTGGCCCGTTGAGGCGGACGGGGATGATGCCAGGGCCCGGTTCACTGTCCGGGCCGGCGAGACCGGGGCGATGGTCCTGGAGTCCGGCAAGTCGCCTCGCCCGGTGAAGATAGCACCCCGCCAGCTGCGGAGGTGGTATTCCGATACCAGTCAGTACTGGCGGAACTGGCTCGCGCGCGGCACCTACCGGGGCCGCTGGCGCGAGGCGGTGGAGCGGTCGGCGATCACCCTGAAGCTGATGCAATACGCTCCCACGGGCGGCATGGTCGCGGCCCCGACCGCCGGGCTGCCCGAGCAGGTGGGCGGCGAGCGCAACTGGGACTACCGCTACACCTGGATCCGGGACGCGTCCTTCTCGGTGTTCGCGCTACTCGGGCTCGGTTTCACCGACGAGGCCACCGGGCTGGGGGCCTGGATCAGGAACCGGGTCGAGGAGCGGGCCGGCGGCCAGGGCGCTCCGCTGGCCATCATGTACCGGGTGGACGGCAGCTCCGACCTCGCCGAGTTCACCCTCGGCCACTTCGAGGGCTACAAAGGCTCGAGCCCGGTCCGGATCGGCAACGGGGCGGCGGGCCAGCTGCAGCTCGACATTTACGGCGAGGCCATGGACTCCATCTACCGGTTCGATCACATGACGCCCGTCGTCGGCGACCGCGGCTGGACCGACATCAGCCGGATGCTCGACTGGCTCTGCGAGCACTGGGACCAGCCAGACGAGGGCATCTGGGAGACCCGGGGAGGCCGCCGCCCGTTCATGTACGGCAGGCTCCAGTCCTGGGTCGCGTTCGACCGGGCGATCAAGATGGCCGCCGAGCGGTCCCGGCCCGCCGACATCGCCCGGTGGATATCGGAGCGGGACCGGCTGTACCGCACCGTCATGGACGGGGGCTGGAACGCCAAGATGAAGGCGTTCGTCCAGTACGAGGGCAGTGACGTACTCGACGCGTCCACGCTGCTCATGCCGGCCGTCGGCATGATCGTGCCCACCGACGAGAAGTGGGCATCGACGATGGCGGCGATCGACAAGACGCTGGTCGAAGACAGCCTGGTCTACCGCTACGACCCCAAGGCGTCCCCGGACGGCAAGCGCGGATCGGAAGGCACGTTCTCGCTGTGCACGGGCTGGTACGTCGATGCCCTGACCCGTTCCGGCCGCCTCGACGAGGCGCGCCTGGTGCTCGAGAAAATGCTCACCTACGGCAACCACCTCGGCCTGTTCTCTGAGGAGATCGGGATCACCGGCGAGCAGCTCGGCAACTTCCCGCAGGCCTTCACCCACCTGTCGCTCATCAACGCCGCGCTGAACCTCGATCAGCACCTGAATCTGCACGAAGCCCGCACCGCTGCCTGACCTGCCGGCCGCCGCCGGGCCGCCCGGACGGATCAACCAATGAACGCCAGGCACCGGTAACCCGCCCGGCGCTCCGGAACCGGTCGCCCTTTGCCTAATGTCCTCAGGGGTCTGGAGATCGAGAGCGTCGACGATCTCAGCATGTGCCGTCCGCGCATGATGGCCGGGACCGTCCTCAACTCATCGGCCGGGGTGGTCACGGATTAGTACACCGGGCCGGAGATCGGGACGTCCACGACTGCCCGGCTTGCCGCTGGCAGCGGCAGGTTGTTGGCGCGGTGCCTGCGGCGGCGCCGCCTGGCAGATTATCGCAGACGGTGCGTTCCCTGGGGCGGCGGACGGTTGCCAGACTTGCGGGCTGCGGTCATAGCTGCCCGTGAAGGCGGCTGATGACGGGCGCGGCGCGGACGCGCGCGGGCTGGTAGCCGGTCTTGGTATGCTCCATCTTCAGCCGCAGACGTGAAGCACCTCGAGGGCGTCATACTTCGCCGTGCGGGGCATCGGACCGGCCACCGTCGCCTTTGTCTCTCACTTCGAGATCTTCCATCGACCGCTTCGGCGGGCTCCACGCACCGGTCTTGTAATCGATGAGCCGCCGGGGTGGAATCCACGATCCAGCAGGTATCCAGCCAGAAATCGGTTGACCTGGCGAGCAGGCGGATGACCCGCTTGACCAGCGGCAGCGCGGCCCGCAGCCGCTTGTTGTAGCCGGACTGCTGCGGCAGGTACGGGAACAGGCCGGCCAGGTGGCCTCAGCTGGTTCCGGATCAGTTTCGGGCGGCTGCAGCTGAAGGCCTACACCAAGGGCGAGCACGTGCTGCGTTTCGAGGGCACCGTGCACAACACCAAGGAGCTGCGCTGCCGCCGCGGCCTGGAGCACTTCGGCGAGATCATCGGCCGGCTGGCCGGCATGGCGGACCGGTTCGCCACCGCGCTGGACTGCGCTGACACCGGCTTCCTGCCCGACGGCGTGCTGGACCAGCTGCCGCTGCCATCCCGGGCCGGGGCCACCAGGATCGCCGGGGCCGACATGAACAAGCCGCGGATCCGGGCCGCCCTGTCCGCCGCGCCCGCCCTGGCCCTAGCCCCGGCGGGTTCACCGTCGCCGAGCACGTCGCCAGGGTCCGCCAGATCGGCAGGCACGCCGGCTACACCACCCTCCAGGCCGCCTACGACCTCCGCAAGCTCCGCGCCAAGCAGCTGATCGACAAACCCGGCAGGACACGCCGCTACCACGTCCCGCCGCGCGCCGCCCGCACCATCACCGCCCTGCTCACCCTGCGCGACCACGTCATCGCCCCGATCCTGGCCGGCGTCCGCAGCCCGCGCATGGGCCGCAAGCCCGCGCACTGGACCCGCGTCGACCGCGACTACGAGAACCTTCGCATCGGCATGCAGACGCTCTTCACGCACGTCGGCATCGACGCGCAGCCCCCCGCAGCCGCATAGACAACATTTTGTCGATCGGAGAAGTGCAAGTTTCTAGACGCCGAGGTTGAGGCGGACTACCACCGCTTCGCGGTCCCCGACGGGTGCCACTGGGCTGACCTCCAGAAGTATCCACGAACGTCGGGGTAGCCCTTCAGAACATCCTCGACCGCATGGCCGAGGCCAACCCGGACACCCTCGCCGGAATCTTCGGCGACGTCGCCTGGGCCAACAAGGATCGCCTACCAGAGCCGGCGCACGTGGACAGCCGGGGAGTGATCCAGCAGCTCCTCGACGGCGTACTTGTAGAACCCGGCCACCAGGCACAGCCGCCGGGTCACCGACGCCCGCGCCCGGCCTGCGGCCTCGGCCTCGGCGGTCTCATCGATACCCAGCACCGGCACCGGGTCTGGTTCGGCGGGCAGCACCCGCAGGGTGTGCCCGACGAACGCGGCCATCACCGTGGGCCAGGACAGATCCAGATCACGGGCGGGCCTGGACCACGGTGGCGCCACGGTCCGCGACGGCGGCGCCGGCCGCGGTACGTAGCCGGGTGGTCAGCCGGTGCCGGGCCGGTACCGGCGACCTGCTCCGTGAATGAGCGCCGGGCACAGGCGGGGTTACGGCAGCGCCACCGCCGCTTATGCCACACCAGCTTGATCCCCCGGCCTCCGTGGGGAAGTCGCGCGGCCGGGTGGTCACCCGCTGCTTAGGTGACGTCGACGGCGCCCGACACAAGGGGCACCGCGCCGCCTGAGTGTCGGTGGTGCTCAGGTGCACGACCGGGCGGCCCTCGGTATCCAGTTCGACCTGGTGGGCGCCCAGCCAGCCTGTCCAGACCCAGTAACAGGGTCGTATCGTTGGTCACGCTCGTGGCCTTCGTGAAGAGGGGCTGCTTCGACAACAATCATGATCACGTGAGGCCACGAGCCTTGTCTACACAAGACGATCAACCGTCAGGCCGGAACAGACCACCCTCACCACGCACCGGTTCACTGCAGGAACCTGGATGCGCCCAGGTGAGTCGACGGGTGCGCCCACCTTCCGGATCCGCACTCAAACGGCCTGAGCCGATAAGCTCCAGGCCGTGGCAGATCACTCAGACCTGGGCCGTGAGATCTTCGTCTTCCAGATCAACGTCGGCACCGAGGCACAGGAAGTCGTCTCGATCCTGGACCCGGGCACGGCCTTCACGCACGGGCTCCCCACTGAGGCAATCTTGGGCATGGTCCGACCGGATGCCACTGGCGGCGACTGGATCACGCCCGAGCGTTTCCAGGAGAACCCGGCTTTCGTCCAGTATCTGCGGGCCCTGATCTCCGATCGGGTCTACGACGTGGAAGGCCTGCGGCGTGCCGCCCAACAGCAGGGCGAAGGGTACGTATACCTCATCGACGCGCGCACGCCGCAGCCCGACGGGCAGGTACCCCCAGCCGACATCATCGGAGCGGTCAAGGTCCAGGACGGGACGCTCGTGGTGGCGTCCTACCAACACAACCCCAACCACCGGCTGCTGACCAGGGACGGATTCTTCAGGCTCCCAACCGAACTGGAAACCATCCTGCAGACCGACCTCCACGCCCGCAGCACACAGCCACACTGACACGACCGCAAATCAGACCGAACGAACACCGCACACAAAGCTCGGCCTCCCTTGGGCGCAGTCAGCTCGCACATCACGACCTGCCCGATTTACTTCGTGGACCCGCCATAACCCGTTAGGCCCTAACGAGTGCAGGGGACCTCGGACATCCGTGGACGCGACCTCGAACATCGACGCGGACGTCCCCCATGTGCGGCTGTCGGCAATGTTGCGCAGCTGGGGCGCGGTGATTTTTCCTTCATAACGAAACGGCTGGGCTGGACGGATCAGCCCCGGCGAATTGCGTCGAAGAGGCTGGCTGCATGTTCGGCTGCGCCGAACAGCGCGTCCGGTCCGGTGTCGCCGTTATCGGGGTGGGGCAGCAGCTCCAGGCCCAGGTAGGCGGCGACTGCGGCCGTGGCGAGTTCCCGCACGGGTATGACGGCGGCGAACGGGGTGCTGGACAGCATGTCACGGAGGACGGTCTCGGCGAAGGCCCGCCACTCGGCCGCTTCCTCCCTGATCTGCGCCACAAGCCTGGACTGCGCGGCGGCCGGTGACAGGACCGTTGGTGACGGGCCGGTGGGCGGCGGGGCGGTCGGTGATGTCACCGCCGTTGGCCGGGCGGTCGCTGCCGGGCTGGTCGCCGCCGGGCTGGTCGCCGCCGCGAACAGCTGCTGCACCGCGGCGATGTGACCTTCGGCGCGGTCTTCGGCGTGCAGGCGCCGAAGCCGCCGAACCAGCTCCACCGCGCTCGTCACGCCTTCTATCTGCTCCCGGTACCGGCTCAGGCGGGCCCGGCTGGTGAATTGCGCAGTGGCCGCGAACAGGTCGTCAAGATCAGTGAAGTGGTAGTAGATGACGCCGGGGGCGAACCCGCCGGTGTGCGCGATGGCTCGGGCAGTGGTGTGCGCGTACCCGTGGATGGCGAGCGTGCGCGCGGCGGCGCGCAGGATTCGTTCGCGGCTGCCGGCGCGGGCCACCTCAGACGACCCGCCGCGGGCGCACGCCGGCGCGTTCGAAGTAGGGGTCGAGCCTGCGGGCCAGTTCGGCCAGGTGATGGCTGGGCACCTGCGGGTAGAGGTGGTGTTCCAGGTGATAGGTCAGCTCGAGGAACAGGGCGGGGATCACCCGCCCGCGCAGCGTGCGCGTCTGCGTCAGCGGGGTGTCCCCGTAATCATGGTGGGGCAAGTACACGGTCAACAGCGGATAGACCCAGCTTCCGGCGATTGCCATCACCGCATAGGCGAGCAGGCCAGGGGTGATCGGCCAGAGCAGCGCGCCGGCGGCGAGCGCGGCAGGCGGCAGGCCGGCCTCGGCGAGCAGCCAGGCCCGCTGAGGCTGCCGGCTGCGCCGGTACGCCCACCACCACAAGCGGATAAGGAACACCGGCCCGTACAGCACCGCGCAGGCGAAGCTGAGATGGGCCGGGTAACCCTCGGGATCCTCGTCGCTCGGGAAGAGGCGATGGTGTTGCAGGTGGGTGGCCCGATAGGCGTGCCCGCTCTCCAGCAGCAGGGTACCCAGCAGAAACAGCGCCCACTCGGTCTGGCGGCGGCCCAGCCCGAGGCTGCGGTGCACGACGTCGTGGGTCACCGTCACCACTGCCACAAAGATGCCAAACATCACCAGCGGGGCGAGCCACCACCACCCGAGCCAGCCGGCAACGGCGAAGGCGGCGATCCCGGCGTACGGCCGGGCCAGCGCGATCACCCGTTGCCGCCGGGTGGTGCCAACGAGATCGGGAGCGATGTTGGCGAGCCGTGGCACCGTTGCCGTGGTCATGCTGGTCGCTTTCCTACTGAGGCATAGGCGTGGCGGCTCGCCCCGGCGCGCACGCCCTCGGCCACGATGCGGCTGCCGAGCACGCAGGCGACCGTGCCAAGGCCGGGCCAGGTCGAGTCCCCCACCAGCCAGAAGCCGTCGACGCCCAGGTTGTGGGGAACGGCGTGCTGGTTGGTGTTGCGCAGCGTTTGGCGGACGCCGCCGACCGCGCCGCGCGGCCGGGACGTGAATTGCTCGTAGGTGCGCGGCGTGCCGACGCAGCGGAGCACCACCCGTTGGCCCAGCCGCGGGTAGGCCCGGCGGGCATACGCCACCAAGCGGTCGCCGATGTCCTGCTTACGGGCCTGATACTGGGCTTCGGGCAGCCCTTCCCAGTCGGCCAGCTCTGTGTGCGTGGAGATCATGACAGCCCGGTGGCCAGGCGGCGCGCTGTCCACGTCTCCGTCGGCGGAGACCGAGACGAACATGTTGTTGCCGTCCCCGAGCGGACGCCGGTAGTCGCGCATGAGCTGGTGGTGGGTGAAGGCCTGACCCGCTACCTCTTCGTCGGGGACCCCGAGGAAGACCACGATGGCGCCGCCGAGGTGCGCCTCGTCGCGCCTTAGGTAGGGCCGCAGCCGCGCCGCGACCGGGGTGAAGCAGGCGATGCGGGCGGTGCTCGCGGCCGGCAGTGCGCTGACCACCTGACCGGCCTCCACGGTGCCAAGCGTGGTGTGCACTAGATAGCGCCCGGCCTGGCCGGTGACGCGTTCCACCCGGCAGCCACAGCGCAGCTCACCGCGCAGCGACCGGTAATGCGCCCCCAGCCGCCGCCACAAGCCGCGCATGCCGCCGCGGTGACGGGTCAGGCCAGCGCCGCGGATTGTCACACCCAGCGCGGCGTTGATCAGGGGCGCCTGGTCGACGCTGCTGTGGACGGTGTCCTCCACCAGCATGCCCATCAGGCCCACGAGCGAGGGTTGATCCCGC
>WNGN01003537.1_pt1 | contig 17684 bp, 14 predicted proteins | sample 5400561 | NCBI WGS metagenome assembly WNGN01 (sample SAMN13153379, study PRJNA577476) | soil metagenome | isolation source: 115 cm soil or saprolite under Garry oak tree replicate 2 | place: USA:California | collected 2016-06-15
AGCCCTGTCCCTCGACTGATTCGAACCAGATGCGGCCTCCGTGTTGTTCGACGAAGGCGCGACTGAGATAGAGCCCGAGTCCTGTGCCGCCGATACCATAGGCGCGGCTGTTGTCTGCGCGCTCGAAACGCCCGAAGATACGTGCCTGTTGCTGCGCGGGAATGCCGATCCCCCGATCAGAAACGCTCAGGGAGGCCATGGGGGCCTCGTTTGACTCATGGAGCGTCACCTGGACGGGGCCGTTCTCGGGGCTGTATTTGATGGCGTTGCTCAGAAGGTTGTCTACCACCTGCTCGATGCGTTCAGGGTCCACCTGGGCAACGAGGTGCTCTAGCGGTGTTTCGAAGGAGAGCGACCGCTGGGGCGCCGTCCGCAGGCAGGCTCGGTGGGATCGCTTTCAAGCGTCGTTCCCAGGTACGGTGCGTAGGAAAGTTTCCCTGTTCCTGCAACAACGCGCGCAGGGTCGCCATCTCAGCAGTCGGTTGCGCGAGCACGCTCAGCAGCTCATTGACCTTATGCAGGCGACGGACAAGCATAATCACTAACCCCTTTAAGAACAAGCGATCCGAGTACACTTTCGGATGCCCACGCCCGCGTTTTGCTGCCAGCGCAGACATCGGCAGACGATCGACGAGTTTGACTAACGTGACAAGCAGTGAGTCTTGGGATACCATAGAGTTGTCTCCTCTCGTTGTAGCAGTTGACTACCACAATGATAGGAGCAACGCCTGGCTGGGGCAAGCCTCCAGCTTGGCTTTCTATTTATGACCAGGCCTCATCTAGATAGTGCCGTCATGTGTGAGGATGCGTCTGGCAGATCTCTATTGCCACCTTTGCGTGACTGCCATGAGTGTATGCTGCAAGGAAGCCCGCGTTTTGCTCGTGGGAGGCCCTTTCTCTCATGTACGAGAAATATTTCCCTACTTCTTCCATGGTTGAGTATCACATGACAAAGAAAAAGAAGAGGATGGCGAAAGACCAATCCGTCAATTTTTCGAACGGATGTGTGAAGTAGCCAATACAATTTGATTTCATAAGTCTATCATCACTCTGTGATGAGTAAGATTGCTGCGGTCATAGACGCAATAAATAGTTTTTCTTCTTAGCGGCTCCTTTCCCGTTGTACATTCTTCTGTTCTTAACTGAGAGTCTCATCAAAGACCTTCCATATACAGGAGGATTGCTTTTATGGAGGCCCGTCGGTTCCTTTCGATTATTAGTAGAATATAATGTAGCATGCTACATTATATTCTACTTTTATTTTATAGCGAGAAGTATGCTGCTCGTGAATTCAGTCCCTCGCCTAACACTTCCCATTGTCGCACCACCACTCCCAGATGTTGGTGGTGTCTGCTGCAAGTGCCAGATTGCTGGGCAGGTAGTTGTGCGTCCCCTTGCGCACGATCGAGGGCTCTGTTGGGCTGTAGAGCGTGATGAAGGGGAACTGCGTCAGGTAGATCTGGTGAATCTGATGGAAGATCTGCTGCCGCTCGCCTGAATCCGCTGTTGCCAGTTCCTGTGTGTAAAGAGCATCCAGAGCAGGATTACAATAGAAGGTAAAGTTTTGTCCACTGGGCGGGATCTGGTCGCACGAGAGCAGGGAGGAATCGTCGGGGTCATAGCCAAAGGCCCACGCCCACTCGGCGATGTCATACCTGCCCGCGATGGCTCCCGTGGGTGGGGACGCCTTCCCCCCAGGCAAGAAGGAACCAAAGAATGTACCGCCAGAATAGTTATGGATGTCAAGCTTGATGCCGATCGCCTTGAAGGTGCGCTCGATGATCGCTTCGCCAGCGATGCGTCCTGGATTGCATGATGCACATGTCGAGTACTCGAACTCCAAGCGCTGACCGCCCTTGGCGCGCACGCCATCGGCGCCTTTCACCCAGCCGTTGTCAGAGAGCAGTTGATTGGCGAGCGCCGAATCAAACTCCGGACAGTTCGCATACAACTCGTAGCCCGGATGCAGCGCCGAGGGATGGTCGGTGCACAGCGGCGTGGCGAACCCCTGACGAGCCACCTGGATCAAGGCCTGGTGATCGATGGCCATCGCCATCGCCTGGCGCACTTCAGGATGAGTGGCCAGCACGATGTTATGAAAGTTGAACCACAGCGCCTCGAAGGCTGCACTGGTGGGAGAAGTGACGAGCGTATAGCCGCTGAGGCGCTGATAGGCCTGCACCTTACTCACATCCAGAAACGAGGCTGAAGTGATGGTCCCCGCCTGCAGATCCCTGAGTTTGGCATCTTGCTCGGTGCTGTGGAACACGACCTTGTCCAGATAGGGCAGCCCTTCGCTGGCGCGGTAGTACCTGGGGTTGCGCACCAGCGTATAGTGGTCCCCCGGCATGCTCTCAGCCAGCAGGAACGGGCCGTTCGTGACCTTGGGGTTCAGGTTGTCAGACGACTTGAGGATCTGCTCAGGTGCCATCCTGCTAAAGTGGTGCGCGGGCAGCGGAGCAAAGTCGCCATCCACCCAGTACTGGAGGAATGCAGCGTAGGCTTGTTTGAGGTGGAAGCTGATCGAGAGGTGGTCCGCCGAGACATCTGCCGAGCCAATCAGCTCAAAGCCAGCCGCACCATTCGGAAAGACGGCCCCGAACTTGGGGTTGAGCCAGAGCTTCCAGGTATAGTCCACGTCGCTCGCATCATAGGGAGCTCCATCCGACCACACGAGGTGCGGTCTCAGATGGAACGTCCAGGTCTTGGCATCGGCGCTGATGCCGCCATTGTGCACGCTGGGAATTTCGCGTGCCGCCCCAGGATGCACGACGCCTTGTGCATCCCCGTAGAAGAGCGGCAGGTAGAGGGCCTGGTCCATGCCGCCGCCGTCGCTCCCACCATTGGGAATGAGCGAATCTAGGTCAAGAGTGTCGTCCGTCCAGGTGCCTCCCCGCATCACAGCAGTGGTAGCACTGCTGTGTGGGCCTATCACACCGAGGTGCACGAGCAGGCTCATACTGCCCAGGATTGTACCTGCGATGACCAGCAAGACCAGCGCGATGAGCAGCCCTGCGGTGCTACGAGACGGGCCGCTCCACTGGCGTTTCCTCGGTGGCGGTGGGAGGAGTGGCACGTCAGCAGGCAACTGCGTGGCAGCTGTGAGAGGCTCCAGGAAGCGATCCGACGTAGAGCCAACGGCCTGGGGCTCTTGAGACGAAGTGGGAAGCTCACTCACCAGTACATGCCCCTCAGCATCGACAGAGGTGGGTCGGTTGTTATCGGGAGATGTCAATCCCGCTCGTTCGAGCGCTGTAGCAATCTCTCCGATCAGAACGGGACCATCGCTCGTACGAGCATCAATGAGAGCAGCCAATGTGCCGCTACCCTTGGGAAGGTACTCCTGCCAGCGCTGGCCCTCAATCCATACGCCACACACCGGGCGCTGATACCCGCTGGCCAATGCTATTGCCTCTCGAATGTGGCGAGAGGTACCAGCCTCAGGCGAGATAATCACCAGGATCACCTGGGCAGCTTGCACAGCTTCACGCAAGGCGTTTCGTGCGTTCCCGGTTCCCTGTCTGCTAAGCTGGCGGCTGCTCAAGAGTGTGATCCCCTGCTCTTGCAGAGCGGTCTTGAGGTGAGAGACTATCGGCTTCTCCGCATCTCTGTGGGATGAAGCGAGCAAAACGAGTGGTGAGGGAAGTGGTGTGAATGCGTCCGGGCGACTGCGAAGCAACCCGAGTTCCTTGGCGCTCTGGCCCAGGACGGCGCATAAGCGCTCGCGGTAGTAGGGGCTGGGAACCGTAATACCGCGCTCCCAGCGGCTCACCATTTCGTAGCTGGTGCCCACCTGCTCGGCCAGCTCCGCCTGGGACCAGCCTTTGAGGCTTCGTGCGCGTCGCAACCGGTCATTGGGAACGAACTCGTCTGAACTCCTCATCGAGTGACCCCTCCTCGATCAACTCTTCCTCTGGTGATCGTCCTCAGTCTCACCCCAGAACCTCACCAGGAATGGGAAATGAACAGGATAGAGCCAGAGGCCAGTTCGTGTCCGAACAGGAAGCGGATCGCTTCCACTCTGACATGCTACCACACATGACCGTCATACACTTCCGATGCGTTTTTTCCATTCTAAGTATAGCAGAAAAGAGAGAATATGACCATCTGCATGGGACATGTCACAAAAAGTCTTGCAACATGTCACAAAAAGTCCTGGTAAATAGGGAGCTTCTCCTGGCAAACTAGGGATGGAGTTGCTTTGTCTGGACCGCTATGCGCACGCTTCTGATGGCAGAAGCATCAGCCCTTGTGACCCCATCTTACATGTCTACTTCGAAGTGAACCGAGTACATGAAAGTTATGAAACACGTTCGTTTGAGCATAAGCACCGGCGGACGCGATCCCGGACTGAGGGGCGAGAGGCAGAATCCTGCCGCAGCACCTCCCCAGAGATGGCGTCAGTCGTCGATCGACTGGTTGGTGCTGCGATCAGTGTGAAGGAACCCATGGACACAGCATGCTATCAGACCTCGCTCACGCGTCTCCTGGAGCGGATCTCCCGCCTGGAAGAAGAGGTATTGGAACTGCGCCAGTGCGTGCAGGCGCCACCAGCGCAGGTCGCACGACCGGGAAACGGGCTAGCTTCCCTCTCCTTACAGTCTCACGCATCCAGGGCTGGAGCACCTGGAGCCGCTGACTGGGAGGTCAGGTGTCTGGGCAGCTTCCACCTGCGCTGTGCTGGCCGCGAGGTGCCTGCCTGCAGGAGCCGTCGCGGCCAGTCTCTTCTCAAGTATCTGCTGGCCAGTCCAGGGTGTGCAGCTGCGACAGAGCTCCTGGTCGACTGTTTCTGGCCGCAGATGGATGCTGTGGCGGGCGCACGCAGCCTGCAGGTGGCCGTCCACACCTTGCGCTGTTCACTGCGTGGCTGTGGCCCTGGTGGCAGCGATGAGACGGTTCTGTTTCGTCACAACCGGTATCTCCTCAATCCAGCCCTCTCGATAGTACAAGATGTCGATGCGTTTCGCGCTGCCTACGAGCAAGGTCTGTGTGCTGCTACAGCTCATAGGTCGGCTGAAGCTCTCCAGGCCTTTGAGGAGGCGCGGGCCACCTATAGCGGTGATTATCTCGCCGATCCCTATGAAGAGTGGGCCTCCAGTGCCCGCGTGGCCTGGCAAGATCGGCGGCTCCACGTGCTCGAGCGGTTAGGCACCTATTACAGCCAGGCGGGAACATGGGACCCGGCTATTTCGTGCTATCGCGAGCTCCTGGCTGTGGATGGCTATCGCGAAGATATCTATCGCCTACTCATGCGCTGCTACGCAGCAGCTGGGCGTCCGGCAGAGGTCAAGCAGACCTACCTCACCTGCAGGGATTGTCTGCGTCGTGACTTGCACCTGGCCCCAGCCGCTGAAACCACCCTGCTCTACCAGCACTTGATGCAGCCATCGATGCCGCTGGGCGTGCATTAAGCAAAAATTAAGAGAACATTGAGCGGGAGAGGCTAGAATAAGGATGTGCAGGGTGAACAGGATGAGAACGGTGAAGGCGGTGGAGAGACAGCGCAGCTTTGTCGGCCAGAGAAGGGGGAGACCCATTGGGTGAAGACATCACGAACCTTCAACCCCCGGCATCCGGTCGCTATCTCTCGCTCATGGTACACATCTGGGTGGGCGAGGATGGCGAACTGCTTCGCGGAACCATTGAAGATGCCCACACGGGAAAGCGGTTAGCAATCGACATCTCAGCCCTGGCCGGCCTGCTGCGGGAGAGCCTGGCACAGGCACCAGGACAGGCGGGAAACGCGCAAGATGAGGGCGAGATAAGCGAACCGTGAGGCCAGCTTCCAGAGCACCATTATCCCAGGGTGCAACAGAGAGGAGGAGGGAACCACCAAGGCAATTCGCTTCACGCAAACAATTGTTGGGCAATCAGTGTGTTCGTTGAGAAGAGAAAAGGAGGCTTACAAAGCCATGTCCGATCATAATCATACAGGTAGAATCTGGCAAAGCGTGGGCACGGATGGTGTGTGGAGACACTCCGAACCTAACAATGACCACGATACTAGAATTGACACTCTCCACGCAGGTCAGCAACTCATCGTCCTCTGTTATTCCTTGGGTACCCCCATATCACTCCTGCATCCTACTGGACCTCAACCTACTCACCCAAGTGAAGCCTGGGACTTCGTCGTCACCGGCGACCAGGATCGTGGCGGTTACGTGGCTGACGTATTCATCGACACCGGTGGCGACATCCGCCAACAGCTCGGGGAGCAAGGCAGATGCGACATACTTAAGCAGCGTCTGGCGGACCAACCCGGCCCGCGTGGCTAGTAGAGAAAAATCGTGGGCCGAGTGGAGAGAGCTGGAGCCGCTGGCTCTCTCCCTGAGACTTTTGGCTGCGCTGGAGGCCTGGGCAGCGGTCCAACAGGGCCTGGAAGAGACCGTCCTGACCTGGTTCCATGACCATCCAGGCTGCGAGGCTGCCTGTGGCTTGCAGAGCGACAGGCACTTCGTCGCACTTGCTTTTGAGCTGTACGCTGGAATCCGCCGAGCTGGTGCGCTGCTGCCCACAGGAAGGAGTGATGTGCTGCCACTCCCTCCTATTTTTGAGCGAGCTGCTTTGCGATAAACGAGGTTGAACCAATGAAGAATGCATTGAGACGACGTTTCTGGCTTGAAACGGGCATGGCAATTGTTACAAGTGTTTTGTGTGTGATCACTTTAGTGCAGAGAGACTGGATCGAGATCGTCTCCGGTGTCGACCCTGATAACGGCAGTGGAGCACTTGAGTGGCTGATCGTTGGAGCTTTAGTGGTTGTGACGATCATGCTCTTCACTCTGGCAAGCTACGAGTGGCGCAGAGCTTGGTCTGCCATTTCCTGATTCATCAAAGAAGAGAGACTATTCAAAAACAGACACTGATGCTTTGCCATGCAGCACCCGGTTTTGAATGGTCTCCAGGTACAAGACAACAGGGTGTTGGTCGCCTTAGTGGGGAAAGGCTACTGCAAATTCGATGCCCAATATGCACCTATTGAAGTTGGGGATTTGCTGACGACATCTCCAACACCTGGTATTGTCAACTGTATGTTACCCTGGGTTCACTATGACCCTGATGGCAGGTCATTTCACTAACGATTGGAGTTGATAATGAAAAATGGCGAACGGAATGACAACATTGCTAGTGGCGATAGGTATTCGACGAAGTCTAAGGGGTTCGTCTCCCCCGTGCCTTTCAGCGAAAAACCGCATGCTCCTTGGAAAATCGCACCCCGGATTCTCAACGAAAACGAGGACCTGCCGCTCGTCGCCCAAGGGGCGATTACCGGACACATTGTGCCTTCGGCACCGACTCCACAGGTACTCAACTTCCAAAGCGGAAGCCCCTCCCCAAGTCCCGAGGAACCGGTTACGTTCCGAACGTTTTCCAAAACACAGCTCAAGGCTGGCTGGCCCCCGGACATGAGCGGGGCGAAAGCTGGGGACGTGGTTGTGATGTCTGGCAACCTCTGGCTAAAACTTTCTGTTGACGGTGGAAATACGTTCACGAACCTCGATTTCACGGAGTTGTTCGCTGCGGACACGATCTACGGCGGCTGGGCGGGGGACCAGGTGATCCATTACGTTCCCGCAATCGATTGCTTCATCCTCTACGTGCAGTCGTTCCAGGGCACGGGCGCAAATGCGAGCAAGAACGTCGTTAAGGTTGCTATCGCGAGCCCGGACGACCTGAAAAAGTTCGCAGGCGGTCGTGCTGCATGGTGGCGGCAATGGGACTTCACGTCGGACACGTTCGGCTTGGGTAACCGTTGGATGGACTTCCCCGATTTGACCTACGGATATAGTGACCCCTTCGGTGACAAATTCTTGTACATCAACACGAACATCTTCGCCGGGAAGGCGTTTCAAGGGAAGTTGTTTTTTGAACTGCCGCTGGCGGCTCTGAGAGAGGGGAGCGGCTTCACATTCCAATACGCGTTCATCAATGATCGGAAACTGACCTTCGGTTCACCCACCCAGAACATCAGCGATGAGAACTACTGGGCGGCACACGTTGATAACTCCACCATGCGAATCTACTCTTCGAAGGGGTCGGACGCGAATTACTACTGGAGAGAGCGGAAACTGAAGAACTGGCCGATGACAAGGGATAACGATATCATTTCCGCTGCCCCGGACTTTCCAGACTGGATTAGCGAGGACCACCGAATCATCGGCGCTACCCGCGTCAATAATCAACTCTGGTTCGCTTGGACTGCGACCAAGGGAGACGGAGGGGGTGGAGGGTTCAATTTCCCGCAGCCCCATGTTCAGATCGCGAAGTTCGATCTGTCGCAGGACTACAAGCTGTTGGAGCAAATGCAGATTTGGAACCCGGACAACGCGTTCGCCTATCCTTGCCTGATGACCAATTCGCACAACGAAGTCGGCATATCCTTGTCATGGGGTGGCGGGGGGAGGTATTTCGGAAGCCATGCAGTAGGCATCTTGGGGGATTTTATCGTCTGGTACGGCGAGGAGAGTGAGGTGACATCCGAACGGCAAAAGCAAGACGACGCTGGCAACCCGGTAACAAATCCAGATGGTTCCCCTGTGATGATCTCTCGGTGGGGCGACTACGTCCACGTCCGCTTGGCTCACCCAGATACACGTTTTTTCAGCGCCTTTGGCTACGCCGTACTGAAAGACTCTACCGCAACACCTCCGGAAAAGTTTGACTATCTTTATGTGGAGTTCGGGAGAGATTAGCTCGCGTCACCACCGCTAAGATAGCGGGAGAACAACGCGGGCAGAAGTAAAGAAGAGGAGCGAATCAATGACTGAAGACATCGATCGGTTTGTACAATTATGTGAGAAGTTCGCAGAGATTGACCTTTTAGGATCGGGGCCACCCTCTCCCCCCTACGGCAACTCCCCAACCCGCCAGGCCGTGAAAGAAGCGATTGAGAGAGGTGCTCCGGGACTTCCCCAGAGCTATCGAGATGACTATGTGGCGAAGCTCTTAGAGGAACAAAGTTTGTCCAACGCACTGCGTTTACCACCCGACCTGCTCGAAGCGGTGACGGGTGCAGTGTATCAGCATGCCCCTGCCAGTGAGGTACAACCTCAGCTTCAGCGCTTTTTGGCGGTGATTTCCCACCTTTACCACACCTTTACGTCGCAAGCGAAGGGAGACGAACTGCATATCACCATGGCCTCCCCATTGCCACCATTGGCGCTCTTCCAGCACTCTGGCATGAACGGCCCATTCACCGTTCCCTCTGATTCTATGAAAGGGTTGACTGGCACATCGATCGGTGTCGTAAGTTTACCCTCCGCTTACCGCGACTATCCAGTGCTTTGGGCCTCACTTGCTCACGAGACTGCCGGACATGATGTGAAACATGCCACTGGGAGTCTTCTGCTTGAACTCCAGCAGGTCGTACGGGCGCTGTTTGACACTGATCCTTTGCCTTCAGATTTCCTGAATATCACTCCTGATCAGATCCAGGGAATACTGTGGAGCTATTGGATCGACGAAACTGCGGCAGATGTGTATGGTTTACTCAACATGGGGCCAACATACGCGCTGAACTTTTCAAGCTATCTCGCCGCTCTCAGGCACCGCTTAAATCCAGGTGCGATGCCTATCCCTTCGGTACTTACCAGGTCGATCGTCCCAGGAAACAAGTTCCTCGATACACATCCGACTGATATCCTCCGGCTCTACCTGGCAATTGGGGTTATTGAAAACCTCAGCAGTCTCTCGGAGACGGTGCGCGACCACTACATCACGATGCTCAAGCAGATCACTCAACGTTGTGCTCACGGGGTCACCGAGGTACCAGTTCAGGGATTTGTTCCCATCAGCCTGGATAGGCCGGAGATAGCGCTCCGCCTCAGTTTTAGTCGAACACTGGAAGAGATACAGGACGTGGCCCGTCGGGTCGGGGCCCACCTTGCCACAGTCCAACTCCATACTCTGACGAATCACAGCATTCAATATATCGAGACGTGGGATGACGCCGACGAATTGATCGCACAGCAGATTGCGGCAGCGCTCCAGAGCGGGGCATCAGTAGTGAGCATGGGTAACGATACTCAATTGCTGGCAGGCGCGACCCTGGCCTTGTTCGCTGACGCAGAAAAGTTCACGGTAGTAAATGAGCGACTGGCAGAAGCTCTCGACCACAGCTATAAGCTCGACCCCACCTGGGGTACGCCAGCGGTGTGATCGGCTTCAGCTTCCCAATATTCACTCGTAGTAAAACTACCAGGAGACCAGAGGAGACAACTCTATGACGACTGATTTCTCATCACCAATTGGCGGGGACGCCCGCTCCTTAGGGCACTCACTGAAATAAAGGTACCGACTCCTGTGGATGAATAGTATAGTTCCAATCGCCATGAAAGGGCTCTCTCTTGATGTTCAAAGTGGCCAAGTCTTCGTCCGAGACTTTGATGCCTGTCGGAGAACTATTGCTGTCCTTGACGGCGGTGACGGTCAATCCTTGCTTGGTCGTCGTATGAGAAATCAGTTCAATCACGGTCTCAAAAGACGTTAACGGTTTGCCCCGCCAATTGATGGAAATGTAGGAAAAGAGTCGGTGCTCGATCTTATTCCATTTGCTGGTGGCCGGAGGCAGATGGCAGACGGTAATACTCAGGCCAGTCTCCGTGGCAAACCGTTGCAACTGCATCTTCGTGATCAATGCCTAGCACTCCCGAAGCCGCTGTTGTGGACCACATCGTAAATCCCATACGGAACCGCTTTCCCGTCTGCGATGGAGCGGTAATCATAGACATTGACAGTCGTGTCCTGCCCTTTGGCTTGCCATTCCCTCCCATTGTTCTTGAAATTTCCAATGAGTTCCTTCTTCTTACAATCAACGGAAATCATCGGCAGGCCCTCGGCTTTAAAGGCTTTCCCGGTTCGATTGATCTGCTGAAATTGGGCGTCTCGATCGGCATGCGCTGTCCCCTCGATCGCCTTCTTGGTCGCTTTGAGGGAAAATCCCATCCCTTTTAAGAGCTCCCGGATGGCGGTCTCGCCAATCGTGTGTCCCTGCCTCTTGAGCGCTTCTTTGAGCTTACTCATCGATTTGGTTGTCCAGCGCACGAGGCGAGGCTGTTCCCCTTTCGGCTCAAGCAGATCCTCCAAATCGGCGCGCAGGGTCTCGTCCTTGGCAGTGATCTGCTTCCTCCCTCTACCCCTCCTGCGGATGCGACCTCCTGGCTCATAGAGTTCTCCCGCCTCCACTTCTTGCAATCCCTTGCGGATTGTTTTGCGAGTGACTCCTGCCTCGCGGGCCACTTGGCTTATCCCTCCTGTGCCTCTTCGCTTGGCTTCAGTCGCTACATACAGCCGCCACTGTCGCTCATTGAGCAATCCGTGCATCACTGTGTATTGATCTTGCTGAGAGAACCCTATCATGTCCTCAGCTTATCACATCAGTCCCCTTCTGTATACTTTATTTCCGTGAGTCTCCTTAGCACTGGCCATGGGTGGCATCCACGGCGACCACATATCACAGATTGCCCACCTCAGAGACGAAGCTGGCGGAAGTCTCAATAGCGTGTCCAGAACCCTCGTTGGCATGCTCCACGACCGGGGCACCATCAACGTGGTCGACAAGGACCGACTCATCGCGATCCTGGACGTATGGAGGCATGTCGTGGACCCCTTTGCCAGACTCCAGACCATCGAAGCCATCCACCAAAAGGCTGCCGAGGACGGCGCCTCGACCCCTGCTGCGCTGGGCATCTCAAGTGTCGCTGTGGAGAGCGCTCGACGTCTCGTCCCTCCCACAATCTTTTTCAGCGAGAAGGCCGTTTACTTGAGTGGCGAAGCTGATCTATTTGGGGCTATTTACGGCACGTTAGTCCTGCCAGGTCCGGGAACCCTTACAGGGATAGTAGCCAGCTCCGTAGCGACCGAGAGTGTCCTCCTCTTCCTGCCCTGATGCAGCCGTGCCCTAGACCGCGATCCCTGTGGTACGATTGGGCGATACGGTCTGGAACCCTCATGAGGGAACGCTAAGATCTGATCTTAGCTGTAAATTTTTAGATTAAGCGGGTAACCTAAGCGACAAGGTCGCCCCTGCCGCTCGGCTTCAAAACCGGACGTGACACGTTAGCATCATCCGGCTCCTCAATGGTTTGGCTCTTGTCAGGAGCACCTCTTGGAGTCCATTCAAAAACGGGGGCAAATGAAGAGTAGCACGGATTTGCGAAAGGCAAGGGTGAACCAATGAGGAATCCATTAAGAAGGCGTTTCTGGCTTGAAACGGGCATGGCAACTGTGACAAGCATTGTGCTGGTGATCACATTGATATGGAGAGATTGGATCGAGGTCGTCTTCGGTGTCGATCCAGACCAGGGCAATGGAACCCTTGAGTGGCTGATTGTCGCAGCTTTGCTGGTGGTAACAATCACGCTCTTCACTCTGGCAGGCTATGAGTGGCGCAGAATCAGAGCCGTCATTTCCTAAATTCGCCTCCTGGCATTCAAAAGAGCCAGGAGGCCTGGATATGCAAGGAGTATTTTTCAGATGGAAGAACACAAGGCACCAAAAACATTCTCCTTTCCAGATGATCCATTGGCACGCCACGAAGGACTCAAAGTTGATCGCGAGGTTGGCAGCGAGGGGCAGTCTCTGGCCGACTTGCGGCTTACTGCATTGGAACATGCTCGTGCGATGCCAATCTCCGGGGAGGGAAAGTGGGTCCAGCTAGGACCCACGGCTATTCCCAAGGTGCAGACATATGGTGGAGCAAGAGTTCTGGTAACGGGGAGGATTACCAGTATCGTGGTAGATCCAACCAACTCCAACACTCTGTACGTGGGTGCTGCTCAGGGCGGGGTCTGGAAAACAACCGATCAAGGCAAAACCTGGAGGCCAACATCGGACAATGAGTTTTCGTTGGCGATTGGCGCTCTGGCCATTGATCCCAAACACCCTCAGACGCTTTATGCAGGCACCGGCGAAGGAAACTTTTCTTTGGACAGCTACTACGGCAATGGTGTTCTCAAAACCACGGACGGCGGAAACTTATGGACCTTGTTAGGCAAAACAACATTCACCAGGGCAAGATTCTCCCGCATTGCTGTCGACTCTACAACTATCTTTGCCGCCACAAACTTTGGCGTTCACCGTAGCCTGGACGGCGGAGTGACCTGGACTCAGATGACCAATGGTTTACCCAGTATCTCAGCGACTGTTAGAGGCGCAACAGATATCGTAATAGATCCAAACACACCAGATACCGCATATGCTGCATTCTGGGCTGGTGGTGTGTACCGGACAAGCAATGCTAAGGCAGCCAGCCCCACATGGACAAAACTCACAAATGGTCTGCCAATCGGCAACTTCTCGCGTATCGCGCTCGGCGTTGCTCCCTCATCGCCACAAACACTCTATGCTCTGATAGCGGATGCAGCCCGCCCTAATTACTATATTAATCAGTTTTACCGCACAACAGACGGTGGGAACTCGTGGAGTGCCATTCTGCTACCGCTGGACCCTACCAGCGGCGCAAATAACATAGACAAGCAGGGCTTCTATAACCTGAATGTGGCGGTAGACCCTACCACGCCAGATATTGTCTATCTGAGTGGTATTTCTCTGTGGAAAGCCACTCGTAACACAATCACCGACACCTGGGTATTTGCAGATATTGGTGGTTCTTTCCATCCTGATAATCACAGCTTCGCGTTTGATCCAACGAATCACCAGATCATCTACGCTGGCAGCGATGGCGGTATCTACACCTCCATTGATGCAGGCGCGACATGGAGTGACGCCATTAACACTGGACTTTGTATCACTCAGTGCGAGTTCATGGAACAGCACCCCACTTCCGACGCAGTGATCTTCATTGGGACGCAGGACAACGGCACCGAACAATTCCGCAACAGTCCGGTATTTTACCATGCTGATGGTGGCGATGGAGGCTTTGTCGCTATTGATCAAACAAACCCTCAAAATGTCCTGAGTACCTATAATGGCCTGAGTCCCAAACTCTCTACTACTGGAGGAGCATATGGAAGCTGGATAGATGTATCGCGATGCCTTTTTGGAAACGCGGTTTTCTATCCACCCCTTGCCCTTGACCAATCCCATCAGAAGAACTGCGCGATAGGTTCAGACAGGATATTCCTGGATACGGCTCAGGGAACAGGTGGCTAGCCTACCATTGTAACACTGCCTGGCTTAGAAGTAAAACCACGAGAACGCATTTCAGCGATTAACTATACCAATTCCAATCTCATTTATGTCGGCACAGAGCTTGGAAAAGCCTACCGCTTGACGAACAGTGGGGGTACATGGACAGCTACGGCGCTTCATGCTGCACCTCTGCCAGAGCGCCGCTACATCTGGGATCTCGCCCCACTCCCGGATGACAGTAATACGGTCGTTGTGGTCATGTCTGGCTTTGGGACGGCCGATCACCCACTATCCCATGTCTGGCGAGGAACCGTTCCCGCAAGTGGAACTGCGGAATGGAAATGGACGAATATAAGTGGCACTGAAAGCGGGCCCTTGCCTGACATTCCTGTCAATGCACTCGTTCTTGATACGCGAGAGGTCATGTATATTGCAACCGACCTCGGAGTCTTCTCTACGAGAGATGGCGGTACAACCTGGACCAACTTCAGCCAGGGACTTCCCAATTGCGCCGTGTTTGATATGCGCCTGCATCAACCCACGCGCCTCTTACGCGTTGCCACACACGGTCGTGGCGTCTGGGAACGGCAGCTGGATGCATCCACACCTGATGTAGACACGTTTGTACGGGATCATCTGATGCAAACAGGGAGGCGACCCTCATCCTCCACTGAAAGCGCTGCGTTTGCAGATCCGCTTCAACATGTCGCACTCGGCGATCCCATGTGGTGGTGGCAATGTGCTGATATCAAAGTCGATGCCCTGGAGGGTGGCATCCCAGAGTATCACATCCCGGATGCCTATCAGATGAAAGTCGACGAGGTGGATTATGTAGCCTTTGAAAGCAGGCTTGAACATCGCAATCCGAAACCTGGACGCTTGAACCGCGTCTATGTGCAAATTCACAATCGTGGTATTCAAGCTAGCCCTGATGTCACGGTCAAAATGCTCTACGCAGATGCTGCCGCTGGGCTGCCCGACCTGCCGCTGGATTTCTGGACAGCGTTCCCTGCAGATTCCGCCAATACGTCCTCCTGGAAGCCGATCGGAACAGCGCAGACCATTCCCTTGCTCTCGCCAACCGAGCCGGTTGTACTAGAGTGGGAGTGGAGTACGCCCATGACAGCGGCTGATCATTCCTGTTTGCTGGTCGTAATGGATTGCCCATCCGATCCCATTCCAGTGGCCAATAAAGTGTTACAGGTTGCAACCTTGATTGCCAACGAAAAACATGTAGGTTTGAAAAACCTGCACGTCGTCACTGCTCCTGCAGATACGATCTACTGGACCCCTTTCCGCTTCTTTGGCAATCTTGACTTGCGCTATAGCATCACCATTCCCCGGTCACGGGGGAACGGCTGGAATCTTGCCCTGATGTTCCCAAGGGGAACACAAGGCGATCTGAAGTTGGAAGGGATTGTTCGCGCAGAATCGAACGCAAAGGAGCTTGAAGCCCTCCAAAGCAAGATCGGAGCGAAGAGTGAACAATACGATACAACTGCCCTCTATAAAGTCGAAAGTTTGGCCGTGGGCGCAAGGATAGCAGGCGTTTCGATTCCCAGCGATGGACTCGAGGCGATGGTGATGCTGATTCCTCCACCAAGGGACACGGCTGATGCCAACATCTCAATCGTGCAGGAAACAGAGGGAACTGTTGTTGGTGGAAGTACGTTTGTCTTACGCTTGGTCAAACGATAACCGCCCTTCTCTTCAAAATGCTGCGGGAGCAGCTGCTCGTGAACTTCCAGGGACTGTTCGCGTAGTTCAACTCCCGCAGCGGTCAGGGCGGTCTCCTCGGTTGCTGGACTCCAACGAGCGAGAAGCAATATATCTTATATCGTCATTTACAGGCAATTGAGTTTTGAAGAGAGGATAACTGGTTTACCAGCACCCAAATTTGGATGGTCCCTTATTTGCGCTTACTGATATGCGTGTTCGCCAGTTCTCTTGAGCAGATCCCAAGGAATCCTCGTCTGCCCTCTTCAGGAGGCGACAAAAAGAAAGAAAGGAAAAACACCTATGAGAAGATGTATGTATTCCATTCTGTTGATCGGTCTGTTGGCGGCACTCCTGGCGTCCTGTGGGCAACCCGCACCAGGCCAGCAGGCCGCGGCGCCGACTGCCGCACCCACTGAGCACCCCATCTCCACAAGCCCGAACGGGCAGATCGCCTGGCAGGGCTTTCTGGATCACAACCAGAGCACTGCCGCTATCTTCGCGGCAAAGGCTGATGGGACTGATGTACGGCAACTCACGCATCCGGACCCTGGAGACCAGGACGCTAACCCGGATTGGTCGCCCAACGGCTCCAAAATCCTCTTCACGTTTGTGCCTGCACATGGCCCCAGCGAGATCTTTGTGATGAACGCTGACGGAACGGGCCTCAAGCAGCTCACCCACTGCACAGGAGTGTGTAACGGCATAGCCGTAGGCAAATGGTCGCCTGATGGTAGCAAGATTGTCTATAGTGTTGCGGATAATCCGATTCGTCCCGACGGCAACGCGACGGATGAGGGGCTCTGGATCATGAATGCCGATGGCAGCCATCCCCTGCAGTTCACAAAACCCCCGCTCCCTACGAGTATTGCTGATAACTTTCCCGCCTGGTCGCCCGATGGCAAGCAGATACTCTTTGTGCGCAACCACCAGACCAATGATTCGTATGACGATCAGGCGCTGTTCGTCATCAACCGTGATGGCACCGGTCTGAAGCAGTTGACATCGTGGGGAGAACTGAAGGCGGGGCTTGAGCATTGGTCGCCTGATGGCAAGCGGATTCTCTTCCAATCCTTCGGCTCCTTCCCCGATGGCACCACGCCGCAGCTCTACACGATCTTTCCAGACGGCACGCATCAGGTCCAACTGACGACTCATGAGCGCAACACCTGGCCTGCCTGGTCGCCGGACGGAACGAAGATCATCTTTGCGCATCGCTCCACGACGGGCAGGACCAGAATGCCCACCTCTATGAGATGAACGCCGATGGCAGCGGTCTGGTCCAGATCACCAAGAACGAGTTCTGGCAGCTCCAGCCTGCCTGGGGCCCACCTCCCTAGTAGCTGCTAGAGTTCACCTCAGATGTTGGGGTGAAGGTGTGAACCACCCGAGCCATCAGCCACCTCAGGCAGGACGGGCCATCTCTCCCGTCCTAAGGGGAGCTCTTGTCACAAGGAGGAGATAGAGAGAAGACTTGAGTGGTGCATATAGCTGAATCGAGAAGGAATCCGTGTCATAGACCGGCAAAAGGAGCATGCTCATGACAACTCAATCCGCAGGGACTCCTTCGGTCGGCCACGCTCTACCCGGATGGGTCGGGTTTCACCCTGCTGGATACCCCTGACCCCACCCTCAACCTGGCGTGTTGGGCGTGGTCCCCCCGTGCCAGCCGTCCTGGTCGCCCAACGGCAAGCGCATCGTGTTCGCCCTGTATCTGGCGAGCGCGGGTCAAGTGGACATCTTCACAGCGCGAGCAGATGGCACCGACCTCAGGCAGGTCACCAACACGCCGGACGGGGAGGAATTCGCGGACTGGGGGACTTCCTCCGAGTAAGGCAGGAGATCGCGGGCCACTGGCGCGACTTTTCTGCGTCGTG
>WNGN01001087.1_pt1 | contig 17649 bp, 17 predicted proteins | sample 5400561 | NCBI WGS metagenome assembly WNGN01 (sample SAMN13153379, study PRJNA577476) | soil metagenome | isolation source: 115 cm soil or saprolite under Garry oak tree replicate 2 | place: USA:California | collected 2016-06-15
CCATGCAGGCTGACGGTGGGACGCCCGCTGCGCAGCTGTACCACTTCCATCTCGCGCCAGGCTACGCCGTGGATGCCGGTGCCGAGGGCCTTGCTGATGGCCTCCTTTGCAGCAAAGCGCCCTGCCAGTCGCGTCGCTTTGCCACGGCACTGCCATACTTCCGCTTCGGTGTAGACTCGCTGCAGGAAACGCTCGCCGTGACGCTCGAAGACCTTGCGCACTCGCTCCACTTCGATAATGTCGATACCTACAGCGACATTGACACCCTGGGGAGGGCTTAACGGCGCGGGTAAGCCAGCCAGTCCCGCCGGGCCAAAGAGCCAGTCGGGGATAGCTACCCCAGGGCGGCGCACCAGTGGAGTAAAGAGCAGTGGCAGGTCTTCATCCATTACTTTCCTTCGCTTTCCTTGAGAAAGGGCTGCCAGAGAACGCTGCTGTCGCCCGATGGCAGGACAGTCGGTGCTGGGCCTGTTCCGCGCCCCATGGCACGGTAAGTGAAGCCAAGGCGATGCATCTCCTCGGCTTCGTAGATGTTGCGCCCATCAATGAGGATGGGGCGGCGCATCATACCTTGAATCTGTGGCATATTGAGCGATTTGAACTCGTTCCACTCGGTCACAATCACCAGCGCGTCGGCATCTTCTGTTACAGCATAAGCATCTTCGCAGAAAGCAATGTTGTCAAGGCGGATACCTTCGCGTTCGAGAGCCTGGCGTCCGGTCTTCAATGCGACCGGGTCATAGACCCGCACCAGCGCCCCCTGGCTCGTCACCCAGCGGATAATATCGACAGAAGGCGCTTCGCGCATATCGTCGGTGTTTGGTTTGAAGGCCAGGCCAAGGATGCCAATAGTACAGCCGCGCAGTGAGCCAAGGATACTAGTCAATTTCGTCACAACCAGGCTGCGCTGGTCGTGATTGATATCCATTACAGCGTGTAACAATTGTGGGTGTAGGCCAGCTTCGTCGGCCATGTGCGCAAGCGCGCGCACATCTTTTGGAAGACAACTCCCCCCATAGCCGAGGCCCGCATTTAGCATAGCATGGCCGATACGCTTATCGAAGCCCATACCCTCGGCCACTTCCTTCACATCTGCCCCCAGGCGCTCGCAAATTTGCGCTATTTCATTAATAAAAGATATCTTCGTTGCTAGAAATGCATTGGACGCGTACTTAATCATCTCCGCTGTATACATGTCAGTAATCATAATAGGGGCACGCAGTGGCAGGTAGAGCGTGGCAACCTTACGGGCGGCGTCCTGATCCGCAGAACCAAGCACCACGCGGTCGGGATTCTGGAAATCGTATACAGCGGAACCTTCGCGTAAAAACTCGGGATTGGAGACGACAGCAAAAGACACGTCGGGCCGTTCAAGGTTGCTGAGAATAATACGTTTCACGATATCTCCGCTGCCCACGGGAACAGTACTTTTATTGATAATGACCGCGTAGTGGTCGAGTTCTCGCGCAATGCCACGAGCCGCGCTCTCCACAAAGTGCATATCTGCTCTACCATGACCGGAACTGGTAGGAGTATTCACAGCGATAAAGATGTATTCGCTGTTATCCAACCCCTCTCTGTAACTGGTCGTGAAATGCAAGCGCCCGGCCCGCACATTGCGCTCTACCAATTCTTCGAGGCCCGGTTCGTAGATGGGCAGAATGCCCTGCTTGAGACCCTCGATCTTCTCTGGAATAATGTCGACACAAGTGACCTGATTACCCAGGTCTGCGAAGCAAGTGCCGGTTACGAGACCCACATAGCCTGTACCAATAACACATATGTTTGACAAGTTACTACTCCTCTACATTGACAAAAGGATTTTCGTGTTTTTCTTCCTCGATAGTAGTCGGTAACTCGTGGCCGGGAAAGACTGCGAGATCACCGTCAAGTGTATAGAGCTTCTCCCGGATAGAAGTGATAAGCTGCTCATAGTTCCCTCCTGGAAAGTCCGTACGCCCAATGCTCCGGCGGAAGAGGGTATCACCACTAAACACGCAGTAGGGGCGACTCACGAGACACACCCCGCCAGGAGTGTGTCCAGGAGTATGCAGCACTTCCAGCGTAAGCGTGCCGAAAGCGAGCACATCTCCTTCTTTCAGCAGAATATCGGGCTTTCTCTTGACGAGCGGCGCCGGGCGTCGATACATCTTTGCTGCCTGCTCATCAGTATACATGGGGACATCAGCGGGATGTATTGCCAGTGGTACGGGATAGACCGCGCTCACCGCGTCAATGGCCCCGATGTGATCTATGTGTCCATGCGTGTTGATAATATACTTAGGGATAAGCTTGAGTTCTTGAATGCGTGCAAGGATGCGTTCTGCCTCGTCGCCGGGATCGATGATCACTGCTTCGAGTGTCCGCGGGCATGCGTATAGATAGCAATTCTCCTGGAAAAGACCTACAGTCACGCAGGCAACAAGCGGCCTCTCCTCCATATCTGTATCAGGCATACTATGATTTCCTCTCTTGCCTTCGCTGCTCTAACTAACCCGGTGTGCAAGTTTTTCTGAGCAGGGTTCAGGGGCTGCCGCCCCTGACGGGGTTTGGGGTGTCCCCAATTCCTTTTCCTCCTCTCGCCGCCGCAGGCGGCACTCGGAGAAAAAATTCGCACAAGGCGTTAACTAGGCGTAATTATAACACAGGTGTAACAACGGGCTATTACCTCGCGAAAACATGTCCGAGACAACGTTTTTTTCGTAAAAAACGATAATGTGATACAATGGTACTCGTAAAATAAGATAAAATAGGGTATTATAAGCGCAAGATCATTCTGCTTAGCAGCTTGGCTTACGCTTTATTACACCTGGAGGAAGCACATGACAAAAGATCGTTCGGGACGGAGAGTTTACCGTAAGAGCCCTGGCCGCCAGTATGGGTATGATTATAACCCTTTACGTGGCCAGAGTCGCGGCGGGCAGAGTCAAAGTGGACGATCACGAGCTTCTGCGCCGGGTGAGCGACAGGCTGCATACGAAGATGCGCAGAGCAGAGGAGCCAGCCGCCCGGGTGGGTATGGCGGATTGGAACTGGCGCCTCGACCTGATCCGCGACGAACGCGCCAGTTGATGCGGCAGAGCATCCTTGCCAGCAAGGCGAGAACGGCACTTTATGGAGAGCAAGAAGACGAGGTGCAGGACCAGCAGGCAGAACAACATGAGAGCGAGGAGCAAGAAGAATCCACGCCGTATGGCAACCGCGAGTCCCGGAGCAGCCACCCTGCCCGGCCTCGTACGCCATCGCAGGCGTTGTACAGAACAGGCAAACTTGATAGGGAGGCCGGGGAGGCTGAGTTAGAAGAGCCGGGATTCGTGGACCCCGATAGTGGCGTAGATCTACTTGAGCACCGGCTGAACTACCCGGAACTATCTACACGCCGCCCTTCAGAACGTGGGGTCATGGTGCGTCGCAATGGCCTGCCAGAAGAGTATGATGACTATGACTACGAAGAAGACCGGCCTCGCATCAGGCGCAAGGCAAAAGAGAAAAACCTCTCTCGCAGGCGTTTGTTAGTTGGTCTCGGTACGATTGCCGTAGGTGGGGCTGCGGTAGCCGCGGCTGCCTATGAGCTGCCTAAGGTACCCCAGGCTATCAATGATGCCGGGACGAATATTGAGCACCAGCTTCAAGATGCTTTCAATAGAGGATTCAGTAACGGCGAAGATGCGGTACGCAGGGAATTCATTACTGCACTTGATCAACTGGAGGGTATCTCGCTTGATGCGGCGGTATCTGCAGCGAAGTTAACACGTGTGGCCTATGACGTGTTCGTCTCGCCGCTGGTGACCTTTCTCGCTAATGTCGCGGACAATTTTCTCACTGTGACCTTGCAGGCATTGATTACCGGGCGGCACTGGCTAGCCAATATTGGCCAGGATAATGGTACGCTGGGCGCGCTGCAAAAAGTGCTTGAATCGTGGGTAAAGGATGCGCAGCAGCTGCCAAAGCAGCTCCAGGCCATCGCCGATGCTGACCTGGATGGCGCGCAGTCGTACCTGCGTGCGCTCCAACGCAAGATCAATGCTGAACAAGCCAAATTGAATGGGAATTCAACCCCAACCATAAAACCGGCCCCCGATCCCACAGCCACACCGCATCACTAGCGCCCGTCTCGCCTGGCTTCTCAAGGGCGATAATGCGCATTAACAAAATAATCCGGCATACGGAGGGGCGTTGTCGGTCCCTCGATAAATCGGGGACCGACATTTATGGCGCCCGGGGGTGGGGCAAAACCCGAAGTAATGTGTTTATCTCCATTATCGCGCACCTGCGTTCAAAAAGCCGTGGCCAAGCAGATAGCGTACTTTTATATATTCCATATGACAGCAGCCGTGTTACAGCCTACAAGGAACAGTCTAATTGACACAGAGTAACTTGAAAACAACGTACAAAATCGATGAGTTGGCTCACCTATCGGGCATACCGAGCAGGACGATTCGCTTTTACAATACGCAGGGCCTGCTCCCGGCTCCGCTTATGCGCGGCCGCATTGCCTATTACAGCCAGGACCACTTGCTGGTTTTGAACGTTATCAAAGAACTCAAAGAACAACAGAACCTACCCCTCGATGTCATCAAGCAGTTATTGGAGATTCGCGCCCAGCATGGAGATGTACAGATGAACCTGGCGCTCAAACAGCGCTTGCTGCGCCCGCTCACCTCGGGCGGTGCAGAGGTGCAGCTCTCTAAAGAGGCATTGATGCAGCAAACAGGCGCGACGGAGGAACGCATCGATGAATTGACGAGCCAGGGGCTGCTCTTCCCAGCGCAAATCAAAGGGCAGCCGGTCTTCAGTGGTGATGATGCTTTGTTGTTACAGCTCTATGAGAGCCTTGAGCAACTCGGCTTGCCCATAGCGCTGCCCGCGTTGATACGCTTTCAACTGCGCCAGCTTGTGCGCAGCGAGATCGCAGCTTTTGAGCAGCACTTACAGCCTGGCTGGCGCAAGGATGCCCATCCATCGGAGCAGCAGCGCAGGCAATTTGAGACGATGCTTACGCTCACCGATACTCTCATCTCTGTTTTGCATCGAAAGTTGCTGGGCCAGCCTTAAGCGAGGCACATCATGCTTTAGCATCATGTGGTGTTTCCAGCCTCTCAGTCCCTTCTCCTGCTGCCGTTTCTGCCACAATCTCATCCGCCGGTTGTTCAACCCCCCTGTTCTCTGTTACCGCTTTCTCTTTCTGCGGAATGCCATAGGTCGCAGCCACCTCGCCTTCAGGTATGGGCTTCGAGTAGCGGGAGATCAGGTAAGTAATGGGCAGCAGCACTATAAGCAGCACGAGTGAGGTCCATTGCGCTTGCTTCAAACCCCAGTCCAGCCCAAGGAACGTGACGATGACGTTATCGCGTACAAAGAAGAGCAGGAACTGCGTGATGGAATAGGCGTACAAGTAGAAGAGCAAGAGTACGCCCGGGCGACTCACGCGGCGGGCCAGGTAGAACATTATCGCCAGCACAACGACATTAGTGAGCAGTTCATAGCCAGCCGCTGGCTGCACAGGTACGTTGCAGGTGGCCGGGTTCAGGCAGGCCCAGCTATTCGGGTTCTGGTAGACGGTTGACCAGGGAAGAGTGCTGCGGTAGCCGATAATATCCCCATTGATGATATTGCCAATGCGCCCGAAGATCTGCCCTGCGGCCGCGAACAGCACCCCCGCGTCAAGGGCAACCAGCGGATTGATGCGCTCGACGCGCGCTCGCCAGAAAATGGTGGGAATGACGAGGAAGATGGCCCCAAAGAAGGCCATACCGCCCTCCCACGTTGCAATAATGTGAATGGGCTGCGCCAGGTAGTATGATACAAGGTTCGGCTGCTGCACGACGAAGTATAAGCGTCCACCGATAAGGCCTGCCACAACGCACCACCAGAAGATACGATACACCTTATCCTGGTTCATACCTTTGCGCTTCGTATAACCCGCGATAAAGCGCAAACCTAACACAATTCCCACAACGTACATCAGCCCATACCAGCGCAGTGCCAGTGGCCCCAGGTAGACGATGACGGGATTAATATTGAGATAGATGTAGGGCGGACCAATGCGTAACCAACCCCAATCAAGCAAGTAGGCCAGTGGCAAAATGATACCCATAATGTAACTCCAGTACTGTTGGATGATTGATTTTTCTCGCCTTCTTATCATAGTATGCTTCGTATATTCGTGCAAGTGGTTTAAATAGGTTCTCTCGCTCTCAAGAATGTGTTATGCTTGTAGGCAAGGGAACTAAGGCGTTTCCAATAGTATTCCGGGGAAGGAATCTTACCTATGGCCAGGCATATTAGCTCGCATCCGACCCGGCACGCGCCCGGTCAAAGCGTCTATGAGCGCTACCTGCGCACAGAAGAACTGCTCTCACTGCAAAAACCTGAGTCCGAGCTGTTACATCATGACGAACTACAGTTTCAGATAGTGCACCAGGTGTTTGAGCTATGGTGGAAGGAGAGCGCGTTCGAGCTGCGCACCATCCAGTCGTTGCTGCGTGAGTTTAATCTCCCACCGGCATTGCACCTGCTGCAGCGCGTCATACGCACACAGTACCTGTTGCTGGATAACCTGCGCATGCTGGAGACCATGACCCCCTGGGATTTTCACGGTTTTCGCAAAACGTTGGGCGATGGCGCAGGTACCGATTCACCAGGCTTCCACGCCTTGATGACGCTCTCTCCCCAGCTGTGGGATGATTTCCAGGCCGTACTCCAGCACGAACAACTCACCTTGATAGACGTTTATACCGGGCCTGAACGCTACCCGCAGCTATTGGCTTTCGCGGAAGCGCTCACCGACTACGACGAAGTGTTCCAGCTGTTCCGCGCGCAGCATTTCAAGCTGGCACGGCGCATGATCGGTCCCGGAGCTGTCGGCACCGGCGGCACGCCCATGGAGGTCCTGGCACGCACGCTCAACGATGTTTTTTACCCAGAACTGTGGGAAGTACGCAACAAGTTGACCACCATCGCCAATGAGCAGGGGCTACGCTAGGCTCCAGAGCGACCACAAGGAATGCAATCGGGGGACTGTGTGGCCCCTACTATACATGGAAAGCAAGACGATCCGCGTATAGTAGGGGCGGGCCTTGCCTCATAGGCGTTCACTGTATGTCCAGGGCGACCGTTTTGGGAGCCCCTCTCAACCGAGAATGTCATCCTGAGCGCGGCGAAGGTCGAGTATCTGCGCCGTTTGGCCGGCAAGCAAGTCATCCTCTCAACCGAGAATGTCATCCTGAGCGCAGCGAAGGATCTCTGTCCCCAGCGAGCCAGACCCTTCGCTACGCTCAGGGTGACACGCTTTGGCAACTTAAGTTAACGCTTATGGGACTTGCCCCACCCTGCCGCCTGCGCTAGCTCGCCAGCTCCTGGAACATATAGCAGTTGAAACGTACAGCCCTGTGCAGGTCTTCAAGGCGGATGTGCTCGTTGGGCGCGTGAGCGCCGCTTGCCCAATAAGTTGCGTTGCCGGGCGCTCCCAGACCAGGAACCCCAACATGGCGGCGCAGCGCTCCCAGCAGTGGAAGTGTACCTCCCACGATGGGCGTCACCGCGGGCCGTTTGCCGGAGAAAGACTCGGCAATTTTAATAATGCGCTGCACGAAGGGCGCTTCGAGAGGCGTCACCACAGGTTCTGCTGCTCCCAGGGCTGTAAGCCGCATGTCGTGATACCTTTCAGCCGCCAGGTGAGCGCGCAATTTCGCCAGGATGTCATGTGGGTCCTGGTTGGGGACGAGGCGGAAATCGATCTTGGCGCTTGCCTTCGCGGGCAGGACCGTTTTTACGCCATCCCCCGTATACCCGCTGACCAGTCCGGCGATATTGCAGGTCGGGGCGAATGCAGCTCGTTCGCGCAGGGCCGCGCCTGTCAACCCATCTACGAAGCGCTCGACTTTGTAGGCTTCCTTCATCTGCTCATCCATGTCTGCCTGGTCGGCGAGGGCCGCCAGTTGCTCCGCCGTTGGCGCCTGGACCGCGTCGTAGAAGCCAGGGATGCGCACGCGGCCCTCGGGAGTGCGCAGCGTCGCCAGCGCCTGGACCAGTCGCCAGGCAGCGCTGGGCAAAATGGGGGCCGCGCCGGAATGTGTATCGACGCCTGTGCCCTGTACATCGAGTTGCACATAGAGCAGGCCCTTGGTTCCCAGCACCAGTTCCGGGCGACCATCTGGGTCGAAATCGGATCCTTCCCACAGGCACCCATCGGCTTGCAGCAGGGGAGCATACGTCGAAGCAATGGCCTCGAAGTGAGGGCTGCCGATCTCCTCTTCACCTTCAATGATCCAGCGCAGCGTAATCGGCAATTCGCCGTAGGCAGCGCGCAGAGCGCGGATCGCCGCCAGGCGGGCAGCAATCTCGCCCTTGTTGTCGCTTGCACCGCGAGCGTAAAACTTCCCATCGCGCACAGTTGGTTCAAAGGCCGGCGAGAGCCACAGCTCGAGCGGCTCGGCGGGTTGGACATCGTAGTGGTTATAGAGCAGGATCGTATAAGGGCCGCGGCCGGGCAGCTCCCCATAGATCGCAGGCGGCGCCCCTTCGACCAGGAGACGCCGCGTTTGAAAGCCAACACCATGCAGCAGCTCCTCGACCAGGTCGGCCATCTCTGCCATGCCCAGGTTTTGTGCGGCCACGCTCGGCTGTCGACAAAGCTGTTCGAGCAGCGCCTGGGCCTCGCCCGCGTTGTTTTCGAGATAAGTTGTCAAAGCGTTTGTACCGGTCATCAGGAATCCTTCCCTTCTGTCATTATAGTTCTGCCTGTGCCAGTGATCGCTATTCACCCATTGTTCGTACAACTTGCAACATGCCTCATACCACGCAGGGCCATGCGGCTACACATCCTGCTTAATTCCTCAAGGTTGGGCAGCGCATTGGAAGCACAGGACACAATGATAATGCTGTTCGAGAATTTTTGCAAGAGAGGTTCAACTGCGCCTCTCCATCCTTCTAGAAGGCCTTTTTTGAGCAAAACCACTGCTTGTCATATCTTTCAGCTCGGTAATAAGCAACCAGAGAAAGACGTACCGGTGGCAATTTCTCCAGCGCGCCTGGAAGATACGATCTCATAAACTGCAAGGGAACAATGCCTGAGACAGGTACACCCATCGCGATATAGTATGGTCCTAAGTGATGAATCCTGGCACTTTGTTCCGGGAATGTGCTGCCGATAAGGCCGTAGCCATCAAGAAGGTGATGGCATCAATTGGGTTATCTTTCCATCCCGTACAGGGAAAATCGCCTGCCGGTGTCCGGAGGAAGAACTCACCTACGAACTCGTGCTCACTCCCTGGCGCTTCCCATTGATTCTTTGAAAGGGTCCAGATCACCTGCAACACACTCGCATCCCCTTCGATGTGGGGAGGTACGACAATTAGGAAGTCTTCTGGGCCGCGCGCTCAATGTGTTACCTGCCGAATTGACTCACCAAAAACGGTGGTGAACCGATTTCCCATGAGGCATCCTCTCCTCTCAAAGTAAGATTCTTCCGTGAGGCAATGCGTGTCCTATGGTAGTTGACTTTTAACATGAGCCCCCAGGAAATCATCGAAGCTACTGAAAACTTCAAGCGCGAGGCACTCCTATTGGCTGGTTTAACACATCCTAACCTTCCCAGTATTTACGACCACTTCAGCGAAGCTGGACGCTGGTATTTAGTCATGGATTTCATCGAGGGCGAAACATTGGAAGAGCGCCTCAATAAAGAGCCGGAAGGCCGCCTTTCGGTTGAGGAAGCCCAGCGGATCGGCATTCAGCTTTGTACTGTATTGGGCTATCTGCACGGTCGCCAGCCACCGATTATCTTTCGTGATCTCAAGCCTGCTAACATCATGATGACCCCTGATGGTCATCTTTACTTGATCGACTTCGGCATTGCCCGGCACTTCAAACCAGGGCAGGCTAAGGATACCATTGCTTTTGGTTCTCCTGGCTATGCCGCCCCTGAACAGTATGGCAAAGCACAAACGACTGCCCGTTCTGATATCTATAGCCTGGGTGCCAACCTACACCAGCTCCTGACAGGGATTGACCCTTCACAAACTCCATTTCAATTTGCTCCTCTTCAACAACAAGGCCGACCCACTCCTCCCGGCCTTGAATCGCTCATCATGCAGATGCTAGAGATGAATGAGAGTAAAAGACCTGATAGTATGATTACCATCAAGCAGCAGCTACAAAGTATCGACGCGCAACTTCAAACAGGACAAATAAACGCCCTGCAAGCTGGTATCTCTACACAGCCTGGAGCAGCGTGGTACAGTCCCCCACCTCCAACTCAAACACGTTCTGCTAGCGCAATTCAGCATCCGTTCGTGCCTAAGAAAGCAGGCAGCATTTACCTCAATACAAAGCGATACCAAGAGGCACTCCTTGCCTTTGAGCAGGCTATTCAACTCGACCCAAATGATGCTGTTATCTATAATGGCAAGGGACTCGCGCTTAGCAACCTTAATCGATATGGGGAAGCCCTTGCCGCCTATGAGCAAGCCATTCGCCTTGATCCCAATATCACAACTCCCTATAACAGCACTTCAAGGCCTTGAAAGGTTGAAAGAAGCTCAGCAAGCCTTTAAAATGGCTCGACAGCGTGGCTACAGAAGCTAGTGGGAAAAATGAATATCCTTTACACTTGAGCATATCGTAAGTCTATAAACCCCCTTCACACCTGGATCGACGCTCGAAGAAAACTACAAGTATTCTACCGAATTTCTAAGCACTATGCAAAGTTCACTCATCGCACGCTCTTACACAACCTCGCTGATTAGAGACAGCTTATCCTGATGTGATATATATGTCGGAAATGACGTATGTAATACATGACATAGGAAGGAGGGCGATATAGCGCGCATTTCGACGTTAGGGTATGCCCTGTTGACGCTTCTGGCACGCGAGCCTCTTTCCGGCTACGACCTGGCGCAGCGCATGAAACGACCTCTGGGCTTCTTCTGGCAGGCACAGCACAGTCAGATCTATCCTGAACTGGCTGACCTGGAAGAACAGGGGTGCGTGTTTCACCAGGTGATCGTGCAGGAAGATCGCCCGCAGAAGAAGCTGTATACCATCACCGAGGCAGGCCGCTCCGCCCTCAAAGCGTGGGTCACCCAGCCTCCACTACCCGCACCTGAGCGCAATGAACTTTTACTCAAGACCTATGCGATCTGGCTGGCAGATCAGCATCAAGCCATAGAGCTGTTTCGCGTGCAGGAGAGGGTGCATGCCGAACATCTGGCTCTCTTTGAGCAGATTCAGGCCGCTATTGAACAGAAGAGCGAGGGAGGGCCTCACCCCGCTGAGCCTCGCTTCGGCGATTACGCGACCGTGAGGATAGGTGTTGCTTATGAGCAAGCATACGCGACCTGGTGTCGTTGGATGATTGAGCAACTTGAGCAGGCCCTGGAAGGCCAGCGGCAGGACAGGGAATAACGCCAGGCGGGCGCTGTATGGCAAGTCTTTCCGGGAAGATAGTGCTCTGGATGTACGCTCATAAGGATGAGTATATGTTTCGTCATTCAAGGAGGAGAACAGATGCGACAATACCGACTACGACGAACAGGTATGCTATTCCTGCTCTTCCCTGCGCTCTTTGTGCTCGCTGCTTGCGGCTCCCAACCACCTCCACAACAGGCAGCCGCCACGCCAACCCTGGTGATGACCCCAACGCCAGCGCTCACGCCAACGCCAACGCTGCCCGAGGTAGCCAGTGCCCTGGTCCATTTCAGCACCATGGACCACGTTCAACTCGGCGGGTTGTTATATGGTAAGGGCGGGAGGACAGCCATCATCTGTTCGCACCAGTTCCCCAGCACAAAGGTGGATTGGAGCGATTCCGCGCCCTGGTTTGCTGCGCGCGGTTTCATGGTCCTGGCCTACGATTTCCGTGGCCGGGGCGATTCGCAAGGGCAGTACGATCCAAGCAAGGAGGACCAGGACCTGCTCGCCGCCATCGCCTTCGTGCATAGTCACGGAGCGAAGCAGGTGATCTTGTTAGGCGCCAGTATGGGCGCGGATATCAGCCTGATCGTCGCCGCCAGGACGCGGGTGGCAGGTGTGATCGCGCTCTCTCCAGAATACCTCTTCGGGCTGAGCGATAACGAGATTAGGGCCATCTCCGCCCCCAAGCTCTTCATTAACAGCGCGGGTGATAGTTTTGCCTCTGATACACAGCAGATGTTCCAGAATGCGCGACCACCGAAAGCACTGCACCTCTATGCAGGGAGCGCCCACGGAGTGGCCATCTTCGAAACGGACGATGGTCAAGATTTGATTGCGCGCATCATCGCGTTTGCCAACAAGTACGCGCCGCTGCAGTAGGATCACAGGGGAAGGGTATGAACTCCAAAGGAAGCATACTTCGTTCAACACCACTAAAAGCAGGTCTGTCCAGGCGGCAGTTCCTCTGGCTCACAGGAGTGACCCTGCTGGCGGGCTGTCAAACAACACAGCCCTCACCTCCTGTCTCAATGGCCACACCACGCCCGGCACTGCAGCGCATCACGCTGGAGAATGCCAGCAAGATCCGGCAAGTGAGCAAACTCGACTTGAGCCGGGGAGCAGTACGAGGTGTGGCCTGGTCTCCCGATAGCCGCTTGCTCGCAGTGGCTCCTTACAACCAGGTGCAGGTATGGGAGATCGCGACGATGAAGCGCCTGACCACGCTGCAGGGTCACCAGTACCAGATCAATGGGATGGCCTGGTCGCCTGACGATCGCCTGCTGGCTTCTGCCAGTGATGATGGCACACTGAGGTTGTGGGACCCCATGATCTGGAGATCCCACCCATCCTGCATAGTGCTGCTGACGTGGTAATCAGTGTGGCCTGGTCGCCCGATAGCCGGCGCCTGGTTGCCGGGAATCAAGATGGCACGGTACAAGTGTGGGATGCGCACACCTTCCAGAGTCTCGGGCTGTGGGCGAGACCCAGTACGGTGAGTGCCGCGGGGAGCCGGTTAGCTGTCTGGGGCGTGGCCTGGTCGCCCGATGGGCAGTGTATCGCTTCGAATCGTTACGACGTGCATGTCTTCCTGTGGGATGCCAGAACGGGAAGGCTCGTAGGTACCCTCATTCCGAGTGCGCAGCCCAATGGAGTAACGTGGTCTCCCGCTGGACAGGTGCTGGCCACAACGAGCGATGACGGCACAGTACAGCTATGGGATAAAGCCAACACAAACTATCGTGTCCTACAAGGGCACCCGGATGCTGGCTGGGCATATCCTGTGATGTGGTCCCCGGATGGGAATCTGCTGGCAGCTGCGCGCCAGGGTGGGCTGGTGCAAGTGTGGGATAGCAAGACGAGCAAAGAACTGGCTGCCCTGCAAGGACACACCGAGGCTGTTTGGAGTGCAGCCTGGTCGCCCGATGGCCTGCTCATTGCTTCCGGCAGCGATGATCAAACGGTTCGCATGTGGGGAGTGGCATAACAGTCTTAGTAGGAATAACCTATATTTTCGTTGTAGATGGGTAGACCTGTGAGTGTGGTAAGGCTCTGTCAGTAGCTTAGGCCGAAGTATAGACGAACAAGCAATACCCTGATACACTTCTAGGCACAACAATATACATAAGGAGTAACCACAATTCCTATGCTGCATAAATGGAAATACCTATTTGTTCACATGAATCGGGTGCGCCATGATAGTTGGGAAACAACACTCATTGGCGACCTAGAAGCAAAGGACTGGGCTAAAGACAAAACGGAAGACGAAATCTCAAACTACTTGGGGGAGCGAGGTTGGGAACTGGTATCTTATACCCCGATCGTCGGTAATCCCTATGGAACATCCACGCTTGGGATCATTGAGATAAGAATGGTGTTCAAACTCCCAACGCTATAGGGCAAAGTGAGGTAGAGATAAATTGTTTCTCCCTCATCTTACCTCTAGCCGTGTCAGGCAAAGAGCGAGAGACAAATCTGTTCGGTTTGACGGCCAATACAGACAGCATTGGCGAATTCCCCTGACTCCTACGCGACCTTTAGAGGGGCCGACTGATGACTTGCTCTTTGCGCACATCGATAAGCGTCGTATGGTGCTCCTCTGCTATTTTGAGCAAGCGTTCAACCCGCTCTGGCTTCCCGCGTATCCAGTCAAAATCAACAAACAGCACCATATCAATGCTCTCCTGTTCTATGCGTCGAATGAGGTGTCTAAATTCCATACCTTCGTCTTGCTTGTCTGCTGCTTCTGTGTTCTCAAAAGCGTACACTTTAAAGAATACGTTATAACCATGCTTCAAGCAGTAGGCTTTACATGTGTTGATCTCTCTGAAATTTTTTACGAGCTCTATGATCAGACAAATGGTCTGAACGAACGATCTTGCTAGATATAAGGGTTCACCAGGCTTGACAAACTTGAGCGTATACGTCCCATACACTTCTACTCGTTGAGCTTGCCCTTCCGGCTTGAACATCATGTGCTCCTCTCTATGATGAAACCGCATTGATAGTAGTGAGAACGTGAGATATCCTGCTAGATATAGACGTGGAACGAGGTGCAGCACACAATGGTTCAACTGTGCAAGTTACATCAGTTTTTCAATAACTTCAGGCTCTCAAGCCAACCAAAACCTCGAAAGTGCCTTCAGCCCAAGCTAACGGCCTTTGAAGGATACGTCCTTTCAAGCTTCTATAACGACTTGACACTATCCTCTATACTTGAGGGCATAAAACCCCTCTAAAGCCCCTCCAGACGTAGATTGAGCTTCGAAGAGGACTACAAGTATTCTTCACCTTCCTGCAATCTCTTCATCTTCCACTCCACTTGATACTTGCCTCCTCACAACGTTCTACATAGAAGAAGACCCGCTTCCATCACCCAGGTTGGATATTCACAATAGCGAAAGGAAAACCATCCATGAGCGATACCACACCACCCACCGCTGCACAGAATACCTCTCCAGGGGCCGAGTCATGGACCACCAGGTCCAAGAAAGAGATGTTTCTAGGCCTGATTATCGTCATCGCCGGTATCGGCAGTGAACCCTTTTTCCTGACACTGGCCCAGGGCTTCGGTTGGTTCTCACTTTTCATTATGCTGGTCGGTGTTTATGTCGCCGTACTTGGATACTTGCAGCAGCGCTGAGCCAGTTTCATTGTTGACTTCCTCGCGCTTCTATGTTACCTTTGACGCAGGTAGAAATCGCTTAGCTTATAGAAATATGGAGGTGGCCCGGTGGCTACCAGGTTCATCATGGTGTGCTCACACAGTGTGGCTGTAACTGCCCGGTGAGTGCGCCATCAATAACAGACTTGACAACCATTGGTATGTCATAGTGTCGTGACTTCAACAGGCTATAAACCAACATGCGCTTTATAGCTTCCCTTTCTTGCTAACGCCTCATCCCGGTAGGAACGCCCTTCTGGGCACTCCAAACTGCCTCTCACCAGCCACACTGTCCCCAGCGCATTCCTGACAGACATGTATTCCGCCTGCCTATCGCAATGGCAGCGGCAACAGACAACATGCGCAATGGAGACACCTAATGCATACTTCCACAGAGATGCCGCCGACCTCGACCCCGAGCGGGAAGCGGAGTTTCTTTATCAATCGTAATTTCGGGCTGCTCTGGAGTGGTCAAACGATTTCAGAATTCGGCTCACGCATCACCCGCGAAGGCCTACCGCTCGCAGCTAACCTCGTCCTGCGAGCTACACCTGTACAGATGGGCCTGCTGGCAGCTACCGGGGCCCTGCCGGTATTACTGGTTTCATTGTTTGCGGGTGTATGGGTAGATCGCCTGCGCCGCCGCCCGCTTTTAATAGTGGCTGATCTCGCCCGCGCCGTCTTGCTCCTGTCGATCCCATTAGTGGCCGTGCTCCGACTGCTGCGCATCGAGCAATTGTACCTCGTGGCGGCCCTGGTAGGCATCCTTACCGTTCTCTTTGAGGTGGCCAATCAATCGTTCTTGCCAGGGTTGGTAGCGTACGAGCAGATTGTCGAGGCCAATAGCAAGCTGAGGGCGAGCAGTTCTCTCGCCGAGATCGGCGGCCCTGCCCTGGCCGGAGTGCTGGTGCAGGCGATCACAGCACCGCTTGCCATCCTGTTCGACGCCCTCTCGTTTCTGGTCTCGGCGCTCTTTGCAGCCTTTATCCGCGCCCCCGAAGCACAGCCTGCACCTGTACAAGAGCGACAGAACCTGTGGCGAGAGATGCAAACAGGTCTGCGCCTGCTGCTGGGGAACCCGGTACTGCGTGCCATCACGCTCAGCACAGGTACGAGCAACTTCTTTGGTGGAGCATTTGCAGCGCTCTATGGGCTCTTCCTCATTCGCGAGCTGGCGGTCACGCCCGCTCTCTATGGCGTGCTGGTGACGTTTGGGGGAATCGGCGCCTTTGTAGGGGCTTTTGCAGCCAGCCGGTTCGTGCGCCGTATCGGACTGGGCAGAACACTGCTTGGCGCCATGGTGCTCAGCGGCGCTGCATCACTCTTGACTCCACTGGCCGGAGGACCGCGCGAAGTGACCATAGCTATGCTAATGGCTTCCCAGCTCGTGGGAGACTTTGGCAGGGAGATCTACTCTATCAACGCAGTGAGTTTGCGCCAGTCAATTATCCCCAATCACCTGTTAGGCCGCGTAAATGCCAGCGTGCAATTTCTCAGCGAGGGCATCTGGCCGCTGGGGGCAATCCTGGCGGGCCTGTTGAGCGAAACGATAGGCATGCGTTACACCCTTCTCATTGGTGCAGGCCTGGGCTTTTTGCTCTCGTCTGTCTGGCTACTCTTCTCGCCACTGCGGCGGCGTGAGCCGTTCACAAAATGAACTTTTCCGGTGAAGAGGGCATCACGTTAAGGGGCGCAATATCGATCATTTGCAATTACGTCCGACGTTTCAGGCCTATTGACATTTCTATATCTTTGTGTTATATATCTATTAGATATATATCTAGGAGATGTACTCATGAGTAAGGAAAACAAAAGCAAATACGCCATTTTAGGTGTGCTCAGCTATGGTCCAATGTCGGGGTATGCCATTAAAAAGTTCATCCAGCAGAGCATCAGTAACTTCTGGAACGAGAGCTATGGGCAGATTTATCCGATCCTTAAGCAGCTCACTTCAGAAGGACTGGCCAGCAGCCACACCGAGAAGCAGGAGGGGAAACCGGAGCGCTACATGTATACCCTCACCGGCAAAGGATGGGAGGCATTGCAGCAGTGGTTGACCGAACCCGCCGAGCACCTGGTGGGACGCGTTGAGGTCTTGCTCAAGCTGTTCTTTGGTAGACACACTGCAGTCTCTATCAACATCGAGCACGTGCAGCGATTCCGGACCTTGCAGGTGCAGCTTCTTCACAAGTATGGCGAGATCGAGAAGCACATCAACGCAAATTGCAGCGACGAGATTGAACGGCTCTACCTGTTGATGACTGTCAGTTATGGACTTCATGAAAGCCAGGCGCTGGTGACCTGGTGTGATGAAACCCTGGCTACCTTAAACACACTGGCTGAGAAAGAACAATTTGTGAAGACAACGCAAAAAGGAGATATAACACGTGGCTAAAGTGATGCCGGGGCGCTACACAGCTCAGACTGATGAACCCTTTGTGGTGTTCCTGATTGGAATGCGCATCAACCGTTTCTTTGCCTTCCGGAAGTGGATTCCTACTGCTCTGGCCATGGGGCCAATGTTGCGAACGCTGTTCCAACATCCTGAAAAAGGCTTTCTAGGTGGAGAGTTG
>WNGN01001231.1_pt1 | contig 17648 bp, 20 predicted proteins | sample 5400561 | NCBI WGS metagenome assembly WNGN01 (sample SAMN13153379, study PRJNA577476) | soil metagenome | isolation source: 115 cm soil or saprolite under Garry oak tree replicate 2 | place: USA:California | collected 2016-06-15
TCTACGCCTACCACGTCGCCGAGCATCACCTGACGCCGCTGGGCATGGCGCCCTCGCCGAGCGTGTTCCTTGCGGCGGTGGCGCAACGCACCCAGCGCCTGCGGTTCGGCCCGATGGTCTACGTGGCGCCGCTGTATCACCCATTAAGGTTGCTCGAAGAAATCGGCATGCTCGACCAGATGAGCGGCGGGCGTCTGGACATGGCGTTCGGCCGTGGAGCCCTGCCGGCCGAGGTGCGCTTTTTCGACGTCGATCCGGCGCAATCGGAGAAAGCGTTTCACGAAGCCGTCGACTTCGTGCTCGATGGCTTGCGCGAGGGCGCGGTGACCGTGAGCGAGGAAGGCGGCAAGAAGCGGCGCCTCGCGCTCCCCATCCCGCCGCTGCAGAAGCCGCATCCGCCGCTCTGGTACGGCATTCATTCGCCCCAGGCGGCCGAGCGCGCCGCGCGCGCCGGCATGAACGTGGTGGGGCTGGACACGGTCGCGGAGCTCAGGCCCGGCATCGACCGCTTTCGCGCGGTATGGAAGGAGGCCCGCGGGGACGCGCCGCTGCCGAAGATCGGCCTCGGTCGCTTTGTCGTCGTCGGGAAAAGCGCCGGGGAAGCACGCGCGGCGGCGCGCCGCGCCTATAAGCGGTGGTATGAGAGCTTCAGCTTTCTTTCCTCGCTCATGGGCTTCGGCCACCGGCATTCGCGGCCGGCGGAATTCGACGCGATCGCCGAGGACGGCCGGGCGTTCGCCGGCGCGCCCGAAGGCGCCGCGGAGTACGTGCAGAAACAACTGGCCGCGACGGGCGCGAACTACTTCGTCGGGCAGTTCGCCTTCGGCAACCTCACCCAGGAGGAAACGCTGCATTCGATCGGCCTGTTCGCAAACGAAGTCATGACCATGCTCAGGCGCGCTCCCGCGCGCGCGGCCTCGGCCTAAGAGCAGGAAACGCGATGCGCCGTCTCCTTGTCATCCTTGGAATCGGTTTTTGCGTGCTCGCACCGGCACCGGTGCTCGCGCAAGCCTATCCCTCAAAGACCGTCAGGATCATCGTCGGCACTTCGCCCGGCGGCTCGCCCGACGTGTTCGCGCGTCTGATCGCGCAGAAGATGAGCGAGTCCTGGGGGCCGGTGGTGGTCGAAAACCGCATCGGCGCGAACGGCAACATCGCTGCGGAAATGGTCTCCAAGTCCGCGTCCGACGGCTACACCGCCTACATCTGCGACAGCGCGATCTGGGCGATCAACCCGCACCTGTACGCAAAAGTGCCCTACCGGCCGCTCGACGATTTTGCGGGCATCACCACGATCTCGACGCTGCCGACCTTCCTCACTATCCATCCTTCGGTCCCGGCGACGACTTACGCCGAGTTCGTCGCCTACGCGAAAAAAAATCCCGGAAAGCTCTCCTACGCCTCGGCGGGCAACGGCTCGATCCACCACATCACGACCGAGCTGTTCAAGTCGCTCGCCGGAATCGAGATGGTGCACGTACCCTACAAGGGAATGGGACAGGCCGGGCCGGCGCTGATCGCGGGCGATGTGCAGGTCGCCTTTTCGAGCTATACCGCGATGGCGCAGTTCGTGAAGGCGGGAAAGGTGCGCATCCTCGCCAGCGCCGACGGCAAGCGCACGCCGGCGCTGCCCGACATCCCGACGATCGCCGAGCTCGGCATCCCGGGCTTCGACATGGCCTCGCTCCTGGGCGCGCTCGTGCCCGCGGGAACATCTCGCGCGATCATCGAGAGGCTCAACGCGGGTGTCGTCTCAGCGATGGCGTCGCCCGAGGTCAACGACAAGATCGCCGGATTCGGCGTCCGCATCGGCACGAGCACGCCCGAGCAGTTCGACGCGCTGATGCGCTCGGAATACGACAAATACGCGAAGCTCGTGAAGCTCTCCGGGGCGAAGCTCGATTAAGTAACGGGAGCAGCCCAATTTCGTCATTTCCTACCCGATATGCTTCCGCAGGAATTCCAGCGAGCGTTCGCGCGCGAGCTTGGCGCTCTCGGCGTGGTAGGAGCCACGCTGGTCGCAGTTGAAGCCGTGCCCCGCCGGATAGACGAAGGACTGCGCGCTCGGGTGCTGCGCCGCGGCCTTCTTCGCGGCGTCGATCGGGATCGACTGGTCGGTCTCGCCCCAGTGGAACATCACCGGGCATTTCGGTTTCTCGCCGGCGTTGTTCGGGATGCCGCCGCCGTAGTAGCACACGGCGCACGCGAGGCCCGCGAGGCGCGCCGCCGCCATCCACGACACCGTCCCGCCCCAGCAATAGCCCACGATGCCGACTTTTCCCGCGGACTTCACGTCGTCCCTTCCCGCGGCCGCGTCCTTGATCACGCTGTCCCAGTTCATCTTCGGGATGTAAGTGCGGCCGACTTCGATGTCCGCCTGGGAATAGCCGAGGTCCACGCCGCGCTGCGCGCGGTCGAAGAACGCCGGCGCGACGGCGAGATAGCCGTCGGCGGCGTAGCCGTCGGCGATGCTCCTGATATGGCTGTTGACCCCGAAGATTTCCTGCACCACGACCAGGCCTCCGCGCGGCTTGCCCTTGGGTTCGGCGCGGTAGGCTGAGAGTTTGTGGCCGTCGCCGGCGCTGAGTTCGATCATCTTGCCCACTGGGTCTCCTCCGGTGTTTTTTGGGGAAGCGCAAAGTGTACTTCGTTCTTTGGCATAATGTGCCCATGAGGCAGGGGCGCCCGCCCCGCAGAGCTGCCGCCAGACCCAGGAGTCGACACCATGCCCGTCACCGAGCTCAACCACTTCCTCATCCGCGCGAACAAGCTCGAACGCACCAAGGATTTCTACTGCGAGGTGCTCGGGTTCGAAATCATGCCGCGGCCCGACTTCCCGTTCCCCGGCTACTGGCTGGGCGTGAACGGCAAGATCCAGGTGCACATGGCGCAGGCGGGCGTGCCCAACGCCGAGCTCTACTACCTCGGCAGCCCGAAGAACGCGGCGAAGGACAACTCCGGCGTGATCGACCACGTGGCGTTCCTTGCGACGGAGCCCGACCAGTTCGTCAAGCACCTGCAGAGGCTCGGCATCCCCTGCCGCCCGCGCAATTTCCCCGAGTCGCAGCTCTATCAGCTGTTCATCAAGGACCCGGATGGGCTCACCATCGAGCTGAATTTCTTCGGCATCACGAAAGCGCCCGACTGGGGCGGCGAGGACTACTCGAAGATGCCGCGCGCCGCATTTTCGAACAAGCCGAAAAAGAAGTCGGCGAAGGCCAAGGCCACCGCGTAATGAACGCCCCCGACAAGGGCGCGCGCAGCTTCGCCGGCGTCCCCTACGAGGAGGCGATCGGCCGCGCGCGGGCCATGGTGCCCGCGCTTCGCAGCCGCGCCGCGCAGGCCGAAAAAGAACGGGTGATGCCTGCCGAGACGATCGCCGACTTGCACGCAAGCGGCATCCTCCGCTCGCTCCAGCCCAGGCGCTGGGGCGGGATGGAGTTCGATTTCGTCGCCTACGTCGATTTCTGCTACGAGCTCGCGCGCGGCTGCGCTTCGACCGCCTGGAATTTCGGCAATCTCCAGGTGCACCACTGGATGCTGGCGATGTACGAGGAGCGCGCGCAGGAGGAAGTATGGGGCGCGGATCCCGAAGCGCTGATCGCCTCGGGCATCGCCTTTCCGCAGGGGCGCGGGAAGAAGGTCGAGGGCGGCTATGTCATCGGCGGAAAATGGAATTTCTCGAGCTGCTCCAACATCGCCGACTGGAACATGCTCGCGGTCACGGTGCGCGAGGGCGATCGCGCGGTCGACTACCGCATGTGCCTGCTGCACAAGTCGCAGTACGAGGTCATCGACGACTGGCAGGTGCTCGGGATGCGCGCGACGGGCAGCATGACCGTCCTCGCCAAGGACGTCTTCGTTCCCGAGTACAAGGCGCTTTGCATGCTGGACGCGCGCGGCGGCGACGGCTTCCCGGGCGCACGCGGAAACCCGAACCCCGCCTATCGCGTGCCGCTCTCGGCGCTCGGCGGGCACGGAATCGGCGCCTGCGCGCTCGGCAATGCCCAGGCCGCGCTGGAACTCACGATCGCCGCAGTGAAAGAACGCAGCACCCACTACGCCGGCGCGAAGATGCGCGACTTCCAGGCGGTGCAGCTGCGCGTCGGCGCGGCGGGCGCCAGGATCGACGCCGCGCACCTCATCCTGCGCAACGACTGCCTCGAGGCACAGGAGATCGCAAACCGCGGCGTCATCGCCGACGCGCAGACCAAGCTCCGCTTCAAGCGCAATCTCGCCTACGCCGTGGCCCTGTGCACCGAAGCCGTCGATTCTCTGCACGCCATGGCGGGCGCGAACGGCATCTACGAGACCTATCCGCTCGAACGGATTTTCCGCGACGCGCACTCGCTCGCCGGCCACATCAGCTTCAGCTTCGACGCGCAAGCCTCGAGCTGGGGCCTCGTCGCGCTCGGCGGCGAGGTCAACAACCCGACTCTGTGACGGCATGAGGATCTGCCGCTACGACAACAACCGGCTCGGCATCGTCCGGGGCGACCAGGTGCTCGATGTGACCCGGGCGCTTGAGGGGATCCCGGAGCAGCGCTGGCCGCTCGCGCAGGGCGATCCGCTCATCCTGAATCTGAGACGCGTGCTCGCCGCCGCCAGGAAGCTCGCGCCCAAGGCGAAGAAGAAACCCCTTTCCAAGGTGAGGCTCCTCTCGCCGGTGGCCAACCCCTCGAAAGTCATCGGCGCGCCGATCAACTACGACGACCACATCGCCGAATCGATCCAGGACCCGGGCATCGCCCACGGCCGCACCAATATCCAGAAGGGCATCGGCGACTGGGGCCTGTTCCTCAAGGCGAACTCCTCGCTCATCGGCTTCGGCGAGGAGATCCGGCTGCGCTGGCCTGACCGGCGCAACGACCACGAAGTCGAGCTCGCGCTCGTGATCGGCAAGCGCGGCAACAAGATCCCCAGGGAAAAAGCGCTCGAATACGTGTGCGCCTACTCGATCGGCCTGGACATGACCGTGCGCGGGCCGGAGCTCCAGTGCTTCAGGAAATCGATCGACACCTACAGCGTGCTCGGTCCATGGCTCGTGACCGCGGACGAGATCGCCGATCCGAACAACCTCGATCTGTCGATCACGGTGAACGGGGAGATGAAGCAGAATTCGAACACGAAATACCTCATCTACGACGTCGAGCGGCTGATCGAGTTCGGCTCGGCGATGTACACGCTGCACCCGGGCGACGTCATCATGACCGGCACGCCGGCGGGCGTGAGTCCCGTGAAGCCGGGCGACAGGCTCCACGCCTACGTGCAAGGCGTGGGCGAGGCCGAAATCCGCATCGCGCCGGCCTACGCTTGAGCGCTCCCGTGGGAATTGGAGACCTTATGGCAGTGACGGACCGCACCGTATTGACCGGCGAATTGAGAATCGAGGTCCAGGAGTTCTATTTCCGCTACGCCGAGTGCCTCGACGCCGGCAGGCTGCGAAACTGGCCGGAGTTTTTTCTCGACTCCTGCACCTACCGGGTCACGACGCGGCGCGGCCTGCGCATGGGTCCGCAGGAAGACCTGATCTCCATCGGCACCACGACGTCGATGCGCGACCGCATCGTGGCGATCGGCCGGTCGGAAGACTACGAGCCGCACTCGCAGCGGCACTACATCTCCAATTTCCGCATCCAGTCCGCATCCGAAGACGAGCTTCGCGTGCAGGCGAATTTCCAGATTCTTCGCACCTTCCCCGAGCGGCCCACCGAGTTCTTCCTCTCCGGCTACTACCTCGACCGCGTCGCAGTCTCGGTCAGCCGGCTGCATTTCAGGGAGAAGCTCTGCGTCCTCGACTCGCACGCCCCGCCCGATTCGCTCGTTCACCCGATCTAGAGCGCGCGGCGGACCCGCATCGCGCCGCGCCGGGATTCGCGCCGCCGCGAAGCATTTTCGTCCCGGGAAAGTTTGACGGGTCGAACGCTTTCCCCTTAAAATTCTGAGGTTTTGCTGCGGAGCAGGGCGTGTGGCGCGTATTCCGCCCGATAATCGGGCTGCAAGTTTTGTGCACCGCTGCCGTAAGCCTGCTGTCGGCCTGGCTCGCCGGAATACACGGCGCAATCTCCGCCGCACTGGGCGGCTCGATAGGAATCATCGCCGGCCTGGCTTTTGCAGCACTGGCTGCACGCGGCAAATCGAAGTCTGCAGGGGAGGCGCTGTATACCGCCTTGAGGGCCGAGGCCGTCAAGCTGGCCCTCATGGTTCTCCTCTTGGGGATCGTGTTGGCGACGTACAGGGACGTCGTCGCGATCGGGCTGATCGGCACGTTCATCGCCACGGTCCTGATTTTCACCATGGCGATACTGGTTCGCGAAAAATAGGATTCACGAAGGGCTTCCCCGATGGCCGCCGAGCAAGCAATGACGCCGAGCTCCTACATCGGCCACCACCTCAGCTTCCTTCAGCACCCGGTGGGAGAGGGCTCGTTCTGGACGCTGAACGTGGATTCGCTGGTGACGGCGGCGCTGCTCGGTGTCTTCGGTCTCGGTTTTCTCTGGTGGGTGGTGCGCGGCGCCACGTCCGGCGTGCCCAACAAGCGCCAGGCCTTCGTCGAGCTCGCCTGCCAGTTCGTCGACGATCAGGCGAAGGACATCTTCCACGGCGACCGCAAGTTCATCGCGCCGACCGCGCTCACCGTGTTCCTGTGGGTGCTGCTGATGAACGCCATGGATTTCCTGCCGGCGGACATCATGGCGTGGTTCACGCATTTGTTCGCGCCGCTCGGGTTCCGGCTTGTCCCCACCGCCGACGTCAACACCACCTTTGCGCTGGCGCTGTCGGTGTGGCTGCTGATGATCTACTTCTCGATCGCGGTGAAGGGGCTCGGCGGCTGGATCCACGAGCTGCTCTGTACGCCCTTCGGGGTCAAGCCGCTGTGGATGTCGCCGCTGCTTGTCTTCTTCAATTTCCTGTTCAACATGGTCGAGCTGGTCTCCAAGCCCCTGTCGCATTCGCTGCGGCTCTTCGGCAATATGTACGCGGGCGAGATCATCTTTCTGCTCTTGTGGATGATGGCCGGGGTCGGTCTCGCCGGCACCGTCTTCGCCGTGCTGCTCGGCCTGGGCTGGGCGATCTTCCACATCCTGATCGTCGTCCTGCAGGCTTACATATTCATGATGCTGACGATCGTCTACATTTCGATGGCGCACCAGAGCCACTGATCAACCGACGTTCCAGAAAGGGAACCCAAAATGGAAAAACTCCAACTCATCGCCCTTGTCCAGGCCTACACCGGCGTGGGCATCGGCCTCATGGTCGGGCTGGGCGCGCTGGGCGCCTGCGTCGGCGTCGGCATCATGTGCAGCCGCTTCCTCGAGGGCGCGGCGCGCCAGCCGGAGATGATCCCGACGCTGCAGGTGAAAGTGTTCCTGCTGCTCGGCCTGATCGACGCGTCCTTCATCATTGGCCTGGGGATCGGCATGTTCTTCGCCTTCGCCAACCCGCTGCTCGGCGCGCTGGGATGAACCTCAACTTCACCCTGATCGCGCAGGCCCTCGCCTTCGCGCTTTTCATCTGGTTCACGGTCAGGTTCATATGGCCGCCGCTGATGCGCGCGATCGAGCAGCGCCAGAAGCAGATCGCGGACGGCCTGGCGGCGGGCGAGCGGGGCCGGCGGGAGCTGGAGGCGGCGGGCAAGCGCGCGCAGGAGGAGCTCGCCCGCGCGCGCGACCGCGTCGCCGAGGTCATCGCCTCGGCGGAGAGGCGCGATGCGCAGATGCTCGAGGAAGCAAAGGCTGCGGCCCAGGCGGAAGCCGACCGCATCCTCGCCGCGGCCAAAGCCGACATCGAGCAGCAGGTCGCCCGCGCAAAAGAGATGCTGCGCGAGCAGGTCGCCGCGCTCGCCGTCGCCGGCGCCGAGCACATTCTGCGCCGCGAAGTGAACGCGCAGACGCACGCCGAGCTGCTCGCCCAGCTCAAGCGGGAAATCTGATGACTGTCATCCTGAGCGAAGCGAAGGATCTCCACGCGTACGGAGATTCCTCGGGCTTCGCCCTCGGAATGACAGAATAGCCATGGCCGAGACCGTCACCATCGCCAGGCCCTATGCCGAGGCCGTGTTCGGCCTCGCCGACAAGGCGGGCGCTCTCGCCGGGTGGCGGGACATGCTCGCGACGATGGCGCAAGTCGCGGCGCATCCGGAGATGCGCGCGTGCATCGCCAACCCCAACATCGGCGCCAAGCAGATCTACGATCTGTTCATCGCGCTGTGCAAGGAGGATTTTCCCGTCGAAGCGCGGAATTTCGTGCGCGTGCTGATCGCCAACGACCGTCTCGCGCTGCTGCCGGAGATCCACGCCTTGTTCGAGGAGCTCAAGAACGGGCGCGAGGGCGTGGTCGAGGCCGAGATCCGCACCGCGTTTCCGCTGGACAACGCCCAGGTCAACGGCCTCGTGGCGGACCTCGGACGGCGCTTCAGGCGCAGGGTGCAGCCGCGCGTCGCCGTGGACAAGGAGTTGATCGGCGGCGTGCGCATCGTCGTCGGCGACGAAGTGATCGACGGCTCGGTGCGCGGCAAGCTCGCCGACATGGCCGCGGCGCTGAAGACGTGACGAATGAATTCGAAGAATGACATTCGTCATCCCGAGCGCGAGCGAGGGATCTCCTTTGGCACCGTGCTGATAGAGATCCCTCGGGCTTCGCCCTCGGGATGACAAGGCAACAGGAGCAACGATGCAACAGCTCAACCCATCCGAAATCAGCGATCTGATCCGCAGCCGGATCCAGAGCCTCACGCTCTCGGCGGACATCCGCACGCAGGGGACCGTGGTGACCGTCACCGACGGCATCTGCCGCGTCCACGGCCTGTCGGACGTGATGCAGGGGGAGATGCTCGAATTTCCGAACGACACCTTCGGTCTCGCTTTGAATCTCGAGCGCGACTCGGTCGGCGCGGTCATCATGGGCGAATACGAGCATATCTCCGAAGGCGACGCGGTCAAGTGCACCGGCCGCATCCTCGAAGTCCCGGTCGGCCCGGAGCTCCTCGGGCGCGTGGTGAATTCGCTCGGCCAGCCGATCGACGGCAAGGGCCCGATTTCGGCCAAGATGACGGACGTCATCGAGAAAGTCGCCCCGGGCGTGGTCTGGAGAAAATCGGTATCGCAGCCGGTGCAGACCGGCCTGAAGGCGATCGACTCGATGGTGCCGATCGGCCGCGGCCAGCGCGAGCTGATCATCGGCGACAGGCAGACGGGCAAGACCGCGGTGGCGGTCGACACCATCATCAATCAGAAGGGAAAAGACCTCATCTGCGTCTATGTCGCCATCGGCCAGAAGGCCTCCACCATCGCGACCGTGGTGCGGAAGCTGGAAGAGCATGGCGCCATGGCCTACACCGTCGTGGTGGCGGCCTCGGCCTCCGAGTCGGCCGCGATGCAGTACATCGCCCCCTACTCCGGCTGCACCATGGGCGAATACTTCCGCGACCGCGGCCAGGACGCGCTCATCATCTACGACGACCTGACCAAGCAGGCCTGGGCGTACCGGCAGATCTCGCTCCTGCTGCGCCGTCCCCCGGGGCGCGAGGCGTATCCGGGCGACGTGTTCTACCTGCATTCGCGCCTGCTCGAGCGCGGCGCGCGCTGCTCCGAGGCCTGGATCGAGCGCTTCACCAAGGGCCAGGTCAAGGGCAAGACCGGATCGCTCACCGCGCTCCCGATCATCGAGACGCAGGCGGGCGACGTGACCGCGTTCGTGCCGACCAACGTCATCTCGATCACCGACGGGCAGATCTTCCTCGAGACCGACCTCTTCAACGCCGGCATCCGGCCCGCGATCAACGCCGGCATCTCCGTGTCGCGGGTGGGCGGCGCCGCGCAGACCAGGATCATGAAGCGCCGCGACACGGGCGGCGGCGTGCGCCTGGCGCTCGCGCAGTACCGCGAGCTCGCGGCCTTCGCGCAGTTTGCCTCCGACCTCGACGAGGCGACGCGCAAACAGCTCGAGCGCGGGCGCAGGGTGACCGAGCTCATGAAGCAGCCGCAATACCACCCGCTGCAGGTATGGGAGATGGCGCTCACGCTCTTTGCGGTGAACAACGGCTATTTCGACGGCATCGAAGTGAAAAAGGCGCTCGCCGCCGAGCGTTCGATGCGCGACTACATCAAGGACAAGTACGCCGAGCTCTCGAAGCGCATGGAAGACAGGAAGGATCTCTCGCCTGAGGACGAGCAGGCGCTCAAGGCGGCGATCGAGGACTGGACGAAGAGCGGGAGCTTCTGATGTCATCCCGAGCGCAGCGAGGGATCTCTTACCGCACGCAGCGTGCCGGTAGAGATCCTTCGGCCTACGGCCTCAGGATGACAGGTGAAAGAAACTGATGCCGGGAACCAAGGAAATACGAATGAAAATCCGGAGTGTGCAGAACACCCGGAAAATCACCAAGGCGATGGAGATGGTCGCCGCCTCCAAGATGAGGCGTGCGCAGGAGCGCATGCGCCGCTCGCGCCCTTACGGCGAGAAGATCCGCACCGTCGCCGCCCACATCAGCCACGCGAATCCCGAGTACCGGCATCCGTTCCTCGTCGAGCGCGATACGGTGAAGGGCGTCGGCCTGATCGTCGTCACCACCGACAAGGGCCTGTGCGGCGCGCTGAACACCAACGTGCTGCGCCTCGCGCTCGGAAAATACCGGGAATGGGAAGCGCAGGGCGAGAAGATGGAGGTCTGCGCGATCGGCGGCAAGGGCCTCGGATTCATGCAGCGCCTGGGGGCGAACGTCGCGTCGCACGTGACGCAGCTCGGCGACCGTCCGCAGGTGGACAAGCTGATCGGCGCGATCAAGGTGATGCTGGACGGCTACACCCAGGACCGCTTCGACCGGTTGCTGCTTTTCTACACGAGGTTCATCAACACCATGAAGCAGGAGCCGGTCATGGAGCAGGTCCTGCCGCTCTCCGGCGAGCGGCTCGGTTCGCCGGCGAGCCACTGGGACTACCTCTACGAGCCCGAGGCGAAGGTCGTGCTCGACCAGGTGCTCACGCGCTACATCGAGGCGATCATCTTCCAGGCGGTCGCCGAGAACATGGCCTCCGAGCAAAGCGCGCGCATGGTCGCGATGAAGGCCGCCTCGGACAACGCCGAGACCCTGATCGACGAGCTGACGCTCGTCTACAACAAGAACCGGCAAGCCGGGATCACCAAGGAAATATCGGAGATCGTCGGCGGGGCGGCCGCCGTATAGACGAATTCACCATCAGGAACGCCATGGCAGACGCGGAAGGCAGCATCGTTCAGTGCATAGGGGCGGTCATCGACATCGAGTTTCCGCGCGACAAAATGCCCAGGATCTACGACGCGCTCGTGCTCGAAGACGCAGGCGACAAGAGCTTCGCCGAGCGCGGGCTCACCTTCGAAGTCGAGCAGCAGCTCGGCGACGGCGTGGTGCGCTGCATCGCGATGGGCTCGGGCGACGGCCTGCGCCGCGGCATGAAGGTGAGGAACACCGGCGCGCCGATTTCGGTTCCGGTGGGCAAGGGCACGCTCGGCCGCATCATGGACGTGCTCGGCCGCCCGATCGACGAGGCGGGCCCGATCAAGACCGAGGAGCGCCGCTCGATCCACCAGACCGCGCCCAAGTTCGACGAGCTCAGCCCTTCGCTCGAGCTGCTCGAGACCGGCATCAAGGTGATCGACCTCATCTGCCCGTTCGCGAAGGGGGGAAAGATCGGCCTCTTCGGCGGCGCGGGCGTGGGCAAGACCGTGACCATGCTGGAGCTCATCAACAATATCGCGACCCAGCACTCGGGCCTGTCGGTGTTCGCCGGCGTGGGCGAGAGGACGCGCGAGGGCAACGACTTCTACCACGAGATGATCGAGGCGGAGGTCATCAACCTCGAGAACATCGCCGAGTCGAAGGTCGCGATGGTGTTCGGCCAGATGAACGAGCCGCCGGGGAATAGACTCCGCGTGGGCCTATCCGGCCTCACCATGGCCGAGAGCTTCCGCGACGAGGGCCGCGACATCCTGCTGTTCATCGACAACATCTACCGCTACACGCTCGCGGGGGTGGAGGTGTCGGCGCTGCTCGGCCGGATGCCCTCGGCGGTCGGCTACCAGCCCACGCTCGCGGAGGAAATGGGCAGGCTCCAGGAGCGCATCGTTTCCACCAAGGTGGGCTCGATCACCTCGGTCCAGGCGATCTACGTGCCCGCCGACGACCTGACCGACCCGTCGCCCGCCACGACTTTCGCTCACCTCGACGCGACGGTGGTGCTCTCGCGCGACATCGCCGCGCTCGGCATCTACCCGGCGGTGGACCCGCTCGACTCGACCTCGCGCCAGGTGGACCCGAACACGATCGGCGAGGAGCACTACTCGACCACGCGCGCGGTGCAGGCGGTGCTGCAGCGCTACAAGGAGCTGCGCGACATCATCGCCATCCTCGGCATGGACGAGCTCTCGCCCGAGGACAAGCTCGCCGTGGCGCGCGCGCGCAAGATACAGAGGTTCCTGTCGCAGCCGTTCAGCGTGGCGAAGAACTTCACCGGACAGGAGGGCAAGTTCGTGCCGCTCAAGGACACGATCAAGGGCTTCAAGATGATCGTCGAGGGCGCATGCGACAGCCTCCCCGAGCAGGCCTTCTACATGGTCGGCCCGATCGAGGAAGCCTTCGAAAAAGCGAAGTCCCTCCAGTGATCGCGCATGGCTAACACGATCCACGTCGACGTCGTCAGCGCCGAAGAGAACATCTTCTCCGGCGAGGCCGAGTTCGTGGTGCTGCCGGGCGAGGCGGGCGAGCTCGGCATCTATCCGCAGCACACGCCGCTCATCACCCGCATCAAGCCGGGCTCGGTGCGCATCAAGGTGCAGGGCCAGGAGGAGGAAGAGCTGGTGTTCGTCGCCGGCGGCATCCTCGAAGTGCAGCCGAAGGTGGTGACCGTGCTCGCCGACACCGCGATCCGCGGCCGCGATCTGGACGAGGCCAAGGCGGGCGAGGCGCTCAAGCGCGCCGAGGAGGCGCGCGCAACGGCGAAGGACAAGCGGGAGGTGGCCTCGGTCGAAGCCGAGCTCGCGACGCTCGCCGCGCAGCTCGCCGCGATCCGCAAGCTGCGGCAAAAAAAATGACGGAAGCAGCACGTGCAGCGAGGCCGAGCGGCGCATCGGCTGAATGAACCAGACCTGGCTCATCCTCGCCCACGCCTTCAACATGGACGGGCGCGCGGCGAGCCACACCATCACCGACAAGATTCCGCACCTGCTCGCGCGCGGGGTCACGCCGATCGTCCTCAGCGCGGTCACCGGCCGCAAGGATGCCGTCGTGGAGCATCACCAGCTGCTGCCGGTTTCCCCGGCCGGGCTGCGGTTCGATATGCGCCACGTCCTGCGCAGAACGCTCACCTGGAAGCCCGCGTACAAGCTCGCCGTGGGGCTGATGACGCTCGCGCTGCTGCCGTTTTATCTTCTGGAAAAACTCCTTCTGCGCTTGGAGCCGCACTGGTCCTGGTTCATCCCGGCGTATTGCCGCGGGCTGCGCCTCGTACGCGGGCGCAAGGTATCGGTCATCTACTCGACCGGCGGCGCGAACTCGGCGCATCTCGCCGGCTACCTGCTCGCGAAGCGCACCGGGCTGCCCTGGATCGCGGAGATTCACGATCCGATGGTGTACGAGAACTGGGAGCGCTGGCGCATGGCGCTGCGTTTCGCCGCCTGGCTGGAAGGAAAGATCTGCGAGCGCGCGGATCTCGCGATCTGGTTCGTCGAGACCGCGCTCGCGCGCGCGAGGGCGCGCCACCCCGCCCTCGGCGAGCGCGGCCGCGTGATGATTCCCGGGGCCGACCGGCCCGCGTTCGGCAAGCGGCGCTACGTGCGCGGCGCCGAGCTGATGATCGGACATTTCGGGGTGCTCGCCCCGACCCGCAATCTCGCCAACTTTCTCGAGGCCCTGGCGGTTATCCTCCAGCGCAATCCGGACCTCTCGAAAACCGTGCGCCTGGGAATCTACGGGAGCGGCGTGGACGCGGTCTCGGCCGAGGCGATTTCCCGCTTTCCGTTCGCCGAGGTCGTGCGGCAGTTCGGGCGCGTCGAGCGCGATTCCCTGACCGGAGAAAGCGGCCGGGACCGGGTGCTGAAGAGAATGCAGACGGTCGATGCCCTGCTGCTTCTGCACGGCGCGGACCGCGTTTGCGAAGAGTACATCCCGTCCAAGCTCTACGAATACCTGTGGACCGAGCGGCCGATCCTCGGCCTCGTATGGCGCAACCCGCACCTCGAGCGGCTCCTGAAGGAAGGCGGACACTGGTCCGTTCCTTCCGATGACGTCGCGGCGATCTCGGGCGCGCTGGAAGCCCTGGTTTCGCGCTGGAAGAGGAACGAGCTGCGCGACAACGGGCGCGCGTCGCCGTACACTGCGGCTGCGGCGGTGGAGCAGCTCGTGGGTTGGGCTCATGAAATCCTGCGGGCGCGCAGCGAGGTGCAGCAAGCCAAGTCATGACGCAGCCAGTCGAAATCGGGTCGTCGGAGCACAGCCGGGCCGTTCCTGCAAATTCCGGCCTGCAAATTATGCTGAATGCTTGCCGAATCTGCGGGGGCAAGCTCGGAAAGCGTTTTCCCGTTCGAGAAATGATGTTCGGGACCCGCGAACGATTTTTGTACGACGAATGCACGGCGTGCGGCTGCCTCCAGATCGATCAGATTCCGGAGGACATGGAGCGGCATTATCCGGCTGATTACTACAGTTATGATATGCGCCGTCACCGTCGCCTGAAGCGCATGCGCCGTGGCATTCGCAGGCGCTGGGTCCTTACGGCGCCCGGGGTTTTTCTGCCTCTCCTTCGCCTTGTCTCGGGATCCGACTCGCTGTTCTATATCTATCGCCGCCTTGGCCTGACGTCCCGCACCCGCCTGCTGGACGTCGGGGCGGGTTCGGGTGGGCACGTGCTCGAGCTGCGCGATGCAGGCGTCAAACGTGCAATCGGTGTCGATCCGTTCATCCGGGAAAGCCTCATCTGGGATGGCGAGATGTTGGTGCACAAGAAGTCAATCGGCGAGATGTCTGGTCGCTTCGACTTGATTGTTTTTCATCATTCCTTGGAGCACATGTCGGAACAGGTCGACACACTTGTCCAAGCCAGGCGGCTTCTCACGGACGGTGGGAAGGTGCTGGTACGAATACCGACCGTGACATCCGATGCGTACGAGCGTTACCGGGAGGACTGGGTCAATCTGGACGCGCCACGGCATTTTGTGCTGCACTCCCACCGCAGCCTGGAGATTGCGGCATCGAAAGCGGGACTCGCAGTCGTGCAATTGTGGTGCGATTCCACGGACCTGCAGTTCACGGCGAGCGAGCAGTACCGCAGGGACATTCCTCTCATGGATCCCCGCAGCGTCGCCAAAAGCAAGGCTGGCGGCCTCTTTACTCGCCAGGAGCGAAAAGAGTACGCCCGGCGAGCCGCCGCGCTGAATGAATCCTTGCGCGGAGATACTCTCTGCGCAGTTCTCACGGCGAGATGATGCTTCAATGGGGTCGACGGGTATAAGCGCGACCCCGATCGGCGTTATCGTTCTCGGCTACAACCGGTTCAACGAAACGACCGAACGATGCCTTGCAAGCCTTGCGCAGGATCCGGATTTCCGGACTTGGAACGTGTTGATGGTCGATAACGGATCCAATGCCGAGAACCGCGACGCCGCGAAGCAGGCGGCAGCGCACTATCGTGGCCTTCGCCTGATCCGTATAGAGCACAATGCCGGATTTCCCGGCGGCATGAACGCCGGTTTGCGACAGGTCGAGGGAGACCTGATCATCATGATAAGCAGCGATGTCCTCGTTCCCCCCGGAACGGTCGGCCGCCTCGCCGCGGCGTTCGAACGATACCCCGGCGCGGGGCTGATTTGTCCCGTAACCAACAATGCCGGGAACGAGCAGCGCATCTTCACCGAGGCTGGTGCCGACGTCGGTTCCGTGCTCGCACAAGGCAGGGCATTCGCCGAGGCGACCTCGGGAGGGATCGTCTCGGCCTACCGCCTGGATTTGTGCTGCGCCGGACTGCGCCGCACTGCCATGGACCGGGTCGGTCTTTTCGACGAGGCGTTCAGTCCGGGCTACTACGAGGATTTCGACTATTCCTTGCGGATAAGAAAGGCGGGTTTTGAACTGCTTGTTATCGAAACCGCCTTCGTGTATCACGAGGGCGGCGGGACCTTTGGCCAGGTCAGCAGCGAAAAGAAAGCGCTTATTACGCGCAACAAGAACCTGTTTCTGCGAAAGCATGGGCGCGAGACTCCGCTGCCGCATGCACGCGATTGCAACCTTGCCGCGCTTGCGCAGTATGCCGGGCAGGCCCAGCGCGGCGAGCTGGTGTCCGCATACCGCGTCTCCAACCGCTTGAAGCTCGCTGAAACTGACATGCCTCGCAGCCCGTTCAAGCGCTGGCGGTATAGACGGCGAGTGGCCGCAGTAAGAGCGCGGCTCAAGCCCCTGTTGCCAGGACGTGATAGCGCAGCGGGTTAATTGCATTCGTGCCAAAAAGAATTCCGCATCACCGACGCGCGGATTGGCACGTGACCGCGGCGATTCGGGAAATTTCGATTGCGCCAGTCTGGCGCATTCGCTAACAATGATGGCGGGTTTGCCGAATGCCTGACATCGTTCTTTACTGCAAGTCGTTCCGTCCCGACGTATTGCGTGCCGTGCGTCTTGCGAAGAGCATCGAGCGTTTCAACGCAGACGCCATCCCGTTTTATCTGTCCGTCCCTCGTGAAGACCTGCCGCTCTTTCGCGAGCACCTGCCCAAGCTGTCCAACAACATCCTGAGGACATCCTGCGTGCCAATCCGGCGATTCCGATGGCCAAGGCCGAGGCGACGCCGGGTGGACTCATGCAGCAGGTAATCAAATCCGAATTCTGGCGACTCGGTCTCGCGGACAACTACCTGTGCCTCGACTCGGACTGCGAGTTCCTGAGACCGTTTTTCAAATCGGATTTTTTGACACCAGGATGTATGCCCTACACCCTCATGAACGAGTCGAAGGAATTGCATGTGTTCTTCGCTTCTCACGGTATGGAGAGAGAGCGTCAGGACTACTTCCGAGTCCGTGCCGCAATCATGGAGATCTTCGGCCGGGAAGGTCGGCCATACGACTTCGGTCCGCCGCCTTTCATATGGAGTACCGCCGTTTGGCGAGTTCTGGATGAAAGATTCCTTAAACCGAACGGGATGAGCTACCTGGATGCGATTTATCGCATGCCGAGCGAGCTGCTTTGGTATGGCGAGGCGATGCTTAAATTCCGCCCCATAGAGCTTTTCCCTATCGAACCACTGTTTAGGTTCTACCACTACGAAATTCAAATGGAGGAAGCTCTCGCGAAGGGCGAGGATCGCGAGCTTCTGGCAAAGTGCTATCTCGGGGTGGTTTATCAGTCCAATTGGGAGCGCTCCATGGATTTCGGGCGGCCCAGAAAATCAGCCCTATCCAGAGCAGCCCGATGGATACGTCGGCATGTATTTCATCGCTATCGGTAACCTGATTTGCTCCGGCCTGCGGCCCTTGGGAAATTGGAAACGCGGTAGTCAGGAGCTGACTCGGCGCAATGAGGTGTCGAAATTTGAAAATCGGTACACTCACGGCGCCGGCTCGCCCTGAACGGTCCCGGCTAGCTTACGCCTCGGGCGCGTGAGGTTCCGTCACACATGAATATCTCG
>WNGN01001732.1_pt1 | contig 17573 bp, 12 predicted proteins | sample 5400561 | NCBI WGS metagenome assembly WNGN01 (sample SAMN13153379, study PRJNA577476) | soil metagenome | isolation source: 115 cm soil or saprolite under Garry oak tree replicate 2 | place: USA:California | collected 2016-06-15
AATAAAGATATTAAAGCTATTGTAATATATAAAGAATAAGTTGTTATTACTCCTGTATCTAATTTAGCTAAATTTTTTCCTGCATTATATAAATAATTAGATAGACCATAAGGTCCTAATAATTCAATAGCTCCTCTATCGATTTCTTTAGATATATTATAACCTAATTTAAATCCAGTTTGGAAAATAAAATGATTATAAATAACGTCGAAATAGTATTTACCATTTAAGAAAGCGTAGATTCTTCTAACTGCAGCTGCTTTCCAGCAGCCGTTACCTAACTTATAATTAGTTAAATTTATTAAAAATAAACCAAAAGGTAAATGATATAAAATAATAGCAGAAAAAGCACCAATAAAACTTAATATAGCAGGTAATAATTTAATAATAATATTAAATATTGAAATATCACTTGCGGCAAAGCCGCTACCTAAAGCAGTAGAGAATTCTGCTTCAACTAAATAAATATTATTAGGGTGCATAAAAATAGAATTTTGGAAGAAATCACTACCAATACCTACAAATAAATCAGAAAAAATATAACCAAAGAATATGCTAAATATAGCTAAAATAAATAAAGGTAATATTAAAATAAAATTAAGTTTTTCTACTTCTGCATTCGCAGCTAAGGGACCATGCACTGATACCATGTGTGATCCTGAAGAATTTAAAGAATTTAGATAAGATAGTTTATTACCATTAGGTGTAGTTAAGAAAACTAAACTTATTAATCTAAAACTATAAAAAGCAGTAATCCCGGCAGTAATAGAACCTAATATGTAAGCATATATACCACTAAAATTATATTGACCATAGGCTAATTCTAAGATTAGATCTTTACTATAAAATCCGGTTAAATAAGGAGTAGCTAATAAACTTAAAGATCCTGTTAACATTACAGAGTATGTAAAAGGTAAAAATTTAATTAAACCACCCATTTTTCTAACATCTTGTTGGTCTGCAAAAGAATGTATTACAGCACCTGCCCCTAAAAATAATAAAGCTTTAAAGAAAGCATGATTTACTGTATGCATTAATGCTACATTATATTGACTGATACCTATTGCCATCATCATATATCCTAATTGAGATATAGTACTAAATGCAATTATTCTTTTTAAATCATTAGCTAAAAGACCGCTAGTTGCTGCTATAAATGCAGTAGTAGAACCAATTATTGTTATTATTAATAAAGCTGTACTACTATATTCTAAAATAGGAGATATTCTTATTAATAAATAAATACCAGCTGTAACTAGAGTAGCTGCATGTAATAAAGCACTGACAGGTGTAGGAGCCTCCATACTACCAGGTAACCAAGAATGTAAAGGAATATTAGCACTTTTAGCTAAAGCACCCCCTAATAATAATAAAGATATAATAGTAATAGTACTTTCATTTATAAAAGGTATTAAACTAAAAATTTCAGAGTAATTCAATGACCCAAAGATAGAGAATATAGCAAAAAATCCTATACTCATTAACATATCTCCACCTCTATTCATTGTAAATGCTAATATTGCTGCTTTATTGGATTGTATTCTAGTAAAATAAAAATTAATTAATAGATAAGATGCAACACCTATAGATTCCCAACCTACAAACATTACTAAAAAATTCCCTCCACATATTAATATTAACATTCCTGCTGTAAAGGCAGATAAATATGCAAAAAATCTTTGAATATGAGGATCTGTAGATAAATAATCTACACTATAAATATGTATTAAAGTAGAACAATATATAACTGCTAATCCTAAAGATACTGTTAATTGATCAAAATAAAAAGACCAAGTTATATTTAATATTTCTATATCTAACCAATTTAAAATATCTATACTAACTGGAGACCCGCATATACCTACTTCATAAAAGGCTATTGTTATTAAAATAGATGTTATTATTAAACTACTACATGTTATTAATTGAGATCCAGTTACTCCTATTTTTCTACCTAGAAATCCACTAACTAATGAACTTAATAAAGGTAAAATAATAATGGATAAATACATTAATTATGTAAAGATATAGTCCCTCTTAATCTATAATATGCTACTAATATACTTAATCCAATTACAGACTCTGCACCAGCTATAGATAAAATATATATACTAAAAATTTGACCTATATTATCATCAAAATTATAAGACATAATTAGAACTAATAGCGTTACTGATAGTAACATAATCTCTATAGCTATAATCATTAATATAATGTTTTTTCTATTTAACACAAACCCTAATATTCCTATTATAAATAATAAAATAGAGATATTCATATATATATATTGAAAATTTTATCATTTTTGTTACATTTAATAAATGCTATTTTTATTTCTAAATTTTACAATTTTTACACCAGTAAACAAAGGAGTTGCTTACTAACTAAGTAACTCTGTTAGTAAGCAGCTACTCACTTTAAATCTTAAAATATTTTAAGATAGTAGAAATAAAAAAAAGTTTTTGCATGCTTGCTTGTTATTTACGAAATAAGTTACAATCCACAGCTTGTTACAAAGTAACTACAAAGTAAGCAGCTGCTAGTTGTTTTATTTATATTTTTGCTAATTTGCTTTGCTTAGAAATAAGCAAGCTTGCTTTGTAGTTACTTACTTCGTAAGTTACAACAAGAAGTAAGCTTGCTTACGGAGTAAGCAAGAATGCTACAGCTAACAAAGTAAGCAGCTGCTGCTATAAATAATTAAAATTTATAAAAAAAAAATACGGAAATTGGAGGATTCGAACCTCCGGCCGATTATAACCGGCTTTCGCTTTCAAGGCGAACTTAATAAACCACTCTAACAAATTTCCTTTTTATAGCAAGCTATAAATTAGTAACAAGCAAGATGCTAATCCACAGCTAAACAATAATAGAAAACAAGCTTGCATTGCTTTGCTATTCTTGCTTACTCCGTAAGCAAGCTTGCTTCGCTACAAAATCGGAAAATGTTAAATCACTTGCTTTGTAGCTGCGAATGCAGCAAGTAACTAACTTCGTAAGTAACAACAAGAAGTAAGCAGTTATAAAAACCTAAAAACTAAATTATATTAGTAAGATTTATCCTAGCTTGCTTACTCCGTTAGCAAGCTAGTATAATTTGACAAAAAAAAGTGGGGGGGGGGTTTAAAATAAAATTCTTTACTGCTGCTGCTAACTTGCGAAGCTAGTAACTTGCGAAGCTAGTAACTTCGTTAGCATTCGCAGCTACAAAATAAGCAGCAATTTTTATTTAGTTGTAACTAACTTCGTAAGTAACAAGCTGCTTGCGTATCTAGGCTACTACTATTTAAATTAGTTAAAGATATAGCACCTGAGCCTATTTCTAGAACAAATCCTACAGTTAATATAATAAAAAAAATGATACCAACTGTAAATCCAAAAATAGAAATATGATATAATGATACAGCTAATGGGAATAATAAAAGAATTTCAAGATCAAATATTAAGAATAATAAAGCTACAATCATAAAATGAATTTGGAAAGTAGATCTAGTTTGATCAGGTATAGGGGCAAAACCACATTCATATTGACTAACTTTTTGGAAATCAGGATTATGTGGAGCTAATAAAATATTTAAAGCCAATAAAATAGCAGATAAAATAGGAATAAAAATAAAAAAAAATAATAAATTATTCACTTAAATATAAAATAAAGATAAAGATAGTAATTGTGTACTATTTAAAATTAAAGTAGGTTTTATAAAAAATAATAAAATAATGAAAGTTAAAGTAGAAATTAAATAACTATGAGTATTAGTTAAAATAATTTCATTGTAATTATCTGTAACAATTGATCCATTAATATCTTCAGTTAATATTTCTACAGTATTTGTTTGCGGAGCTAAGCCTGTAAATTTATTATTTAAATTAGAAGAATCTTTAATTTCTTCATTAGAAAATATTACTTTAATTATTTGTAAATAATAAGAACAACTTATAATACTTACTAATATAGCTACTACTGATATGAAATAATATCCATTTTGTATTGCTGAATATAAGACTAACTGTTTAGAAAAAAATCCAATTAAAGGTGGAATACCAGCCATAGAAAAGAAAGAAATAACTAAAGCTAAACTTAATAAAGGATTATTAAAAAATAATCCTTTAAATTGATAAATAAAACTAATATCTTTTGCAGCAATTGTATTTTTGTTATATAAAATATATGCACATCCTAATATAACTAAAAAAATATTTAAGTTAGTAATAGTATATTGTATAATATAAAAAATAAATGAATCTATAGATTGTTCTGTATTAATGGCTAGTGCTAATAATATAAATCCTATATGAGATATTGTACTATAAGCTAATAATCTTTTTATTTTTATTTGAGCTAGACCTAATAAACTACCTATAATTAAAGATAAAGTTGCAGAAATTAATAATAAAGATTTTATTATATTATTATATACAAATATATTTATTATAAATGAATCATTAATATTAGATAGTATTGGAGTTGTTAAAAATAAATTCAACCAATCACTAATTTGATTTAAATTTTGTATGTAACCACTACTATTTATAACTATAGTTTTTAATCCCAGTGTTAAATCTTCAACTCCTTCGGTAGTTACAAAGTTACAAGATGAATATCCTAATTTAATTTGTAATTCTAATAGTATTATTAATATTGCTATCTTCGGTATTATTGTTAACCAAGTCGTTACTATTGTAGGTGTACCATCATATACATCTGGAGACCAATTATGTAAAGGTGCAGCTGCTATTTTAAATAAGAAACCTATAAATATAAGAATTAAACCTAAATTTATACCTTGTATTACATATTGCTGATTAGCGAAGCAATCAATTACTGAATTTAGTATATATAAAGATTCTAAATTTGTAGTACCTGTATATGAATAAATGACACCTGTACCTAATAAGATAATACATGAAGATAGTCCACCTAATAAAAAATATTTTAATCCAGCTGAAGTAGAAGATTCAGAATCTCTATATAATGTTGATAATACATATAGTCCAAAAGATTGTAATTCTATACTTAAATATACTGATATTAAATCATAACTAGATAATAATAAAGAAGAACCTAAGCTACTAAATAATACTATTAAAGAATAATCAGTTGAATGACCATTAGCTGTTATTATTTTTTTTTCTGCAAACTTCTTGCTTGTTACAAAGTTACTAGCACTAAAGATTAAAGATTTATTATATGTGTTTAGAGGCCAAGCAATTAATATTCCTCCTCCGATTGTAAATAAGAAAATTTCTATTAATTGACTAATGGCTGTAACTTGAAATAATCCACTATATAGCCCTATACCAGTACCTATGTTTTCAAAATTTAAACAATTAAAACTCAAGGCTCCTGCAAATAGGAATACAATAGAAGTTAATCTAGTTATATGAATTGAAGAAATATGTGTGTTTAAAACAGGTAGCGCCTTAGCAACTATTAAAATTAAAATTGCAATTGTGATCATCACAAAAATTATCCCCTTATATTTAATTATAACTTTGCTTGTTACTTACGAAATAAGTTACAATCCGCAGCTTGCTAACGAAGTAAGCTAGAAGTTAGTAACTAGCAATCATTACCAACTTACCTAAATATTAATAGCTGCTGCTGTAATTATTAGCAACTGGCTGCTTGTTAGCAATAAGCTAAAACAAAAAGCATTCTAATTTTATTAGTAATAACAACATCCATATTATTAACCTAACCTAGAATACGATAAAAAGCAAAATAATATAAAAATATATATCATTTTTAATAGAAGAGTAGCTAACTTCTAGTTATTTTGTAACAAGCAAGCAATTATTTTTATGGTTTTTATTTAAAAGATAGGGGTTATTAAAAGAGGATTGTTTTTTTCTCTAACTAGTAACTAACTTGTTACTTACTAGTTACTTTGTAACAAGTTAGTTACTAGTAAGTAACAAGTAAACAAAAAAACAAGCAATAAAAAAATATAGCTAACTATGCTGCATTCGCAGCAGAAATAAGCAAGCAACAAATATTTTAATTAATACGAGTAAAGAGAATTGAACTCTTACAATATTTTAATTATGAGTACCTAAAACCCACCTGTCTACCAAATTTCAGCATACTCGTTTATAAATTTAACCCTTGCTTTGCTAACTAGCTTGCTTCGCAAGAATGCTGCTAATTAGCAAGAAGCCTGCAACAGAGTTTCCATTAAACTATAGATAGGCTTACTCTTAGTTCTTTTGTTCTTTCTAGTTACTAACTAGTTACTTTGTAACAAGTAAGTAACAAGCTGCGGATTGTAACTTATTTCGTAAGTAACAAGCAATTGCTGCGAGTTACTAACTAAATAAGCCAGGAGCCATCTTTGAATTGCTTCGCAAGCAAATTTTATCTAATAATTTTTTTTTTTAATAATACTCTTTTATTTATTTACTTCTAGCATTTGCAATAACTCTAAAAATTTTAACTAGCTCCAGCAAAACACCAGGTCCTTGCTTATTAAATTAGCTGTTCAAAGCTTGTAACTAACTTGTTACAAAGTAACTAGTAAGTAACTAGAAAATAAATTTAAACTATAATGGTAAAATAAGAGTAGGGGTGGGAGGATAAATTTCCAAACTTAAAAATAAAAAAGTTACAAAATATAAAGGTTAAATAGTAATTACTATTATTTCTAACCAGCTTGCTAACGAAGTAAGCAAGAATTGTTATTAACAAAGTAAGCTGCTTTGTAGTTACAAAGTAACAACAAGAAGTAAGCAGCTTGTTACTTACGAAGTTAGTAACTAGAAGTTAGTAACTAGCAATTATTTAGAATTATTATATTTTTTAAATAATATATTCCTGCTGCAATATTAGCTGCTGCTTTGTAGCTGCGAATGCAGCAAGTAACTAACTTCGTAAGTAACAACAAGAAGTAAGCAGGAGCTAACTAGTTACAAGAATGCTGCTGCTATAAAGCAATTGCGAATATCTTTATTGCTGCTGCGAATTGCTTCGCAAGCAGCTAGAAGAAGCAAGAATACAATTTATTTTGTAAACAAACTAGGGTAGCGGGGCAACAATATATTTATTGATTAGTGGCTAGTTATTTTGTAACAAGCAAATACAGCTATTGTAGTTTTAATACAAATTTCTGCTTTAACTTACTAATACAATAATTATAATATTTAAGATTGTAAGGGTAACATTTTAAATGCATGGAATGGAATAGGACTAGCTAATGTCCATTCTAATGTATTTACTGGTAGGTTTTCCACTTTAAATTCTTTATCTGAAGTAAAATAAGGTATAACAGCCCAAGGGTTATTATTACTTACTTTTTCATTTGCAAATATATCATAAATAATATATCCAAAGAATATTGTGGCTACTACAGAAATTAAAGATCCTAAACTAGAAATTTGATTCCACCCACTAAAAGCATCAGGGTAATCTGGTATTCTTCTAGGCATACCGGCCATCCCTAAGAAATGTTGAGGGAAAAAAGTTAAATTAACCCCAACAAATAATGTCCAGAAGTGGATTTTACCTAAGAAATCATTAATATTTCTACCAACTATTTTAGGAGTCCAATAATAAAAACCAGCAAATAGTGCAAATACAGCACCCATAGATGAAACATAATGAAAATGAGCTACTACATAGTAAGTCCTAAATATAGCTCTACTTAATCTAAATTTTCATACGGCTCCACTCACGCAGAGGATCGGACTATAACTTATCTACTCATTCAACTTAATAAAATTTCGACTGCCACGTTTAGTCTCTACGGATCCTACTAATTAGTAAAAAATAACTAATTTTGGTTTCCACGGTATTATCTCCTACTTGTATTAATTTACCTGCATTTAGTAAATATATGAGACTTCACCGTTAGCAATATATATTTATAATTTAAAAAATTTAAAAAATAATATTACCGAAAAAGGGGGTATGAACTTTTTCATGGTGGCAAGACCACACGACACTTACTGTTGAAGACAAGCAATATAAAAATTTTTAAATGATTCTGCTTTTTCTCCTAGCAAAGGATAAATTTTAAAATGATCTCTAATATAAAATAATGATTCTTTTTTATAAATTTCTAGAGAATAAAAATTTTTATAAGGATTTCTTATTTTATTAGTTGCTCCTAAAAATTCTTTTATCCCTTTTATTAAATAAAGATCATCATTTTGTCCTATAGAGAAGGAATGGTTATTAGATTTTCTTATTGAAAAGCAACCTTCGGCTTCTATGAACCCTGATAGTCATTCTTTAAAATAAAATGGTAAAATAAAGTCAGATTTAATAATTAATTGTTGATCAATATATTTAAAATCTCTATTTTTCAAGTATAAATCTACAGAGTTATGAAGTAGACATATCTTTAAAAATGCAAGTTGACATAATTTCTTTGAAGTTAAAGGAGGATAGCAATCAAAAATTTTAATGATTTCTTGTATTTTTTGTTTATCATCTACTACCCAAATAACATTTCTTCTTTTTTCAACAAATTTAACATTTCCGCCTATTACTTTTGCAATTTTTATTAACATTTTGTAGTTAAATGTAGTATTTAACAATTTAATAACAAGTCTATATTGTATTCATCTTTTCCCTGAATGATTTACTTGAATACTTCCATCTCCATCCATTAAACCAACCCAAAACATTTTTATATATTCATTTTCTAGCGAAGCAAGCGAAATATTTCTAGCGAAGTAAGCTTGCTTCGCAAGAATAGCTTTCTTCGAAGCAATGCTAAAATTTTTAACTATAGACAACGTAAAAGTTGTCATATAAATTGTTTCTTGCCTAATAGTATCGTGGAATGCTATATCTAATGAAGCATTAGATAATACAACACCAGTTAACCCACCTATTGTGAATAAAGCTAAGAATCCTAATACAAACAATAAAGGAGTACTATATCTTAAATTTCCACCGTATAATGTAGCTAACCAAGAAAAGATTTTTATTCCAGTGGGAACAGCAATTACCATTGTAGCTGCTGTAAAATAAGCTCTGGTATCCACATCCATACCTACAGAAAACATATGATGACTCCATACTAAGAATCCTAGGATACCTATAGAAAACATAGCATAAACCATTCCAATGTAACCAAATATTGGTTTACCTGAGAAAGTTGAAACTATATGACTAACTATTCCAAATCCTGGAATAATTAAAATATAACAATAATTTTGATTAAAATAATAGTTATTTAGATAATCTGTGCCCTAGCCTAAAATAAGGGGGTTTATTATATATAAATAATCTATTAAAATTTAATACTCAAAAACTTTCGTCTTTGTTAGGACTTTATCTTAAATTGTATCTAGCTTGCTAACGGAGTAAGCAAGAATGCAGCAAGCTTATTTCTTGTTGTTACTAACGAAGTAAGTTACTACAAAGCAACTAAAACTATTCATTGTATTTTTTAATTCAATAATTTGTTTTATACCTTGATCATTTAAATGGTTTTTCTCTTGTATTAATACATAAGCTTTTCTCCATTTTAAATAATTTATATGTTTATTTGATTGTAAATGGTACTCATCAAAGTAATTTATTACTTTTCTAGCTGAGCCAAAACTAGTAGAACCGTAATAATAAGTATCTTGACTTTTTCTATAACCAATGTTTCCTCCGAAAAATTCTTTAATCAATAATAAAACATCATTATTTTTTTGATCCATTTGAAAATTTAATCTAATTTCAGGTTTAGATCTATTAATTTTATTAACAACTTTGATTTGAAAACTAGCATCAGCATCAGAAAAACCAGCTATCCAATGATTATTAAATTCATTATTTAAATTCATTTCAAATACTATGTTTTCTTTATTAAATAAAGAATGGTTTAATATATTATTAATAACTTGATTATATTTATTTAAAGTTCTTAATTTACTATTAATTAGATTAAGAACTTTAATAAGTCCAACTTTATTAGAAATAATTAATAAATAAGCATTTTTATCTTTAACTCTTCTAATATTACCATATCCTAGTCTTTCTTTAATATAATAGGCTAGAGATACATCAGAGGAACTAAATACAATAATAAGTTGTTGTTTTGAACTAAAATGACCATCACCATCAATTAAACCAGCTAAGTAATGTCCAAATTGATTATCACTTAGCGGTCTTAAATGTTTAGATTTATGAACAGAAATAGCTTTAATATCCTCTGTCTTAGATACAATTTCGTTGCGTAAAGTCTCTGAGTTGGAACCTTTGCTTGAACTTGAAAAAGGATTTCCTGCTGATAAACTTCTTTGTTTTAATTTTTTCACTGTGTCAATTAAGATGGAGTATTTAAAACTAGTTAGTGAAGTCGTCCCAGCAAATAGCAACGTTACGAAGCCTATAAATTTAACTTCTGGGTGACCAAAAAACCAGAAAAGATGTTGATATAAAATTGGATCCCCACCACCAGCAGGGTCATAGAAGCTAGTGTTGAAATTTCTATCCGTTAATAACATGGTAATTGCCAAAATAAATAATTGAAATACGAGTTTGATTACCCATGAATACTTACTATATATGATAGTTGCATTCTTAAAAATATAATTAATTATATTTAGAATATTTACTCTTCTATTCACATAGAAGTTTGGAATATATTTTAATAATCTAAGGTGTGCTGTATTTACAGCAATTTCTCTAAATGATTCCAAGTAAAAATAGTCCTTTTATCATTCATTTCTGATTTTAGATTTAAAACTTTATCTATATTCTCCTGAGAGTATTTAAATCTAGGATTAAATAGATTAAGTATTTCTTTCCAATTATTGTTATCTAAAAATTTAGACCCAAATAAAGGAAATTCATTTAAATAATTGATTAGTATTAAATTACTTTTTAAATTCACAGTTCTAAGTCTATATTGAGGGTGAATAGTATTTTCTCTAATATTTTTTAGAGAAGTATTTAAAAAATTAGCAATATCCGTTAAAAATAGTTTATTGCTATAACCTAAGTGATCTTTTTGTCTTTGACTTAATTCAAATTTACACTCTATTTTAGGATATTTACCTGCAAGAGCTGTTCTAATTCTAAAATGGCCGTCTGATTCAATTATCCCTGAGAACCAGGCATTATTTTTTAAAGAATCAGTGTTCAATGGTAGTTTAGTTAAATTTAAATTAAGGTTTTTATTATTAAGCCAATCTATTAATTTATAAAGATAATTAATTTTAGGTGTTTTCATGTTACCATTTAATAAATTAACTAAACTTAAAATACCCTTTTGGTCATTAATAGTAAGAATATAGGCATTTAATCCTTTTTTTCTTATTAAAGAACCATATCCTAATTTCTTTTGTATTAATAAAGCTAAAGGTAAATCTTTTAAATGGAAGACTATTTGAATAGAAGGATAGTTAAGTTTACCCTTAGAAGATCTTTCAGTTTTAGGTACAAAAATTGTACCATCACCTTCAATTAAACCAGTCAAATAACTGATAAATTTATAATCATTTTTTGAATAGTTTGCTGCTGCTTTGCAGCAGACACTAAATTTTGGATTGCTTTGTAATAATATACAATTACAACAGATTATTTCTGGCGCATATTCTCTGAGGATTAATAATTGCTTTAAATCAATTAAATTTCCTGCTGGTTTATTTTCTAATAAAACTAGAAAATGTTTCCAGCATATAGCCAGATTTAGAGCTGGCACAATATTTAAAATACCAGCTAAAACAGGTAAAGATAATAATAATAATATTGCTGTTACAAAAATAGCCCATACAAATAAAGGTAATTTCAGCCACTTCTATTATACAATTAGTATAATATATGGAAACTTTAATCTAAAGCTATTAAAAATCCCATAACGTCTAAACAATAAAATATTTTTATTTTTTCTAGTAACAAAGTAACAAAGTAACAAGCTAGCATAGAAAATTCAAATATAATTCTTTGGACATAGTAATTATATACTACCCTCTATTAAAATTCATTCTTGATTTAATCAAGAGTATTTTATCTAACCCTTCTTTTGTTAGATGTAGTTTAGAATTCATTAGAATAGATGCCTCTTTAAAATCATTAAAATCTTTAGCTTTAATTCCTTGTATATTATACTCTTCAAAAAAAGGTATAATTTTATCAGTTATACCTGATAAATTTCTTACAGAAAAACTAACTATTCCTGATTTTTCTACAATATTAAAAGAACCACAACCAAAAATTTTTGCAAAATTTGCCAATAGATAAGAATCTCTAATATTTTGAACTACAAAAAAATTTAAAGCTACGCTAATACCTAATTTGTGTGTTTTAGATTTACTTGTATGAATAAAAAAACAACCCTCTCCTGATACGAAACCTGCCATCCAATGGTTAATATTTGAGTCATCAGGTAGCAAAGATAAATTAGATATAGTTCTTTCTGGTCTAACTATTGGTTTAATATTTGGAAAAGCCAATTTTAATCTATCAGTTAAACCTCTATTTAAAGAGGCTCTAATGCTAATAAGTTCATGTAAACCTTCTATAGTAAGATGCTTTTTATCATTTATGATATCAAAAGCTTTTTTAAATAATAAAAAATCAGCATATTTTTGTGTTTTAAGTGGATATAATTTAAAATGGTCAAGAATAAAAACTAAATCTCCTAATTTAGTAATTTGAAACATAGCTGAATTCCCGTGTAAAGTTACATTACCAACACCAAAAAATTTCTGAATAAGATATAAAATATCTATATCTTTACTATGTAAATGTATACTAAAAACTAAATTTAATTTTCATCCTAGGTTGTAAAAAGGATTCTTAATAACATTTAAAGAAAAACAAGATTCAGCATCACAAAATCCTGTAACAAAATGAGGGTTAAATTTATTCGCATTGGTAGTATATTTCAATTTATTCACCTATAAGATTGTAAATTAAAAATTTAATATAAATTTTATAAGCTCAAAGGATTACTTTTCTAGAAAAGTGTATTTAATTTTATAAATTAACCTAGAAAGTTTTACCTTAGAACCGGATTTCCCGGCGATTAGAGTACACCTTACAGTCTAATGTATTAATATTTAGATTGAAGAGCCGTCTACTCGTTGCTCTTTTACAGTATTATTAAATAATATTACTGATTTAGATCCGCGATTACCCATTTCAAGGAACAAATTTTATAACTTCCTATCATCTCTAATGATATTACTATACCCTCAGGCATTAATGAGGCCACTCTTAAAGTTTCCTTTTAAAGCTTAGTTATTAGAGCTTTAGGGCTTACCCGGAGTTTGACTCTTATACACAAATGAGCATCCCGCTCCTAATTATGTAAAGACATACCGTTAGTTCTCATATTTAAAGTAGTACTGATAAAATTTATAGCACCTAATAATGAAGATACTCCAGCTAGATGTAAACTGAAGATTGCTAAATCTACAGAACCACCAGAGTGTGATTGAACTCCAGATAAAGGTGGGTAAACAGTCCATCCTGTACCTGCTCCATTTTCAACTAAAGAACTTAATAATAGTAATAATAATGAAGGTGGTAATAACCAAAAAGAGATATTGTTCAATCTTGGAAATCAATTTATATAAGTAATTTCTTACTCATTTGGACTATGTCTTCATCCAATTTGTATTTATCTAATTATCTAGTATAGTTAGCAAATTGGAGCCTAGCGTATTAATGTATAAAACTATACATTCCTAATATATTATTCAAGCGCAACTTGCTTTGTTTGTTACTTACTTCGTTAGTAACAACAAGAAATAAACTTGCTGCATTCGCTGCTAGAAGATAATATATTAAAGTCTCTGAGGATCCTACTAAATTATTTAAATATATAATCTTTGGTTTCCTGCATAATCTCCCCAATGTGTATTTAAATTTTAACAAATAAAAAGTCGTTAGTAACAACTGCATAATCATAATTAGGATTATTTTAAGAGTATTAAATACCTGTTCTCTTCGTTAAAACAAATGCTTAGAGGAATTCCATGCATATAGCTAGGTAATATTAAATTTTCTTACGAAAATAGACGGCATTATAAAAATTTTAAATGGTCCCAATTGAAGAATGTTCTACTATCATTCATTTGGCCTTTCTGTTCAGAAACTATTTTTCTTCCTTCAACAGTCATATGATTTTTATTAATTATTTCATTAAAAACTATTTTCCAACATAAAAAATCTAAATGTTTGCTACTTAATAAAGGATAAATATCTAAATAATCAATTAATAATTTGATAGAATTTTGGTTTTCAACTCTAATAATATAATAAGAATCTTTTTGACCTTCTCTTATTCTAGAATGTAATTTTACATTTAAAGCTAAACAAATTTTGTTTAATATAAAATTATAACTTTCATTAGTTTTAGGATAAATCATCCTTTGTTCTAAAGAAAATTTACAAATTATTTGTTTTAAAGAATTTCTAATATAAAAATGTCCATCAGCGTCTATAAAACCAGATAACCAACTATCGTTTAAAATAGAACTATCATTAAGAGGTAATTTTTTAATATCCATAGAATGTTGTTTATTCATCCAATCAATTAATTTAAATCTTAATTCTATACTATTACCACTTCTTGTGACTATAGAACCTTTACCTAAAATATTTAAAAGCTTTTCAGCTAAAGGTTTATCTTTAATATTAAAGGTTATACCTAGTATTACTCTATTTTGATTTGTAATAGAAATATAACCATCTCCTTCTATTAAACCTGCTAAATAATGAGCTAAATTTTGGCCCGTATATTTATTTAGATTTTTATTGGGAAAATTAGAAACCTGAGATCTGTTTGTTGAATAGGTAAAATTTCTAATCGAAATGAACAATTTATTTAGATAAAATTTTTTTTTGTTTGCCATATCAGGGCTACCGCAATGTATTGGTAAAAAATAATTACCAAAACCACCTACCAATCCAGGCATAACCATGAAAAAAATCATAATAAAAGCATGAGCAGATATTATAACATTGAATAATTGATGGTCTCCTTGTAATACTTGAACACCTGGAGAGGATAATTCTAATCTAATTAGTACAGAAAAAGCAGTCCCAATCATTCCAGCAAAAACTGAAAATATTAAATATAGGGTACCTATTTCTTTAGCATTAGTTGAATTAATCCAATTCATTAACTATTACTTAATTTAATTATTTACTTAATATATTGCTGCCTGCTTAAAGCAGCAGCTGTCAACCAAAGCAATTTTGGTGTTGACAAAATAATTTTATTTTTCATTTGACAACATTTAATTTTCTCTTCTATAATTAATTAACCTATAATTAAATTTATCCCTTCCCTCTCTTTGTCCCCTTATCTGCAAAGCAGGGGGAGGGAAGGAGAGGGGGAGAAAAAGAATTGTTTTAAAAATTTTGAACCTTTGTTTGCAAATAGCAAGATTCTTTCCCCACCCTTGCTTAGGCAAGCTTAGGCAAGCTTAGGCAAGCTTAGGCAAGCTTAGGCAAGCTTAGGCAAGCTTAGGTAAGGTGGGGAGGGTCAAATATTTGTTTCTTTTCTTATTTTTATTTTTATTTTTATTTTTATTTAATAATTAATAGTTATAATAGAAGTTTAAAGTGTTACAAGAAAAATTATCTTTAAGTAAATATTTCAAAAAAAATATATTTTGTTATTTTTTTTATACAAAGGTAAACCTGTTTTAATTTTAATATTATTTTCCAACCTACCCTTGCTTTAGCTACTGAGTAGCTTCGACCCTTCCCCTGCTTTGCAGACAAAGGGACAGCCTGCTTAAGGAAATCCGAAGGACTGCACTATTGGAGAGGGTAGGAGAGGATTAGCTTTGGAAGCTAGCAATTAATCCATTCCAATTTTGTTTTTAAGCTAGGTAGAAATTTGAAATCTTATTTACCTACTATTTATATATAAGTATTTCTATTTTTGTTTTTGAGTTAGGAAATAAAAGCTATAACTAATTTATTTTTATTTAGTTTATATTTTTTTTATAAATAGGCCTTAAGAGGGTTCGAACCTCTGTAAAAAGTATTAACAGTACCTCGCTTAATCCACTCAGCCATAAGACCAATATTATTGTTTCACCTTTACTAGCTTAATAGAAGGACTGCTTAAAGCAGGCTGTCCCTTTGTCTGCAAAGCAGGGGTAGGGTCGAAGCTACACTAATTAAATTTAAATAAGAAACAATATTTTCACTTTTTTAATATATATTATCAAATTAGAGTCGTATTATAACAATTACAAGATATTAGAGATAAATAAATAATTTTATTGTTTTATATTAACTTATCATTTTTTTAAATTTAATAATATTAACTCATTTTTGATATATTTATCACCTTACCCTAATATATACCTCAACCTTAAGAACAATAAAGGAGCTTGCTTCCAAAGCAAAAGGAAGGTTGCAAGATAGAATAATATAAAATTAAACTAAAAACTAGAAATAAATTGTTATGCAAAATTTTATTTAGAATATTCTTCTTTTATAGATTAAATTTAAATAAAACGAGAGAGACATGACTCGAACATGCAATATCTTACTCCCAAAGTAAGCTCCTTAACCAATTAGGATACTCTCTCTAAAAAAAAGATTTTAATTAACAATAACTATATCTGCTATTGCAGCTTAAAGAGCCAAGCGAACCTAAATATGCCAAAGCACTAATGGGTAGTGATTGTATATTTATATTATTTTTTTATTCTCTGCTAAAGCAGCCCCTTGATTTCGGGGTTAAAAAAATAGGGAGCTAAGCTAACCTAGTCAATCACTCCCTGCTTCAGGCAACACCTGCTGCCTGAAGCAGGGAGGGGAGCCAGGGCAGGGAGAATTTAATTTATATAAAAATATATTTAATTTGGAGAAAGATAGATTCGAACTATCATAACTATATTGCAAATATAACCGATTAACCATTATCAGATTTCCCCTAATTTTTCTAGCTATTTTGAATTTTTTTTAAATTTAAACTTGTTTTACTAATGCTATTCTTTATTAATTTTAATTTTTTTAATTAATAAAAAAAAAGAAGATCAAAATTTTGTAATAACAATAAATTTTATTATATATTATTAACTGAGTTGACCAGATTTGAACTGATATAAACCACTTCCAAAAAATGGTGTTTTTCCAATTAAACTACAACTCATTTTTATTTAAAAAAATTCACTCCTCCTAAGCCCTCTTTGCCTGCTTAAAGCAGCTGTCCCTCCCCCTGCAAAGCAGCTGCTTTGCAGATAAGGGGCTAAGGCAGGGGGGGTGAGAGCTCCCTTTTTTTGAGTGTTTATTATTTGTATAATTGAATATATATTTGACCTTGCCTTCCTTAAGCGGGCAGGGTCTACAAAAGGTTGGAAGCTATAAAAATTTAATTTAATTTTAGTTTCTTCTTTATCGATACCTCTTATAGCGAAACAACCTATATTTTTTGAAAAAAAAATTGAAGAGATGAATTTCTAATAATAGACCTTTAATTTTTAGCTTTAATCCTAACCAGAACCGATATATGGGTGTGAGGTGGTATATAAGCTACACCTTTTTTTTTACATGCCTAAAAACGGAATTGAACCGCTATTTACTTATTACAAGTAAGCCGTTTTACCTATTAAACTATTCAGGCAATTTTTAATTAAAAAATTCAACTATCTCCATCCAT
>WNGN01005690.1_pt2 | contig 17559 bp, 10 predicted proteins | sample 5400561 | NCBI WGS metagenome assembly WNGN01 (sample SAMN13153379, study PRJNA577476) | soil metagenome | isolation source: 115 cm soil or saprolite under Garry oak tree replicate 2 | place: USA:California | collected 2016-06-15
TGCTCAGCTTGCAGGTGAAAGGCGACTTCCTGGCAGCCGCGCTCAACATGTGGGGGATCTGCTTCGGCCTGCGCCATGCGCGCCGGGCGTCCGGGCTCTCCTTTTGGGCGTCCGCCGCCGCGTTTCTCGGCGCGTTCCTGACCAAATTCACCACCATCGGCGGAGCGGTGGCCGTGTGCGGTTGGCTCTTCGGGACCGGACAACGCCGCCGGGCGGTCGCACTCGCCGGCACGCTCGCCCTGCTCGGCGCGGGCGCATTCGGATTCGTCGTCTGGTCGAGCGCCGGCCGCGCGCTCGCCTCGTTCCTCGCCGTGGCGGACGGCGGAACCCGCCCGGGGTACGCGCTCGGCGCTCCGCTGTGGTTCCTGCTCGTGGCACTGCAGGATCCGGTCTTCCTGCTCCTCCTGGGCGTGGCGTCGTGGTGCGCCGTCACCGCCGTCCGCGCCCAGGGCTGGCGTTTTCCCGCAGCCTATTTCGTCGTCGCCGCCGCGCTGACCGTCGTGATCTTCACCTCCCCGGGGACGGACACCAACCACTTCATCGATCTGATCGGCGCCGTGGTGTTGCTCCTGGGCTGGCGACTGACCACCGCACCAGGCCGGGCGCGGGTTGCGGCGGGAGTACCCGTCGTGCTCGCCGGCCTCACCGCGGCGACGTGGATCCCCGGGATGATCTCGGTCAAAAGCGTCATCGAGAAGGGGGGCAAGCCCGAGCGGCGCAAGGTCGCCGCGATCGTGACGCGTCTCGGCCCGAGCGGTCACGACCTCCTGAGTGAGAACCCGATTCTGCCCGTGCTCGCGGGCGAGCGGGCGCGCGTGCTCGATCCATTCAATCTGCGGCTGCTCGCGCTCGAGCGCCCGGACGTCGCCGCCGAGTTCCGGAGGCGGATGAGCGACGGCAGCTTCGGTGCCGTCGTGCTGGTGGATTGGACGGGGTCCGACCCCGCGCACGTGCCGGCTGCGCTGCGCACGTGCACCGGGAGCGAGGGCGACCGGTGCTACGGCGAAGTGGTGTTCCCACCGGGGTTCCTGCAGGCGCTCGAGCGGAATTACGTGCTGAGCTTCGTGGAGCACCCGTTCGTCGTGTACCAGCCCCGGTTCCGGAGCCGGCAATTGGGTGTGGCTCCCGGTGCGGCCGGAGTGCCGTCCGCGCCGTAGGGAGGCTCTGGTAGACCATGACGTTACAGACCGCCCTCCGGCAAGCGATTCGCCGCGCCGCGTCGATCCGGGCGCTCGCCGCCGAGGCCGGGGTGTCCCATGTCATGTTGTGGGGAATTCTTCACGGCTACGAGAAGGCCAGCCCCAACGTCGCGCGCAAGCTCGCGCGCGCCCTCGAGCGCCGGGCCAGCCGGTCGGCCCGGGATGCGCGCCGGTATGAGGCGGAGGCTGCGCGGATTCGTGCGGCGCTGCGCGGCTTCAAGCATCCACGCCCACGGGAATAGCATGCCGTATGCGGGCCAGCCAGGCACGGAGCCCGGGCGCGGTCATGACGGTGCTGACGAGGGCCATGAGGACGAACATCGTGAACGCCTTCTCCGGGATGAAGCCGAGATCCAAACCCGCATTCAGCACGCCCACACGCAGAACCAGGTCGCCCTACAGGGCGGCGTGACGCTCTCGTTCTAGCCCATCACCCACGCCGGCCGGCGCTCCGGGCGCCGGCCGGCGTTCTTTCATGCAGTTACCCAGATAATCGCTCGCGAGCGCTCGCGCCGTTCCAACTTATCGAACCTAGATACCGATCTGCGGCGTGCCGCATCCACGGCCCCAGTGGGCATCGGAATCCTGGGCACAAATAGTTGGAACGGCGCTCGCGGGCACCGAGGGCGCGCTCGCCTCGAAGACGCTCAGCGTTTTCTTCGAGCAACGCGTCGACGATTGTGAGGAGCTCTTCACGGTTATGAAAAGGCGGTATGAGGCGGAGGCTGCGCGGCCTCGTGCGGCGCCGCGCGGCTAACGTGATGTGATTTAATCAGTTCTGGTGATAGACACCTCTCCCAGAAGGTATACCCGCCACTAACTCACGGTCTATGGTGCGCCGCGGCGCAAAACCCCACCGTTCCTCCTAGCAACAGCAGTAGGGAAACACGAGAGAGACAGGCTCGGTCCTGCCGCAGATCTGTGGCTGCACTGCGGCAATCCCCGGCCAACGGACTTCCTCTTCGGAATCGACTTTGCGGCTGTTGCAGGGTGCAACTCCTGTCGGAGCAAGCTGGTGGCAAAGCGGTGCAGTCGCGGCGAAGGGTTGTGAGGTTCGGCCTCAATCTTGAGTGATGGTGCTCACAGCAGAAGGAGCTCGCACATGGCGGTGCAGGGAATGATGCGATGGTGCTCTTGCTTAGCCATCTCGCTGCTCTTGGCGGGTACGGCGGCTGCACAGGACGGCGTCGAGAGAACCGCGCTGCGCGCGCATGCTCTCTCTCACGAGCCCGACCCTCCAAATGAAGTTGACCCCCCCTTCACCTTAGATGGCAGGCTGGACGAGCCGGCGTGGCGCGCTGCCGACTCCATCGTGAACCTCGTCACGATCGAGCCGGAAGAGGGCGGGGTTCCCGCCGGCCAGACGGTCGTCAAGGTCCTCGTCAGTCCGACCGAGATCATCATTGGGGTCGTCTGTCGAGACACCAACCCGGCGGGCATCGTCGCCTTCTCCAAGACGCGCGACTTCGATCTCGAGCTGGGAGATTACGTATTGATCGTGCTCGATCCGTTCCAGGATGGGCGGTCGGGCTACGTGTTCGCGGTCAATCCGAACGGGGCGCGGTTCGACGGGCTCGTGTCCTCGCAGGGCGAAGACGTCAACACCGACTGGGATGGAATCTGGGAGGCGGCGACGTCGCGCGACGCTAGTGGATGGAGCGCCGAAATCCGCATTCCGATCAAGAGCCTGAGCTTCAAGCAGGGCCTCACCAGCTGGGGATTCAACGTGCAGCGCCGTGTGCAGCGGCTGCTCGAAACCAGTCGCTGGGCGGGCGCTAATCGCGACTACAAGATCTATCAAACCAGCCACACCGGATTGCTCACCGACCTGCCCGCATTCGATCTCGGGTTGGGGCTGACGATTCGGCCCGGGATCATCGGCAACGCCAATAGGTCCGCGCCCGCCGCGGATCGGGTCTACAAGTCGGACGGCAGCCTGGATGCGACGAAGCGGTTGGGCCCCAATCTGCTGGGCTCGCTGACGGTCAACACGGATTTCGGCGAAACCGAGGTGGATGCCCGGCAGACGAATTTGACGCGCTTCGATCTCCTCTTCCCCGAAAAGCGAACCTTCTTTCTCGAGGGCGCGGACATCTTCGAGTTCGGCCTGGGCATGGGGAATGACCTCGTTCCGTTCTTCAGTCGCCGGATCGGCCTCCAGGGGCAGGAACAGGACCTCCTGCAAATCCCCATCACGGTCGGCGGCAAACTGAACGGCCGGGTGGGCAATACCAACCTCGGCGCCCTGGCCGTGCGCACGCGTGGCGTCGATACGCTGCAAACGGACGCAACGATGGGGGTGGTGCGCGTCAAACAGAACATCCTGTCGGAGTCGTCGGTCGGCATGATTGCGACCGTCGGCGATCCGCTCGCGCGACCCGGCAGCTGGATGGGCGGGGTGGATTTCACTTACCAGACGTCTCATTTCCACGAAGACAAGAACTTTCTCGTGGGTGTATGGGGGCTGCGGAACCATCGCGACGATCTGGGCGGCGATAACGCGTTCGGCGGCATGATCGACTACCCCAATGACCTGTGGGATGTGGCGTTGCAGTACAAGCACATCGGTGAGGGCTTCAGCCCATCCCTGGCGTTTGTGCCGCGCACCGGCGTCCAGATTCTGCAGATGGAAAGCGCATTCAAGCCGCGGCCGGGGTGGCCGCTGGTACGCCAGATGTTCTTCGAGTTCAATCCGGTGCTGGTCACGGACCTGGGCGGCAGGTGGGAGAGCTATCTGGTGGGCATCAAGCCGCTCGATTGGCAGTTCGAAAGCGGCGATCGGGTCGAGCTCAACATCGAGCCGCAAGGCGACCGGCCGACGGAGGACTTTGATCTGTTCGGGTCCGACGCCAAGACCGTGACCATTCCGGCGGGCACGTACCGGTGGACGCGGTACAGCCTGCAGGGGGCGTTGGCCGTGAAGCGCAAGGTCAACGGCGAAGCCACCTTGTCGCGCGGCACTTTCTACGGTGGCCACCTGAACGGTCTCGCGCTGACACTGAGGGTGAAACCGTCGGCGTTGATCACCACGGAAGCGGGCTGGGAGCGCAACAGTGCCCAATTGCCGCAGGGCGATTTCATTCAGTACCTGTACAGCGGCCGCTTCCAGGTGAACGTGTCCGCCGACTTGCAGGTCTCGAGCTTCCTCCAATACGACAATGAAAGCCGCAACTTCGGCACCAACACGAGGGTGCGCTGGACGTTCAACCCCCTCGGCGACCTGTTCGTCGTCCTCAATCACAACCTGCGGCGCAATCTCAACGATCGCCTCGTGTTCGATTCCAACCAGCTGCTGGTGAAGGTGCAATATGCCTATCGCTTCTAGGCGCATCTCGTGGCTCACGGCCCTATCGTGCGCCGGGCTGTTCACCGGCTGCGAGGGGAAGCGTGAGGTCAGGGCCGCTGACGGGCAGGCCCAGCAGCCGCTCGAAGACGTTGGCGCCGCCAGCTTCGATCACTCGACCCAGATCGACAATCCATGGATGCCTCTGAAGCCGGGAACGCGGTTCGTCTATGAGGGAACCAGCGCCGAAGACGACGGCACGCTCGTGCCGCATCGCATCGTCGTCCACGTCACCGACCTGACGAAGGTGATCGGCGGCATTCGGACACTGGTCACTTGGGACCTGGACTACAAGACGGGCGAGTTGGTGGAGGCGGAGCTCGCCTTCTATGCGCAGGACCGGACCGGCACCGTTTGGTACCTGGGTGAGTACCCGGAGGAATACGAGGACGGCAAGTTCGTCGCGGCTCGACCCTGGATCCACGGGTTCGAAGATGCCAGGGCGGGAATCATGATGAAGCCCCGGCCCGAGCTCGGGACGCCGAGCTATTCAGAGGGGTGGGGGCCCGCCGTCGAGTGGACGGATCGAGGGCGGGTGGACCAGGTGGGTCAGAAGACCTGCGTCCCCGTGGGCTGCTACACGGACGTCCTGGTGATCGCCGAGTCCAGCGCGGGGGAGCCGGGTGCCGAACAGCTCAAGTACTACGCGCGCAGCGTTGGCAGCGTCCGCGTCGGCTGGAGAGGCGCAGGAGAAAAAACGAAGGAGACCCTCGAGCTGGCGAGGGTCGAGCAGATGGGCGCGACGGCCTTGGCTGAGGTGCGTGCGCGGGCGCTCGAGCTGGAGCGAAGCGCCTATCGGCGCAGCACCGCCGTGTACGCTCACACGCCACCGGCGGAACGGACGCCCGGCGCAGATGGTCAGGGAGGGCTCCGGCGATGATGCGTTCGTTCGTTACCTCGAGCATGAAGTATCGGGTTCTGGTGGTGGCGATCGCCGCCGTGACGATGGTATTCGGCACCAGGCAACTGCGCCATATGCCGGTGGACGTCTTGCCCGAGTTCTCGCTGCCGTACGTGGAGATTCAGACCGAAGCCCTCGGACTGTCCGCCGAGGAAGTGGAGCAATTGATCACCCTGGGGATGGAGCAGGACCTGCTCAACGGGGTGCCGTGGGTTCAGACGATCCGCTCCGAGTCGCTTCCCGGGCTGTCGTCCATTGTCATCGTCTTCAAGCCCGGCACCGACCTCATGCGGGCACGACAGATGGTGGCCGAGCGCCTTACTCAGGCCTACGCGTTACCACACGTGTCTAAACCGCCCATCATGATCCAGCCCCTCTCGGCGACGAGCCGGGTCATGATCGTCGGGCTGTCCTCGAAGTCCCTGTCCCCGATCCAAGTGTCGGTGCTCGCCCGTTGGACGATTGCGCCCCGCCTGAAGGGCGTGCCCGGCGTGGCCAACGTGGCCATCTGGGGTCAGCGCGACCGGCAGCTGCAGGTCCGGGTCTATCCCGAGCGGTTGCGCGATCGAGGCGTGTCGCTGCTCCGGGTGCTCGAAACCACGGGCAACGCACTGTGGTGGTCGACCTTGTCCTTTGTGGAGGCGTCGACGCCCGGTTCGGGAGGGTTCATCGATACCCACAATCAACGGCTCGGCATCCGGCATATCTCCCCGATTGTCTCACCGCAGGCGCTGGCTCAGATGCCGATCGAGGGCACGCCTCTGCGCCTGGCTGACGTCGCAGACGTGGTGGAAGATCATCAACCGCTGATCGGTGACGCTCTCACCAACGACGGCCCCGGCCTGTTGCTCGTCGTCGAGAAATTCCCGGGCGCCAACACGCTGGCCGTCACGCACGAGGTGAGAAAGGCCCTCGCGGAGTTACGTCCCGCCCTGACGGGCATGGAAGTCGATACGAAAGTCTTTCGCCAGGCGGACTTTATCGAGCTGGCCATCCGTAATCTCGCCGTCGCCGTGGTCGTCGGGCTGACTCTCCTGGTGGCGCTCGTCGCCGCGTTTTTCTTCGATTGGCGCATGACCCTGATCAGCGTCGTGGCGATCGCGGTGTCGATCGTGGCCGCGGGCCTAGTGCTCTACGTGACCGGGGCGACCCTCAATTTGGTCGTCTTGACGGGGTTGGCGATCGCCCTCGGGATCGTGGTTTACGATGCGGTCATCGACGTCGAAACCGTCACGCGACGGCTGCGCCAGTCCCGTCAGGACGGGAGGACCGAATCGACGCCGCACATCATGCTCGAAGCGGCGCTCGAGGCGCGCCGTCCGATCGTCTACGCGACCGTGATCCTGCTGCTGGCGGTCGCGCCGCTCTATTGGATGGGAGGCGTGTCGGGCGCCTTTGTCCGGCCGCTGGCCGTCTCCTATGGACTGGCGGTGCTGGCGTCGATGGTGGTTGCGTGGACCGTCACACCCGCGCTGTCCGTGACTCTCCTGGCGAATGCGCCGGTCGAGCACCGCGCGTCCGCATTAGTCGGGTGGCTGCAACGTGTCTACGGGCGCGTGCTGGCGCGCATCCTCCCGCGGGGGCGCGTGGCATTCGCCGCCGTGGCCGTCCTCACGGCAGTGGGCCTTCTGACGGTGCGATCCCTCGACCGCTCCTTGCTTCCTTCATTCAAGGAGCCGAACCTGGTGATCCACTTGAGCTCTCCGCCCGGCACATCACAGCCGGAGATGACGCGGATCTCGGGTCGGATCACTCGCGAGCTGCGGTCCATCCCCGGGGTTCGTCGCGTCGCGGCGCACATCGGCCGCGCCGTGCTGGGAGATCGGCCCGTCGACGTGCATTCCGCCGAGCTCTGGGTGGGCATCGATCCGAAAGCCAATTACGACCGGACGGTGGCTGCGATCCAGGGCGTTGTCGATGGCTACCCCGGGCTGAAGCATCGGGTGCAGACCTACCTGAGCGAAATGAGCGAAGGCGCAGTGACGGGATCGCAAGACCGGATCGTCGCACGCGTCTATGGCGAGACCGAGGTTGGCCTCCGCGACCGGGCGGAGGAAGTCAGCAGAGCCGTCGCGGGGATCCCCGGCGTCGTTGAGTCGCACGTCGAGCTTCCGGTCCAGCAGGTCGCTCTTGAAGCCCAGGTCGACATCGCCGCTGCGCAGCGCCATGGCCTCAAACCCGGCGACGTGCGGCGCGCAGCAGCAACACTGGTGTCCGGCATAGTGGTCGGGAACCTGTACGAGGAACAGAAGGTGTTCGAAGTGGTCGTGTGGAGCACGCCCGAAACGCGCCACAGCCTCAACAGCGTTCGCGATCTGCTGATCGACGCGCCCGGCGGCCGGCATGTGCGCTTGGGCGACGTGGCGCGCGTGCGCATCGTGCCTGCTTCCAGCGTCATACGTCATGACGCCGTCAAGCGCTACATCGACGTGATCGCCGACGTGGAGGGACGTGATCTCGCCGCGGTCGCAGCTGAGGTCAAGAGTCGCCTCGGGCAACTCCAGTTCCCCCTCGAATATCACGCCGAAGTGCTCGGCGACTTTGTTGAGCGACAGGCTGCCCGGGACCGCCTGCTCGCTCTCGCGGTTGCCGCTTTGATCGGGATGCTCTTCCTCTTTCAAGCAGCCTTTGGAAGTTGGCGCCTGGCGGCTCTCGCCGTATTGACCGTACCGGCCGCGCTCGCGGGCGGCGCGCTGGCAGCGCTCATCAGCGGCGGCGTTCTGTCTCTGGGTTCGCTCGCCGGCTTGCTCGCCGTGTTTGGGATCGCGGCTTGCAACAAGATCGTCCTGATCAATCGCTATCAGCATCTGCAGCGATACGAAGGCGAGCCCTTTGGTCCGGCGCTGGTGCTGCGCGGGGCTCGTGAGCAGCTCCCGCCCATCTTGCTGGCGACGTTCGCCACCGGCGTCGCGTTCCTCCCGGTGCTGCTCCTGGGTGACGTTCCCGGTCTCGAGATCCTGCGCCCGATGACGATTGTCACCCTGGGCGGTCTGGTCACGGCGAGCCTGCTCGACTTGGTCTTTCTGCCCGCGCTCTTCTTGACTCTTGGGGTGAGGTGGGTGCTGCAATTTGCAGCGTGCACACACGCCTCACAGGCTGCCACGGAAGAAGAACCCGTATCTGCCAAGGTCGAGCATCTCGAGGGAGCCGAGCCCGCTCGCGTGACCTTGACCAAGGACGCCGCCAGACGGCTCGACATTCAGACCGCCACCGTGCGCGTCATGGTGGTCGACCGAGTGCGGCGAGAGGTCATTCCCTACGCAGCGGTCCTGTACGACCCCGAGGGCGAGACCTGGACGTACACAAACCCCGAGCCGCTGACCTTCGTCCGCACTCGCATCGAGGTCGACTATATCGAGGGAGACTGGGCGATTCTGACGGCGGGTCCGCCACCGGGCACCGCGGTTGTGACGGTCGGAGCGCAAGAGTTGTTCGGGTCCGAGCTCGAGTTCGAAGAAGAGTGACGCCGCGAGGGGCGCCCCAGCCATGATACGGTCGATTGTTGCAGCGAGCCTGAGGTTTCGGTTCATCGTCGTGGCGATCTCCGCGGCGATGCTCTTGCTCGGCATCAGACAGATCCCCAGCATGGCGGTGGACGTTTTCCCCGAGTTCGCGCCCGAACGCGAGGAGATTCAGACCATCTGCCTGGGGCTTTCCGCTCAGGAAGTGGAAGCTCTGGTCACCGTTCCGCTGGAGCAGGAGCTCAACGGTGTGGCCGGGCTGGACCTGATGCGCTCCAAGTCCATCGCGGACTTGTCGTCGATCGAGCTGCTCTTCAAGCCGGGGACCGACATTCTCCGTGCCCGGCAGTTGGTGCAGGAGCGCATTGCCACGGTGATACCCAACTTGCCCACCTGGGCGGCCCCACCGGTCCTCATGCCGCCGGTGTCGGTTACTGGCCGGTTCATGAAGATCGGGCTCTCGTCCAAGACGATTTCCCTGACCGACATGTCGATGACCGCTTATTGGACGATTCGGGCTCGCCTGCTCCGTGTGCCCGGCGTCGCCAACGTGGCCATCTGGGGCGAGCGGATCAAGATGCCGCAGGTGCGGGTCGATCCGGAACGCATGCACGCTCACGACGTCTCGCTCAACCAGGTCATGGAGGTCACGGCAGACGCTCTGGACGTCGGGATCCTGTACTTCAGCCACGGCGCGGTCATCGGTACCGGCGGGTTCATCAACACCCCCAATCAACGGCTCGGCATCCGGTCCGTCTCGCCGCTCGTCAGGCCCCAAGACCTGGCCCAAGTCCCCATTTCTGACAGACGGAAGGTGGATGGCACGCCGCTGGTCTTGAGGGACGTGGCGGATGTCGTGGAGGATACCTGGCCGCTGTTCGGGGACGCGGTCATCAACGACGGTCCCGGGCTCATGCTCGTTGCGTTCAAGTATCCATGGGCCAACACGCTGCAGGCGACGCGCGACGTGGAAGCCGCGCTCGCGGAGCTGCGCCCCGGCCTCCCCGGTCTGGAGATCGACTCGTCGATCTTTCGACCGGCGGACTTCATCCAGCTCGCCTTCGATAATCTCACCCGGGCTCTGGTCCTCGGGTGCGTGCTCGTGATGATGGTGCTCGCCGCCTTCCTGTTCGAGTGGCGCACCGCCCTGATCAGCCTGGTGGCCATTCCGCTGTCCCTCGTCGCGGGTGGACTCGTGCTGCTCGCGCGCGGCGCGACCCTCAATACGATGATTCTGGCGGGGTTCGTGATCGCCGTCGGCGTGGTGGTCGACGATGCGATCATCGACGTCGAGAACATCGTGCGGCGGCTGCGGCAGCACCGCGCCGCCGGGAGCGCCCGATCCACGGCCAGCGTCATCCTCGAAGCGTCGCTCGAGGTGCGCCAGGCGATCATCCATGCGACGCTGATCGATGCCGTCGTGTTGGTGCCGGTCTTTTTCATGGGTGGGGTGTCCGGCGCGTTCTTTCAGCCGATGGCGGTCTCCTACGCGTTGGCGGTGCTGGCGTCCATGGGCGTCGCATTGACGCTCACCCCCGTGCTTTGCCTGATGCTGCTCCGGAAGGCCCCGATCACGCGACGCGAGCCGCCGCTGATGCGGTGGCTCAAGGGTGTCTACCAACCGGTGCTCGACGGAATCCTCCATCGACCGCGCCCGGTCTTCATCGCCACGGCCCTCATCATGTTCGCGGGTGTGGCAGTGTTGCCGTGGCTCGGCGAGTCGCTGTTCCCGCAATTCAAGGAACGAGACTTCTTGATGCACTGGATTACCAAGCCGGGTACGTCCGTTGCGGAAGAGCGGCGCATGGCGACGCGAGCCAGTCGCGAGCTGCGGTCCATCCCGGGCGTCCGCAACTTTGGATCCCACATCGGGCAAGCCCTCCTGGCAGACGAAGTGAACGGCGTCAATTTCGGCGAGAATTGGATCAGCGTCGATCCGGCCGTAGACTATGACAAGACGGTGGCCGCCATCGAGGGGGTGGTCTCCGGCTATCCTGGGCTGTTTCACAATGTGGAGACCTACCTCAACGAGAGTATTGACGAGGTCCTCTCGGGATCAAAGGAAACCTTCGTCGTCCGCATCTACGGACCCGACTTGAAAGGCATCCACGTCAAAGCCGATGAGGTGGAGCACGCCCTCGCGAAGATCCCCGGTATCGTGGACCTGCATGTGCAGCTCCAATCCGAGGTGCCTGAGGTCCAGGTCACCGTGAACCTCGCGGCGGCGCAACGCTACGGCATCAAACCCGGCGATGTGCGCCGAGCCTCGGCGACCCTACTACAGGGCGAAGAAGTCGGCGACGTGTTCCGCGATGGCAAGGCGTACGACGTGAACGTGTGGAGCACGCCCGAAACGCGCCACAGTCTGACCAGCATTCGTAAGCTTCCCATCGACACGCCCGGGCATGGGCACGTCCGCCTGGGCGATGTCGCAGATGTGCGCGTCGCGCCGGCGCAGAGCGTCATCTATCGGGAAAACGACTCGCGCCGCATTGACGTGGGCGGCAACGTGCGGGGTCGCGATCTCGGCTCCGTGATGGATGAGCTCGAAGATCGCCTCGAGAAAGTCAAGTTCCCGCTCGGGTATCATGCGGTATTGCTCGGCGAGTACGCCGAGCGGCAGGCCGCCCAGACCCGCTTGTTCATCTTCGCGGCCGGTGCGGCGCTCGGAGTGTTCCTCATCCTGCTGGCGTCCTTCGAGAATGCCCGCCTGGCGGTCCTCGGGTTCCTGACCTTGCCCTCGGCGCTGGTGGGCGGACTGCTGGCCACATACTTCACCGGCGAAGTCATCTCGCTCGGATCGCTGGTCGGCTTCCTCACGGTCTTTGGGATTGCGGCGCGCAACCAGATCATGCTGATCAGTCATTATCAGCATCTGGAGCGATACGAAGGCGAGACCTTTGGCTTGGCGCTCGCCGTGCGCGGTGGTCGCGAGCGGCTTTCGCCCATCTTGATGACGGCGCTGGCCACCGCCTTGGCCCTGGTGCCCCTCGTGGCGAGCGGCGCCATCCCCGGTCACGAGATCGAGTACCCGATGGCGATCGTGATTCTGGGCGGTCTGATCACCTCGACGTTGCTCAATCTGTTCGTGGTTCCCAGCCTGTACTTGCGATTTGGGAAAAGCAGGAATGTGGCAGTCCCGGCTCCGTCCCATTGACGGATCGACGCAGCACAGCACCCAACAGGAGTAGGAGGACGGAGATGCAACACGCCAAAGCAGACGTGCAGCCCATGACTCAGGGCGCCGATGCTCCAGCACCAGGCTCCAGGACTGCGGTCTTGGTGGCCGAAGGCCTGCAAAAGTCCTATGGGCCGAGACAAGCGCTGCGGGGATTGTCGTTCACCCTGGGGGCCGGCCGGCTCTTGGGCTTCCTCGGTCCCAACGGGGCGGGGAAAACGACATCGATCCGCATCCTCACGACGATCATGGAGCCCGATGCCGGGCAGTTCACGGTGGACGGGATCAGTCACAAGTATCCGGAAGAGATCCGTCGCAGGATCGGCGTGCTCCCCGAGACATTCGGGTTGCCCAAGCAAATGACGGGCATCGAGTACTTGACGTACTTCGGGCAGCTCTACGGACGCAGCGCGAGGCAAGCGAAGCAGCTCGGTCTGGAGCTGCTGGACGAAGTGGGGCTCAAGCAGCGCGGACGGTCTCTGGTGAGCACCTACAGTCACGGGATGCGGCAACGCGTCGGCATCGCGCGCGCGCTCATCAACGATCCCATGGTCGTGTTCCTCGACGAACCGACGCTCGGCTTGGATCCTCGGGGCCAGCAGGAGCTGCTCGGGCTGGTGAAGCAGATTGCCCAGGAGCGAAGCGCCGGCGTGATCCTGTGCAGCCATCTCTTGACGGAGGTGGAGAGCGTCTGCGACGACGTCGTCATCCTCAGCTCCGGTGAGATCGTCGCGACCGGATCCGTGAGGGATGTCATTGGACGAACCGAGCGTAACGTCATCCGGATCCGCGTCCCGGTGCCGTCGCTGGCGGAATCGCAGCGGGCATTGGGAACGATCCCAGCCGTCAGGAAGGTAGCGGCCGCCAACGGGTCGACGGGTTGGCTGCGGGTGGAGCTCTCCGAAGTCCTGTCGGATGACCACCAGGTCAGCAACGCGATCCTCGAGACCCTGATCCGCGCCAGGATACCGATCCTGAGTTTTGAGCCGGAAGGCGGGCGGCTACAAGATGTGTTCCTGAACCTGACGGCGCAGGCAATCAAATGAGCGAGAGACACCCTGGGAACGACCGGCGCCTGGAGCCGACGGGGGCGGCGTCGCCCACGTGGTGGATCGTGTTCTCGCGGGAGCTGCACGACCTGTGGATCGGAGGAAAGGCGCTGTACTTGATCCTCATCTACGCTGTCCTGCTGGGAATCTACTCGTACCTGTTCGCCAGCAATTCGGAGCTGAACCTGCTCCCCCTGAAGCAAATGGTGTTGGAGATCGTCAAGGCCGCCATCGCCGTCGGGTTGTTCATCTGCCTGATCATCGGCGCGGACAGCTTCAGTGGCGAGCGGGAGCGCGCCACCCTTGAGGGGCTGCTGCTGACGCCGACCAGTCGCCGGCAGATCGCGCTTGGGAAGTTCCTCGCCGCCGTTTCGCCCTGGCCCGTGGCTGTGGCGATCGCCGTCCCCTACTGGATCGTGCTCTCCAAGGGCGATGCGGCTCTTGTGCCGGCGCTGCTCTGGGGCCCGGTTCTGGGGAGCCTGCTGGCGCCCGCTTTCGCAGGAGTGGGGATGCTGGTGAGCGTTTGGTGCAACTCCAACAAGACCAGCATGCTCGTGAGCCTGGCCCTCTACCTGTTGCTGATCTTTCCTGCGGAGTTTTCGGCGTTGGCCCAGACCGGCCCGCTGAGCTCGCAAACGGCATCGCGGTCGGACGTGCTTCAATGGGTGAACCCGATCGCGGCCAGCGGTCGCTTCCTGCATGACACCATCATGGGCAACTCGCCGGTGCACCAGCTCTGGCTCTGGGTGGCGACGCCGGTTCTGTTCCCCGTCGTGGTCCTCGGCGTGTTATTCGCCTTCGCCGGTCCAAAGCTCCGTCTGGAAGCAGGAACGGGGCGGTTATGGAGGACCCCAACGTGAACGCCGGTCGCGTGGTCGGTCCGGGCTCAGGCCTACCTGCGTGGTGGCTCGTGTGCCGGAGGGAGCTGCACGAGCTCTGGGTCGGGGGAAGGGCGCTCATGTTGCTGCTCCTGTACACCGGCGTGGTGGGCGTCGGGTCGTTCCTGTTGGTCAGCAACAATCAACTGGACCTGACCCCGCCCAAGGAAATGGTGTGGACGATCCTACAGACCAGCATTTATATCGGCGTCTTCATGGGGGTGATCATCGGGGCGGATACCCTGAGTGGGGCGCGAGAACGAGCCGGCCTCGAAACGCTCCTGCTGACGCCCGCGAGTCGTACCCAGATCGTGTTCGGCAAGTTTGTCGCCGGCATGACGCCATGGCCCGCCGCCCTGGCTGTGACCGTCCCCTGCCTGCTGGTGCTCGCCCAGGGCGATCCGATCTTGGGCCATGCGCTGGCTTGGGTCGGCATCGTGGGGACCCTTCTGGTCATCGGATTCACGGGGTTGGGGATGCTCGTGAGCTTCTGGTCGAACTCCAACCGAACCAGCTTGTTCGTGAGCCTGACCCTGTACCTGCTGTTCCTCCTGCCGGCGCTGTTGCCGGGGCGGGCCCAGAAGGGACTGGTGGGAAAGTTCTTTCAGCGATCGAACCCGCTGGCGGCCGCCGATGAGTTTCTGGAAAAGATCCTGGTGAACAATCGAGCGGTGCACGACTTCAGCTCCTGGCTGAAAGGGCCGGTCGTGTTTCCCATCATCGTCATTGCCTTGCTGTTCCTGTATGCCGCTCCGCGTCTCCGTCTTCAAGCCGGGGGCGGGAGCCTGATCCGCCGGCATTGGCGCCGCGTGGCTCGGCCATCGACGTCACGGTGAAGCTCGGAAAGGTGGAAGCAACGGAATGAGCGACAATCGCAACGTGCCCCCGAGTCGAGAGCTGCCCTCCGGGTCGGTGCGGCCCACCTGGTCGATCGTGTTCTGGCGCGAGCTGCGTGACCTCTGGGTCGGCGGGAAAGCACTGACCCTGATCCTCATGTACAGCGTCCTGCTGGGCATCTATTCGTACATGCTCGCCGCCAACGCAGAGGTGAACCTGCTGCCCCTGCGGGAGATGATCCTCGAGATGGTCAAGGCCTCCATCGCCGTCGGCGCGTTCATCTGCCTGATCATCGCGGCCGATAGCTTCAGCGGCGAACGGGAGCGAGGGACTCTCGAGACGATGCTGTTGACGCCGGCGAGTCGCCGGCAGATCGCCATAGGCAAGTTCCTCGCCGCCGTCTCCCCCTGGCCGGTCGCACTGGCGATTGCCATCCCCTACTGGGCCGTCCTCTCCAAAGGGGACCCGGTGTTCGGGCAGGCGCTGCTGTGGGGGAGCGTGCTGGGAAGTCTCCTGGCCCCGGCCATGGCTGGCTTGGGCATGCTCGTGAGCATGTGGTGCAACTCGAACAAGACGAGCATGCTGGTCAGCCTGTGTCTTTTCCTCCTGGTGTTGCTGCCGACGGAGTTGTCCCGACCCTGGAGGGTCGAGACCCCGGCCGAGATGAAACGCGGGCTGCTGTATTCGTTTGTGAACCCGTGGGATGCGGCATCGAGGTTCCTCAGCCTGATCTTTATCAAACGGTCGCCCTTCGGCGAGGTGTGGTTCGTCCCCATCCTGTGCGTGGTGTTCGCGGCCGGCATCCTGGTGCTGTTCGTGGTCGCGAGCCGCCGTCTCCGACTGGATCCAGGCATCGGTAGGAAGCTGCGATCGATTGGGGAACGCTTGGGCGCAACCGGCAGGCGCTCGTTGCCACGGCCGGCCCGGCTGGTGCACGAGGCCCCCAGCGAGGCGGCGGTCCGCCTGCCCGAGGTGGGAAGTCCCACCAGCCGCCCGTCGCGACGTGTCGAGCGCCGACCGGTGCCGACGGGGCCGGGGACGCCCACGTGGTGGGTCGTGTTCAAGAAAGAGCTCGGCGACCTCTGGATCGGGGGGAAGGCGCTGCATCTCACGGTGCTCTACACCGTCGTGCTGGGAGTGTATACGTACATCACGGCGCGTGACAGCACCTTGAGTCTCGTTCCCCCGAAGGAAATGGTCTACGAGCTCACCAAGGCCGCCATAGTGGCCAGCGTGTTCGTAGGCCTGATCATCGGCGCCGACAGCCTCAGCGGCGAGCGGGAGCGCGCCACCCTGGAGGGGCTGCTGCTGACGCCCACGAGTCGCCTACAGATTGTCGTCGGCAAGTTCCTCGCGGCCGCCTCACCGGGGCCCGCGGCGCTCGCCATCACCATTCCTTATATGAAGGTGCTGTCCCAGGGGGATGAGGTGTTCGGCCAGGCAGTCCTCTGGGGATTGGGCCTGGGGTGCGTCCTCACGCTCGCGTTCACCGCCATGGCGATGTTCGTGGGCTTCTGGTGCAACTCGAACAAGACCAGCCTGTTTATAAGCCTGTGTCTGTACCTGCTGTTTTTCCTTCCAACCCAATTACCCGGGCATGCCCAGGGCGGAACTATGGGACTCTTTGGACAATGGATGAACCCGCTGGCGGCGCCTCGGGTTTTTCTTGCCAGCTTGCTTGTGAATAACTGGACCCTGGCGAGAGCCTGGTCCTGGCTGCTGTCGCCCTTGGCGTTTGCCGTTCTTACCTTCGGCCTGCTGTTCTGGTATGCCGGTCCCGCTCTCCGCCTGGAAGCCGGAAAAGCACGCCGCTTTCAAGGGGCAACGCCATCCATGGGTCCGCAGCTGACCGTATCCGTCGACGTCGAGACCAAGGACGTCAGGGCGGGGACGCCGATCCAATTCAACACGGTGCTGGCCAACACTGGGACGGAAGCTACGCCCGCGTTGATCGTGGCGATGAACATCATCAATCTGAGCAAGTCGGGCGACGTCGTCGACCCGGAGGACTGGTCGCCGCAGCGGACGCAGTATGTGGACCCGCTCCGCGCGGGCCAGTCCGCCAGCCTCGGCTGGCGCATCAATGCCATTCTGGACGGCGACTACATGGTCTATATGGTGGCCATCCCCGCGCCAGTCGGTCCGGGCGCGACCAGTCACCCGGTCGCCAGTCCGGGCATCCACCTCAGGGTGTCGAAGTACGCCAGGCTCAATCCCGGCGGCGTGCTTCCCTACGCGATCGGAGGGCCGATCGTGTTGGGGCTGGTCATTTTCTTCGTCTACCGGCGTAGGCACCGGCAAATCGACGCTGGTGGTTGACAGGCACCCTTTCACGGAGAGAACGTGAGCCGAAGCATCCGTCTACTGGCAATCCTTGCCATTGGTTTGGTGGGTGCGGGTCATGCCCAGACTTCGTCCGGGCCCCGCTTCAGTGGAGACTTCCGCGTCCGGTACGAACGCACGACCGCGGGGAACGGTGCCCTATCCCTTGGGCGGGAGGTCGTACGGTTTCGGCTTGGCGTCACATACCCACTGCGCGATGACCTCATCGTGCGCGCACGGCCGCAAGGTCCCCCGCCCGAAGTCGTCGTGTACGCGTCCGATCTGCCGAAGAGCGCCCTCTCCGAGTTCGATGTCTGGAACGACCCGGCTTCGCCCGGGGGCAGGATGGTCGGAACTCCCAACAACGGAGACGGGCTGGATCCTCCCCCCG
>WNGN01001100.1_pt1 | contig 17556 bp, 16 predicted proteins | sample 5400561 | NCBI WGS metagenome assembly WNGN01 (sample SAMN13153379, study PRJNA577476) | soil metagenome | isolation source: 115 cm soil or saprolite under Garry oak tree replicate 2 | place: USA:California | collected 2016-06-15
GCCCGTCGGTTCCGTCAGATGGCTTTCAGCCCGCTTCCCAGCAGGCTTGGTCAGTAGATCGCGGATTCGAACCATCGGATCCGCACGCAATCCAACCACTGAATCCTCACAGCATACATGTGTTGCTTTACCACCTGTGCTGATTCCTTAGGACATCCATTCTAGAATTTGGTGCCGATAGTGCTCTCAGATTCTTTCCCAATCCTGTACTGGCTACTTGGCACATCCGTTCGATAAAATGGAGATGTATTAGCTACTTCCTTTTGTACGTATCAGAAAGCGCCATCTGCAACGCATATTTTGGAACGAACGCGCTAAGTAGCCAGTACAGGGGCGACCGATGGGTCGAAGCCTTCGGGTCCACCCTTTACGACTTCCTGTTTCCCTCTCCAGAACCATCAGACACGATCGGCAGCGCTCTTGCGCTCCTACACAGCACCCTTCGCCCAAGAACCATCCTCTGTCCTGTTCGACGTGCGTTCCCCTTGCCTCTCTCCGTTTGTCAACGCTTGTTTACTTGTTGGGCAGATCCCTGGCTCCCGTTCCTGGGAGAAGAGCTGAGAGCACGTGTTGGAAAGAGGGAAGCAGTGCCTCCGCCGTCGCTTCGGAGAGGGGCGGTTTGCCCACCAGACGTCGCAGGACCACGATTCCTGTGATCAGGGCCACCACTAGGTCAGCACGCAGGTCGGCATCCGGGGTAGTGGTTTGTGTGGCAAGATCGGCCGAGAGGAGATCAAGCAAGGTCCGCATATATTCGGCGGCAGGAGGGTGGTCAGCCGAACGCAAGAGGGTGACAAAGAGATCGTGGTCTCTCCCAGCTGGATCAACCAGGGCTTGCTTGAGCAGGCGCTCTGCCAGCTGCCCTGGGGGTCCCTGCATCGCCTGGACCAGCCTGCTGCGATCAAAAGCCACGACCGTCTGAAAGAGTCCCTCTTTCGAGCCAAAGTAGCGCGGGATGAGCGCCACGTTCACTCCGGCATCGGCGGCGATGTCTCGCAGATTGGTAGCTTCGTAGCCATCACGAGCAAACCGGAGCCTGGCAGCAGTCAACAGCGCAGCACGCGTTTCCTCCGCATTGCGGGGACGAGCACTCTTCATCGGCATGGATTCTTCTCGATGCATGCAGCAAGCCTCTTGCCTATGTGTGATGGACATAGCGCCCTTTAACAAAGAAGAACTGAGAGGATCATGATGCTTTCATTGTAGATGCTAGCCGCGCAGGTGTCAACAAGTGTTGACAAGGGGTGACAGGCCTTCATTTCTCACAACGAAGCGCCTTGGCTCCTTCTGTCGATCCTATTCCTTGACTGGTGTTCTAGCCCTCTTCCACTTCGTACACCATGCTCCGCACTCCAGCGTTGCTGGCGAGATGGGCGATGTTTTGCGAAGTTGCCTGTCCTTCGGGTGATTGGAACGCTTGCTGGAGAGGTAGAGAAGCGGAGTGGTCAGCGTGCTGCCCGGCACACTCTGCGATGTCTGTCGAGCAACCACCACCGGTTCAGTACTTTCTGGGCAGTGTACGTCGAGAGTGTCTCGATCACCTGCTTATCCTGCATGAGAAGCAGCTTCACCGGGTGCTCAATGCTTATGTCCAGTACTTCAATCGTTCCAGACCGCATCAAGGGATCAAGCAACAGATTCCAGAACCACATAGTGGAACAGGTTCACGAGATCAGGATAGTGGCAAGGTCATCTCCTTCCCAGTCCTGGGTGGATTACACCATGATTATCGAAGAAGCGCATAAACTCTTCCATACACGCGAAGAAGCAGGTGTTTGAGGTGCGTGGAGAGCGCCTCATACCTCCAGCTCATATCTCCTGTTGAGGACCTGCAAAATGTACCCCTTTGTCATTTTTCACAGATGAATGCAACAAACAAGAGATACTTGTCCTTTGTGGTAAGTGCTTCATATATTGAGGAGTGAGGCTTCCGCTTGACCTCGCATCATTCGAATGAGATGTATCAAAGGAGAAGGTGATTGAATGCATCGCGTCCTCTATTTTCTCGACAGATGCCTCATGTAGCCAGCACAGGCCAAATTATTCAGCCAGTGACGCTTCCCTGTTTTTACGTCCTTGCTTCTGAGTGTGCTATACTGTAGCCCATCTACCGGAAAGATGCACATGGAAGTGGACCTCGTGCTCTGCAGAAACTCTCGTTTTGAGAGGTCGTCCGCAATATATAAAGTCGTTTCACAGGCATGAATACGTCTTATACCTACGAAAACTGGAGGCATTATGCATTTTTCAGAGTATATTGAGTACGATGCGGTTGGTCTCGCACATCTGATAAAGAGCGGACAGGTTTCAGCTCAGGAGGTGCAACAAATCGCTCGTCAGGCGATTTTGGCCGTGAATCCGACCTTGAACGCTCTCGTGGGAGAGTTGTTTGAGGAAGCGCTGCCCTCCTCGACCACTGGACCCTTTGCCGGGGTTCCCTTCGCTATCAAAGATTTTTCACTTCACGCGGCAGGAGTCAAGATAGGCGTAGGAACACGATTGACCGGGGAAGGGATCGTCTTTCCCCATGATACCGATCTTATGACACGGTTCAAGCAGGCGGGGCTGGTCACGCTGGGGCGGACTGCGACCCCGGAGTTCGCCTTCAACGTGACCACCGAGCCTGTCTCCAATGGACCCACACGCAACCCCTGGGATCCCTCTCGCAGTCCAGGAGGATCAAGCGGGGGATCTGCGGCCCTGGTGGCGGTCCGGGTGATCCCGGTGGCCCATGGGACCGATGGAGCCGGCTCGATTCGTATTCCTGCTGCCTGGTGCGGACTGGTTGGACTCAAGCCAACACGGGGACGTATCTCACCTGGACCGGATTCCGACGAACGCCTCTCAGGTCTTGGCGTTGATTTTGCTCTGGCCCGGACGGTGCGAGATACCGCGGCCTTGCTCGATGTTGTGAAGGGTCCGGGTATTGGAGACAAATATTTTGCTGCCCCGCCTGAACGTCCCTATGCTCAAGAAGTTGGTGCTCCTCCAGGACGATTACGCATAGCGATGACTACGCAGGCCTGGTCAGGAGTGCCTGTTGACAAAGAGTATGTAGACACCGTCTCAATGGTCTGCCACGAACTGGCAGCGCTGGGTCACGATGTAGAGGAATCCAGCCCACAAGTGGATTGGGAACTCTTCGTCGATGCCACCCTTCCGATCTGGACGGCGTCGATGGCTGATGGCGCTCTTGGCCTTGCTCAGGCCCGTGGGATTGATGTAGGCCCGGATGTGTTAGAGGCGGTGACGCTGGCAAGCGTGGAATATGGACGCCGACTCACGGCAGTGGATCTGCTCCGGGCGCTGCGACTCTGCAACACCATCACCAGAGGAGTGGGCGCGTTCTTCCGCTCCTACGATGTGCTGGTGACTCCGACTGTCGCTACCCCACCACCGCCGCTAGGATATCTCAACCAGAACGATAAGAGCCTTGATCCAAGAGGCTGGCTCAACAAGCTGTTCGCGCTGATCCCCTTTACTCCGCTCTTCAACGTGACAGGGCAGCCAGCCATAAGCCTGCCTCTGGGACAGTCGAGCGAGGGGTTGCCCATCGGTGTGCAACTGGTTGCACGCTACGGCGACGAGGCTACTCTCTTGCGGCTGGCAGCACAGCTCGAAGAGGCGCTGCCATGGGCTGGCCGCCATCCTTCGATCTGAGGCCTCACCCCGTCCCTCTCCAGTGCATGGAGAGGGTGTACGAGGGTCACGAACTGGCTGCTACTCTGGCTTTATGGATGGCCTGCCAGACATTGTGCGACGTCAACGGGACATCCAGGGAGGTGACTCCCAGGGGAACCAGCGCGTCAATAACGGCATTGGCTATAGCAGCAGGAGCGGCTACCGTGCCAGCCTCACCTGCCCCTTTCACTCCGAGAATGTTGAGCGGACTTCGTGTTTCGGTCAGGGTAAGCTCGAAAGGAGGCAGTTCTTTGGCGAGGGGGACAGCATAGTTCATCAGGTTTGCGCTGAGCACCCACCCGCTCCCATCGTAGGCCATCTGTTCAAAGAGTGCCTGACCGATGCCCTGAGTAATAGCCCCATGTGTCTGCCCTTCAACCAGCGTGGGTACGAGGACATGACCGTAATCATCTACAGCGACATAGCGTTGTAGATTCACTTCGCCGGTCTCAGGGTCCACCTGTACGACAGCCAGATGTGCGCCAAAGGGATACGATAAATCTGCTGGTTCGAAGGCCTGCAAGCTGCACAGCCCCTTAAGCAGTTCTTTCTGGAGGTCCTCGGGGAACTGCTCTTTCTGTACGGGGTTCTCGGCAATACTCGCCAGTTGGGCGAATGTGTACCCTTTGTCAGGAACGCCGGAGACCTGCACACGCCCCTCGCGCAGCTCGAGATCGCTCTCGCCCACTTCGAGCAGATGCGAGGCTAATTTGAACATCTGCGCTTTGACAGCTTGAGCCGAGAGCTTGAGCGCGACACCTCCGACTCCCATACTGCGGCTGGCAAAAGTAGCAAGCGAATGGCTATTGGGAGTGTCTCCGATGTAGACTTCAACCTGCTCAAGAGGAACCTCAAACTCCTGGGCCACAATTGTGGCAAATGAAGTGGCATGACCTTGCCCACTGTCAACCGAAGCGCTCTCGACGAGAATCTTGCCTTCAGGAGTAATGCGCACCAGCCCGCTATCAGGCTGGCCGCTCATGTCCTCTCCTCCCATAGCGGTCATCTCGACGTAGAAACAAAGCCCGACACCGACACACCGACCCTGTGCGCGCAGGCGAGCCTGGTCGGCGCGCAGTTGCTGATAGTTCGCGGCGGTCAACAATGTATCCAGGGCATCGCTGTATGCGCCGGAATCATAGGTTGTACTGGTGGCGGTTGTGTAGGGGAACGCCTCCTTGGGGATCAGGTTTCGCCTGCGCACCTCAACGGGGTCTAGAGAAAGCTCATGAGCAATAGCATCTATAGTGCGCTCGATACAATAGCAGGCTTCTGGTCGTCCTGCTCCTCGATAAGGGCCGGTGGGGACAGCGTTGGTCTTCACAGCGTTGACGATCGTAGTAATCGCCGGGATAGCATACGTGCCAGAGATCATCGCGGCAGTCGAATCAACGGTGAGGATGCTATAATCACCGGGATAGCCACCCAGATCGGCAAAAAACTCGGCCTTGAGCGCCAGAATGGTGCCGTCCTTGCGGACGGCGGCCTGCATGCTGGCATGGAGACCGCGGCCATGACCCATCGAGACGATATTGTCCTCGCGACTCTCCAGCCATCGTACAGGTCGTTGCAGCTTTTGCGCCAGGAATGCCGTCACGACCTCTTCACCACTGAGCCGGGTCTTGCCGCCAAAGGCTCCCCCTACATGCGGAACAGTGATCTTGATGTCTGTTTGCGCCATGTGCAGCGTCGTCGACAGTTGGAGACGAGCCAAAAAGATCGACTGGCTGGAGATCCAGACCGAGAGGGTCCCATCAGCATGCCCTTCAGCAATAATGCCTCGCGGTTCCATCGGTACCAGCGCCACTCGTGGTTGCCGCAGGTACAATGAGACAATCTTATCAGCCCAGGCGAACCCTGCCTCTACATCGCCAACCGTCTTTTCTCTGGTCACCGCAATATTGCTCTGCTCATTGAAGATCTTCGGACCGTCCTCCTGGAGAGCGGCATCGAGTCCTCCTACCGAGGGCAACACATCGTAATTAACATCAACGAATTCGGCAGCTTCGAATGCTGCTGTCTCACTCTCGGCCACCACTGCGGCTACCGGTTCACCGGCAAAGTTGACCTCCTCACGAGCCATGGCCGGCTGCGGCACCCATGCTGAACCCGGAAATAAATTCGTGAGCAGCTCACCTAAATGTGCTGTGTCCGCACCTGTCACCACCGTCACCACGCCCGGATGGGCCTGCGCCTCTTGCACATCAATCGCAACAATGCGGGCATGGGGATAAAGACTACGCACAAAACTGATGTAGAGCATGCCCGGACGACGAATATCGCCCACATACTGCCCTCTGCCGGTGATTAACACCGGGTCTTCACGGCGCCGAATCTTTTGCTCCGGTGAAACTGGCTGTTGAGAACGACCACTTGCTGTTGTTGCTTCGCTCATGTTGTTCTTCCTCTTCTGGTTCCGGATACGTGGATGATCTTTCTCTGCTTGCTTCCTGCTCCCATCCCTTTATTTCAATATCTGAATAGTACACACAGGACCAACTACATGTCAATTCTGGTCGGAGAGATAAAGAGACCATCCGCCACGATGCGTGGCCCTTTTTCGTCAAGCAGCACGATATAGCCATCGAGGCGTGGTGTTGCCGCTGCTGGCCACCAGTTTTGCTCTCACGTCATGACAGAAAGCCACAGCCGATGGAGGCTATCAAGGAACACAAAGTTGGGCGTGGTGATGCTGACCTCATCCACATCGGTCAACAGGTTTTCAACTTGAGATCATTGTCATGACCAGCATGCAAATCCCAGTCCACACCCGGTCCCTGCAGGGGTGCGGTAGACGGGGATGTACTCATCCCACACCAGTTTCAAGTGCTTGCTCGCGGCTGCGACCGCGATCCAGTTGCGTATCTCCGAACTGCCGGCATTGAGCAGTTTTGGAGGGATGGCGCGCAGTTGTTCCTCGGAACCAGCTCGAAGGGCTGTGAGCAACTGGCGATCAAGTCGCTCGTCGGTGACAAAGTGGCTCAGGCCACCCGAGGCAACAATGCCCACGCGCAGGTCAGTCGGGCTGGTCTCGATGGCTTGATGCAGCGCGAGTCCCAGGTCATAGCAGCGAGAGGGTGTCGGCTGGTTCGGTGGAAAATAGGTATTGACGAAGGTGGGAACGATAGGGATTGGCCGCTCTCCCATGATTTGGGTCACGATGGCTCCATAGGCATGTCCGAGACCAATCGATTCATCGGCTGGGGGAATCTCTCCCGATCCAGCCACATCGAAGCCCTGATCGATCAGGGATGCGAGCAATTCGCGCGCGAAGCTCGGCGCGCTGGCAAATTCGCGATGGACATCCATGGTATAGCCTTCCGCTACAGCGTGCTGAAGCCTTTGGCTGAGCGGAGCAGCGGGTGGCTGGCCCTGCCTCTGATATGTGGCGAAGCGCGAGGTCCAGAGTCCGCTGGTGATCCGCTCGCCGTAGAAGATGGCGAGCGCAGGCATATTGGCAAAGGAAAACAATTCCAACTGATCGTCCCCGACGACGACGAGCACATCCAGTCTTGCAGAAGCAATGTCAGTGGTGAGACGAGCAATCGCTTGTCGTACGGTTGCGTACTGTTCCTTCCAGTGCTGGGGCGTAGCCTGTTGAGCATGGCGATCCCCTGCTCTTTCGGCAAGTTGCGCGTAGGTTACCGCCTGTCCCTCCGTGTCAAACAGGATGGCGAGCGCCGCATCCTGGGCTGCCCACTCTCCCCACATGGAATCGTCCAATATTACCAAGGTGCTATGGGACATCCCTATGCTAAGAACGTGTTGTGCCATGACCTGCTTCTCCTTTGCTCAGTCTGTGAGCTGTTAGCTCTGCGTACTACCCTCAACCACTGCCCGCAGCCCCGAGAGGTCATACGAAAGCGCCCCCGCTTGTAGTTGCGCTCTCAGCGTGGTTTCGCTGCGTACGCGTGCGCGGGAAGCCTCAAGGATGGCAGAGGCCCGCGCTGCAGCTATGGCTACGGCGCCATCGGCATCAAGGAGCACGAGATCACCCGGAGCAATAGTGGTGCCACCTACTGTGACCGTCTTATTGATGGCTCCTACGTGAGTCTTGGTCGCTCCCCGTACGCGAATCCAGCGCGTCCAGATGGGTAAGCCAAGCGCTTGCAGTTCCTCTGTATCGCGGACGGATGCATCCACCAGGATGCCGGCGACCTGGCGAACTAGCGCCTGGGTCGCGAACAGCTCTCCGATTAAAGCGACGGGCTCGGGTTCAGGCATCGTCAAGATGAGGATTTCACCTGGTTGGACCTGTTCCATCACTGCATGCACCATTAAATTATCCCCCTGGCCACAGCGAACAGTGCGTGCCCGTCCTGCCACCCTGCTCCCCGCAATGAGTTGCACCAGGGGAATATCAATGAGTCCAGTGCGTCCCGCGGCTTCGTAGACCGTTGCGACCCCGTAGCGAGCCAACTCGTGTATATCGCTTTCATTCATCGATTATATAGTCCTTATGAGCAAAATCACCCGTATCAAGCCTGTCCAGTGCCGCTTAGAGCGTGTCTACTACGTGGGGGTAACACGCTGGAATGCTTCTGCATACTGAATATCGGTGCGCCCGGAAATACGGCGCGCATGGTTGGCGCGGTACTTTGCGATCTCCGTTTGGTACTGGTGAAGGTAGCTTTGCGCGGCCATCGCCTTCATGGCCTGTTGCTTGAGGGGAAAAACCGCGCTGATATCGACAAAAGTGGTGGGAACGAATCCGCAGTGTTCCGGCTGATGAGGCTCAAACAGGAACAGTGCTGCTGGTTTGATAGTGGGGAAACCACTGGCAACGCCCGAGCCGCTGGCCAGGATACTGGCACGCTGGACGGCTGCAGAGGCCAGCGGGTGATCGGGATTGAAGGGATCACGTTCGGTATGGGTGATGATCACATCTGGCGCTAGCTCGCGCATGAGCAAAGTGAGTCGCTCCAGGACTTGCGCGTCAATCTGAAGGGGATAATCGCCGAGATCAAAGCATTGAAACGTTGCGCCAAGAATCTCGGCTGCTCGTGTGGCCTCCTCATGACGAATACGTTTGACGTTCTCGATCGTTTGGTGCGGCTCTTTCCACAATTCGCCTGATTCGCCTCGTTCTCCATAGGAAAGCGCGACGACGTTGGCTCTGCCGCCACGCGTCGTCACGACGGCGATGACCCCCGCAGCACGCCAAACAAAATCCGCCGCGTGTGCACCAACCACAAGCAGGGTGCGGCTCTGGTTCATGCAGGCTCACTCCTTTCGGTAGCAACAAGGCCCGGTGATGGAACAGACTTGTGTTGAAAGCAGGCTTTGTTTCCCCTTCACATGCTCCCATCGTTCGCCGTTCCCTGTTCTTATCGTATTCTATCACAGCTACTATTAGGCCGAAGATGGAGCTATCCTACGGACCCGTCATCGACTGCGCACTGACGGGCTCTTCGGGCTGGACGCGCCGGCACCAGTGGGCCACCGCCTCAACCAGCTGGCGAATCTCCTCGCGCGTCCCCTCATCGCGCAGGTCCACCTGCTCGTCGAAAAGACTGGAAGCGCGTGGCACCAGCACCTGCGGGTCGGGTACCACGATGGCACCGATGCGACCGAGCACCCCTCGCAGGGCCGCCTGCGCGTTCGCCGAGCCCGATTGGCCCAGGACGGCACCCATCACTGCTACCGGTTTGTTGCGCAGGACGCTGCGACCACTCGGTCGCGAGGCCCAGTCGATCGCATTGGCTAGCACCCCCGGCACCGCGCCGTTGTACTCCGGAGTGGCGATCAGGACAGCGTTTGAGGCGGCGATAGCATCCTTGAAGCGGCGGACCGGCTCGGGGTCGCCAGCAGCCTCGACATCCTCGTTGAAAAAGGGCAACTGGCCAATGTCAAAGAAGCGCACCTCGACCCACTCAGGTGCGACCTCTTGCGCGGTGCGCAGCAGCCCGCGATTGTAAGACCCCTGCCGCAGGCTGCCCGCGACAGCAAGTATTCGAAACGGTTTCCTATTCACGGTGGATCACCTCCACTCCATCCTGCTGCCAGTTTGTGCCCACTTGGCACCGAGCCGATGCCGTACAACACCACTATGGGGCTGCTGCCCCGTCTGCAAAATGCCGTCCCTGTTGAAATAAAGTATCGAGTAGCAAGCCACATCCGGTATGGCGCCAACAAATGTCATCAATGAAGGAAGCTTTGCACTATCTCATGAATGTTCAGCGTTTCACATCACACAATTATAGCAGACACTCTTCGTTGGTACCAACGAACAGCACTTCCCTACAGTGGAAGGGCGCATTCATGTTTCACACGGGAGGAACGGGACTGTTTTTCCGATTCGCAAATCGCGTGGAGTTTTCTCTATAGGGAAACCCGGATGCTGGTCCCGCTCCTCGACGCCTGATGATCGCCTCACGTGCCGAGTTGCTGCGCCAGGTCTATGAAATCGGTGGCCACGATTTCAAAAGCTGGGTCAGGGGTGAGATCCGGCATGTGGTGGGGACCATGCTCCAGTGGACGCGGGACGAAGGCGGCCTGCATGCCTTGCGCCTGGGCAGCGCGCAGGTCTTCCTGGTGGGCTGCGACCATCATCACCTCGTGGCTCTGTAGCCCGAGCATCCTGATCGCCATCTGATAGGGGCGAGGGTCGGGCTTATAGGCCTGCACCAACTCGGCTGAGAGGATGCAGTCCCAGGGCAGTGCACTATACTTCGCCATGTTCACCAGTAGGGCCACATTCCCGTTCGAGAGGGTCGCCAGCACAAAGCATTTCCGCAGGTGCGTGAGCCCTGGAATAGCATCAGGCCAGGGTTGGAGCCGGTGCCACACACGGTTGAGGTGCTCGCGCTCGTCCTCGTTGAAGTGGTCATCGAGCTGGAATTCGCTGAACAAGTCGTTCATCGACAGGCGGTGGAGGGCATCCAGATTGGTCCAGGGCAGTTCACCGCGCATGACGCGGGCTAGCGAGGGACGATAACGGGCGCGCCACGCGTCGGCAAACTGCCCCCAGTCCACCGACAGTCCTTTCGCCCGGTTGAGCCGTTCCCCCTCGCGGATAATAGTGCCGCGATAGTCGACGACCGTGCCAAAGACATCAAACGCGAGAGCCTTGATCGTGCTAGCAGTCATGTGTCCTCCTCCTTGCAATTACACTCAGGCGCGTGGCCGGCGCGAGATGTGACAAGATGATCAGGCAGTTGCCCTGTCGGTGCAGGCGCTGGTCTTCAGGAGCGGCACCTGGGGCAGACGCTCGAGGAGGTCAACGCTTACTTGCTTTGCGCATCCTCCTCAACAGCATGAGCATCGTTCCCCATGCCGTCACACCGGCCAGGGCAATCTTGGTGACATCCACCACCGGCTTGACCGTGACCCCATCTGGTCCTATGATGATGATGGCAACTGGCCGTCCACTGGAGCCACCCCCACCACCCATGCCGCCTCCACCGCTGTTGGTTGGCTGTGCTTCTCGCCCAGACGTCTCCCCTTGCTGCTTGGGAGGGGTCGTCGGCGACCCAAAACCTATCCCAGAACCGAAGCCGCCACCGGCAGCGATCTCGCTTGCCGTGATGACGGTGTAGGTGCCAGCGGTCACCGGTTCACTATACACTGCACCGGGCTGGGCTGCCGAGTAGATCTTCTCCAACACCCGGGAGAGCTGTTCTTCTCTCTTCTCTGCCTGTGTGAGCAGATTGCTCATGGTTTCCATCAAGATACGTTCTCCTTTCTTCGAGCGAACTGCACGAAGCTGACGATGGTGATGATCACCACACCCAGACCAACGAGTCCCAGTTGGATGAGACGGGTGAGATCGACGATTGGCAGCTGCTCCACCCGTCCGTTCCGCTCCACCTGTATGGCAGTTGGCCGATGCCAGACACATGCGCCCCAGGGGAAGCGAACGATGAGCACCTGGGACTGCGGTGTCAGGGTGAGATCATGCACCACCACTGACTGACCAGAAGCCTTGTGCCATTGAACGAGGTCGTTGAATCGTCTCATATCAAAACCCCTTTTGCTGCATGCTGGTTGGCGTGTGAAATGCTTCCATACGCGGGTCGATTCCGACAAGCTGCTGCTGCAACGCAAGAGTTGCTCCACCCGATTTGCCCATGGGTGTCTCGACAATACGTCCATCCTCGGGCTCACACAGCCACGGAAGGAGGTCCAGAGGTCTATCGAACGAGCAGGTGAACAGCATGAGCAGCTCAGTATTCCGCAGGATACCTGTTTCCTGCTCATCGTGCTCTACCATGACCTTCCTGCGTTGCCCGAGCGGTTGTGGGTGCTCCACGAGTGTCTTACTCCTCTCAGGCCTCCACAAAAGTCAACGTGTTTGCTGCCAGCTTAGGTGGAAGCTGCTTCATCATAGCACATCGACGGCCCTGCTGCTGGCACCTCCCGTCAAGCAGATGATTGGCTCATTGCATGGTGCTTGATCCCTTGTGCCCGTCTGCCGCTTGCTCACCCTCCTCACGACGCACGATGGCAAGATTCTGTATGTGTAAACGCTACCATCTTTCTAGAAAATTGCTTCTGTAGAAAGAAGGGATGTGAGTGCCTGGCTGATTACTTTTTTTATCTTAGGAACGTGTCTAAGATATTGGTTGCAAGCAGCAGAGGGGAGAGCAAGAATGGAGAACGACCATAACCTTGCAGGGCAAGCGAAGGACGAGGCAGACTCAGCTAACAAGACGTTAAGCCACGTATCCAGCCACGAGCATTTGAATACAGAGAAGGCCGCAAAACAAGAGGGTCGTCGGGGCCAGGGTTTGCTCGGCAGAGCGTGGGCGAGGCTCCAGGCCATTGGGACCCCACGCGGGGCATCCACCCTGCCAACCTCTGACACGCTCACGCAGGCTCCCCCACCTGCCGATGAGATCAGCGAAGAGGCCGCCGAAACTGGGAATATCCTGGCCGAGACTGCCAAATGGACCCGGCGCCGTGACATTCCCCTCGCCATCCTTGCCTGGTCTGGCGTCGTGCTCTTAGTCCTGTGGGCTGCGGGACACGTAACAAGAACCATCCTCGTGCTGGTGATTGCGTCCTTGCTCGCCTATGGTCTCGCACCCCTGGTAACATTCTTAGAGCGGGTGGTGCCCCGTGTGCTCGCTATCCTCATCGTCTACCTCATCGTCCTGGGCGGCATCAGTGCTATACTCTACCTCGTTGTCCGCACGGCCAGTGAGCAGATCACCTCGCTCTCCCACTATCTCGGTATGCTGCTGACCCCCGGGACGGCTGCTCATCCCAGCCCGGTGGAGCAGAGCCTGCGGCCCTTTGGGATCTCACCGAGTCAGATCGCCTCCGCCCGCGCTCAGATCCTTGCCAGCACCACGGGGCTGGCAGGGGATATCGTGCCGCTGCTCACAGGCATCATTAATGCCGGCCTGGATTTCATTGTGGTATCCGTGCTCAGCATCTACCTGCTCATTGACGGAGCCCGGGTGAGCCAGTGGTTACGCCGCAACATGCCCCGGCGGCAGCGGGGGCGGGTGCGCTTTCTCCTGGAGACCCTGCAGCGCATTGTGGGAGGCTATATTCGCGGCCAAATAATGTTATGCGTCCTCATCGGGCTGCTGGTCGGCGTCGGCATGAGGATCATCGGGGTGCCCTACGCGCTCTTACTGGGGGTGCTGGCCTTTGTCCTTGAGTTCATTCCTATCTTAGGCACCCTGGCTTCCGGGGTGATCTGTGTGCTGCTGGCCCTGACCAAGGGATGGCTGATAGCACTTATCGTGCTGGTCTACTTCGTGCTCGTGCATATCCTGGAAGGCGATGTAATAGGACCGCGCATCGTTGGGAAAGCCGTCGGGCTGCATCCAGCGGTTGCCCTGGTGGCTCTGATCGCCGGGGGAGAACTCTTTGGCATCTGGGGTGTCCTGTTGGCCTCGCCGGTTGCGGGAGTGCTTCAGGCCTTTCTGGTGACCATCTGGTCAGAGTGGCGCGAGACGCATCCGCAGGAGTTTGAGCGAGCAGCCAACAAAATTGCTAAAACGGTCGAGGAAAATGTCGCTGAGAAACCTGTCGATCCAGAACCGCCGGCAAAACTGCTGTCGGAGGCTGAATGATTGTGCTGGCCTTGAGCAGGCTGGGTGCAGCACTGCCGCACGATCCACGCACACTTTTTTGTACCTATCTGAACATCTCAAAAGTAGCCAATTTACAAGATATCGAGGGAAGAATAGGCAACTGTTTCTTACGGAGAACTGAAGCATGAACCCACTCTTACAGCGGCCCAATGCGACGACAGTAATAGTTCCATACGTTTCTTACCATGCCTTCGCCAAAAATGTTCTCTCGTTTTCCCGCTATCTCCTCATCGGATGTCCAGCGAAAGGACTGACCAGAGGCAGCAGCAAGAAGCTGAACCTGGCTGGCTCGCTCTACATTGATGGCTGAGACGACCGCCTGGTCGATGGTGGTGCCAGCTACGACTATTCCGTGGTTGATCAGGTAGCAAGCAAGACGTCCACCCAGCGTGCTGGCGACTTCCTCTCCCAGGGCGCGTGTGGTGATCAGGTCGGAGGTCCGTGTGAAGCGAGGGACATCGGGCGGGGTAAACTGCGCTCCTTCGTGTGAGACGGCATGCAAGGGCTCTCCTGTGGCGGCAAAGGCAATCGAATAGATGGGGTGGGTATGCACGACACAGGTAACAGTGGGTCTGGCTCTGAAAATCTCAGCATGGAGAGGAAACTCCAGGTGACGTGGCAGCTCACCTTCGACCACATTGCCCTCCAGGTCAACCCGAATCAGGGTCTCTGGCGTGATTTCATCCAGGCCCAGAGTCGCAGGTTTCATCCAAAAGGTCTGCGCGCCTGCCTCTCGATAGGTGACATGGCCGTAGACGGTATCGTTCTGGCCGTTGGCTGCCAGGATGCGACAAGCGTACGCCAACTCACGACGCAGCTGGAGACTCTCTGCTGAGAAAACTGACATCACGTTCTCCTTTCAAGGATGGTATCCTTGCTATCCAACGATCGCCAGCGCCATGTCCAGCCCGAAGCGCGCACCTCGTCCATCGGCGTCGGCTGACGGATTGTAGACTGCAAGGGATGCCACCTTGACAGGTATGGTCTGAACCGTCTCCCTGGCTGCTTCAAGAATATGCTCGCGTGGAGGCCAGTACGGGGCAGGTGTGAACCCGCCAGGGCATTCCTCTGGCCCTGCCACATCCAGGTCAATGTGCACGTACCATGCTGCCGCCTCGTGTGCTCTTGGGCGTAATGCGCTCTGGATACGCTCTCCTACGCCTGGCTGCATCAGCTCCCCCGCATCCACGTGCAAAATAGGATGGCGTGCCAGCGCCTCAACTTCTGCCGGGTCGAGGTCGCTCGCTCCAATCAGCACCGCCGCCTCTGGCCGCACAGGTTGCTCCAATCCAGCCGCCAGGCGCCAATCCTCAAGGTCCCAACCCAGCGCAACCGCGTAGGGCAATCCGCCTAAGAAGCCGCTCGTGGTCGTCTCCATCGTATTCAAATCGCCATGCGCATCAAACCACACCACTCCTGGATGGCCTTGCGCCTGCGCCAGCCCGCCAATAGCTCCCACCGCGTGCGTGCAATCCCCCGCAAGTACAAGGACGAAACTGTTCTCTTGTTGCAATGCTGTGCGTACAGCCGCCGCCTCGCGTTGAGCGATACGCCCCAGGTTGGTCACCGCATCGCGGGTGCGCTCTGCTTTGGGCAGTTCAATCCAGATGGTTTGAGATATGGTATGGCCCCTCGCTTCCAGTCGTGGGATCAATCCATGATCCAGGAATGCCTGGGGACCCAGGGCGCAACCCCAACGGGAAACGTCGATTTGATAGGGGACGCAGACGATGGTGATGTGCATGGTGGAGACTCCTTAGCAATCAAAGTACATGGAAAATGAAGCCCAGTATGACCAGTACTCTCAGTACTCGCGAGATCAGTAAGCCCAGCCCTACTGGCAAGCTGAGTATGCCATAGGGGGCTGTTTCATTCACTGCTCACCTAGCCTGGCCCTATGAATCACCTGACCCAGCACGCGTATGCCGGTGTCAATCTCTTCAGGCGTGGCACAACTGTAGGCCAGGCGTACGTGGTGGTCGCCATCGACTGGATTCACGAAGAACCCTGCTCCCGCCGCCAGCGCTACCCCTTCCTGGAGGGCCAGGCGCCTGACGTGGTCCGCAAAGATATCCCTGGGCAAACTGAGCCAGATGAAAAAGCCTCCAGCAGGGTGCGACCACTCCACATCACCAGGCATGTATTGCTCCAGAGCGGAGAGCGCTCTATCGCGGCGCATTTTGTACAGCGACCGCACGCGCTCAATGTGCTTTTCCCACGAGCCGTTCCGGCAGTACTCCGCGACCATGTGTGCTATGAACGGGTTCGCTCCCCCGCCCATCTGCGTCGTCCCGCAGTTGACACAGCGCCCGATGACGCTCTCGGAACCGAGCAGCCACCCCAGCCGCAAGCCGGGCGCAAGCGTTTTGGAGAAACTGCCAATGCTCGCCACCTGCTGGCCCTGCGCCAGGGCGTAGAAACTAGGCGGGACCGTCCCCTCAAAAGAGAGGTCGCGATAGACATCGTCCTCCACAATCAGGAAGCCATAGTGGCGTGCCAGCCTGATCACCTCGAGACGCCGCGCTTCGGGCAACGTGCGACCCGTCGGGTTGTGAAAGGTCGGCACGGTATAGAGCATGCCGGGTACTGTGCCGCTGGCACCAAGCCCTGCTAGCTGTCTTTCTAATTCGCCCGGGATAAGGCCATCGTCGTCCATCGGGATGGAGCGCAGCTCGATGTGATGATCTCGAAAAATGTGCAGGGCGTCCACGTAGGTCGGAGCCTCCACCAGCACCACTCCTCCCGGCCTGGCATATAGCCGCGCGAGCATATCGACGGCGTGCGTCGAGCCTGCAACCACCATCAGATTCCCAGGCTGAAGCGAGAGTTCCTGTTCTCGCTTGATTTTTTCGACGAGCACCTCAATCAGGTTTTGCGTCCCCTGCTCTGGACCGTACTGGAGGGCTGCAGAGGCGTGAGGGGAGCTGATGACCTGTTCCATAGCCTGGCGCAGCTCAGGGGTCAGCAGCGTCGCCGGGTCTGGATGGCCAAACAGGAGAGGAATCGTGTTCGCTGCTCCTCCCTGAGGTAAATCTGGTGAGATCATTGTCATTTCAATACACCCTGCAGAAGGAAAATAATTCCAACTGATCGACCCCGACGATGTTCCCTGTTCTTATCGTATTCTACCACAGCCACTATGAGTCCTACCTCGAGTTCACGTGTTTCAAGACCTTTGTAGTCATGCACTTGAATGAGTATGCTATGCTGTGAGATGAAAGTCTCCCATGCCAGGAGCGTACACTGGCTCTACGACTGCCCGTCTCAAACCCGGAAGGAGGACATTATGGGAATTGACATCAGCCACATTCACACAGTGGAGGTTGGGTACGACGAGTTTTGTGGTGCGCTTGCGGCGCGCGATCTGCAGCCGCTCTGGAAGATAGCAAAGCAGCTCATGCCTGAAGTTCCACTGCCCGCTACCCAGGCCTGGCTCTGGAGGTGGGACGACGTACTGCCCCTCGCCAGGCGCGCCGGCGAGCTGATCACACTCGAGCGGGGCGGCGACCGGCGCGTGCTGGCGCTCGCGAATCCCGGGCTTAGGGGACTCCCGTTCACCAGTACGACGCTCTGGGGCGCGCTCCAGTACCTGGGGCCGCACGAATCGGCACCAGCGCACCGGCACACGCCCAGCGCCATCCGGTTCGTCCTCACCGGCTCAGGAGTCTATACGACCGTCAATGGCGACGCCTGCGACATGGAGCCGGGCGACTTGATTCTGACGCCAATCTGGAACTGGCATGACCACAATAATCGGAATGACGATCCGATGGTGTGGTTCGATGGCCTGGACTTGCCGCTGCTGGCGACACTGGAGTCCATCTTC
>WNGN01001840.1_pt2 | contig 17555 bp, 14 predicted proteins | sample 5400561 | NCBI WGS metagenome assembly WNGN01 (sample SAMN13153379, study PRJNA577476) | soil metagenome | isolation source: 115 cm soil or saprolite under Garry oak tree replicate 2 | place: USA:California | collected 2016-06-15
ATCGGTGGGTGCTGCCCACCATTCGTGGAGAGAAGCGCGAGTGCTACGCCATCACGGAGGAGGGCGCGGGCTCCGACGTCGACGCGATCCGGGGGACGGCTCGCCGGGAGGGCGACGACTATGTGCTCTCCGGCGTCAAGTGGCACGTGACCTCGTTCAACCACTCCAAGTACGTCTTCTTCCAGGCCAAGCTTGCGGATGGCCCCCATGCCGGCGAGCACGCGATGTTCGTCATGGACGCCGACACCCCGGGCATCCGGGTGGTGCGCACGCCGGAGTACACGCACACCATCGACCACGACCACGCCATCCTCGCCTTCGAGGATGTGCGCGTGCCTGTTACCCACCTCATCGGGAGCGAAGGCGACGGCATGCGCTTTGCCTATGAGTGGTTCCGATACGAGCGCCTCATGATCGCCGCCCGGTGTTGCGGGGCCATGGACCGGTTGATCACCGAGGCCACCGCGTTCGCGAAGGACCGCCTGATTCGCGGGCGGCCGCTGATGGACTATCAGGCGATCCAGTTCATGCTCTCCGACTCGCTCACCGAGCTCTGGGCCTCGCGCCTGATGACCTACCGGACCGCCCGGGAGATCGACGGCGGCGTCGACGTGAAGATCCAGCACGCCCACTGCTCGATGGCAAAGCTCTTCGTGTCCGAGGCTGCCGGGCGCGTCGCGGACCGGTGCGTGCAGATCTTCGGCGGCCGCGGCTACATGCGGGAAAACGTGGCCGAACGGTTCTTCCGAGAGCTACGGGTCGAGCGCATCTGGGAAGGCACCTCCGAGATCCAGCGGATCATCATCGCCGGCCAGCTGGCCAAGCGCGGCGTCCGGGCACTGACGGGCTAGGGACGAAGAGATGGCCATCGCCGCGGAGGTCGCACTTCGTGACCACGCCCGACTCGGCGACCTCATCACGGAGCAGGAGCGCATTTTCATCGCTCGTCAGCCACGGTCGGCGGAGCTGCGGGCGAGGGCTGTGGAAGCCCTCGCCGGCGGGGTGACCTCGAGCTGGCAGATCTCCCGCCCCCAGCCCATCTGGATCAGCCACGGCGCCGGGTCCAAGGTCTTCGACGCCGACGGGAACGAGTACGTCGACCTGCACGGCGGCTACGGGGTGATGGCGGTGGGACACGCCCACCCCGCCATCGTCCGGGCCGTCTCCCAACGCGTCGCCCGCGGGACGCACTTCTCCCAGCCGACCGAGGACGCCATCGTGGTGGCCGAAGAGCTGGCCCGGCGATGGGGCCTCCCCCTCTGGCGCTTCGCCAACTCCGGGACCGAGGCGACGATGGACGCCGTCCACCTGATGCGGGCGATCACCCGCAGAGCCAAGATCGTGAAGGTCGAAGGGACCTACCACGGCCACCACGACTCGGTGCAGGTCTCCGTGCTCGAGCCCCTCGAGGAGCTGGGACCGGAGGACCATCCGTACAGCGTGCAGGCCGGCACCGGCATCCCCCGTGAGATCACCGACCTCACGCTCATCGTCCCCTTCAACAATCTGCGGGTGGCCGAGCGCGTCTTCGATGAGAACCGTGGTGAGATCGCCGGCATGATCGTGGAGCCGATCATGATGAACGCGGGGATCATCCTCCCAGATCCCGGCTATCTGGAGGGGATCCGCGAGCTCACGCGGCGCCACGGGGCGATCCTCACGTTCGACGAAGTCAAGACCGGCCTCACGGTCGGGCCGGGCGGGGCCACCCGGCTCCTCGGCGTGATCCCCGACATCGTCTGCCTCGCCAAGGCCATCGGCGGAGGTCTCCCGGGCGCAGCCATCGGGGGCACCCCCGAGGTCATGGACGCCATCGTCCGGGGCGACTACGACCAGGTCGGCACGTTCAACGGCAACCCGCTGATGGTGGCCGCCGCTCGAGTGGCCCTCACCGAGATCCTCACGGACGACGCCTACCGTCACATCGACGAGCTTCGCGCACGGATGGTCGAGGGATGCGAGCGGGTCATCGCCGAGCACGACATCCCGGCCCATGCGGTGGCGGTCGGGGCAAAGGGCTGCATCACGTTCTCACCCACTCGGGTTCGCAACTATCGGGACTTCCTCGAGATCGATGACCGCTTCAGCCAGTGCCACTGGTTGTTCCAGCACAACGGCGGGGTATTCCTCCCGCCCTGGGGGAAGGCCGAACAGTGGATGCTCTCGGTCCAGCACTCGACCGAGGACGTCGATCTGTTCGTCTCGAATTTCGCCGCGTTCGCTCGCGCGCTACGCTCCTGACCTATGAGCGGAGGCGAGGTCCAGCTCGTCGACCTGGTCAAGCGGTTCGGCGAGGTCACCGCCGTCGACGGGATCAACCTCCTGGTCCCCGGAGGTGAGTTCTTCTCCCTGCTCGGTCCCTCCGGCTGCGGCAAGACGACCACGCTGCGTCTCGTCGCGGGGTTCGAGCAGCCCACGCACGGCAAGATCCTGCTGGACGGCGTCGATATGGCTCACACGCCGCCGCACCGCCGCAAGGTGAACACGGTGTTCCAGAGCTACGCGCTCTTCCCACACCTGACGGTGCACAACAACGTGGCCTTCGGCCTTCGCTTCCAGGACGAGGCGAGGGCCAGCGCCGCCCGGCGGGTGGCCGAGGCGCTGGCCCTCGTCCAGCTGGAGGGGTTCGACAAGCGCAAGCCATCGCAGCTCTCTGGCGGACAGCAGCAACGAGTCGCGCTGGCCCGCGCCCTCATCCTCAACCCGTCGGTGCTCCTCCTCGACGAGCCGCTCGGCGCCCTCGACGCGAAACTGCGCAAGGCGCTGCAGGTCGAGCTGAAGGCGCTGCAGGAACGGATCGGCATCACCTTCCTCTACGTGACCCACGATCAGGAGGAGGCGCTGACGATGTCCGATCGTCTCGCCGTCATGCGAGGAGGGCAGATCGAGCAGGTCGGCACCCCCGAGGAGGTCTACGAGAATCCCTCCTCGGCCTACGTCGCCGACTTCCTCGGCGTGTCCAACCTGATGACCGCCGGAGCATTCGGCGGGGGGCGGGACGGGCGTTGCCGGATCCGGGTGGGCGACTTCGAGCTGCTGGCCGGACACGGTGACACACGGGCCAGGGGCGCGGTGAAGGTGGTGATCCGTCCAGAGCGGGTCCGGCTGGAGCCGTACGAGCCGTCGACGCCCGGCGGGGCGGGCGAGAACCGGATCCCTGGCATGATCGAGCGGACCGTGTACCAGGGCTCGATCACCCATCTCATCGTGCGACTTGCCTCAGGCGAGACGCTGCAGGCGATGGTGCCGAACGAGGACGGCGCACGCCCCTACCAGCAGGGAACCCCGGTGCACGCGTTCCTGCCCGCCGAGGCGCTGCGCGTGCTGAAGGTGGACGAGGTCGCCAGAGAACCGGTGGCGGACGAGCCCTCCCCTGCCGGAACCGACGCCTGAGCCGGCCCTCGGAGATGCCACCATCAAACGATCGCGAGTGGAGTCCTCGGGGCGGCGTTTCGGCTGCGCTTCTCAGGGCTCGAGCACATCCCGGCGAAGGGGGGCGCGTTGGTGGCTTCGAATCACGTCAGCGTCCTCGACCCGGTCTTCATCGCCCTGGCCACCGCCCGCCGAGGCCGGACGGTTCGATACCTCACGGTGAGCGACGTGTTCGACACTCGGATCGTCGGGTTGGCGCTGCGGCAGCTCGACCAGATCCCGCTGCGGCGAGGGGCGGGGGACTGGGCGGCGATCGAAGAGGTCGCGGACGTGATCCGACGTGGGTCGCTCGCCGGGATCTCGGCGGAGGGGACGGTCGGGGACGGCGCGCGGCTCCTCCCCATCCAGAAGGGTGCGGCCCGGATCGCCTTGGCCGCGAGCGCCTCAGTGATCCCGGTTGGGATCTGGGGAACCCATCTGCGCTGGGCGAAGAGCGGGCCCAGGCTGGGGCCCCCGCTTCGGCCCACGGTCTCGGTGATGGTCGGGCCGCCCATCGTGACCACGGGCGACCCGCGGAACAGAGCCGATGTCCGCCTGCTCACGGACCGTATCGCCTCGGAGCTGGAGTCGCGGGTGGCCAGCGCGAAGTCCGGAGGGTTGGCAGATACCCGGTCCAGGGACCAGACTTGAGCCGCGATGCGACCACCCGAGACTCTGAAGGGCGAGCCCACGAACGATCAGGCGCGGCGAGATCCCTTTCGATCCCTGCTGGCCCTCTCCCGTCGGGGCGGCGACGTGGCACGATACCGGGCCGGGGCCGAGGCCGCGTTCCTGATCAATGACCCGGGCCACGTGAAGCACATCCTGGTCGACAACCACGCGAACTACAGCAAGGCCACCGTGATCAACAGCCTGTTCAAGGAGGCCGTGGCCGACGGCCTCCTGACCAGCGAGGGCGAGGACTGGTGGAGGCAGCGCCGCTTGATGCAACCCGCCTTCTATCGCGAGCGCGTAGCCCGGATCGGTGACGGGGTGATCGAAGCGACACTGGCCATGCTGGAGCGATGGGAGCCTCACGCGCGATCGGGCGAGCCGCTCGACGTGGCCGCGGAGATGGGATCGCTGACGCTTCGGATCACCACACGAGCGCTGTTCTCGGTGGACATCAGCGAGCACGCGGATTCGCTTGGGCACCAGATCGCCGAAGGCCTCGGCCACATGATCGCCCCGAGTCACCCGGAGTTCGTGCGCAGCCGAGCCCGGGTCGAGGACACCGTGGCGACGATCATCGAACGGCGGAGGCACGACCTACGGGCGTACACGGACCTCCTGGCCCTGCTGCTCGCCGCCCGCGACCAGGACACCGGCGAGGGGATGACCGACCGGGAGGTCCGTGACCAGGTCATCACGCTGATGCTCGCCGGATACGAGACAACGGCCAACGCGCTCTGCTGGACCTGGTGCCTCCTGTCTCAGAACCCCCGGCCCATGCGGGTACTTCGGGATGAGGTCCGGTCGGTGCTCGGTGGACGGACTCCGACCGTGGCCGATCTCCCGCGCCTTCCGTACAACCGGATGGTTCTCGATGAGTCGATGCGCCTGTATCCGCCGGCCTGGATCCTCGGCCGACGAGCGCTGGCCGATGACAAGCTCGGAGAACACGTCATCCCGGCGGGCAGCGTGGTGGCGATGAGCCCCTATGCGATGCATCGCAATCCCGACCTGTGGGACGAACCCGAGGAATTCAGGCCAGAGCGGTTCACCCGCGAGCAGTCGGTCGGCAGGGCACCATTCGCCTACTTCCCGTTCGGTGGCGGGCCGCGCTTGTGCATCGGCCACAATTTCGCGCTGCTCGAGGCTCAGCTCATCACGGCCACGGTCGCCCAGAACTACGAGCTGGAGCTGGTTCCGGGGCGTCGGGTCGTCCCGGAACGTCTGTTCGTGCTGCGCCCTCGCGACGGCCTGCCGATGATGGTCCGCACAGCCTAGTTCTCGAACCGGCTATCCCTCCGCGCGCGAGAACAGGAAGGCTGAAAGCGCGGGATCGTACACGTGCTGGCATCCCCGCCAGACCGGGTGGCGCCCGCCGGACGGCCACCTGGGATTGCCGGAGCCGGCCGACCACCGGGATTGCTCGTCCGCGTCGGCGCCGTGAGGGTGCGCTCGGACGCTCGCCTCGCCCACGGCCAGAGCCTGCTGGCCTTGTGAGGCCTCCATTACCGACGCTCCGCTGCCCCGACCGCTGACCACCGAGACCTCACCCGTACCGCACGCGGCGCACGCCGCCAGGAGAAGCACCAAGGGATACGTAGCCAGTCGCCGCACGATATTCCTCCGGCCCTGCCGGTCGCGAACCGCCGTCGGCAAAAGATTACCCCCGGGCGAACCGGTTGCGTTTCGTTCCCCTTCGTGCTAAGACGCCTGTTGAACCGCCGTTCAATAGGCGGCGCAACGGTTCGACATGTCTGGGAAGTGGGGTGAGCGGGCATGGGTCATCCTCGTGAGCGGAGGGCGTTCTCGGATCCCGTATCTCGGCGGGACTTCATCAAGCAGGCGACCGGTACCGCCCTGGCGCTCTCCGGGCTCGGCGTGCTGCTGGACGCCTGCGGAAAGGGACCCTCGGCGGTACTCCCGTCCTCGAGCGGAGGCAGCCCTGGGCTCCCGCTGGCCCGGCCGAACAACCCGGTGAAGTGGCCCATCTACTCGGACAATCAGCCCATCGCCAGTGGGCTGCAGCCGGAGCAGAACGCCAAGCTGAAGCTCTATAACTGGGACCAGTACATCTACGACAAGGTCCTGCGGGACTTCGAGAAGAAGTTCAAGCAGTACAACGTCAAGGTCCAGCTCTCGACGTTCAACAACACGGATGAGGCCCTGGGAAAGATTCGCTCGGGCCAGGTCGACTTCGACATCTTCGTCCCGACCGTGGACCTGCTGGGCAAGTTGGTCGTGTCCAAGTTCATCCGGCCCCTCAACCACACCTACATCCCCAACATCACACAGGTGTGGCCCGAGTTCCAGGATCCCTTCTACGACCAGAGCTGGCAGTACACGGTTCCCTATGTCGTGTACACGACGGGGATCGCCTGGCGCACCGACCACGTCACGGAAGACATCGCGTCGCGGACCAATCCCTATGACGTCTTCTGGGATTCCCAGTACAAGGGGAAGGCCGAGGTCCTCGACGACTATCGCGAGACGATGAGCATGATCCTGCTCCGCAACCACATCTACGACGTGAACACCGGGAGCGCGCAGAACCTGAACATGGTCCGGAGCCAGTTGCTCCAGCTGACGCAAGCGACCAACCCCCTGGTCAATATCTCCGACTACGTCGACCTCCCCGAGGCTAAGACGTGGGTCAACGAGGCGTGGTCCGGCGACATGGTGAACGCCCAGTACTACGGGCCGAAGGGCTTCGATCCCGGCGTCCTTCGGTACTGGGCGCTGGCGGACCACGCGCCCGTCAACAACGACACGCTCGTCATCCTGAACGCGGGGAAGAATCCGGTCATGTCACACCTGTTCCTGAACTACATGCTCGATTTCAACTACTCCATGGAGAACTTCAGCTGGTTGGGGTACCAGCCACCGCAGACGGCCATCAGCGCCGACCTCTTGATCAAGCAGGAGCTGATCCCCTCCAACCTGACCACGACCGTGGTGGACCCCTCGATCTGGAAGACCGGGGCGCGGGAACTCGAGCTCAGCCCCTCGGTCGACTCGGCCTGGCACGACGTCTGGTCGCAGTTCAAGGCGGGCGCCTAGGCCCGAGCATGCCCCGATCGGAGCATCGGCGGCGAGCGCGAAGTGAAGGGGTCTGGTACCCCCGTTGGTTCTGGCCTTCGTTCGCGGCGCCAGGGATCCTCTGGCTCGTAATCCTGTTCGCGGTGCCGTTCTACGTCGTGCTTGCGGTGGCGTTTGGCACCGTGGATCCCATCTTCAGGAACCCCGTCCCGACGTGGAATCCCGTGCAGTGGTACCCGGGGACGTTCCGGCAGGTCCTTCACCGGATCTTCGGGCACAATGCGTTCCTCGGCCCACCCTTCGTCCGGACATTCCTCTACGTCGGGTTGGCGTCCGCCCTTTGCCTCCTGATCGCCTACCCGGTCTCCTACTACGTGGCTCGGTACGCGGGACGCCGACGGGGACTGCTTCTCGTCTTGCTGATCGCCCCATTCTGGATCAGCTACATGATGCGGATGCTGGCCTGGGTCAACCTGCTCGGGGGGGACGGGCTGGTCAACAAATCGCTCACGGCGGTGCACGCGGTCGCCCACCCGGTGAATTGGCTGGCTGGTCGGCCCGTCACGGTCGTCCTCGGGCTCGTGTACGGCTACATCCCGTACATGATCCTGCCCCTCTTCGCCGGGCTCGATCGCATCGATGTGAACCTCCTCGAGGCGGCGCGGGATCTCGGCGCCAACCGCCTTCGCACGTTCGCCAGAGTGACGCTGCCCCTCAGCAAGCAGGCGATCCTGGCCGGAATGGTGATCGTCGCCCTGCCGATGTTCGGCGACTACTTCACCAACGACCTGCTCTCGGGAGCTCCCAAGACGTCGATGATCGGGAACCTCATCGACGATTCCGTGGGAACGCCTGGGCAAGGCACCATCGCCGCCGTGCTGGTGCTCATCCTCACGCTCATCCTGATCATCCCCATGCTGTACTACATCTACACGACGGCAAAGGCCGCCCGGGAGGGGGCGACGTGAGCGAGACGACCCTCCAGCCAGCGGAGGTTTCTCGCTCCCGGGTCAGGACCCGCAGCCCCGGGCTCGGTGGAATGCGCAACCCGTGGCGCAAGCCTCGATTCCTTCAGACCTTCACGTGGGTGTATCTTGCATGGTCCATCCTGCCCGTGGCGATCGCGGTCCTCTTCTCGTTCAACGCCGGGCGGTCCCGAAGTTCGTGGCAAGGCTTCTCCCTCCGCTGGTACTACAAGGATCCGGTGCTCTCGGTCTGGCACGACCCCAACCTCCACACGGCCGTATTCCAGACGCTCCGCCTCGCCGGCCTGACGACCCTGGTCTCCGTCCCGCTCGGCGTCGCCTTCGCGATCGGCATCGACCGGTGGCGGGGCCGGACGGCGTCGGTGTTCAACTTCCAGATGATCCTCTCCTTCGTGATGCCGGAGCTCATCATCGGGGTGACGCTGTTGTTCGTGTTCGCGAACCTCCTCTCGTTCGTCCACCTCGGCACGAAGGCCCAGTTCCTGGGGCTCGTCACCTTCCAGGTCTCCTACCCGGTGATCATCGTCCGGGCCAGGATGCTCTCGATCGGCAAGGAATACGAGGAAGCCGCGATGGACCTCGGGGCATCTCCCACTCAAGCGCTCCGGCGCGTCCTCCTGCCGCTCCTCTACCCCGCAATCTTCGCCAGCGCCGTCCTCGTGTTCGCGGATGTCATCGACGACTTCGTGATCGTCCGATATCTGTCGTCCGACGCCTCAACTGAGCCCATGGCGGTGAAGATCTTCAACAGCGCCCGGGCATCGCCCACACCGGCCCTCAACGCCCTCGCGACGATCATGCTGGCCACCTCGCTGCTCCTCGTCTTGCTCGGGTTTCTCGTGTACAAGCTCTCGACCCGTGGCGAGCGTCGCACAAAGGAGTCGTCCTTCGGGGAGTTGGCGATCCAGTTCTGACGAGCCGCCTCGGCTGCTCGTAGCGGCCTACCCGCGCGTCGGGACGCGCTCGGCAGGAACGGGGCGAGCTGGCGCGCCATCAAGGTATCCGCCGGCCACCATCGTCAGGAACTGATGGACGTTTTCCTCCTCCAGTGCCAGCGGCCCCGGGCGATAGGCGCGAGAAGACACACCCCGCTGCACCGACTCACATGCCCGCCAGTCCTGCCGATTCGTGATGTCCCAGAACTCGACGGCGTACGAGGCATCGAACCCCGGCCGCTCGCTCACCTCGCGCGGGAAGAGCCATTGACATTCGATCCTGCTGAGGTCGGTTGCGAGCGGTTCGATCCGGTGCGTCATCACGTAATCGGGGTGCGGGCTGATGAGGAGGTTGGGAAAGAGTCCGAAATAGTACACCTGCCGGAGTTGGTCGGGGGAGAGGCCCGTGATCGGCTCGCCCCCGCTCTGCCCGGAGATCGACATGGTCTCGGCGTGCTCCTTCAGGTCCATCGAGCCTCCGACCCAGAGGCCGGTGGTGTCGAAGCTGTCGCCGCTGGTGGGAGGGGTGACTCGGCACAGTTCCGGATGGATCTGCGGGCAGTGGTAGCACTCGTGGTAGTTCTCCACGATGACCTTCCAGTTCGCCGCAACCTCGTATTCGTGGGTGGCCGCGGCGATCAGGCGCTCAGGGGCGTAGGGCGCGAGGAGCTCGTCCAGGTTGCCGACGTGGCCGGCCAGGTCCGGCCCCTCCCCGGAGGCGTTCACGAAGATCCATCCCCGCCATTCGGCGACGCGAGCCGGAACCAGTCCGGTAAACACGGGATCCGAGTCTGGGAGGTTGGAGAAGCGAGGCGCGGTCCGCAGCGCGCCGTCGAGCCCGTAGACCCACGCGTGGTACGGGCACTTGATCACCCGCTCGCTGGCGACGGCGCCGCGGGCGAGCAGCTCGTGCCCCCGATGCCGACACACATTGAAGAAGCCGTGCAGACGGCCACCGTCGTCTCGCACCAACAGGATGCCTTCCGAGCCCACCCTGATGGCGGTGTGGTCGCCGGGCGCGCTCAGCGGGGTCGAGCGGCCGGCACACACCCAGGAGCCCTCGAAGAAATGCTCTCGCTCCCACGCGAGGACTTCGGATGACGTGTACGCCTCGGCCGGGAGGGTACGGCTCTGGCCGAGTGGAGCCAGGGCCGACGCGAGCGACGCGGGGTCGATCGGTGGAGTGGAGGTGGTGCTCATCGATAGGTCTCCTGTGCGTTCGGGTTGGGATCAGCGGGATATTGCTTGTTTGGGTCGCTTCGCTCTCAAGCTTCGCCGCTCGCGGACACCCCACTCGAACCCGAGCTCGCGCGCGGCGCTTCGCATGCACGTCTCGAACATCCGATCCACCGTGACGTCCGGGTCGCCCAGCACGACCTGGATCGCCAGGCCGTCGATGAGCGCGCCCAAACGGAGGGCGAAGTCTTCCACGTCGACCGGACCGAACTCGCCGGCGGCCTGGCCCCCGCGGACGATGTCGGCGATCGTCTGGCGCCATCGCCGGTCCAGGATCTCCCGGTCCCTGGCCACCTCCGGGTCCCGCGGCGCGCGCGCCCACAGGTCGAGCCACAGCACCCACTCGTCCAGCGTGATCGTGCCCGGCGAGGCTCCCGCCGAGCACGACAGTTCGACCAGGCGCGCCAGCTTCCCGCGGGCGCTCGCGATCCCCGCGAGCTCGCGCGCGGTCTGCCGATAGAAGCTCTCCTCCGAATAGGCGAGCGCTTCGGCGAGGAGGCGATCCTTCGTGCCGAAGTAGTAGATGACTAGGGCTGCGCTCGCTCCGGCCCGCTCGGCGATGTCGGAGATGCGCGTGTCGCACAGCCCACGCTCGCTGATCACCCGGACGGCTGCCCGGAGGATCTGCTTGCGGCGAGCATCGGAGAGTTTGCGTTGCGCCGGCATCGGACGCCAGCATAGACTGAACGACCGTTCAACATCCACCATGGCGAACGCGAATACCTTCGACGCGATCGTGGTCGGCGGGGGCCACAACGGCCTGGTCGCCGGGGCCTACCTGGCCCGGGCCGGCGCTCGAACCATGATCCTGGAAGCCCGGCACACGATTGGTGGGGCCGCTGCCACCGAGGCGCCGTGGCCCGAGGCACCGGAGTTCAACGTCACCAAGCTCTCGTACGTGATGAGCCTGATGCCACCCACGATCATCCGCGACCTCGAGCTCCCGCGACACGGGTACAGGGCCTTCCCGCTCGGCCCCTACTACCAGGCCTGGCCAGACGGGCGGTCGATCAGTTTGTACGCGGACGACGCCGCTCGGAACTACGAGGGGATCGCGAGATTCTCGAAGAGGGACGCCGAGGCCATGCCGAAATGGGACGCGTGGCTGGGCGGGCTGGCTGCGGTCCTCGGGCCGCTCCTATGGCAGACGCCGCCCCGGCTCGGCTCCGCGAAGTGGACCGACATCATGGACACCGTTCGCCTGGCGTGGCGCTACCGTGGATTGGGGACGCGAACCGTGGGCGAGGCCACACGCCTGTTCGCCATGAGCATCGGCGACCTCCTGAACGACTGGTTCGAGTGCGACGAGGTCAAGACGACGCTCGCCACCCAGGGGGTCATCGGGACGTGGGCTGGCTCGGACGAACCCGGTACCGCATACGTGATGGCCCACCATTCGATCGGGGACGTCGGGGACGGGCACCTGGGGAACTGGGCCTTCGCACAGGGCGGCATGGGCGCGGTGGCCGACGCGATCCGCCGCTCGGCCCAGGCGCTCGGGGTGACCGTCCGAACCGACGCGCCGGTCGACCGGATCCTCACCCGGGGTGGCCACGTCTTCGGGGTGGCGTTGCGAAGCGGAGAGGAACTGTACGCACCGACCGTCGTCACGGCGATCCATCCGCAGATCACGTTTCTCCGGCAGATCGAGCGCTCGCAGCTCCCCGCGGACTTCGTGAACGACATCGAACGGTGGAAGAGCCGGAGCGGCGTGGTGAAGATCAACCTTGCCATCGCCGAGCTGCCCGACTTCATCGCCGACCCCGGCACCAGGATTCAGGACCACCACACCGGCTCGATAGAGCTGGCGCTCTCCCTGAACGATCTCCAGCGAGGGTTCCAGGAGGCGAAGGCCGGGCGCCCCTCCGAGCGCCCCTTCTCCGAAGCCGTCATCCCCACGACGTTCGACAAGTCGCTCTGCCCCGATGGCTTCCACATCATGTCGCTGTTCACCCAGTGGGTTCCGTGTGAGTGGGCGAACGAGCCCCACACTCCGGAGCTCGAGGCCTACGCCGACCGAGTGATCGACGGCTACACGGAGCTCGCCCCGAACTTCAAGAGCTCGATCCTGCACCGCCAGGTCATCGGGCCCTACGAGATGGAGCAGGAGTACGGGCTGATCGGCGGCAACATCTTCCACGGCGAGCTGTCGCTGGAGCAGCTGTTCCACATGCGGCCTGCCCCGGGCTACGCGAACTACCGCTCGCCGATCGCAGGGCTGTATCAGGCATCGTCGGCAACCCACGGCGGCGGCGGGGTGAGCGGGATCCCCGGCCACCACGCCGTCCGCGAGATCCTGCGGGACCGCAAGCGCTCCCTGCGACGCTGGGGCCCGTAGGCAGGTGGGATCAGGCGCGCTTGCGGGGAAGGTACAGAAACGGGAGGGGGACGACCGTAGCGCCCACCTTCTCGCGGGTCCCCAGCACCGTCCACTCGACCTGGACCTTGGTCCCCGGCGGTGAGAGCTGTTTCTCGATCATCCCGAGCGCGATCACCTTCTTGAGCGTCGGGGACCATGTGGTGCTGGTCGCCTTGCCAGCCTGGCGGCCTCCGGCGTACAGGGGCACCGGCTCGGAGGACGTGCCCAGGCTGAGCACCGTGGGGATCCCGTGTCGTTCGAACGATGCTTCGATGCCGTCCCAGTCGAACTCGAGACCGATCAGTCTTCGGGGCGGGCCGCCTCGTTCCTGTTCGGCCTGAAGGGCCCGCCTGCCGACGAAGCGGGGCTTGCTGAGGTCGACCAGGCGGTCGAGGCCGAGCTCGAAGGGCGAGAACTCCTGCTCGTCGCTGTAGGCGTTGCGGACGCTGGTGAACTCCGCGTCGAGCAGGATCAATCCCGCTTCGACCCGGAGCACGTCGAGGGCATCCTGGCCCACGGGGCGGAGGCCGAAGGCTTCGCCGGCTTGGAACAGGACGTCCCAGAGCTCCAGTGCCTGGTCCTTGTCGACCCACAGCTCGTAGCCGAGGTCGCCGGTGTAGCCGGTGCGAGTCACGTCGACCTCGAACTCCTTGATCGAGGTGAGGCGGCGGCGGAAGTACGTGAGGTCCCTCCAATCGGTGTTGGTGGCCGCCTCGAGCAGCTTCCGGGACATCGGACCCTGCAGAGCGAGCGCGGCGATCTCTGTCGAGACGTCTTTGATGGAGACCTCCAGGCCGGTGGCGTTGAGAGAGATCCACCGGAAGTTGGGCTCCGCAGCGGTCCACCGGTAGGTCGTCTCGTCGAGGCGGCAGACGGTGCCGTCGTCGATGAGCTTGCCTCGCTCGTCGCACCAGGGGGTGTAGTAGACGCGGTCGACCTGGAGCTTCGCGACGTCGCGGGTGATGATCCGGTCGATCAGGCGCGCGGCGTCGGGCCCGGAGATGCGGTACTTGAACAACGGGGAGACGTCGATGACCCCGACCGCTTCTCGCACCGCGTTGTACTCGATGTCGCTCGAGTCGGCATAGGTCGCCGCTGCGGAGAACCCCCACCAGTCGGTCCAGGCGAGCTTCCGGTTCAGCCCCGCCTCACGGGGATGGAAGGCAGTTCCGATCGTCACGGCGGGTTCCCTCCGGCTGGACGCGCGGTGTAAAGTTGAACGGCCGTTCAAACTCTAGCACTGGGGCCGGGCGTTGAGGAAGCGGTACGACGCGATCGTCGTGGGCGGGGGGCACAACGGACTAACCGCCGCAGCGTACCTGGCCAGGGCCGGGGTAAGCACGCTGGTCCTGGAGCGACGCCACGTCCTGGGCGGAGCCGCGGTGACCGAGGAGATCGTCCCGGGGTTCCGATTCAGCGTGGCCTCCTACGTCGTGTCGCTGCTCCGCCCGGAGATCATCCGGGAGCTGAACCTTCCAGCTCACGGCCTCGAGATCCTGCCCTTCGACGGCAGCTTCACGCCGCTTGAGGGCAACTACCTGTGGGTGACGAACGACCCGGGGCGCACATACCACGAACTCCGAAAGTTCTCGGGGAACGACGCGGACGCCTACCAGGAGTTCGGCTTCCTGATGACCGAGATCATCCGCTTCATCAAGCCGATCCTGTCGATGGTGCCACCCGACCCGGTGCGATTCGACCCTCGGCAGTGGCTTCCGCTGGGCGGGCTCGCAAAGCAGTTCCGGGCACTCCCCCCCGAACTCCAGGCGACCTTCATCCAAATCATGACGATGAGCGCGGCGGACTTCCTCGAGCAGTGGTTCGAGAGCGACCCCGTGATCGGCGCGATCGCCTCGAACGGCATCATCGGGACGTTCCTCGGCGTTCGCTCCCCGGGCACCGCCTACGTGATGCTGCACCACTTCATGGGGGAGGTGGACGGCTCCTTCGGAGCGTGGGGCATCCCCAGGGGCGGCACGGGCGCCGTCAGCGCGGCCATCGCGTCGGCCGCGAGGTCCTTCGGCGCGGAGATCCGGACCGAAGCGCCAGTGGCGCGGATCGACGTGCACGGCGACCGAGCCATGGGCGTGACGCTCGAATCGGGCGAGGAGATCGAGGCCGGCGAGGTGCTGTCGAACGCGGACGCCCGACGGACCTACCTCGGGCTCCTGGAGAAGGGCTCGCTTCCGGCGGAGTTCGAAGAGGAAGTGACGCGGTACAAGTATCGAGGCTCGTCGGGGAAGGTGAACCTGGCGCTGGACGGCCTGCCGGACTTCAGCTGCCTGCCCGGGCCCGGGGAGCATCTCCGGGGAGCCATCGGACTCGCGTCTTCCCTGGATGAGATGGAGACCGCGTACGACGACGCGAAGTACGGACGCTTCTCGCGCCGTCCGTTCATCGACATGATGATCCCGACGCTCGTGGATCCTTCGGTGGCGCCGCCGGGCAAGCACATCATCAGCTGTTTCGTCCAGTGGGCCCCGTATCATCTGGCAGACGGGGCGCAGTGGGACGCAACGATGCGGGACGCGTTCGGCGAGGCTGTCCTCGATGTGATCGAGAGCTACGCTCCGAACATCCGCGACATCATCGTCGGGCAGCAGATCCTCTCGCCGCTGGACATCGAAGAGACGTTTGGCCTCACCGAGGGCAACATCTTCCAGGGCGAGCTGACCCTGGAACAGCTCTTCTTCAACCGGCCGGTTCCGGGCTGGGCTCGGTACCGAACCCCAATCAGGAACCTGTGGCTCTGCGGTTCGGCCACGCACCCGGGCGGCGGCATCATGGGCGCGCCCGGGAAGATGGCCGCGATCCAGGTCCTGAAGTCAGCGGGCAAAGGCCGGAAGGCGGCTTGATGGCCGGGATCGCCCGTTACGACGCCGTCATCATCGGGGCGGGGCACAACGGCCTGGTCACGGGGGCGTACTTGGCGAAAGCCGGCCACCGCGTGCTGATCCTGGAGCGCCGGGATCGGGTCGGAGGCATCCTCGGGAATGCGGAGCTGGGCCCTCGAGTGGAGGCGCCGTTGCTGGTTCACACCGTGGGGCGCCTGCGGCCGTCCGTGGTTCGCGATCTGGGCCTGGAGGCCCGAGGCCTTCGGCTCATCCGTCCAGAGGTTCGCGTCTTCGCGCCGCAGCCCGACGGGCGCGCCGTCACGCTGTGGGGCGATGTGAGACGAACCGCCGACGACCTCCGCCCGCTCTCGCCGCAGGACGCGCAGGCCTATCCGGCGTTCGACCAGCGGGTTCGGGCGATCGCAAGCTTCGTCGCCCTGCTCGATCTGATGACCCCGCCCGACATCCAGAGCCCGGGACTGCCCGACGCCATCGCCGGACTCAAGCTCGGCCTGGCGTTCCGGCGTCTTGGCCACAGAGCGGGACGAGAGACCCTGCGCGTGCTCCCCATGCCCGTCGCCGACCTGGTCGGCGAGGCGCTCGAACGCGACGAACTTCGCGGAGCGATCGCCTCTCGCGCCGTGCAGTTCACCGCGATGGGGCCGTGGGCTGCGGGGACCGCCGCGGTGCTCCTCGCCGACTCGGCCGGGAACGGCGGCGGGGCGGCGGGCCAGACGGTGTTCGCCCAAGGGGGACCTGCCGCGCTGGCAGCCGCGCTCGCATCGGCGGCGCGGTCGTTCGGAGCCGAGATCAGGGTCGCGGCCGAGATCGCCAAGGTGACCACGCGCGACAGACGGGCCACCGGCGTCGCCCTTTCCACCGGAGAGGAGATCCCGGCAAGGGCCGTCATCTCCTCCGTCGATCCCAAGGCGACGCTCCTCGGATTCGTCGACCCCGAGGAGCTGGGGCCCACCCTCGTGTGGCGCGCGTCCAACATCCGCACGCCCGGCGCCGTGGCGAAGGTGAACCTGGCGCTGTCCGGACTCCCGCCGTTCGCCGGAGCCGATGGAGACGAGCGGCTGCGAGGGCGGATCGTCATCGCGCCGGGCATCGATTATCTGGAACGGGGGGCCGACGCCGCGAAGTACCGACGGCTCAGCGCCGAGCCGTTCCTGGAGGCGACCATCCCAACGCTCGTCGATCCGACACTCGCGCCCGAGGGCCAGCACGTCATGAGCGTGATCGTGCAGTGGACGCCGTACCGATTGCGCGATGGCGCGCAATGGGACGCCGAGCGAGAGGGACTGGGCGACCTCGTGGTGAAGACCCTCGAGGCCTACGCGCCCGGGCTGGCCGACCTCATCACCGCCCGGCAGATCCTGGTTCCCGTTGACCTTGAACGCGAGCTGGGACTCACGAATGGGCACGTGCTCCACGGCGAGCCGGGGCTCGACCAGTTCTTCGCATGGCGACCGCTCCTGGGGTTCGCCCGTTACCGAATGCCCATCGAGGGCCTGTATCTGTGCGGCTCCGGCGCACACCCCGGAGGGGGAATCACGGGCGGACCTGGACAGAACGCGGCCCGGGAAATCCTGGCCGACCTCAAGCGCCGGCGGCGTTGAATCGCTCGACGGCACCGGCGAGACTGGCTGCCATGACGGACTCCGCCCTGGTCGCCATGCTCGAGGCGCGCTCCGCGGCCGTGGTGGGGGCGAGTGGGACCCCGGGCTCATTCGGCGAGCAGATGATGGTCCAGCTCCTCACCTCCGGAAAGTTCCAGGGGGCCGTCTATCCGGTGAACCCCAAGTACGACGATGTGTTCGGGCTGCGGTGCTATGCGACCGCGTTCGATGTCCCGGAACCAGTCGACGTCGCGATCCTCGGTGTGTCGAACGCGCTGCTGGAATCGCAACTGGCCGCCTGTGCGGAGGCGCGCGCTCGGTCCGCGGTGATGTTCGCCAGCGCCTACGAAGCGCCCTCGGCAAAGCCGCTCCTGACGGATCGGCTGCGAGCGATCGCCCGGGGCGCCGGCATGGCTCTGTGCGGGCCGAACGGGATGGGGTTCGTCAACGTCGAACGCCGCGTG
>WNGN01008601.1_pt1 | contig 17552 bp, 12 predicted proteins | sample 5400561 | NCBI WGS metagenome assembly WNGN01 (sample SAMN13153379, study PRJNA577476) | soil metagenome | isolation source: 115 cm soil or saprolite under Garry oak tree replicate 2 | place: USA:California | collected 2016-06-15
AAAACCACGTGCCCCTCTTCTTCTGACACGGCTACGTTCATGCATTGGATACGCGGCAACATTCTGGCTGCTTCAACAAGCTCATGGTAATGGGTTGCGAACAGTGTGCGAGCTCCACACCGACGGTTGTTGTGCAAGTACTCAACAACCGCGCGAGCTATCGCTAATCCATCATAGGTACTCGTGCCCCGCCCGATCTCGTCGAGTATGATCAGGCTGCGTGGCGTTGCATGATGCAGAATAGTAGCGGTCTCAACCATCTCTACCATGAAGGTGCTCTGGCCAGTTGCCAGGTCATCCTGGGCGCCTATACGTGTGAATATACGGTCCACCATTCCGATAGTGGCTGTTTCGGCTGGAACATAGCTACCGATCTGAGCCATCAATACAATCAACGCAACCTGGCGCAGATACGTTGATTTGCCCGCCATGTTAGGTCCAGTGATAATGAGTATCTGTGCATCCGAGATGGAAATCTGGGTATCGTTGGGAATAAAAGGAGTTTCTGCCTGCGACTGCTCGATCACGGGATGACGACCAGCCACAATGTGTATGCTATCTCCATTGTCGAGCCGTGGACGACAATAGTTGTGCTGCGCTGCTACTCCGGTCAGGCTTAAATAGACATCAATCTCGGCAAGAGCATGCGCAGTGTTCAGGATACGTTCAGCAGCATGTACAGCGATCTCTGCGCGCACCTGAGCGAAGAGTTCACTTTCGAGTTTGCCTATCCTGTCCTGCGCATTTAGGATAAGCGCCTCGTACTCTTTGAGATCGGGAGTGATAAAGCGTTCACCTGTAGATAGCGTCTGCTTACGCACATAGTCAGAAGGCACGCGACTTAGTTGCGAGTTCGTAACCTCGATAAAGTAGCCAAATACCTTGGTATAACCAACTTTGAGGGAAGGAATGCCTGTTCGTTTGCGCTCGCGTTGTTCCATCTCAGTGATCCACTTTTGGCCGTTTTGTGAGGCTTCCTTTATCTGATCAAGCTCAGCGCTGTAGCCAGCACGAATGACCCCCCCTTCAGATGCGCTCAATGGTGGCTGATTTACAAGTGCAGACTCAATCAACAGTATCACGTCACCGTTATCTGCGAGTCGCTGTACCAGGCGACTTACTGAAGGCAGAGACGTCTCGGCATCTGCTGGTAAACTTGCTCGTACCTCTGCGGCTGCACGTAAACCAGTCGCCAACCCTACCAGGTCACGCGGTGTAGCTATACGTTGGCGTATCCGGTTAATCAGCCGTTCAATATCTCCGGCTTTCTTCAACGCCTCCGCCAGTCTGGCTTGAGTCAATGTATCGGTAAGGAGTTCACTGATGACCTCCTGGCGAGCTTGTAAAGCATCGAGATCAAGGAGCGGTTCTCCAACCCAACGGCGCAGCAATCGCCCACCCATAGGGCTGCGAGTTTTATCAAGTATCCATAGTAGCGATCCTTTTGATGAACCACTGCGCCCGCTTTCAAAAAGCTCCAGGTTGCGCCGTGTATGCGCATCCAGGGTCATAAACTCGGCGACTGAATAGGTTTCAAGCGAGGTCAATTGGCGCAATAGGCCTTTTTGCGTTTCTTGCAAATATGCCAGTACCGCTCCTGCTGCTCTAATTGCTAGCGGCAGGTGCGCGCAGCCAAAACCTTCTAGCGAAGCTACCTCAAAATGTGACAGCAATCGATGGCTCGCATCTTCCTCAATAAAATAGCGTGCGTCATAAGGTGTCACATGTCCAGCAATGCCGGTTAGGAGCCTGGCAAGCGGAGCTATATCATCCTCATCTTCGTCAGATAGGGAAGGTGTTTGTGAATCACCAAAGGTTGCATGCGTAATGGCCATGGTTGCATCTATATCGGCCTGAGGATTACCATTATTGCCAACCCGGGTTACTGGCTTCTCATTCATTACTGCTGCAAGCCAGCGCCGTTTACGTGATGCCGCTCCCTGAGAACTATAATAGGCTTCGACAATTACTTCGGCGGGACCGACGCGCGCTATTTCTTGTTGCAGGGCTACTTCAGGCTCGTTTGTGCTGAATTGGGTCACTGCAAACTCACCTGTAGTAATGTCAACATATGCAATGCCTACAGCATTACGTCCAACAACCACACCCGTGAGGAAATTGTTGCGTTTTGCTGCCAGCATGGTTGGATCAATCACAGTGCCAGGTGTAACAATGCGCAGAACTTCGCGGTCTACAAGGCCTTTTGAAAGCGCCGGATCGCTCGTCTGTTCGCAGACAGCTACCCGATACCCTTTACTCACCAGTCGCGCGATGTAGCCATCAGCAGCGTGATGAGGCACACCGGCCATAGGCGACTTTTCTCCGCGCCCGAAATCACGTCGTGTCAGGGCAATTTCGAGTTCGCGAGCCACGATCTCCGCATCCTCGTCGAACATTTCATAGAAATCACCCATGCGGAAAAAGAGGAGAGCGTCAGGATGCTGGCGTTTAATCTGCAGGTATTGTGTACGTACCGGACTATGGACGGGATGTTCTTTCAGGTAGTCTTCGAATAACACAGTGTGTACCTCTACGGGCTTTACCTTCGTTTAGTGGGGAAAATGACAACCGTTTAAGAGGGTCGCTTGTGGTGGCATGATCCCTACAAATCCAAATCCAGTATAAGACTATTACAGTTTGTAGTCAATTTGTGCTGACCCTTTATACAGGGCTTCCATTGATTTGGCCTGGCTCGTTTACGAGCCTTCCTCACAATCACATGAGCGCGCGCCGCAGGCACACAGAAAACTGCCCTGTAACAACTTTTGAGAATCCCTTACCACTACCTTTTGTATACTGAAAGAGTTCTGAAATGAGGAAATACGGACTCATCAGCATGTTTCTCATCAATGAGAGTATAGCAATTAACTTCCCCAGATTTTGCCAAAAAAACGCGTCATAAAGTTGGGCCGTTTAGGTGACACATGTGCAAGAGTTGATTTGGCAGGTGTAGTATGTTCAAGAGTCGGAGTAACTTCTACTGCAGCGCGAGTATCTTCAGACGAGGGAACAGATTCTTCGAGATCGGCAACAGTAATCGATGGTCGTTTCATTGTTATTGCTTGCATGAGCGCTTCATCTTCGTCATTGCTGATCTTTTGTAAAAATAATTCTTCAGTGGCTTCTACCAGTTCCTCTTCCTTCATGTCTTGTATTGTAGCAGAGGTAGTAGCTGTTGAAGGTGGCGATGTAGCGTTGCCATCTAATACCGAATCAATCCAATCGTAAGCTCCTTCTAATGCGTGTTGGCACCACTGCGTATAGTCATCGCTGATAAAGTCATCTAATTGCTCAAAGTAATCAAGTCGTTGCATGGTACGGTCCAACCACGATTCACCCCGTTCTAACATGCGATCAAGCAGGTCAACATCGCTCACGCCGTTTGATTGCAGCCGTGCCAGTGTCGCGAGTTCAATGGCAGTTGGTTGCACTTCTTGCATACGTTCAGTATTTACAATAATTTGCTTGCGCAAGTCATCAAGACGGATTTGTAGGGCCTCAATCTGATGTTGCAGGTTCCAGTATTGATAGCCGATATAGAACTCTTCAACGTCCTGCTGCTTTAATTGTGCAAAAATTGCACCGATATTACCGGCAATATGTTGAGGAGATGTATTACTCACCTGAACCCTCCTCCTTGTTCTCTGTTGATTTGAGCGCTGTGGAGGGCTGTCGTCCCCAACGCTCTATCCAACGCTGTACAAGGCGGTTTGTGCGTATACTATTGTGATCAATAGGTCGGCCTGCCTGCTCGTCTTTAGAAGAAACAGTAATATTGCGCAACCACCATGGTAGTTCAAGTTGAGGATCGGTCTGCTCGTGCTCATCAAAGAAAGCAATCATATCTTCGGGCAATAGTTCTATCTCAGGGTGGTTGAAAAATGAGGGCGACTGATTGTCAACGAGAAAGGGTTCCTTGATCTCGTATAGTTCGAAGTTTGGTAGTCCTCCCCAGCTTAAGAGAGCGGGGGAAAGCGATTCGCCAGACTCATTAGAGTCAGACTCTAACGAGTTGTTTATTTCAAGCGTGTACCTTGCATTACTATGGGGAGGGACAGGTTGAGAAGACAAATGAGCAACAAGCGTCTGTATAATTGGATTATCAGTGACAGATGCTACCTCATGCTGTTGTCCCAATCGGACTAAACATTCCTGGAGTTCAGCTAATTCCGCCTCGAGAGCCTCTACTTGAGTACCCAGACGCTTATTAATTTCTTGATACTGTAACCATCGCTGGTACTGACCCATCTTATACAATCCTGGTCTACGGTGAATGCTCAAAAATGTACAGCTATTATTGTAAGGAGAAGTATAACATGTGGGACACGAAGAGACAAGCAGACATACGTTGATACAGCACTTTATGCAAGCCCTTCGCGCTCCATGGCTGTGTTGTACGAGATGCGTAGCAGGATACCTATGATAATGAAGTTTGCTATGATCGAGCTACCTCCGTAGCTCAGGAATGGCAGCGGAATGCCGGTTAATGGCAGGAACTTCATATTCCCGGCGATGATAATGAACGTTTGAATTGCAAAGATCGATGTCAGTCCGGCAGCCAGTAACTGATTAAATTCATCACTTGCCTCGATTGCAATGCGGAAGCCACGATAGATGATCAACAGGTAGATGCCAATGATCGCAAATAATCCAGCCAGTCCAAATTCCTCGCCTAATGCTGTGAAGACCATATCAGACTGCGCAACTGGCACAAAAGCACCAGTATGTCCAAGACCAAAACCCGCTCCGAGTATTCCGCCGTTCGCAAGAGCTATCAGGCCCTGAACGACCTGAAGCGCTCCATTACGTGCGAAATCTTGCGTTGACTGTGACCAGTATTGCCAGTTCACAACATCAACTGTAAGTACCGCGAAACGCGCTTGTACATAACCGAACAGTTTGAAACCAATAAAGCCCAGTGCCGCAAATAACAACAAACCGCTGATTACATAGGAAAGTTTCCCGCTGCCAAGGTACATCATACTCAGGAAAATACCATAAATCAGTAGTGCCAGGCCGAGTTCGCGTATTACCAGGAACAGCAAGAGTGAGATAGCTAGCATCAACAGAATCGGTCCTAGCGTCCGTAAAGGAGGCAAGCGTATAGGACCTATACGTAAATTGCCCTCGGTCAATATATCTCTGTTCTCACTCAGATACGCGGCAAAGAATACCACTATGAAAATCTTCAACAGTTCTGAAGGTTGCAGGTTGAGTGGCCCAAAGTTCAATTGGTCATGCGTCGGGCTGTTCAAGTTCTTCACGCGCAATGCGTTGACAATCGTTAATGCTACCAGGAAGATTCCAAGCAATGCCCATGTATATTTGTAACGTTTTAGCCAGTTCATATTACGCAAACCAAATACAGTTGCCATACATAGTATTACCCACACCAACTGGCGTGTACCCAATAATGAATCTCCTACATCTGGTCCAAGCCGCAATGCCATCAATACGCCAATACCACTCATGAGACCAACGAGAGGTAAAAGCAACTGATCAGCTTTGGGGAAAAAAATGCTGAGCAGCAGGTTTACTAAGACGAGAGCAGCGATCAGACCAAATACCGGTACCGGTACGAGATCGCGAATTGATGGCAGGATTGCTGTGCTGATTGGAATGGACTGCTGGCTATTCGTTGTGATTTGTGTTTGGAAAAATTGAGCGATAGCTAACTGGACCATTTCAAGCACGAGAATCACAAAAGGAATGATGAGTAATCCCAATTCCTTCCATCGATAGCGCCGGAAAATTCCAGCGTTCATATTTGCTTTCATGTGGCTTCTCTCTATATCAAATGAAGGGGCGCAATAATGCTGATGAACACAATAACCCAGACACCCGTAGGTGCCGATTTATCGGCCCTCCATGGCCCTTCACACTATTGTTAATCCACATAATCTGGCCCCTACTGGGCTAACTTGAATCGAATAAAACCAACTTGAATGATATCGCCAAATCTCGCTGCCAGTGCCTCGCGTGCAGGTTGATTATTTACATATGTTCCATTCGTGCTGCCTGCATCCTGTACATACCATAAGCCATTGCGGAACCAGAGCCTTGTATGTTCACCCGAGATAAAAGTATCCACCAGTTGAATGGAATTTGTTGGTCCTCTACCAATCGTGGTCTGTGGGCTGAGGTCAAAGCGCGTCCCAGGCAGAATGTTACTCGGTCCACTATCAACCACAATCAGGTGTCCGACTACAGGTGGCGCTTTATTGTCAATATTTTCGCTTGCTGCTGCTGTCTTACGCAAATCGCGTGTGATGGCGATAACCACCTGCATTAAAAAGAGGTAAAGTAAGACGATGAATAACAATCGCAAGATGAATAAGAAGACATCCAATGTCATAATTCGCAGCCCTTACCTTCTCTCGAAGTAAAAGTCATAACTGCCAATAGTGAAGCGGTCACCGCTGCGTAGGGTATGTTGGCGTAAATGTGGCGTACCGTTGATGGTAATTCCATTCGTGCTACCAAGATCAAAAATGATAAACTGGCCATTGGACTGGTATTTTATTTGAGCGTGGTAACGTGAAACTCGCTTATCTTCAACAATGATATCATTGGTGAGTTGCCGCCCAATATTGACAACGGGTTTTTCTATACGATAAACCTTTTGTTGCATCTGTGGTAAACGAATAGTCAGCCATGCCTGTGGCAGAGGTGATAGAGACACTCCTTGTGAATAGCCTCCAGGAAGTATTGATGATGAACTGGAATTGCTTGGTGAACTGCCAGGTTGAATGGGTGTGTCAGGCAAGCCTGGTAATTGTTGTCCCGCAGGCAATTGTGCGCGTAGTAATGCTAACTGCTCGGCGCTCAGTGCCTGTGTTGCCATTGGCCCTGCTTCCGTACTTGTCCCATCGCTGGCAATAGCATGCTGACGATCTTGCATATGGGCTTCAATGCGAACCGCGCCTGGACGCAACTCGCTGCTGGGATGCAGGCGTAATACGGGCATTACCCTTAATGTGTAGTGTCGATGGCGTGCCACCTGGATCAGGTGATCCTGCCAGCCTTTTTGCAACGTAGCTTCTACTGGAAGCAAATGCTGGTGATCTTTATAACTTAGATAGATGTCATAGACATCGGGAGCCAATCGTCGCCCTTCACCTTGTAAAAGTACGCTATCCTCCATAGTTCGTTCCAGTTTACGAGCTATCTCGGCTGGCTGTAACTTTGATGGAAAGAGGAACGCAAAGGGACTTTCAACTATACGCTGCATGAATGATTCAACTTTTGAAATGGGATTCTGGCGAGCCTTCACCTTGCTCACGCTTCCTTTTGTAAAATCTGACGTGCTTGCCGTATGTCAGAAGCAATCTGAGTCTTCAAAGCATCTATACCTGCAAAGCGTTGCTCATCACGCAGGCGTGTGATGAAATCTATGGTAATCCGCTGATCATAGAGATCGAGATCAACATCGAGTACATGCGCTTCTACGATTCTTTTGTGCCCCCCAAAAGTGGGGCGCACCCCGATATTCACTACACTGTTATAGACGGGATTATCATGCCTCTCGTCACGTTGTAATACGTTACCAAGATGTACATGTGCTGCGTATACGCCATCGGCAGGCAGCAATTTGTGTGACTCAGGCAGAAGGTTGGCTGTCGGGAATCCCAAAAGTCTCCCGCGTTGATCGCCTTTTATGACAATGCTACTGACAATCACCGGATGTCCTAGTAATGCGTTTGCTTCCTCGATTTGTCCATCACTCACTAAAGTGCGAATACGTGTACTGCTGATTCGAGCCTGCTCTGCCGTCTCCAATTGAATAGGTAGCACCTCTATAGCATGTTCCTGCCCATACTCTTGCAGGAAAGTAATATTTCCCATCCTATTATGACCAAGGCTGAAGTCTACTCCTACAACCATCCCTCGTAAAAGAAAACGTTCCCGTAAACTCTCGAGGAAGTCATTGGCGCTCATTTTTGTGACCTGAGATGTAAAACTGATAACGATATTGTCGGGAATATGACCATATGTAGCTGTGAGTGACAGCTTCTCTTCCAGCGTCGTCAAACATTGCAGGTTGATGTCAGGACGTACAACCAACAATGTATGTGGATCGAACGTGACTAAGACTGGCTTAGCATCTACTGTTTGCGCCATGGTACGCAATTCTTGCATCAGGCGCAGGTGTCCTTTATGTATCCCGTCGAAATTGCCAATAGTGATTGCTATTGGGTCATTTTTCGTTAAAGTTGTTGTGTAATCCATGTTGAGCTTGATTTGTTACCTTGCTTTACTTTGGATAATAGTACCACAGCCGCCAATTACAGGCAACAGGGTTAGTCGGAAGCGAAAACTTTCTTGGGTTGCCATGCCTGTTGCTCTTCGTTCCATTCGGCTATAGCTATAAAAGCCCCATTCGTGTCGTAAACACGCGCAAGGCCAGAGTTATTTGCTACCGGATTGTTGAAAGTATTGCCGTGCTTTATGCGCTCGGCGGTTTCGACATCGAGCTTCATTGCGGGGTATTGTTCAAGCGCTTTGTCTAATGGGAAAGAATAGTGTTGTATAGAATTTGTTTCGACCGCATCAGCGAATTGTTCAAGCGTGATGCTGTCTGAGAGTGTGAATGGGCCACTGCGTGTTCTGACAAGGGCTTCCAGGTATGCACAGCAACCAAGCTGCATACCAAGATCATGAGCTAGAGAGCGAATATAGGTCCCCTTACTGCATTCTATGGCAAGTGTCAGTCGAGGGGGAATCCATTCAAGTATTTCAAGCGAATGGATGACGATGGGTCGAGGCTCTAGTACGATTACTTCTCCCGCTCGTGCTCTTTTATAAGCAGGTTGCCCCTGGATTTTGATAGCAGAGTAAAGTGGTGGATACTGCATCTGAGGACCTCGAAATTGTTCGAGCATCTCCTGGATCATATTCAGAGTAAGATCAGCAGTGCTCGCTGTAGCAGTGATAGTACCTTCGGCATCATAAGTATCTGTGGCAGTTCCGAAGTTGATATCAGCCTGGTATGCCTTGCCGCTTTCACTAAGATATTCCGCCACGCGTGTTGCCTGGCCAACGCAGATGGGTAGGACACCACTGGCCAGAGGGTCAAGTGTACCCGCGTGCCCTACGCGTTTTTGTTTCAGGTGTTTACGAATGATTGCCACGACATCATGCGAAGTCATAGCGGTAGGTTTGTTGATGTTGAATATGCCGTCCATTAGCAATTCATTACTCTTTCCAATTCAGCCAATACCAAATTGGTAGCTTCCTCAATTGGTAAATGAAATGTTGCTCCTGCGGCGCGAGCGTGACCTCCACCTAGTCCATTGCTCACCCGCTGGCAGATTTCAGCGGCATTATAAGGAGCAGCGCAGCGTAGGCTGAGCCTGGTGATCTTTGGGTCATCATAGCTTTTGAAAAAGGCTGCTACTTGCACGCCTTCCACATCGCGCAAGAGACCAGAAGTGTTGTCATCCATCTCTGGAGTCGCACCTGCTGCTGTAAGCGTTGCGCCAGTAGCCTGCGACCAGATCAACCTCCCGCCACAGGAGGTCTGGGCATGTGCGAGAATCTTTGCTTGAAATCGCACTTGTGCCAATGGACGCGTACGGTATATAGGTTGAACTACTGTTTCTGGTATAGCTCCAGCGCGTAGCAACGTCGCTGCTACCTCGAACGTGCGAGGAGTTGTATTTGTGAATTGAAAGGAACTCGTGTCGGTAATCACACCTGTAAGCAAGCATAGTGCGGCATCCTTATTCAGCGGTAAGCCTGCCTGTAGCTGAAACAGTACAATGAGTTCAGCGGTAGCTGCTGCTTTCGTATCAATAATGTTCACCTGTCCGCAACCATCGCTGCTGAGATGGTGATCGATATTGAGGATTTTTGCACTGTCTAGAAAATGCTTATGATCTTCATATAGACGACCGAAACGTCTCAATTCGCCTGCATCCAGGGCGATAACCAGGTCAAAAAACTCGTCACTCAAAGATTGTTGCAGCATCTCAATTCCAGGTAAGAACGATAGGTTTTGCGGCGCGGCATCTGCGCAGGCGGGAACACAATCCTTCCCAAGTTGGCGCAATATATGAGCCATGCCAAGAGCCGAGCCGATGCAGTCACCATCAGGAGATTCGTGTGCAAGTAACGCAATGCGCTGTGATGATTTGATCAGTGCCATCGCCTGCTCGACAAGAGCGGGGTCAATTTGTGAATTTAATGTATCTGTGTCCTCACTCATTGGTACCGCCGCTGATAGTTTCTTCATTTTCGATCTTGCGAATAAGCTCAAGAATACGCGTGCCCTGCTCAATCGACGTATCTAGCTTAAAAGCTAACTCGGGCATGTAACGCAGGGTAATACGGCTGGCTAGTTCGCTGCGCAGAAAACCTGTGGCGTGTTTCAGCGCTTGAATGGTAGCTGTCTGCTCTTTCTCAGTTCCCATGACGCTAACAAAAACTTTTGCGTGACGAAGGTCGCCGCTAACTTCGACATGTGTAATGCTTACGAATCCAACTCGTGGATCTTTCACGCGTGTACGTAATAAATCACTAAGTTCGACCGCAATCAATTCGCCAAGTTTCTCTTGTCGGTGTGGATTTGGCATGAATATATCCTTTGTCTTTAAGGGCACCCGCAAGCGATGCCCCTACTATACGACGGAAAGGGCCTCGTCCATCATGTATAGTAGGGGCGGGGCAAGCCCCGCCCTAGCTTCTTCTTGCCCCCGCCCTCACGTCTTTACACTGGTTACATACCAGGCTTGACGCGCTCTTGTGCGTAGGACTCGATAATGTCGCCCTCGTCGAACTCAGTGAAATCATCAAGCACTATGCCACACTCATAACCGGTGGCGACCTCGCGAACATCGTCTCTACCGCGTCGAAGTGAGGCGATTTTGCCATCGTACACCATTTCTTTTTTGCGTAGAACACGAGCCTGTGAAGAACGTGTTATCTTTCATCAGTGACACGACAGCCAGCAATGACCGTGTTTTTGCCCGCCTTGAAGGTTTGCTGTACCTCGGCATGACCCTCGATAACTTCGCGGTATGTTGGTTCCAGCATACCTGTAAGGGCAGCCTGGATATCGTCGGTCAGTTTATAGATGACATCGTAGTAACGGATTTCGACGTTTTCCTTTTGCGCCAGGCGTTGTGCGGCACCATCAGCTTTGACATTGAAGCCGATAATGACAGCATCAGAAGCTCCCGCCAGGTGTACATCGGTTTCGTTGATATTGCCGATACCCTCGTGAATCAGGCGAACCTTGATGTTCTCTTCACCCACTTTACTCAGAGCATTCTTGATGGCTTCTGCTGAACCCTGTACGTCGCACTTGAGCACAACGTTCAGCTCCTTGACTTTGCCCTCTTGCATTTGCATGTACAGGGTATCGAGGCTAACCTGGCCGAGTGGCACGCTTTCACTGCGACGCTGCTCTGCGATTTTTGAAGCAGTCTGTTTAGCTTTGCGCTCGTCGGATACTACTTCGAGGCGGTCTCCGGCTTGAGGCACTTCGGGCAATCCAAGCATACTCACTGGCGTACTTGGAGGAGCTTTTTGGATGCGTTTGCCACGGTCGTTGAACATAGCGCGCACTTTGCCTGACATTGAACCAACGACGACGTTATCACCCATTTTGAGTGTGCCCTGCTGGATGAGTACTGTCGCCATTGGGCCGGTATTTTTCTCGAGTTTTGCTTCAATGATGACCCCCGTCGCTGGCCTGTTGGGATTAGCCCGAATATCCTGCACTTCTGCAACCAGTAAGATCATTTCGAGTAGATCATCTATGCCGGTCCCTTTGCGAGCCGAAACTGGTACGCAAATGACATCTCCACCGAACTCTTCGATCACTACTCCGATATCATAGAGTTGCTGTTTCACGAAGTCAGGGTTGGCGTCGACCTTATCCATTTTGTTGAGCGCGATAATAATGGGCACCTTAGCTGCCTGGGCGTGATCGATTGCTTCGCGTGTTTGTGGCATCACGCCGTCGTCGGCTGCTACCACAATTACTGCGATGTGGGTGACCTGGGCTCCTCGCGCGCGCATGGCGGTGAATGCTTCGTGACCTGGCGTGTCAATGAAGGTGATTTTCTTCCCGTTGACTTCGACCTGGTATGCGCCGATATATTGAGTAATACCACCGGCTTCACCTGCCGCAACTTTGGTTTTACGAATAGTGTCAAGCAAGGAAGTTTTGCCGTGGTCAACATGTCCCATGATGGTAACTACTGGAGGAATGACTACCATATTGTCTTCGTGACGTGTTGCCATCATAGCTTCGTTTGCTGAAAGTCCCCCGCTGATGCGCTGCACAGCAGGAGTCACAGTTAGCTCGCTCTGACTAGGCTCGAAGCCAAGGTCACTTGCGACCAGTGCTGCTTTGTCGTAGTCAACAACCTGGTTGATGCTGGCAAAAATGCTGTGTTTGATGAGACCGCGAATGACATCATTTGGTGTTGTTTGCAATAATTCCGCAAGGTCTTTCACGACAATTTGGGGTGGGATGGAGATTGGTCCCGTTGGTTTCTCTTTGACTATTGGAACGCGTCGTTCAGGCTGTTTACGCACTTGTGTGCCCGAAGGACGTCCCCCTGTGCGAGTCCCGTGTCCACCTGGTCGATAAGTGCCAGGTGAAGTGCTACCTGGCCGTGTACCGGGTCGCGTGGTTGCGCTACCAGGAGCAGTCGTACGATGTGCGGGAGCATTGCTGGCTTGACGTTGTACTGGTGAAGTAGTTCCGCCACTACGCTGTCTGGTCTCCGGGCGTTGGGCTGGATTTGTTCGCGAACCATCAGGCGCTGCTACTCTCGTTGCGGGTCGAGCAGTGCTGGGAGTAGCTGGCCGTGCTGTTGCGGGCCGAGCAACGTTCGTTGTAGCTGGCTGTGCTGTTGCGGGTCGAGCAGCGCTGGTGGTTGTCGGTTGTACCCTAGTAGGACGAGAAGTGCTGGTAGTTTTTGGCTGTGCTGTTGCAGGACGAGCTTCAGGAGTAGCTTGCGTGTTAACTATTTCGGATGCGTTCTGGGTACGGACAGCAGTCGTGGCACGTGTTGCCGATGCTGTACGACGCTGAACAGTTGGCTTTTCTTCCTTTACCTGGCTGTCCGGTGTGGCGCTTTCTGTTTTTGAACGAGCAGTTGTCCGACTGCGTGTTTTAGTTGGTTTGACTTGCTCGTTTGCATCTGGGGTATCAGATGTATTACTCATGAAGAAGACCCCCTTCTATATAACGATACGCCTTTTTGGCGGTGGAAATCTCTCTTCACAGCCACAAAAAAGGACTGTCATCTTCCCCTATTGGGAATAGACAGACCCTCTCGTTGGTGCAGTGCCAGGCATTATATTCGTCTGCGCTCTCTGGCGTAGTTGCTATGTTTAATTGGTCATAGCTGTCGCTCCGCAAACATTGCCAAAACTGCCCTCCAAACGGTGGGCTGTGCCTCTATCAAGAGTAGAGAAAAAATGACTCATGCGTTTGTTTCAATCCTCATCCAACCTTCAGGTTGGATGCTATTGATGTTAATAATTGAACTGAATTGAATAACTCCGTATTTCCAAATGGTTGGTTTTTGACGGCTATTGTAGTATAGCCTACTATGTATTTATTTGCAACAATCACCTAATCCCTGGGTAGTGTTGCGATAAAGGTTTCTAAGCCAGCCCGGTCTTCGTCTGACAATGTCAATTCGAATTCCTGCTCGAGACGCTTCTTCTTCATGGCGTTCTCCCAGCATGAAAGCCGGGCGCAAAGATAAGCGCCACGTCCAGATTTCTTACCGCCGGGGTCGAGCTGAACGTGTCCATCTGGGGTGCGAACGACGCGCAGCAACTCGCGTTTTGGTTTGGTTTCTCGGCAAGAGATGCAAGTACGCAAGGGAACGTGCTTAGGCCTTTTGGTTTGAGTTTTTACGGACTTGGTGGCCATACTCATCTTCCTTACACATCATAATCAAGCTGCTGTGAGTTATGCCTGCCACCTCCTCGCTGGTGGTGCGAGCGTTTTGATCCGCTATCACTGCGTTCACCACGATCGTAACGACTTTGGGAACGCTCACGGTCGCGTCGTCCGCCGCTTTGAGTTTGAGCAGGCTCGTACCTCTCATCAAATTGTTCTTCGTATACTTCACCCTCGATGGGTTTCAGGACATCAACGCGCCACCCTGTGAGCTTTGCCGCAAGTCTGGCATTTTGTCCATCTTTTCCGATGGCAAGCGAGAGTTGCCTCTCTGGAACTGTAACCAGCGCGGTATGATCCGATTCGCGTAATTCGACACGCAGTGGTTTCACTGGGCTGACCGCATGTGCAACAAATGTGGCGGGATCAGGACTCCACTGGATAATATCTATCTTCTCATCATTGAGTTCGTGTACGATATTATTAATGCGCGAACCACGCACGCCGACGCACGATCCGATCGGATCTAATCCTTCCTGGCGTGCTACAACCGCAACCTTCGAGCGGCTTCCAGGTTCTCGCGCGATAGCCTTAATCTCGACGGTACCTTCATAAATTTCTGGTACTTCGGATTCGAATAAGCGACGTACGAGGTCACGATGGGTACGCGAAACCATGATCTGGAGCATACGTCCAGGTATGCGCCGTACGTCATAGACATACACACGTAAGCGCTGGCCAACACGGTAATGTTCGGTGGGAACTTCCTCACCTGGAGGCATGATTCCTTCTACGCGTTCTGCTTTGTCGAAATCGAATAGCCAACCACGGACAGGGTCTTTGCGAGTGAGTATGCCAAGGCGGATTTCACCAACCCAATCTTTGAGCTGGTCGTAGAGATGTTCGTGTTCAGCTTCGCGAATACGTTGTAAAATGACTTGCTTAGCAGTTTGTGCTGGAATGCGCGCGAAGATGTACGATGAGTCAACATCTATAGTTTGTCCAAGCGCCGCGTGTGGCTCTATGCGTTGCGCTTCTGCCAGAGAAATCTCTTCGTTAGCGTCGGTTACCTGTGCCACAATCTTTTTTGTAGCCCAGACACGAACCTCACCGTTCTTATCTACCTCAATGCGAATATTCTCTCCGCCGCCGAAGCTTTTGCGGTAAGCTGCCAGGAGAGCCGTGGCAACTGTTTCCATCACCACTTCGCGGGGTAGTCCTTTCTCGGCTATTAATTGCGCGATAGCAGCCTGAAATTCGCTCCTCATATGCCTTACTCCTCCCGCAGGTCGTCCAGGTAGACACTAACAAAACATCATTTTTTCGAGTACTACTTCCGATGCATGTTTGCAGCGGTATATGGACGAAAAAGTCCCTGGCAAACAGAAAAGTGGACTGGATGCCCACTTTTCTCAAAAAGGTTTCCTTAATTCTGTGCTTATTATATCATATTCTGATTCTTAAAGCAATATGAATGAAAGTAGCGAATTCGGGCCTCGCGTTACTACTTTCGCCCTCCCAATAGTTACCCAATTCAGGAATTGGGAAGTTTAAAAGCATAGAGCTTGTGGTCTCGCGAACCAAAGTAAACAACGCCGTTGAGCACAGTAGGAGACGATTCGATCGCATCTCCTGTTACCGTATACCATAGAATATTCCCATTGTAAGCGTCGATCGCGTAGAAATGACGGTTCCATGAACCCGCGTACACAACGCCATTAGCGATAGTTGGAGAAGAGGCTACTTCTGCACCTGGTATATTGATGGCTGTCCACTTCTCTTTTCCGCTGAAAGCGTCAAACGCATATAATTTGCCATCTTTTGCGCCTACATACACCGTCCCATAAGCTATCGCCGGTGAGGAGTTGATATAGTCGCCTGTAGGCATCATCCAATTAATCTTACCCGTAGACATATTAATGGCGTAGAGCGTAGAGTTTTCCTTTGTGCCAATATAAACAATGCCATTATCTACTGCAGGCGAGTCAAAAATTCCACCGGCAACCGGAACGGCCCAAATTAATTTGCCGCTAGCGGCATCAATGGCATACATTTTGTGGTCATATGAGCCAAAATAGACCACACCATCTACGACTGCTGGCGAAGAATTGATATTCGACCCAGTTGGGAAAGTCCAGATCACATGACCCGACGAGGCGTTTAGGGCATACATTTTGTGGTCGGATGAGCCAATGTAGACCACACCATCTACGACAGCGGGTGAGGAACCAACAACTCCACCTGTTGGGAGGGTCCAGAGTATGTGGCCCGACAAGGCGTTTAAGGCATACACGTTGTTGTCGGCTGAGCCAATGTAGACCACACCGTTAGCTACTGCCGGAGACGAGTAAATGGTGTCTTGCGTGGGAGTCGCCCACACGCGCCTGCCTGTGGCAGCGTCGAAAGCATAGACTTTATGGTCGAATGAACCGATGTAGACCATGCCATTCGCTACAGTGGGCGAAGAAATGCCGATCGCCCCTTCTACAGGGGCCGCCCAGGCTTGTGTGAGACGGGAGACGCTCCCGGTTGAAAGGATGTGTTCGTCGGTGTTGAAATGAGTACGTTGAGGATTCAAGCCAAACATAGCGCCTGAGGAGGTCGCAGTAGAAGGAGGATTGGTGTTAGACCCGACGACAGTGGTGAGAGAGCGAATGTGTTCCCACAGTGCAAGCCCACCACTAAATGCTACAATAGTGCCAATCGCTGCCAACCCTGCTAGCACTGTCCTCCGGGGTATTCGCGACGGGGACCTTGATGGTTGGGCGGGAATAGCTATCGAACCCGCTGAGGAATCCTGTGGAGGGAGGGTAACGGCTTCTTTGGGCGGTTGCACGATAGCAGACTGTGACGGCTGATAAGATGGAGTATTCAACCCACTGGGTGATGATGGCTTATCTGCGTACATTGCTTCTATTGGGAGGGATGCTACATCTATCTGAGTTGCTATAAAGGGGGTCTCGTTAGATGAAGAAAGAAACAGGCGGGATTGCGTTGGTCGAGAGGCTTGTTCCAGAGCATTGGCAAAAGCACGAACATTGGTAAATCGTTGCTTCGGGTCTTTGGCAAGAGCCGTCATCACGACTTGTTCGATATCAGGTGTGATGGCAGGGTTTTTCCCTTGCAAGGGCGGTGGAGGTACAAACAGGTGCTGGCTTGCTATCTCCGTAAATGTGCCCTTGAATGGATATTCGCCGCAAAGCCATTCGTAGATAACGATGCCAAGAGCGTATTGATCGCTGGCAGGGCGTGGCTTACCCTGAAATTGCTCAGGGGCCATGTATACAGCGGTGCCTGCTACCTCCTTGACAGTTTGGGTGAGTGTACTTTGTGCCAGTATAGCAATACCGAAATCACTAAGCAGTATCTCGTTGTACCGCCCAAGTAGCATGTTCTCCGGTTTGATGTCCCGATGAATCAGCCTTTGCTCATGGGCATACTGCAAGGCATCAGCAGTCTGCCTGGTGTAGTTGACGATATTCGTAAGGGGTAGGGGGATCCCTGCAGGATGAAGTTGGCGCAAAGAACCATGAGAGGCATAATCCATAACGAGGAAAGGAGTCTCTCCCTCTACTCCGTAGTCTAGTACTCGCACGATATGGGGATGGGTCAGGTTCACTAGATAGCGCGCCTCTTCGAGGAAGTGCTTTTTATTCTGCTCACTCAATTGGGTGTTTAACAG
>WNGN01001103.1_pt1 | contig 17536 bp, 17 predicted proteins | sample 5400561 | NCBI WGS metagenome assembly WNGN01 (sample SAMN13153379, study PRJNA577476) | soil metagenome | isolation source: 115 cm soil or saprolite under Garry oak tree replicate 2 | place: USA:California | collected 2016-06-15
GAAACGCCTTGAGCATCTAATCCCCCAAGAGAACAAGCCAAAGATCCCTGAAGACTTGGAGCTCTTGGTAAGGAGAGCAACTAATGTGACAAGGCATCTAGAGAGGAACCGGAAGGACTATCCCAACAAACGGGACCTCGCTCTCTTAGAGTCGAAAATTCACAGGCTATCCAGCTATTACCGAAGTGTTGGGCGAATCCCCAAGGAATGGGAGCACAAGCCGGTTGCAGCCTCGCTCAAGTAGCGATGGAGACAAGCTCGCGCGTCTGCACAAACAAGCATCTGAAACAGCCTCTCTGATACGACAAAAAGCCTCGGACGACACCGTCTTACTTACTAGCCACTTCGACGCTGATGGCATCAGCGCCGGCAGCATCATGCTGAGCGCAGTCAATCGCTTATCATCATTCCCGCACTTGAGGGTTATCGATAGTGTCAACGAGAGAATACTGGACCAGATTGAAGTTGTAGAATCTGATCTAGTAATTTTCACGGACATTGGTAGTGGCTATCTGGAGATTATCTCAAAGATTCTCAGAAACCGAGACATTGTCATCGCTGACCATCATCAGCCCCTCGGAGAACCTGGATCTAACTTACATCACTTCAACACGCACATTCTGGGATTCGACGGATCCGGGGAGATTAGTGGTGCCGGCACGGCCTACCTATTGGCAAGAGCGCTGGATTCTCGAAACACCGATCTCTCAGCGATGGCCATCGTGGGCGCTCTGGGAGATCAGCAGGACAAGGGACCAGAGCGACGATTCAAGGGTCTGAACACGGACATCCTGAAGGACGCTGTAGACTCAAAGGTGATCGAGGTTACAAAGGACCTCATCTTCTTCGGACGACAAACGCGCCCCATCCATCGCGCAATTGCCTCGACCACGGACCCCTTTCTTCCCGGTCTTAGCGGCGAGGAAGATCGCATCCTCGCCTTGCTTGATGCTGCTGGAATCCCCACTAAGGTTCAGGATCGATGGCGAACCATCTCTGATCTCTCCCTGGATGAGAAGCGCAGAGTTGTCGACAAGATCATAGAACATACGATCTCGTCAAAATTCAAAGGCGAGACTGTTCTGAACCTCATTGGGTCAGTTTACACATTAACAAGAGAAGAACCTGGCACATCACTCAGGGACGCTAGAGAGTTCGCAACACTCCTAAACGCTTGCGGAAGAATGAACCGAGCGGGACTGGGAATCGCCATCGGAATAGGCGACCGTGGAGAATCATATCAGCAAGCCCAACAACTCTACTCAGAATACAAGAAACAGCTCTCAAAATACATGAACTGGGTTGCAACAGCCCCCAACGCAGTAAGAACGGGAAAGAATGTCGTCATTGTCAACGGACAAGGAATGATCGACGAGAGCATGACCGGGGCCGTCTCCTCCCTCCTATCCTCGTCAAAACTGTTCGGCGAATCCAAAGTGACGATCGTCACAACTCTGACAAGGTCCGGGGAGGCGAAGATTTCGACGAGAGCAACAGAGCAGCTCGTCCAGAAGGCAGTAAACTTGGGAAAGATTCTCCAAGACCAATCACCAAAATATGGTGGAATCGGAGGAGGCCACGCTATCGCCGCAGGAGCAACAATCCCCGCCGGTGTACTGGACAAATTCCTGGCAGATGTTGAAGAGTCCGTAGATGATGTGCTGGCTTGATCAGGGCGAGAGTCCGAATACGCGTTACCGGTAAAGACGTGGCGGAATCCATCGTTCAGTCCATAGAACCGGACAATATTGGGATGGAAGGCCTGAAAATTGAGTCACGAATTTCCGCGGAAAATGCGTATTTCATAATCACGCACTCAGGAAAGATTGAAACCTTCATATCCACCTTGGATGACGTTTTGCGCTGTATTCAAGCCGCGAGATCAACATTACATGGAATTGTGAAGGAATAAGACGAGCTAACACTAATGTCAAAAGCCACAAAGAAGGTGCGAGACAAGTGGAGAGCGAAGGAATGGTATTCCGTTTTCACTCCGTCTTATTTCGGAGAGATGAGCGTCGCCAGTATTCCCGTTGAGGACCCTAAGAAACTCATAGGACGAGTGGTTGAAACAACACTTTACGAAATTACAAACGATTTTGCTCACCAATCAACCAAGCTCTACTTCCTAGTCGTCGCAAATACGGGCGACCGATGCGACACGATCCTTAAGAGCCATGAATACTCAACTGACTATCTCAGAAGTCTCGTTAGAAGGGGCAGCACAAGAATGGACGGCATTTTCACCGCCAGCACGATCGACAAGTACCTGACCAGAGTATACATCGTCGCATTCAGCCACGGACGCATCAAAGGCTCCCAAGAACACGCAGTAAGACAGGTCATGGGGAAGATTGTCGCGCAGAAAGCATCGCAACTCACCTACTCCCAGATCTGCCATGAAATGGTCCTGGGCAAGATGGGCTCCGATGTCTACAACGAGGCCAAGAAAGTCTGCCCGCTACGACACGTAGGGGTGAGGAAATCGAAGCTGCTCTCGATGCCACTAGCTGCAATGGAAAAAGCACCTGAAACGACGGTGCCCGCCGAAGAAGAAGTCGCAGCACCCGTTCTCGAGACCCCGTCAGAATAGTCAGCCGATTGACGCTCCAATTCGGAAGCTCTGGAATCCGGGGCAAATATGGAGAAACCATCGGTCCGGAGACAGCTTTCGAACTCGCTAAGATACTGACGCGCGACCTGGGTCTCAAGCTAGCACTAGCGAGAGACCCAAGACTATCAAGTTCAGTTTTGAAGTCAGCGTTTCTTTCCGCGGCACTCGAGCAAGGCGCTCGCATCACAGACTACGACATGATTCCAACACCGGCCTTAGCCTATCAGTCTGGCCATACTGACGAGTCCGGAGGGGTCATGATAACGGCGAGCCACAACCCTCCCGAATACAACGGGTTCAAGATCTTCAATTCGAAAGGCGAAACCTTTGATGACGAGACCATTCGGTCTCGGACCGACCCAAAGACAAAGACGAAAAACCCAAACGTCAAGCTGCTCGAGATCGAGACAGCGAAACCAACCGAGTACAAAGAGCGTCTCAGTCAGATACAGTTCGAAAAAGAATGGCGCATCGTCTTGGACCCCGGGAACGGCGCGACGTGCCAGCTAGCCCCCGAAATATACCGTCAATCTTCCACGAAAGCCACTGCAATGAACTCTTTTCCAGACGGGAATTTTCCAAGTCGCGGTTCCGAACCAACGAGAGATAGCGAAGCCTCCTTGTGCAAGGTAGTAGTTGCGGCAAACGCTGACGCCGGCGTTGCGTTTGATGGCGATGGGGACAGAGTCTACATAATCGATGAGAAGGGCAATTGTCCGCTTCAAGACAGAGTACTCGGCTCCTACATCACCACCCTTGCGAGGAAGTCGAAGGGACCATTTCTCGTCCCGGTTGATGCCTCTATGGCGATCGAGGAGGCCGCCACCAAGTATGGAGCAAAACTCTTGCGAGGTCCCGTAGGGGACGCAAAGCTTCTAGTCGAAATGAAAAAGGTAGGAGCCTCGTTCGCCGGTGAGCCTTCAGGCGCTTGGATTCACGGAGAATACAATCTCTGTCCAGACGGAATCCTCTCGGGGCTCCTCTACCTCAAGCAGCTTGAAACGCTTGTTCTCTCGGTATCCGAAGCGGTCAATGAGATTCCGGAATACTTCATGGTCCGGAAGAGCGTTAGTGTCACAAAGAAAATGTCCTCGAGCTCGATAAACAGACTCTCGAGAGAGCTTGAGAGAGTTATCGGGAAGGACTCCACTGTTGAGACAAAGTTTGGAGTTCGGGTGAGCTCTGACGATTCTTGGGTGCTGGTCCGAGAGAGTGGCACAGAACCAGTCATACGGATTACGACTGAGTCAAAGCAGCGATCAAAGGCGAATCGCATCATGAAAGAAACGCTCTCGCTGGTCAAACGGGTCCTCACGGGGAAGGCCTAGTTGAAGGCGGTCGTCTTGGCCGCAGGCCGAGGCGAGAGACTCTGGCCCCTCACCGAAGACACTCCAAAACCACTCCTCCCGATTGCTAACAAGCCGATTCTAGAGCGAACGCTGGAGGCTCTGGCAAGTGCTGGCATTCGTCAAATAATGCTAGTCGTTGGATTTCGCCACGAGAAAATCCGCGACAGACTCGAAAAAGAAGCCACAGGTTCAGAGATAAAATACCTTAAACAAAAAACTCCGAAAGGAACAGCAGACGCTCTGGGAACATGTGGCAAAGAGCTGCAGGGCGAGGACAGATTTCTAGTCGTGTACGGGGACGACTATTATCAGACAAGCGTCCCAAGAACATTCCTAGCGAAATCTAGAGGGAACAAAGGTATCACTATCGGTACGGCCAATGTTCCAGATGCTTCCAGTTTCGGCAAGATACAATCCAGACGAGGGCTAGTCACAGAAATACGGGAAAAAGCGTCCAAGGCCGAACCCGGCCAGGTGAACGCCGGCATCTACTTGATGGACCAGTCGATATTCAGCGCGATAAGAAAAACGAAACGGTCGATACGTGGAGAATTGGAATTGACTGACGCGCTGAAAATTCTCATGAGCGATGGAGTGCCCGTGCACGCGCAAGACTTAGGCTCATGCCGATGGCTAGGCGTTAGCTATCCTTGGGATCTGCTCGAAGCCAACGAGTGGGCTGTGGAATCTGAGAGACCCGTTTCAAAGGGGACGGTAGAGAGAGGGGTTCAGATTCGAGGCTCAGCGGTTCTGGAGGAGGGGTCGGTTGTGAAGGCAGGCTCCTATTTGGAGGGGCCAGTTCACATTGGAAAGAGGTGCCACATAGGTCCTAACGCTTACTTGCGGCCGTATTCGTCGCTGGGAGATGATGTGAAGGTTGGCGCGGGATGCGAGGTAAAGAACAGTATCGTGATGAAGAACACAAAAATTCCGCATCTCTCTTATGTTGGAGACAGTATCCTCGGCGAGGGATGCTCGCTAGGGGCAGGCACCATAACTGCCAATCTGAGATTTGACGAAGCACAGATCAAGTCAAAGCTTCGTGGTTCCTGGGTAGGTAGCGGGAGAAAGAAGCTCGGAGCCATCTTCGGAGACGGCGCGAGGACTGGGATCAACGTGTCAACTTTCCCTGGAGTTAAGATAGGTCGAGGAGCCTGGATAGGACCTGGCGCAATCGTCGATCATGACGTCCCTTCTAACGCAAGGTACAAAGCATCCTGACAGTTCTATCCCTCGTTTCACATGGCACAGTTGGCAGGGAACAGACCAGAGAGTCGAAACTTTGATTTCGACGACCGAGTACTAGAATCGCCAAATCGCTGTGGAACGAGGACTTTCTAGGTTAGCTGGTGCAGACCCTCGGGCAAACAATCGAAGATGAAACACCATCACGTACCTGCCATTGAGCGTGCTCTGCCGATGGAGCGAATAATCGGGGTGTTCGAAGAGCACTTCGGCGATCCATATCTCAATCCGATGGCTGAGCTAACCTTCGAGCAGCTCACCGCAGCGTTCCCGGACATACCTGTAGCCGAGCTGGAAGAGGGCTTGTCGCACTGGACTAACCATTCGGGAGAGAAGACGCTCTCGACAAAGACCGTTGAGGCTGATGGGCATGAAGGCCGTGTCTGGTATGTTCATGGACTGGTCAGGCATCGTATCGATCCTTTTTCGTCCGTTTCTGGGCACATCGCCTTGGGTTAGTAGGGCTGAAAACGGTCCCACACGTGATTCTTGTCTTGCTCGGCTAACTCACCGCTTGGCGCTTGCTGGAATTCGCAGCAAAAAAAAATTCTCATTCATCGCGAAAATCTTTTTCGACCTTCCCGGGGGCCTACTCAAATCTCGAGAACTCTACAGAACCATCAGGTTCTCTTACCCGACAAATCGCCCGGAATAACCCCTGATCCCGAATCTGGGCAGGCGATTTGAGATCGCAGGATCTTCACGCTGATCTCTACGCTTAATCTGCGATCAGAAAAACGGTCGACGGTTCTATTCTCCGCCCTGAAACGCCTGGCTCGCCCGGATCAGCTTCAACTGGCGAGACCCCATTCCGAAAAATGTCAAAAGTAGTTGCTCCCCGTGACACAAAACCCGACTATGGAAGGGAATTAACAGAGAGTAATCTTCTCACTGAATTCGTAGAACAGAAATCTGCAGACTGTACCGTTTGAAACTGGACAATCACAGAATAAGCTTAGATCGGAAATCTGGGCAGGCGTATTCTGATCCCGAGACTTTCACGAATGGCCATAGGCTCGATTTCCACTCTGGAAAAACAGTCGATCAGCCTATTCCAAGCCGTAAATCCGAAGACTCGCCTAGAACAGTTCCAACTGGCGAGAGCCCTCTGAAAAAAGGGGGGGAGCAATTTTATTCTCGCGACGCGAGAGTGCTCTTTGGGATATTGTCCGCGCGCTAAGATGTAGCTTGGAGCACCCGAGACCCCTAGTGTGGTTACTTACGACCGGATGCGCTAACTATGCTTACGATGTCCTCGTGGTTCAGGACGTATGATTCTCCGAGACGCATTCCGCTCCTCGCGTTCACTCCGTACAGAATGTGCTCGCCTAGGTCCGAATGAATCCGGAGAGCGAGATCCTTCAAGGTCGATCCCTTCTGGACAAGGATCGCGTCAGGCAGCACATTGCCGGAATGGTCGGTCCACCGTTCCGGATCTTCGACCGGATAGACGACTATCATGTTTAGGAGCTTGAAGAAGGCAGAGTTGATGCACTCTTGGACCCCGGTCGCACCGTTGGGCGAAAGCACCTGTTTTCTTATCATTTCTAGCGCAGCATCTTGCTGGGGTGTCAGCTTCACTGAAGCTCCGGGAGAGAAATCTGGGTCTCCGGGCTTGTAGGAGATCAAGCCCTTCTCGGCCGCCCGCCTCAGTGCGAGTTCCGCTTCGGCCGAAGAAGCGACTGTAAGGTTTCCGGTCGCCGTTAAGCGTGGCACGTTGCTCTTAGAGGTCGGGAGGTCGATCTTGTTCGCGGCAAGCATCATTGGCTTGGACTCTCTCCGCAACAGTCCAACCAGACGCATGGTGTCTTCGCGGGACCACTGCGCGGGTTTCTCGTTAAGACCGGCTTGCTTGAGTCCTTCTTCGACCTGAAACTTTCTCAGACCGAGTCCACTGAGTCTTTCCGCGATTGATTGGGCCAGTTCCTCTGCAGTCAAATTGCCCTTCCGCGTGATCTTGTCCCAGTCCTTCGAGAGTATTTGGTACATCCACGCCTCAAGCTCACTCTCAAGGAAGCTCACATCCTCGAGTGGATCGTGACTCCCCGCCGTGACAGGTTTTCCTTCAGAATCCGTCGAGCCCGACGCATCGACCACGTGGATTAGAGCGTCTGCTTTCCTAAGGTCGTCAAGGAACTGGTTTCCGAGGCCCTTCCCTGAGGATGCGCCAGGAACAAGACCCGGACAATCGATCAGCTCAACGGGGATGAACCGTTCGCCATCTATACACCGAGAATTGCGAGGTTGATCTTGAACGCCAAGATCCCTACAGACGCATTTCGTTCGGAGATATGAGATCCCTCGATTGGGTCTTATTGTTGTGAAAGGATAGTTCGCAATCGGAACGACTGCTAGCGTAGCCGCGCTGAAGAACGTGCTTTTTCCGGCGTTCGGCTTTCCTACAATTCCAACCTGCACTTTACTACCACAGAGAAATCAAGTGCTTGAATGAAGGCCCGTGATTCTCAACCCCGCAGTCTTCACACCATATCGAATGTTCAATGAAACTAGAAGCGCAGTCAGCTGCTCTATCGTTCTCGAATTACTCAGAGGTCCCGCGTCCACACCCCGAACGCCGGGAATCGCCTTGGCCAGATCGAGTACTACCTTCTTCGCATCCGCATCATCCCCACAAACCAAAACATCGCAGTCTACTTGCTTGGATATGTCGTTCAGTAATTCCGCGCTTACGTTATTGAATGCTGAAACCAGCCTTGCACCTTTCGGCAGAAACCTGGAAGTAAACTCACCAGCTGAGCCATCCCAGACCCCGACTGTCCGCGTCGCTGAGCCCCCGACCGCAGTTTCGAGGGGAACCGTAACGTTGACTACTATCTGCCCGGGTCTGATGAAAGATTTTAGCGATTTGATAGTGTCTGGGAGCGCTGCGAAAGGAACAGTTACGACTAGGATGTCTGCTTTCGATGCTACTTCCATATTGACGAGGCCGTAGACCCGAGAACTACTACCGATAGTTGTCTGAATCTTACTTGCAGCCGCCTTGGCTTTGTCCGGGTCTCTGGATCCGATTATGACTTCGTAGCCGTGCTTGGCCCAGCGCAGAGCCAGGCCATAGCCTTCGTCCCCGGTTCCGCCGACTACTCCTATCTTGAGACTAATCGGCTATCTCCTTCTCCGGCGAGCGGTCTGCGGTAGGCTCTTGATAAGACCTCGACGCATAAGCAGTTCAGTAGACTTGCGCGCGTGAGTGATTGTTCCCACCGCCCTCTCATAAAGCTCCTTCTTCGTCAGCCGGGTTCTCGCCAAACCTTGTTTTACCGCCTGCGCCCCAACAGCCGCCGCTTCTCTAGGAAAGAGTTCCCAGTCGCTCATGCTGGGAATTATTCTATCCTCTGAAAGGCCATTTTCTTCCGCGACCCTCGCGATCTCTTCAGCCGCCGCAATGCACATTTCATCGCTAATCATCTTCGCTCTCACGTCTAGCGTGCCCCGGAATATTGCGGGGAACCCGATAGAATTGTTCACCTGATTAGGAAAATCCGAACGACCAGTCGCAACGATCTTCGCGCCCGCCTCCTTCGCCTCCCAAGGCCAGATCTCCGGAATCGGATTCGCACACGCGAAAACAATCGCCTCATCATTCATCGTCTCGACGAGTTTGCCGGAAACCACCCCGGGGCCGGAGGATGACATCGCCAATAATGCGTCAGCTCCTTTGATCGCATCACTCAACCCTCCGGTTCGTCCTTCTCGATTCGTCTTGAGCGCCATATCCCACTTGGCCTTGAAACTCTCGCTCAGCTCGGTTCTTTCCTTGCCCAAGATTCCCCTACTATCGACCATAATTATTTTCCCAGGATCCACGCCCGCTTGAACTATTATTCTGGCGACGGCAATATTCGCGGCCCCGGCTCCCAGCATACAGATCATAGCCTCTCTCATCTTCTTACCAACTATCTTCAACGCGTTCATCAAGCCAGCACATACGACCGTCGCGGTCCCTTGTTGATCGTCGTGCCAGACTGGTATTCCCAGATCGCTCCTCAGTGCATCGAGGATTTCGAAGCATTTGGGCTGCGAGATGTCTTCCAAGTTGACTCCCCCGAAGGAAGGCTGCAGCCACCTTACCGCGCTCTCTATCTCTTCAGGGACCTTTGTCCCGAGACATATTGGATAAGCGTCCACTCCGCCCAGATACTTGAACAGCAGGCTCTTCCCCTCCATCACTGGCAAACCCGCCTCGGGTCCGATATCGCCGAGACCCAGGACCCTAGTACCGTCGGTGACGATGGCAACACTGTTCGACTTGTTAGTATAATCGTACACCTTCTCAGGATTGTGTTGAATCTCTCTGCATGGATCCGCGACGCCTGGCGTATACCATATCGCAAAGTCGTCATAGGAGTTGACAGGAACCTTCGAGCTGATCTCAATCTTCCCATGATAGTAGGGATGATATTTCATGGCTAGTCGGGCAGGCGCATAGGCACGCTTCAACAGTTTGACGTCTTGAGCCATAGACAGCTCCTCAACTACCGAGGATTCTCGGTCCCCTAAGAAGGTGAGATTTAACAATGTTGAACCTCACGCAGTCGAGTAAGCCTTATCAGACGTGTTTCTACCCCCGAGCCTCGAGACTGCATCCCCATGGCCTATTCACACATGGAAGGCTGGTGGCGCGACGGCACGGCCGATTTCCGAGACTGGCTGAGGCGAGCAGCGATAAGCTGGAGGAGAGAGCCCGTCGTGAAGAGAATTCATCGACCCACTCGACTCGTAACCGCCCGGCGCCTAGGATACAAGGCAAAACCCGGAATAGTCATGGTCAGAGTCCGAGTTCGACGCGGGGGCGCGAGGAAACCAAGGCCAGTTTCCGGGAGAAGACAGAAAGCAATGGGAGTTTCCAAGTTCACCAGAGCGATTTCCCTCCAGAGTGTGGCCGAGAGACGAGCAGTGAGGAGATACCCGAACTTGGCTGTACGAGATTCTTACCACCTCTATTCGGACGGAATCAGCCACTGGTACGAAGTGATCCTTATGGATCACCATCATCCAGGTCTCCAAGAATAATCGAGTCGCTCCAATCACAATATGGAACTGAAAAGGGCACTAGCTAGCAAGCTCCTCATGACGCACCTGAATACAGACCGGGCTTCTATAGTAGCCTTCAACGAAGTGGCTGAAGAGTCGAAATGAGCCCTTCAGGACTCGCTAGATTTATTCGCCTGGGCCAACAGGCTGACCCAGTTATACTCGAAGCCCTAAGGCGCAGTGCACCCTCTGAGTTTCGACCTGCGCTAAGTTATCACTTTGAGGTGCCCGGGAAACGGATGAGAGCTGCCATGGTAGTTCTCAGCTGCGCAGCCGCCGGTGGAAGGGCCGAGCGAGCTATCAAGCCTGCCGCAGTCGTTGAAATGATCCACAACTACTCACTCGTCATGGACGATCTTATCGATCGAGGAGAGGTCAGGCGGGGAAGGCCGACCGTACGTGTTGTGATGGGGGACTCGATCGCCCTGTTGGTCGCCATGTTTTACCGTGAAGTTCTCGACGACTTGATCGAAGACTTGCCAACCAGTAGGAACGTCAGAGGGGTTGCGGTGAGGACTATGAAAGAAATTATCGATGGAGAGAGACTGGATCTGTTACTTGAACAAGCAGGCAGAACCGACTCATATCTCGTCAAGAACAGAATCTCCGATCCAACTTTCAAGATATATTTGGACATGGTAGGGAGGAAGACCGCTTCTCTTTTCAAAGCGGCTGGCCAAATAGGCGCTTACGCCGCTAAGGCAGAAACCCGCGTCGTAATGGCTCTAGGCGCTTACGGGTGGAAGGCAGGACTTGCCTTCCAAGTAATGGACGACGTCCTGGATATTTGTGGAGAGAAGACGGGGAAACAACAAGCCAAGGACATCATTGAACACAAACTTGGAAACGCCGCGATCTTGATCGCATTGAGATTTCTTTCTCGGAAAGACCGGGAGGAGTTGAAGAAGATAATCGGATCTGAAAGAGTTTCGAAACAGATGGTTAAGAAAGCCAGAAGTATGGTGAACAAGACTCCTGCAGAAAGGGAGTGTAGGGAGATAGCGATGAAATGTCTCGAGGATGCCAAGACGAGTTTATCAATCCTGAAGCCTTCTCCTTTCAGGGATGGCTTGTCTGATCTCGCAGATCAAGTAGTCGCGAGATCTTATTGACTCACTTTTCTCCATGGGACGAATCTTGTCCCAATGGATGAAGATCCTCTGAGCAGGCTTCCCAAGTTTCCCGATTCTGTGAGATTGAAGATGTAGCACTCGTAGCCATGCTTGGCCAGCCTAAGCGCCTCCAAGGCTTTTCCACGCATGCCACCTGTTACATCGCCGGTGGTTGGTTTCAATCCTTTCAACACTTGGAGGTAGTTATCTCGATTGACTTCGACGATTAGTTCAGCTTTCGAGGAAGACTTCGGGTTTCCATCATAGAGACCGTCTACATCACAACCGAATAGGACCCTCGAAGTTCCGATCTTCTCACCGAGGAGAGACGCGATTCGATCCGCCGACACAATACTGCATCCTCGTATTTCATCGAATGCAACGTCACCATGAATCAGGGGAATCAAGCCAAGTCGCAACGCAGCGGTAATAGGATCAAGAAACGATCTTTCTATTTGCCCCCGTCTCAACGTGATGAAGCTCATCGGTGCCAACGGAACGAAGGGCCTGTGTCGAAGCAGGAGACCTACCCCAATTATTCTTGTCAGTTGGTCGAGATTTAGTTCGACTTCTGATACTGAGGCTAGTTGGGATTTCTGTTTAAAGCCGTTTCTGAGCGCAGCCTTCGAGACGAAGGGGTGAGCGAAAGAGCCTCCACCGTGGAGTAGAACCATTCGGCCTGAGTAGGACCCGATTTCCTTGATCGCGTTGTGAATTACTTCGAGCCTCGCGGTAGAAGGTTTTGACTTCTGAGTAATTGCAGATCCTCCTAGCTTGACTACGACCGGAGCTTGCATGGGCTCCGGTTTACTCAGGTTAGCATTTAGCGGCTTCGGGATGACTGTTATCTTGCTATGCCGGTAACACGTGCCTTATGATAATCAGGGCTGACGCTCTCAGTTGACAGTCAGAGTTGACAACTAGACTAGAAATTGAAGATGATCGCCTGGATCTTATCGAAGATAAGATTGTTCACACTCTTGGTGAAAGACCCAGCAGTTCAATCGGCGAGATAGCCAGAGACCTCCGGGTCAATCGGTCCACCGCATCGAAGTACTTGCATGTCCTTAGGGCTAAGCGAATGGTCAACTTTCGACAGGTCGGACCAGTGAAACTCTGGTCCTTGGAGGACGAGAAGTAATGGAGAGCCGCAGGTCCAGCATTCCAGCCCTGCAGCAGAACGATGAAAGAGTCCAGACAGGCATCGCAAGCTTAGATAAGATAATCGAAGGCGGACTGGCTAGGGGAGACACGATAATCGTTGCCGGTCAGCCGGGAACAGGAAAAACCACTCTCGGTCTGCAATTCCTCTACCACGGAGCGGTCAGGTGTGGCGAGAACGGTGTCTACGCCTCCGTCATAGAGAGCGGCGAAAAACTGAAGCGCAACGCTCGACGTTTCGGCTGGGACCTTGACCGCCTTGAGAAGGAAGGAAAACTCCAGCTAGTCTCGCTCCAATCTACAATGAAAGCAGGCGTAAGCACAGCACTAGAGACCGTGCTTGAGGCCTTGCACAGCATCAATGCCAGAAGGCTCGTCTTCGACTCCCTATCGGCATTGATGACCGCCTTCGAAAGCACAGCTGAAGCTAGGAGCTTCCTGCACATCATGCTGAAATTCTTGGAAGCGGCCAACTGTACAACACTAATGATAAGCGAAGTCCCATGGGGAAAACAACAGTTAGGTACAAACTTCGAGGAGTTTCTAGGAGATGGCCTCATCGTCCTCGACGCCAGCTTCGACAATTCGAGAGTCCGAAGACGCATCTACATTCCCAAGATGCGAGGAACAGAACACCGCCTTGAAGGCTACGACTACTACATCACGCGAGAGGGATTTGCTCTGGCCCCGACCCCCATCCCACCTGACAAGATCCGATAACCGCGATTCTGGATCTAAGAGTGCCCCTTATGGACAACAAGGGCAGCGGTCGGCTCGATAAGGGACCCTCAAAAGCCGATCTGATTGAGAAACTGATTGGTTCGGAGACAAAGGCCGAACTCCTAATGTTTTTTCACGAAAACCCGGAATCTACCGACACTGTTGAAGGAATCGCCAACAAGATCCGTCGAAATCCGAAGGAAATAGACCGAGACGTGTCGGATCTTGTCGAGCTCGGACTTCTCAAGGAAGTTAGGACTGTATCCTTCAACAAGGCCAGAGATCAAGAACTGCAACGAGAGATCTCAAAGAGATTGATATCGCCTCCAACTGGGGACGAGACGGAAAGATCTTCATCGAGAGAAATGACAGGGATAGGAATAGTTGACGAACTCCTTCCCGAAGGCTACCCTTCGACCTCGGTCGTCTTGGTCATGGGAGATCCTGCAACTGGAAAGACGACACTCCTGACCCAGCTTGTAGTCGAGGCGCTCAGAAGAGACAGGAATGTTGTCTATGCAAGCCTCGACGACTTCCCGGATAGTGTAAGAGAATCTATGCGCATGATGGGCATAGATCCCCAGAAATACGAGGTTGAAGGACGCCGCAGATTGGTTTTCATCGACTGCTACTCCTTCCTTGTGGGTGTAAAGAGCAAAGAACAGTACAGCGAGGACCCTCAACGACTCTCTGACTTGAGTATCGTTGTCTCCAAAGCGCTTTCTGAGTCCCGTGACCCGAGCAATACTCTGCTGGCAATGGATTCTTTGACGACCTTGTTGCAACGAAGTGGCGTCAGGCCATCTTTCGACTTTCTCCACACTCTGGTTGCCAAGATCCGAAGCTGCAAAGCAAGTTGTGTAACATCTCTCTCAAGGAAAGCATTTCACCCCGCTATCATCGCAGCTATTCAGGACAAGGTAGACGGTGTGATCGAAATGAAAGCCGAGGATACAAAGGACGGGCTCGCCAGGTACATTCGGGTCCCCAAGATGAAAGGTGCACGTCACGTGACGGCGTGGACACCGTACAACAGAGACCAAGGCCTGGGCTTGATTATGCCCACTAGCAGCGGATTGCAGAGCTAGAGAACGCTTTCTCTCGGGAATACTTCGATTCCCGTGTCGGTAATTCTGTACGGGCGCGGCTGATTGTCGACCGGCGTCTTGCGCATCTTCTCGATCTGGATAACCCTCAGCAGCGATTTCCCCACCTGCAACTGTTGCAGCAGAATGACTCCATGTGCCAAGTATTCCTCATAGTCTATGCTTCTTTCAAATCCGGGTCGTCTCAGTTCTGTCGTGATAATGCATGTTGCGCCGGTATCGGCGAGTGCTTCCATCAACTCCACCAGCGCATTGCGTTGAGCAACAACTCCGTCATATTGGAAGACTAGCGTTGTCACAGGATCAACAACGATCCGTTTTGCACCGATTTCCTTTACGCTGGTCTTTATCATTTCGATGAGGGTTGCCATCGAAAATTCCTTCCGCCCTACCGTCAGTTTTCCAACCTTGATTTCGGCTGGAAGATATCTGATTGGGGAAGCTTCTAGAAAGATTAGCTTCTTGTTATTCTCTAGGTCTTCAAAATCCCATCCGAAGTCCAACATCTCTTCAAAAACGTGAACCTTGTTCTCGTCGAGACTGACGTAGACTCCAGGATCCTCGTAGTCTAGTATTCCGTTGACTAGAAATTGCGATGACATGATCGTCTTTCCGGTGCCTGGACCGCCGCAGAGAAGGATAGTTCTATTCTTGGGCAAGCCGCCAGTCAGCAGCTTATCTAGTCCTGGGATTCCGGTAGGCGTCCTAGAATTGGCCGATGAAGCGGCCGCGGTGTCGGCCATGAATCTTCCAAAGCTCTCACCGAGGTCTCGAAAGCATATTCATTCTGATACGCTAACCTTCACGAAAAGGGTACATTGAACGCATATCGATGAAGACTCGGTTCGCTTGGCAGAAGAGTCTGAGATAGGATAACCAGGCGTCGCCAGGCGTGACATCGAAGGATAGGCTTGCTCTGTACCAGGATCCATCTGTACAGCTACTTCTAGGTAAGTTTGTTAGGGGAGAAATAGTTGAGCTGGTCCCGAGCTTCGATCTAAATCAGACCGTCAGATACCCGGAGGTGGAAGAAGTTGTCGAGGGAGACTCAGGGGCCGCGAAACATTTGGTTGAAAAACTCTGGGACGTAGGCATTTTCAAGCGCAAGTTTCATGAGAAGACTCTAGTCTGTCCTTCGTGCTTATCCGTCAACGTAAGTAACGACTACGTCTGCCCTAACTGCAATTCAATCGATATTGAACGCAAGACTCTTCTCGAACATACCGCTTGTGGAAACATAGACAGCGTCGACAACTTTCTCGTCGAGGGGGGCCTGCTCTGCCCAAAATGCAACAAGGAGCTGTTCAAGGCAGGGGTTGACTATCAGAAGCTTGGCGCTTGGTTTCAATGTAGTCAATGTGGAAAACGCTCCGACATGCCGAGCCCAATACATCGATGCAGAAATTGTGGACACATCTTCACCGTAAGAGACACGGGGTTCGTCAATATTTACGCATACAGGCTCGGTACTGAGGCCGAGGAGGAATTCAAGCGAAGCTATCTGGTCATGAAGCCCATAGGTGTTGTTCTCGAAGATTTCCAGTTCAAAGTGGAAATGCCCGGCCAGATCGCAGGCCGATCTGGCGCGTTGCACAGGTTTGACGCCGTCGCGACGAAAGGCTCTTCCGAAGTCGTAGTGCTTGATGTCATAGCCAGCGAAAAGCAGATCGACGAAGTACCAGTCGCTTCAATGTACGCGAAGATTTTCGATGTCACTCCAACTCAATCGATTCTCGTCGCCATGCCAGGGCTAACCGAGAAAGCAAAGAGGCTCGCTGGTCTCTATAGAATCTCGACAATCGAAGCTGAAAACTCTCAACAGGCTGCAGACCGAATCAAGGACAAGTTTGGATGGGCAGGGCTGTCTAGTAACGAAGAATCGCTCGGCGACTTGCAACTGTAACCGTGCAACATCAACAGCGGTTCCATTATTCCCATCCCTCCGTTCAACTTTGCGCCTACAAGCGCATATCTAATTTGACTTTTGGGCATGGGTTGCTCACATAGAAGAAGGTGCGACTCAGGTATAAGGATTGGGGGTTGATTTACCTCGGTCGCGGTTGAGTCCTCCGAGCTCTTCCGCCTACTCGCTTAGGCTCGTTTGGTTCTGTCTGACACTTGGACGCTATCGGGTAATTCTACGTCCTTGATGAGGTATCTTACCTTGCGTTCCGCAACCAACCGCTGGATTTTTCTCTCCGCTTTGCCGAGATTTGCACCCTTCTTCTTGAGTTCAATAAAATCCAAGCTGTCGGACTTGACACCGAGCAAATCCATTGAGGCTTGGCTTGAGGTAGTTGAGAGTAGGATAATTTGCTCGTACTCGCCCAACATGGAGAACGTCCCAAGGACTTGTGACATGTCTCCCATTACTTGATGGGTTCCCAAGGTGTACGCCCCGGTTTGTCTGGTTTGCCAGTTAGCATAATACGCCAGAGCCTTCCGCCTAAAATAGACAACGACGAACAGAACAGCGACCAAAACGAGCAGAAGAACAACTACTACACCGCCTAAGAATACTTCAAGGTCTGTCATTTGACCGCGTCTCAGCCCGTCGGACCGGACTTAGAGAAACATAGGGTGTTGTTACTCGGCTCCTGCTTGCTTCCTCTTAGCCTTGATAACTTCCGCGATTGCTCCGCCGCCAACCAGACTCCCGATTATTCCCGACCCAACATAGGGGTCCACCGCTTTCAGACTGATTGCTTCAATAGTTATGAGGGCTACGGCGACCGCCCCGAATGCTAAGATGTGCTCTGGGGCAAGGTCCGTTTTGAGTTTCAAGTAGCCGAGGAATCCGAGAATCGCCGCGACCGAGAGACCTATGAGAAATTCGACCGCATGAGCAAGAATGGCGCCCAATATTATGAAGAAGACAAGCAGTGCAATAGCCCCAACTATTTCCTTGTCTTGTTTGTTCAAGTGCTCGTAGAAGTCAATCAGTTGGGCGAGTACGCCTTTGGGCTTGGATTTCTTGGGCAAATCTACTCTGTAGGACCGGCTTGGCTACCTAAAAAAAACTACTGAACCCGACGGTCTCAGTCATAGTTTCTCCACCACAATATTCGCACACTCCTTACACATGAAACACTTTCCGCCCCAACGCCAAGTTATCTCGTGGTTCGTGACCTTGCCACAAGTCCAGCACCAAATTGATTCGAACCGGGCGAAGAAGTC